>Ga0164242_10007419_pt1 | contig 12004 bp, 13 predicted proteins | sample OricomgcompostMG_FD_108783 | JGI IMG/M metagenome (GOLD analysis project Ga0164242, IMG submission 108783) | Miracle-Growth compost microbial communities from Emeryville, California, USA - Original compost - Miracle growth compost (MG) ... | reverse complement strand
CCGGGCAGGCCGCCGCCGATGTCGGCCTGCACCTCCACGCGGTAGCCGTTGAGCCCCACCAGGGCCACGCTGTCCGCGCTGCCCAGGCTCACGGGGTCACGTCCCGGTAGTGGTCCAGCTTGGTGGGGATGGCCGCGCCGTGCGGCCACACGAGAGCGAGCACGTCCACGCGGCGCGGGGTGTAGTTCCAGGTGCTGCAGCCGGAGGCGTAGTTGCGCACCAGGCGGTGCAGTCGGGCCAGCTTCTCCGGGGTGACGGCCTCGGCCGGGTGTCCGTAGCCCTCCCCCGCCCTGGTCTTGACCTCCACACCCACCAGGTCGCCCGACTCGAAGGCGACGAGGTCCAGCTCACCGGACTTGCAACGCCAGTTCCGGGCCAGCACGGTGTAGCCGCGGGCGTCCAGCCATCCGGCGGCGAAGACCTCCCCCAGCCGGCCCAACTCCTTCGCGTCCATCGCGACCACCTCCGGGCACCAGCGTGCCCGGGCGGGGAGCTGCGCGCGCGGCGGGAGGGGTCAGGCTGTGGACAGGACACGAGGACCCGCGGGAATCCGGGGGCCTGTGAGGGACGGCGGACTACTCCGGGAGATCCTTGAGCAGGTCGGACTTGGAGAGCTCCTCCACGTTGACGTCCTTGAAGGTGATGACACGGACGGTCTTCACGAAGCGCTGCGGGCGGTACACGTCCCACACCCAGGCGTCGGTGAGCTGCAGGTCGAAGTACACCTCGCCGTCGGAGGACTTGGCCTGCAGGTCCACCTTGTTGGCCAGGTAGAAGCGGCGCTCCGTCTCCACCACGTAGGCGAAGAGGTTCACCACGTCCTTGTACTCGCGATAGAGCTGCAGCTCCATCTCCGTCTCGTAGTTCTCGAGATCGTCAGCGCCCATGTTCCCTCCGCATGTCCTCAAGCCTACGTCCTGGCACCGGGCCCGGTCTCATAGCAGGTGCCAGCTCACCCGGTGGTGCTCGCTGGGGCCGAGCCGGCGCAGGGCCTCCTTGTGCACGGCCGAGCCGTAGCCCTTGTTGCTCGCCCACCCGTAGTCCGGGTACTGCGCGTCCAGGTCCACCATCATCCCGTCGCGTTCCACCTTGGCGAGGACGGACGCGGCCCCGACGCCCAGGCAGTCCCGGTCCGCCTTCACGCGAGTGATCACGGGCGTGGTGACCGGGGCCAGGCCCAGGGCGTCCGCGGCATCCGGCTCCCCGAAGAGATCCGCGGGCGGGGCCGTGAACCAGTCGTGGGAACCGTCGAGGAGAACCCGTGCGGGAAGAAGCCCTTCAAGCGAGGCACACGCAGTGTGCCAGGCCCGCCAGCCGGCCAGGCGCAGCGCCGTCACGATGCCGTGCTCGTCGATCTCGGCGGGGCTCGCGTGCCCCACCGCGGCCGCAGTGGCCCAGGCGAGCACCTGCGGGACCAGGGCCCCGCGGGCCGCAGGACGCAGGTCCTTGCTGTCGCGCACGCCCTCCAGGACCGGCACCGCGTGCGGATCGATCACCACCAGGCCCACGCTCACGGGACCGGCCAGGGCGCCACGGCCCACCTCGTCCACACAGGCCAGGAGCTGACCCGCCGACACGAGCCCCCGCTCCACCTCGAGAGTGGGAGGCGCGATCACCCTGCCGACCCGATGGCCGGGGACGCCGGCACCTGCTCGGAGGGGTCGTACGGTTCGGCCGGCCGGTCCGGGACGTCATCGAACGCGCCCTGCGCCGTGCCGACCCCGCCGATCCGGTTCAGCGGCCAGGCGATGACGTCGGCGCGCCCCTGGATGGCGGAGATGTCCACGAAGCCGCCCTGGGCGTCCGGATGGGCGCGGGAGTCGGCACTGTCGTTGCGGTGGTCCCCCATGACCCAGATCTTGCCCTCCGGCACCACGGCAGTGAACTCCTCGTCGCTCGGCGCCGCGCCAGGGTAGATGTAGGGCTCGGTGATGGCCACGCCGTTGACCTTGAGCTTGCCGCCGGGCGCCGTGCAGCACGTGACCGTGTCCCCCGGCATCCCGATGACGCGCTTGATGAGGTACTGCGAGGAGTCGTCCGGGCGCAGACCGAGGAAGGTCAGGACGTCCGCCACGGGTCCGGCGGGCGCGGGCTGCGGCTCGTCCGCGAGCCAGCCCTGTTCGTCCTTGAAGACCACCACGTCGCCGCGGTGCAGGTCGAACGGGCCCGGCACCAACAGATTCGCGAAGACGCGGTCCCCCACCTGCAGCGTGTTCTCCATGGACTCGGAGGGGATCAGGTAGGCGCGGAAGAGGAAGGTCTTCACCAGCATGGAGATGACCAGGGCGGCCACCACGACCACCACGAGCTCCTTCAGCAGGGCCCCGGGACCGGAGCGGCGCGGCTGCTCGTCTTCGGATTCGGAGGTCTCCTCGGACCCGGCGGCCGCGGAGACCTTCTCGGCGCCTGCGCCCTCCGCACCTGCCGCCCGCTCGGCACCCGTGCCGGGCACGACGTCGTCGGGCCGGGCATTGCTCGAGGCACCCTCGTCGCTTGGCTCTGCTTGGCTCACTGCTCTCCTGACTCCTTCACGGGTGCGGCCGAACTCGGCGGCCAGACCACGCGCGTGACGCGGCCGATCACCCGGTCCTCGGACACGATACCGCCGCCGGGCGAGCCGATCAGCGAGCGGGAGTCGGCCGACACGGAGCGGTGGTCGCCCATGACCCACAGCCCGCCGGCCGGGACCACGGTGTCGAAGCGGGAGGCGCTCGGGGCCTCGCCGGAGGGCAGGTACGGCTCCTGGAGTGCCTCACCGTTGACGGTGACGGCGCCGGAGGCCGTGCAGCACGCGACACGGTCACCGGGCAGCCCGATGATGCGCTTGACGAAGGTGTCCGAGCTGCCGCGCAGATGCAGGGCGCGCAGGGCAGAGTCCAGCGGCGTGGACTCGGAGTACGGGGCGAGCGATCCGCGCCCGTCGAAGACGATGACGTCGCCGCGGTGCAGCTGATCGGCGTGCACCGTGCGGTTCACCAGGACGCGTTCCCCCGGCTGCAGCGTGGGCTGCATGCTGGGCCCGTCCACGGCGTACACGTCCCTCCAGGTGCCGCGCACCACGAGCAGCACGCACAGGATCAGCAGCAGGATCGCTGCGCACACGGCGAGGCGCCGGCCCCGCACAGTGCGGGACCGGCGCCTCGTGGACTCACTCACCGGGTGTTCCGGAGCGAGGTTCCCGGTGCTGAGACCGGGGACTGCGCCCAAGGAATCAGGCCTGCTGGCCCTTGGCCTTGGCCGGAGCGGCGGAGAAGTCGCGCTTCTCGCGGATGCGCGCGGCCTTACCGTGGCGATCACGCATGTAGTACAGCTTGGCGCGACGGACGTCACCGCGGCTGACGAGCTCGATCTTGTCCAGCACCGGGGAGTGCACCGGGAAGGTACGCTCCACGCCGACACCGAAGGAGACCTTGCGGACCGTGAAGGTCTCGCGCACGCCGCCACCCTGACGCCCCACCACGTAGCCCTGGAAGACCTGGACGCGGGAGTTCTTGCCCTCGATGATGTTCACGTGCACCTTGACGGTGTCACCCGGACGGAAGTCCGGGACGTCGTTGCGCAGGCTCTTCTGATCGAGCGAATCAAGAATGTGCATGTTCTTGCTCCAAGTGGGACAGGCCGCAGGTCCTCGAACCACCATTACGTGCGGGGCTCTCCCCCGCTCTCGTCCCGGGTCCACGGACGTGGACCCGGACCCTGCCGTGACGACGCGCGACCCCTGCGGCGGGCGCGCACCCGGCGGGCACGTAAGTCCCTATTCTGCCACAGCGCGGGCAGCGCCGCCCAGCGTCGGTCGCCATCGCGCGCGGGGCGTGTGGGGAACGTCACCAGATCTTCGGGGTCCTCGCTGCCCGACTCCGCGTGGTGACGCCGCGCGCGTAAGGTCACCCCACGCCGTCGTGCACCGGGCCGCCCCTGCGGCTGCCTACTCACCGCAATTTCTCACGTGCGCGTCCAATGGGCGCTCGAATGAGAAATTGCAGTGAGTTCAGCGGGTGGGTGTGGCGCCGCAGACGTCCCAGCCCAGCCCGGTGAGCGTGGCGCGGTCCGCCTTGTCCAGCCCGGCGGTGTCCAGGGCGGCGATGAGGTCGGGGCGACGCTCGCTCGTGCGCTCGAGCTGCCAGTCGCGGCGCTGCCTGGCGACCTTGCCGTGGTCGCCGGAGAGCAGCACGGGCGGGACCTCGTATCCCTCCCAGCTGGCCGGCTTGGTGTAGACGGGGTACTCCAGCAGCCCGTCCGAGTGTGACTCCTCCACGAGCGATTCCGGGTTGCCGACCATGCCGGGCAAGAGTCGGCCCACGGCCTCGATGATCGCCAGCGAGGCGACCTCGCCCCCGTTGAGGACGTAGTCGCCCAGGGAGAACGGGACGACCTCGGCGCGTTCGCCCGCCCACTCGAGCACGCGCTCGTCGATGCCCTCGTAGCGTCCGCAGGCGAAGATCAGGTGCTCACGCTCGCTCCAGGCCTGGGCCGTGGCCTGCGTGAAGACCTCACCGGCCGGGGACGGGACCAGCAGCAGCGGACCGCGCGCGTCCGGCGCGGCGCCGGCGGCAGGCGACGCCTCGTCGGCAGGTAACGCAGCGGCGTCGGGCACCGTGGTGTCCTGAACCGGAGCCTCGGGGAGCACCGAGGCCAACGCCTCGGCCCAGGGCTGGGGCTTCATGACCATGCCGGCGCCGCCGCCGTAGGGCGTGTCGTCCACCGTGCGGTGACGGTCATGCGTGAAGTCACGCAGGTCATGCGTGTGCACGTCCAGCAGGCCGTTCACCCGCGCCTTGCCGACCAGGGAGAGGTCGAGGACCGAGAAGTAGTCCGGGAAGATGGTGAAGACGTCGATGCGCACGGCTCAGGCGTCCCCGCGCTCGTCGGAAGCGTCGGAGTGCTCGGAGGCGGCGTCGTCCGCCAGCTCCAGCAGCCCCGGCGGCGGCGTGAGCAGCACGCGCCCGGCCTCCAGGTCCACCTCGGGGACGATCGCCTCGACGAAGGGAATCAGGACCTCCGTGCCGTCCTCGCGCGTGATGACCAGCAGGTCCTGCGCTGCGCCCGTGATGAGCTCGGAGACCTTGCCCACCAGCGTGGAACCGACGTAGGCCTCGAGGCCCTCGAGGTCGTGCTCGTAGAAGCCCTCCTCGTTCTCGTCGGACTGCTCCGCCTCGACGAAGAGCTGGGTCCCGCGCAGCTCCTCGGCGCGGTTGCGGTCCTTCACCTGCTGGAAGCCGAGCACCAGGATCTGCTTGTTCCACCGGGCCGAGGACACGGTGAGCGGGCCGTTCGCCGCGGGCTCCGCCACCAACTGGGCGCCGGGGAAGAAGCGGGCCTCCGGATCGTCCGTGAAGACCTGGACGGTCACCTCGCCGCGGATGCCGTGGGGCTTGCCGATGCGTGCCACCTGCAGCTGCATGCGCTCTCCTTCAGGGGTAGGTGCGTGCGGCCCCGCCCGGTGGACAGTGCCCTGGTGCGGACCGTGCGGCCCGCGCGTGCTTGCGGAGATGACTCCGGCCCCGTCCCGCTGAGCGGGGCGGGGCCGGAGGTGAGGGTTGCTCAGCGTCGGCGGTCGGTGTCGACCACGTCGACGCGGACCTCGTCGCCGCCGGGGAGCGAGTCCACCACGGTGCGCAGGGCCTTCGCCGTCCGTCCCTGGCGACCGATCACCCGGCCGAGGTCCTCGGGATGCACCCGGACCTCCATCACGTCACCGCGGCGGCCGGTCTTCCGGCGCACGTCGACGTCATCGGGGTGATCGACGATCCCCCGCACGAGGTGGTCCAGCGCGTCCTCGATCACGTCACTCGGCCTCGGTGGCCTCTGCGGCGTCGGCGGACTCCTCGGCCGGGGTCTCCTCGGCCTTCTTGGGGGTCACGGCCTCGGGGAGGATGACGGAACCCTTCTCGGGGGCCACGAAGGCAGCCTTGGGCTCGGCGACCTTGAGGGTGCCCTCCTGGCCGTCGATGCCCTTGAACTTCTGCCAGTCACCGGTGATCTTGAGGATCGCGGCGACCTGCTCGGTCGGTTGGGCGCCGACGCCGAGCCAGTACTGCGCGCGCTCGGAATCCACCTTGATGTAGGAGGGGTTCTCGGTCGGGTGGTACAGACCGATCTCCTCGATCGCACGGCCATCGCGCTTGGTGCGCGAGTCCATGACGACGATGCGGTAGTACGGGGCCCGGATCTTGCCGAGGCGCTTGAGACGAATCTTGACGGCCACTGTTGTGGTCACTCCTGGTTCTGTTGAGGGCGGAGGTTCCGCCGAGCCTCCCGTGGGGACGGGCGCAGGGGGATCCTCCTACTGTCCGGTGCACGCGCGGAGAGAGGGCCCACGCGAACCGAGTACCCGCCCATTATGCCAGACGGGCGGGCGCCCGGCGCACAGGGCCTTGCTCACAGTCGCGCGCGTCGCGCCGGTTCCCGTGTGCGCATTGCACGACGGCGGGTGGTCGCGTCACGCGGGCGGCGCTCAGCGCCGCAGCCGCACCAGTCCGATGATCCCGGCGATCAACCCGAGCACCACGGCGACTCCGGCCACCACGAAGTACAGGGTGGAGAGCCCGAGCACCGACGTCAGCACCGCGAGTCCGAGCCCGGCCACGAAGAGCACGATCCCCAGCACGAACAGGAACACGGCACCGCCACGCGAGGGTGCCGCTGCCGAGTCGTCACCGGCCGAGGAGGCCGGCGTGCCGACGGCGGGGCGGGGACGCGGCACGGACGGCGCGGACTGCTTGGGCGCGCTCCGGCGCTCCGCACTGAGCACCTCGTCGAAGTCGGCCGGTTCGCTGCGGGGCACCTCACGGTGGAGCCGGCTGGCGAAGCCGCCACCGGCGTCCTGCGCGCGCAGGCGGGCCGCCGCGTCGCGGTCGCCCGCCGCCTCGAGGGTGGGCAGGGGCAGGCCCGGATCGGCGATGGCCGGGGCGATCGGGGCGGCATCCGCAGTCGCGGCGTCCGCGTTCTTGCCGGAGGCCCGGTGCTGATGCCCGCCGCGGTTCGCGGCGCCCTGACCGTCGCCGGAGGCCTGCGGCCCGCTCTTCTGGTCCGCGTCCTGCATGACCGGGTCCTGCTTGTCCCCGGCCCGGCCCGCCACGGACGCACCGTCGGAACCATCCTCCGAGCCGGCGGAAGCAGCGGCGGGCTCCCCCGCGTCGTCGAGCCCCTCGTCGCGGCGTGCGTCACCGAGCGGCCGCGCGCCGCGGCCGGCGGGAGCGTCGCCCACCAGCAGACCCAGCCACGCCGGGTCCTCCCCCAGGGCCTCGAGCACGTCGCGGGCGTCGGCGTGCTCCTCGCGCTCGGGCTCGGCCTCCGGCTCCTGGCCGGGCAGCAGGCCGTCCTCCTCGGGCGCGAGCACGCCGGACTCGGGGTCGAGGCCGCGCACGGGCGCCTCGTTGACCACGCGGGCCAGCGCATCCACGCGCGCGGCGGGCAGCACGCGGCCCAGGGCCGTGAGGGCCTCGGTGGACAGCGGGGCGAAGTCCTCCTCGAGGCGGCCGAGCAGCTCCGAGACGGCCGAACCGGCCGGGCGCTTGTACTCGGGCAGGACCACGGGGCGGCAGCGCGCGCCGAGGTGCGTCGCCACGACGGGCGTGCGCTGGGCGGCCCTGCGGCGGCGGGTGGGACGGGCGGTCCCGGCGTCCTCGCGCGGGCCCCAGACGAGCAGGTCCACGCGGCCGGCGCGCTCACGCACAGCCACGGACAGCTCGGACTCCCCCGGCATGACCAGGGTCGTGGGATCGGCATCGGGGTGCTGCACGGCCAGCACGGGGCGGTCTCCGTCGCTGATCCAGCCGCTCACGCCGAGCCGGTCCGCGACCTCCTCGACGGTGCCGGTGTTCATGGTGCCGAGCAGCACGGCGGAGGTCAGCGGCTCGTCCAACAGGTGCACGAGCGCCTCGTCCTGCAGGTCCTCCTCGGAGGCGAGCACGGCGAAGTCGCCGGTGGCCAGGTCGCCGTTGACGACCACGGCTCCCGTGTAGCGGTGCAGCTCCCAGGCGAAGTCCTCGCCCTCCGCGCCCGGCTCCAGCTCGCCGTCCCGCGTGGCGATGAGCACGCGCGTGCCCTGCACCGGCAGGACCAGGTCCACGAGCAGTCCCTCGCGGGTGGGGCGACCGGGGCCCATGAGGCCCACCACGGAGCGGGCGGAGAGCAGCTGCTGCAGGCCGTCGACGCGCTCCTGGCGGCCGGCCTGCGAGGTCACGGCCCACGCCAGCGTCACGCGCCAGACCGTCCCGGCCCCTGCTCGCTCGCTCGTCTCGTTGCCGCTTTCGGTCACGTCATCCACCGTTCCGGCGCCCTCGGGTGCTGTCCCAGCGGTCCGGCGCCGAGGGCCCGGGGACGGTCACGATCATGCCACGCCGCACCGACGCCCCGCTCATCGGGAGCGTTCGGCGGTGAGCAGCTGCCACACCCCCACGACCACGGCGACGGCGGCCACGCCCAGGTCGGCCGCGTCCCACGGCAGCGGGCGCAGGAAGAGGAAGAACGCCGCGACGATCATGGCGATCACCGCGGTGCCGTAGCGCAGATTGGCCCGGCGACGCTGCTGCGCGGTGCGGCGGACCTGTCCGGGAGCCAGCGGCGGGGCGGCCTGGGGTTCCTCCTCGGGCGTGGGCGCCTGCGCGTCCCGCGCCTCGGGTGCGGTGCCCGCGGTGCCCGACGCCGCGTCGTCGGGCTCCGTGCCCCCGTCCCGCAGGCGCGTGGCCACGGAGCGCACGGTGGCATCCAGGACACCGCGCGGCGTGACGGGCTCCCCGGGGACGGGCGGGTCACCGCCGTCCAGGACGCGCAACCACGCCGGGTCGAAGCCGAGGATCTCCACCGCGTCCACGAGCTCGTGGAACCACGGGCGCTGCGCCACGGGGGCCGCTGCAGGGATCCCGTCCTCGGTGCAGCGGGCCAGCGAGGCGACTGCCTGCTCGGCACGCACCGTGGACATGGCGGCAGTGAGGGCCTCGATGTCGTCCCCGGCAGGCAGGTAGAGGTCCTGCGCCAGCACGGTCGCGACCCGGCCAGCAGGGGTGTCCACCGGTGCGGATGGAAGGCGGGAGAGGCCGAGTCCCACGGTGAAGCGGGCGGTGGGCTCACGCAGCTCGTTGCGCGGTACCTTCGCTTCCATCGCCTCGCGGGAGTAGTAGGTCAGCGCGTACCAGCTGCCGAAGTCCACCACGGTCAGGCTCGGACCCGGGGCGGACGGCGCCTGGGACACCGCGTGGGCGGCCAGGGCGCCCTGTTCCCCGCGCAGCACGGCCACGTCGTGGTGCAGGGTCGCCACGCCCACCGAGGAGACGGCCACGCCCCACAACTGCGGGTCGGATTCCCCGTAATGCAGCGTGGTGCGCGGCTGCGGGGCGAACTGTTCGCCGTCGTCGCCGTCCCGCACCACGTCGCCGTCCTCGTCCTCGTCCAGGACGCGGGCACCGGCCTGCGTGCTCAGCGCGGCGACGATCTCCTCCGGCTCAGGACCCGGATGCACGGAACCGTCCTCGTCGTGCACCAGCACGCGGTCCCCGAGCACAGGCAGCGTCAGCTCAGCACGCGTGCCGGCGGGAACGGACACGCCCGCCTGGAGCACGGCGACCACGCGGCGGTCCGTGAGCACCTGCAGCGCGGCTTCCACGGCAGCGTCGCGGCGGGCGGGGGTCGCGGCGTCCCACACAAGGGCGGCCTGCCACAGGCCCAGGTCGCGGTGCATCGCCTCACGCAGCGCGTCGAGGTCTCTCAGCTCGTTCAGCTCGGACACGGGGCCTCCTCCTGATGCTCTCGGACGGTGCGATATGGCGCCGGTGGGTCCTGCATCGGTCTCGCCCGGTGCGGAGCCGACCCTACGTCAGGCCGGCCGGACGCCGGTGAGCCGGACGCCAGGCGGGCCGCTAGCCGGGGCCGGCCACCTTCAGGCAAGCCGCGCGCCGGGCCGGCCACCGTCAGGCGAGCCCGACGTCACGCGCGCCTGGCGCGGGCGGCGAGCACACGGCGTCGGGCACCGGGACAGGACTCGGCACCCGCACGCCGCGCGCTCAGCGCAGGAACTTCTCGAAGCCCTTGGGCAGGCTCAGGTCCTCCGGCTTGATGTCCGCGCTCTTCGCGGCACCGAAGGCGGCGCCGGCCGCGGCCTTCGCCTTGACCTCCTCGCCACGCGCGGCAGCGGCGGCCTTGGCCGGGTTGCCGTACTTCTGCTTCTTCTTGTTGTTCCCGCCCTTGCCCTTGGCGTTCTTCTTGCGCGCGCCAGGGACGCCGGGGATGCCGCCGCCCGCCGCGAGCTTCTTCATCATCTTCTGCGCCTCGGTGAAACGCTCCAGGAGCTGGTTCACCTCGGACACGGCCACGCCGGAACCGCGCGCGATGCGGGCGCGGCGGGACCCGTTGATGATCTTGGGCGCCACGCGCTCATGCGGGGTCATGGAGCGCACGATCGCCTCGATGCGGTCCGCCTGGCGGTCATCGAACTGCTCCAGCTGCTGCTTGGAGATGTTGGCCCCGGGCATCATGGCCAGCATCTTCTTCATGCTGCCCATCTTCTTGATCTGCTGCATCTGGGCCAGGAAGTCCTCGAGCGTGAAGTCCTCCTGATCGGCGAACTTCTTGGCCATGCGCTCGGCCTCGGCCTTGTCCCAGGTCTTCTCCGCCTGCTCGATCAGGGTGAGGACGTCACCCATGTCGAGAATGCGCGAGGCCATGCGATCCGGGTGGAACACCTCGAAATCGCCCACGTTCTCGCCCGTGGAGGCGAACATGATCGGCTTGCCGGTCACGGAGGCCACGGACAGGGCGGCGCCACCGCGGGCGTCACCGTCCAGCTTGGAGAGGACCACGCCGGTGAAGTCCACGCCCTCGTCGAACGCGAGCGCCGTGTTCACCGCGTCCTGACCGATCATCGCGTCGATGACGAAGAGGATCTCCTGCGGGCTGATCGCGTCGCGGATGTCGCGGGCCTGCTTCATCAGCTCCGCGTCGACGCCGAGGCGGCCGGCCGTGTCGACGATGACCACGTCGTGCTGCTTCTGACGGGCCTCGGAGACACCATTGCGGGCCACGACTACCGGATCGCCGGTGGCCTCCTCGAACTCCGACTGCACGCCGGGGTGCGGGGCGTACACCGGGACGCCGGCGCGCTCACCGACCACCTTGAGCTGGGTCACGGCGTTGGGGCGCTGCAGATCGGCGGCCACGAGCAGGGGCGTGTGCCCCTCGGAGGCCAGCCACTTGGAGAGCTTCCCGGCCAGGGTGGTCTTACCCGCACCCTGCAGGCCGGCCAGCATGATGATGGTGGGGCCGGACTTGGCGAACTGCAGCCGGCGGGTCTGGCCGCCGAGGATCTTCTGGAGCTCCTCGTTGACGATCTTGACGACCTGCTGCGCCGGGTTCAGGGCCTCGGAGACCTCGGCGGAGAGCGCGCGCTCCTTGACGTGGGCGGCGAAGTCACGGGCCACGGGCACCGCGACGTCGGCATCGAGCAGGGCGCGACGGATCTCGCGTACGGTGCCGTCGACGTCCGCCTCGGAAAGACGTCCCTTCCCGCGCAGGTTCTTGAACGTGGCGGAGAGACGGTCCGCGAGAGAGTTGAACACTTCTTCAGCGCTTCCTTTACGTTCTCGGTGCGTGGTGGCCGGTGGGCCGGGTGGCTCGTTGGTCGGATGACCATTGGGCCTGGTGGCGCTTCGGCCTGGTGACCGTGCGGCCGGTGGGACGCGTCGTCCCGACCATCCAGGATACAGGCCGGGCCGGGGCTCCCCCTGCGTCCGCTCCGCGCGCCTGCGTGTGGAGGCGGTGCGGGTGCTCTCCTCCGCCCCACAGCTCTTGAGTCGCTTGTGACCGTCAAGCCGCCCTCTTTGCGGTCACAACCGACTCAATCGTTCCTTCCCGCCCCAGCAAGGCAGCACTCAGCCGACGTCAGACTGTGGACAACCCCGCTCCGGCAGGGGCCATTGCTGCCAGCCTGGTCCGATGAAGCCGATAGCGAAGCTGCCGCAGGAACTAGGACCGGAGTTCAGCGTGGCTCAGGCCCGCAGCTTCGGCGCCT
>Ga0164242_10007418_pt1 | contig 12006 bp, 6 predicted proteins | sample OricomgcompostMG_FD_108783 | JGI IMG/M metagenome (GOLD analysis project Ga0164242, IMG submission 108783) | Miracle-Growth compost microbial communities from Emeryville, California, USA - Original compost - Miracle growth compost (MG) ... | reverse complement strand
TCGTTCGGACGGATGCCTCCCCACCTACAGCGGGTCATAGAACCCCCCGAACCCGCGTTGCAACGTGACACTGGTCGACCGGCACTCGGTGACGGTGTCGTGGATGAGTTCGTCGGCGCGGACCTGCACCGTCTGCCCGTTGTAGGCATCCGCGTCCTCGCCCAGCACCAGCTCGACGTTGGTGTGCCGGTCGCGAATGTCATCGGAGGCGCTGTCGATCACCACCGTGCGCCGGTTGGACAGCAAGGTGCCGTCGCCGGCGTATACCCCCACCCGCAGGGTGCGGCCCCGCCGCTTGCCGGTAACCGGCTCGCGCTGGGTGAGCAGCACCAGCACGGTGCTGGAGGTGACGGTCGGGCCGCTGACGTTCAGATCGACGGTCACCTTGCTGACGTCCTTGTTGCGGGACTGGGTGAGCGTGACCAGCGGGACCACCACCTCCTGTAGTGTCGCCCCACCGTGCACATAGCGGACCCCGGTGCCCTGAAACCGCAACCGGTGCAACGCGCGCGGAATCTGGACTTGAACATCCCCGTCCAGACCGAGCTGCTCGGCGCGCCACAGCGTGAACGCGGGATCATCGCGCAGCCCGCGCCCCAGCACGAAGCGACGTTTGCGGGCCAGGATCTGCTCGCCGTGCGCGGCCTCACTCAAATAGTCGCTCGGTTGCAGCTCGGAAGCCTGGAACAGAAAGCCGTGATCGGCGGTGACCAGGATCCGGCTGGCCCGGATTTTGCCGCGGCCGAATTTGCGTACCAGACTGGCGATCTCGTCGAGTGCCTGTGCGCAGGCTTGCGGGGTGCGGTGTGGGGTGCCGTGACCGGTGGCATCGATGACATCGTGGTAGATCACCAGCGCAGTGTGCTGTGACCACAATGCCGCAAGCTCGTCGGCTCGCATGGTGGCGGCATCCTCGAAGCCCAGCGCCGCGGTATCCACCGTGGCCCACATCGCGGCCCGGTTCTTGAGCCCGGCGGTGGGCCGCCCGTCGGCGAGCACCGTCTCATAATCCACGAGTTCAAGCCGGTCGTGCGGCAGGTGGCTGGCCATACCCAGCTGGGTGAATGACGGCAGCGGTGCGAGCCGGGGGTCGACGGTGGCCGAGAACCAGTCGTCGGCGTTCATCCGATCGGCCAGCTCCAGGCCGACCTCGTAACGCAGCGCGTCGGAGATGATCACCAGCGTCTTGGCCTTGGCCGGCAGATCCTCGGTGGCGAACGCACCCAACGGTTGCACGCCCGGAATCTGCCAGCTTTCCAGCGTGTCAAGCTGCTGCTGCCATGCCTCGGCCAGTGGTCGCTGGTAGTCCTCGACGTAGCGGTGTTCGAGCAGCTCGGACAGCTCGGTCGGCAGCTCGGTCTCTGCGGCATCGAGGTGCTGGCGGAACGTGCGGTAGGCACGGTCGATCGCCGAGAAGTCGTCGGCGTAGCGGCGCACGCCGTCGGCCGGATCGCTGATCGCCGGGGTGAAGGTGTCGATGCGGCTCAGGCAGTCGGCGGCGGCGGCGATCGCCCGGTAGGAGTGGACATGATCGTCGAACCAGGTTGTGGTTGAACGCTTCCGAACGATCTCGCGCACCTGGTCGGGGGGCAGTGCGCGATTCAGGACCGACGCGGCTAGCCCGGCCAGCACCGCGTCGTCGACGACCGGGAAGATGTCACGGCCGGCCAGCTCGACCACCGGTGGCTGCTGTGCGCGGAGTCGCTCATCGATGTTGAGGTCGCCTTCGGTGCGCTCGGCCAGCGCGGTGAACACCGTCTGCAAGGCTCGGTCGCCGCGCAGCCGCTCGAAGTCGATGCGGGCGGCATTGGTGGCATCCGGCCAGCCCCGCCACGCCTGGTCGAACAACCACGCCGCCAGCCCCGCCACGGTCGGCTCGGCCGAGGTGTAGCCGTAGATGCGGCCGACACCATCCCACAGGAAGCCAGTCAGGCCGTGCCGGAACAGCGCGTCGTAGCCGTCGGTGCAGTCTTCGGCCAGCTCGGTCAGCAGTGCTTCGACGATCCGATGCAGCCGATGTGCGCCGGGCCCGCGTAACCCCAGGACGGCAGCGCTCATCACCGCCCGCAGCGTGTCGGCGAGCTTGTCGACCGACAGGTCTGCGGGTACGGCGGCCAATTGGTCAAGTACCGCGTCGGTGCGTTTGGCCGAGGCGAACACGGTCAGATGTGCGGCGAGCACATCGGTCACGCCGCGGCCGGCCAGGCCGAGGTCGTGGGCGAGGATCGCGGTGGTGTCGGCGGTGAATGTCCCGTAGCCGATCTCGACGTCGAGCAGCCAGTCATCGCGCGGTTCGGGTGGCTCGCCGGTGCGGTAGAGCAGGTGGCGCGCTGATTCGGCGGGTTTGCCGTCCAGCGCGGTGTAGAGCCGGTGCTTGACGCCGAGTTCGTCCCCGGCGACGCGGTGCACACTGACCTGCAGGCCGCGCTGGGCCAACGCGGCGCCGATGGCGTCGAGATCGTCGGCGTGCTCACCGGAGGCGTCACGCCAGGTGAGCACCGGGGTGGCAGCGAAGCGTTCGGCGAGCAGTTCGCCGATCCGGGCGGCCGATACCGAACTCACAGCCCGGTCACCTTCTTCAGCGCACCGGCAAGTTTCGGGTAGTTGCACTTGACCCCGTCGTCGAGGTCGAGGCTCACCTCGGCGGTGGCGAGCGGGAACAGGGCGTCATCGATCCAGTCGCGGATCTCGCGGCGCCGCCGCTCCAGCGTGTCGCGTTCCCTGCCGAGCTGGGTGGCTTCGCGTTTCTCGGCGCTGGGCAGGGCGTGTTCGATGGTGGCCAGCCGCGCGGTGATCTTGTGGATGACGTCTTCGGCGTAGCTCTGGTGGATTAGTCCGAGGGTGGCCGGGGTGTAGCGGTGCAGGTAGAACAGCGCGTTGAACCCGCCCTTGGGGGAGGAGACCTGCCAGTAGATCGGCCGTTTGGAGTAGGTCTTGACGTGGTCGGCGTAGAAGTCGCCCAGGAAGTAGTCGCGAATGTCCTTGCGGCTACGGGAGCCCAACGCGTGCTCCAGCCAGGCGATGTTGGCTTCGACGTTCTCGGCGCCGAACGCCGCGGCCAGGAACTGGCGCAGCCGGGCGACGATGTCGTCTTCGAAGTAGCGTTCGGCGGTGATCGGCAGGATGCCATCAGTGTCCGGCCGGAAGCTGGCGCCGGGCACCAGGTGGTCGAAGTCGGCGATGGTGGCGCCGGCGTCGGCGAGGATCAGCCCCGGCTTGTCCAAGCTGTAGCGGCCCATCATCACCCCGACCGCATAGGAGGTCAGCTCCTTGGCCAGATCCCGGAAAAACAGTGCGCGGTACTCGTCCTCGGTGCGGGTCGCATCCTTGTTCGGCGCGTAGCGGAAGTAGGGGTTCTGGGTTAGCGAGACCCTATTCAGCGGAACTTCGCACTCGACTTCGTCTTCGAGCTCGTAGAGCTTGGCGAAGTAACGGTTGTTCGCCTGCTCCAACTCCTGGGCGCGCAACGTGGTGGCAATGGCGTTGTCCCAGCGAGTTTTAGCATGGGATTCCAGTAGGCCGGCGCCCATCGTGACAAGCGGATTGGTGGTGAAGTCCCAGGACGTTTCGTAGTCGTTCCAGTCGGCGCGGAAGATGGTGACGAGTTCTTGGACGATGGGATCGATGGCGGACGGGTCAGCGGGAATGACAGGAACCGCCTCCATGTCTCCACTATTTGTATGAATACCTGAACGAAGCGAGTTGATAAATAACTTTGCAGTCGACGAATTTAGTAGTCCTGCTATCTCATGTAAAATAGATGATTCGGCAAAGACGCTGTGGGCGACTGTGTTTGGTATGCTTCCTGGACCGTAGATCCGAAAGGAATTCTCGCCTGCTGACACGTTAGACCACGACACGCACGGCTTAAAGTAGTAGTCGGGGTTCCGGATCACTGAACGGGGGCGGAAGTCCCACAGTTCCCTACCGTCTTCCTTCCAATTAATAACGTAGTCTTCGTTGCCGTACCACCTGCGGAATGAGCCACCCTTATTGTGCGGGAACCATTTTTTGCCGGATGCTTTCGCGTCCGCCCTGCTTGCAATGTCGAGTCCGATATCCGGCGCTGTTACCTCGAACCAGAATCGTAGGAATCGTTCGTTGTCTGCCGTTGAAAGTCCCTGCTTTGCGAAGGAGATGTCCCCGAGCTCTGCGCCTCTTGAGAAAGCAGCTCGGACATTCCCTGACGTCCAGAACATGATTGCCGAGTTCGGCATCGGAACGAATTCAAGTTGATTTGCAACGAAGCTGTTGTATCCTTTGTTGAAAAATATCGACTCTATCTCTTCCGGAGTTCGAACATCTACATGGTTATTGAACAGCTTCCGGTACAGTCCATCATGCTTCGTTGACGGTGGAGAATTTGTCGCAGTGAATACCGAAGCTCCATAGTCCGAACCAAATAGCCCGCGGCCTACATGTAGTAAGGTGTCAATTCGCACTGACGTAATGAAATGCCTTCTGAAGTCAGTTATGGTCGACAGTGATATCCATGATGGAAGTGTTACCATCCCCCAGTGTCCGTTGACGCGGCAAAGTTCCGACGCTCGGATCATGAATGCTGTGTATAGATCATAATCGGACTGCGAATAGTTTGTCTCGAGTTCATTTTTGAGGAGTGCGCCCATATTCCTAGCGCCCAGATATGGCGGGTTTGCAACGATCGCGTGGTACTGGTGGTCAATCAGCGCGCACGCCTGGCGCAGGACGATGCGCGCCTTCTTAACAGTGTGCTCGCCGTACAGATCGAGGTCAGTCTTCGCGTCGAGCTCGGTTATCGCTGCCTCCAGTGCATCGACAGCGTCGGCATCCACCCGGATTAGCGAGCCGAAGGTGTCGGCGTCGGCGAACGAATACAGCAGGCGTGTCACTGCTTCTCGCCGCTCGGATCCGACCGCGACGGTGATCCGCACGACTTCGTCCTTCTCGAATGCGACCGGTTCGATGTGCACGATGTCGGGCTGCACACCGCGGGTGAAAAACCGTCGGTCCTTGTCGCGGGCCTTCATCGCCAGCGCGAACGAAGCCAGTTGCGCGGCCCGTTCATCGATCTCCAAGCCGCGCAGGTTGTGGGTGATGATCCGCTCGGGAATCGAGCTTGGGGCGTAGCCCTCTTCCTCGTAGATCTTGTACAGCAGATCGAAGCCGTAGGTGAGCATGTGCCCGGACCCGCACGCCGGGTCGAGCAGCCGGATCTGCTCCGGGGAATCGACAGTGATGCCAGTGTCTTCTTGTCCCGCAACCGGTTCAATGTAGTAGGGCATGTGCTCGCGCAGCTTGCTGGACGGCTGGGACCGTAACCACAGCCGGCCAAGAGAGTTCTCCACCAAGTAGCGCACGATCCAGTGCGGGGTGAACAGCTGGGTGACCGCCGGCAGTTCGTCGGCGTCGATGGGCACCTTGGAGTCGTTGATCTGGTCTTTGAGCTCGCTGTTGTAGAACTGGTAAAGCCAGCCGACGACCTCGACGTCCCGACAGGCGTCGTCGTCCATGATCGTCACCGCCTGCGCCCGCACCGAGGTGGACGTGAGGATGTCGGGCGGGGTGAGCAGCCGGACCCAGTCATTCGCGGCGGGAAAGACTTCCGGCATCGGCTGGTACCAGGTGCGCAACACCGCGGCCAGCAGCATCGTGTACGCCTCGGCGTCCGGGTCGGTCGAGGCCCGTCGGCCGGAGAGCAGGTCGGTGACCGTGAGGCGGACGTCCTGCGGCACCTCGTCGGGAAATTCGCCGGCTTGAGCGCGGGTCAGGATCGCCGACAGTGTCGATGCGGAGCCTTGCTCGGGTGTGACCACGCCGTACGGCCCGGAGAATCCGTTGGCGTCCATGTAGCGGGCGGCGGTCAGCCTATTGAACCAGGTGTAGGCGGCAGCCTCGATCACCCAGGCGTCGCTATGGGTGTCGATGGCCTCGCGCAGCCGTTCGAGTTCGCGCGCGTACTCGGCTGCCGCCTTGGGGTCGGCCAGCAGTTGCTTGAGCCGTACCCGCATCTGTTCGATGAGCGTGGCGCGGGCGGTGGCGGCGAAACTCTTCAGGGCCGCGGTGTTTTTCATTCGATGCCTTCTGGTTCGGAGTCGGGTTGTCCGGTGCGGCGGGCCTCCGGGGGCCAAATGTTGGTGTGCAGTGTGTGGGCGCGCCACCACCCGTCGTCGCCGCGATGCAGTTCCAGCACGCGATGATCGGCGATCTCGGCGGGGGCGAAGATCTGCGCGGCATAACCGAGATCGCGGATGAACTTGACGTAGGCGACATCCGCACGGTGCTGGTCATCGTGAACCCAAGTGGTCAGGGTATAGCCATCCAGAACGGATGCGGCTTCAGCGAATTGATCGTTGAGGCTGCTGGTCTCCACGGTGAGGCGGCCCAGTGCCACCGCCAGCGCATCTCGATCGCCTAAAGCGCTGAACCACAACATGGCCGCACCAAGCGGGGTGTGCGGCGTCGGGCCGCCTTCGGGGAATGTTGCCGCGTTGAGTTCGTCGTCGGTCACCTCCACGACCGGCAAAACCGGTGCAGCCGTCGTGGTGTGGACCGCCTGGGCGAACTTCGGGACGAGCGGCATGAGTGCACCGAGTAGTTCCGAAACCGTCTGCGGCGCGCGGGTGTTACGGGCGACAAGCCGGTCGAGGGCGGCGAGCACCCGTGGCCGGTCTAGGTCGAGTTGATCGAGCAGGAACTCATCCGGGTGTACCGCCTCGATGCCCAGCGGTTTCAGGGCGGCAGTAGGGAAGTCGCGGAGATTGGCCGTCACGATCAGCGCGGCTCCCGACGCTACCGCTGCGGCAAGCACGTGACGGTCCTTGCGCTGATTCTTCATTGCTGGGATCAGCCGCTCGTAGCCGCGGGCTTCGTCGGCGGCGAACGGGAACGCCTGCTGCATCTGCTGGATGCGGTGTGCGGCCTGGCCTGTGGTGACGCCGAACTTCTTCACCAGGTTGGTGCGCACCTCGTCGAGCAGGGTGTTGGTCCACACCGGGGCGAACAACCTCTCTTCGGCGAGGGTGAGCAGCAGGTTGTTGAGGTTCTGCGGCAGCATCACGCAGGCGTCGAGAACTACGCGGATCGGGGCCATTCTTGGGTGATACCGGCTACCGGGTGTTGACGAAGCCGGCGCTGTTGCCCGGGTCGGGATCGGGTGCGTTGGCGAGTTCGGTGAGGGCCTGCGCGCGAACCTGCGCCTGATGTTCCTGGAAAGCCAGCACGTCGGCGAGCTGCACGCGGCGGTGCCGGCCGGGCTGGGTGAACGGAATCTTGTCTTCCTCCAGCAGCTTCACCAGCGTCGGCCGCGACACCCCGAGGAGATCCGCGGCCTCCTGGGTGGTCAGCGTGGTCCGGTGCGGTGAGAGCGTCACCGCCTGGCCTTCGGCCAGCGCCTGGGTGGCGCGGATGAGCAGGTCGGCCAACGCGGCCGGCAGCCGCGCAGAGTGATCACCGCAGGTGAGCGCGCCCGGTTCGCCGGCTTGCAGGTGCTTGATCACCGTCATCAGATCGGCGAACTCCCTGTGCTGGTCGGGCAGGACGGTGTGATCGGCAAAGACGGACATACCCCATGATGAAACGAAAAAATCGAAAACGCAAGGATTCGGGGTGGGGTCGTCATCGGATGATCGTCTGTCCGTCATCGAGGGCGGCCAGTAGGCGCGTTCGCAGCCCGTCCAGGTAAGCCTCGACGTCATCGCGGGTCAGCGTTGTCGGTGCGCCCTCCCTGCACAGGGCGTCGAGCCGCACCGTTCTGACGGGTTCGCCACCAGTTGCGGTCAAGGTCGCCACCGCGTACTCGTACTGGCTGTCGAAATTCGATTTCGCCAGGGCCACCTGCCCAAGCGTTGCGGTGCGGTCCACCTCACCGAGCAGTATCTGGTAACCGGCGCGCACCTTCTCCTGCGCCTCCGGCGTTGCCGCGGTGAATACCTGCGCGGTCACCAGGTCGTGCAGTTGCTGTTCGATCTCGCTGCGCAGCTCTTGCTGTCGGGTTGCCAACGCTTCATCCAGCCGCCCGGCTAGCCGCAGGTGCTCCTGCTTGATCTGGGGGATTGCGGTGCCCCGGAAGAAGGTTGGGCTCTCCAGGCTGCGGCGCAGCGCCTCGGCGGCGTCCGGGTCGATGGTGGCCAGTTCGGGGCCGCGGCGTTGCAGAAATTCACGGGCCTCATCGACAATGGTGGTTTGCGGCTTGGAGGACAGAAACGATCGCACCGGGGACAGGAAGTCGTCCTTGAGATCCAGCAGTTCATCGCAGCCGGTAAGGAATTCGCTGAAATACCAGTCGTCCCCGTGGCCCTCGGCGGCGGCCCGGATGACGGCGGTCGTCTTTGCGGCGTCCGGGCCGAACGGATACCCCAACTTCTCCCAGCGGCTTACCTCGATCAGATCCTCGGCGAGCGCGGTACGCAGCTGTTGCACCATATCCTCGGCCGACGCCGGTGCGCCGCTGGTGTCGCGGTAGGAGTTGAGGAAGTCCCGCAGCTTCTTGAGCTTCGCCGGGTCCTGCTCGCGCACCTCCTCGACCACGATATTGCGGTGTTTGGCGGTGTTGCGCAGTTCCCCGGCGACCTCGGTGCGCACCAGGGTGCGGCTGTCGAGCTTGAGCCGCAGCCGGCCGGTCTTGACCCCGTGCGCGATCGCCGCCAGCACGCTGGTCAGCTTCCAGCCGTACGGCGGGCCCGCCAATTCCTCAACCAGGGAACCCACATTGCTGGACACCTGACGGACCTTCGCCTGCCGCAGGCACGCCACCACCGCTTGCGTCAACGCGTCCAGCGTGGACGTCGCCTGCAGGTCGAAGGTGTTCTGGTCGCGCAGGATGGCGGCGAGGTCGGTGTCTTTGAGCGAGGCGACCCCGCCGGCCTCGTTGATCCGGGTGTATTTGGCTTCGATCGCCACCTGCAGTGCGGCGTGGACACGCTCCTTCGCATCGCCGGCCCCGACGGTCAGGCTGCTGCCGTTGTGGATCAGCGTCGACTGGGCAACAGCGTCACGCAGCACCTTGATCAGCTCGCGTCGGCGTTCCTGGTTGTGCCGCTGATGGGATTCCAGGATGCGCCGCCGCGATTCCGGCAGCGTCGAACTCAGTTGCAGCTGAACATAATCCTGGGTGCGGACGAACAGCACGATCTCGTCGAGCGTGCGCTGGTCGAGGTCTAGCACCACGAACACCGTGCCGGCCTCACCCACGGACTGGAACTTGACCTGGTCCAATGAATAGCCGCCCAGCGGGGTGACGAAGTGCACGCCCAACGGCTCGGACCGACCCTGGCGTTCGCCGTCGAGCCAGCGTTCCAAGCCCAGGTCGACCCCGGTCTTGTCGTGGCGCACCTTGGCCCCGACACCGGAGGCTTGCACTACCTCCTCGTTGAGCAGTTTCTTGATCGCGGCGTCGTTGCGGTCGATCGCCTTGATCGCCCTCTCGACGTCTTGCTCCTCATTGGTCAGATAGCTGTAGCTGTTCCCAGTGCGCTGCACGTAGGTGTTGGTGACCAGCAGTTCCAGGGCGCGTTCGATCTGCTCGCGCAGCGCGGCGACGTTGGTGTCGATCGAGTCGGTGAGCAGCACCGCCAGCGACTGCGCGGTCGGTTCAAACTGATCGTCGTACTTGGTCATCAACAGTGCCTTGAGCACCCGCACCGCCAGGACGGCATCCGGTCCCTTGGGCAAGTTATCGGCGGCGACGGAGATGTTGCGTTTGACGTCGGACAGGATCGACTTCTCGATCCCGTCGTAGAACATGTCCAGGGTGGCCAGCGCACCGACTTCGGCGCCCTTCATTGCCGAGCCGATCTCCTTGGTGACGCCCAGCAGTGACCGTTCCCCGACCGACGCGTGCCGGCCGGTGAACGCGTTGTAGTCCGACAGGCCCTTCATCGCGGCGTGGAACAGCTCAAACTGGTAGTCCACGAACGGGTAGATCCCGACGAAGTCCTCGACCGTCGCATAGTTCTGGTAGGTGCGTTGGCCCTGGAACGCGAACAGCGACCGGAATCGATCAGCGTTGCGGCCGTAGACCGATTCCAGCTGCGCGGCACCATCACTGGTCTTCTCCAGCAGGCGCTTGGACACCACCTCGCGGACGTTCTTCGAATCCAACTTCAGCTGAGTTGCGAAGCGTGCCTGGATCTTTGAGAAGTCCATCTGCTGCTGCTTGGTGCGGTCGCCGATGATCGACTCCAGGATCTCCTGTGAGGTCACCATCACCCATGACCGGCCGTGGCTGCGGACGAAGAGTGATTCAGCGATGGTCTGCAGGCTCAGCATCAGCTGGGTGTTTTGGCCGATGAACTGGCCGATCTCGTCGACGAAGAAATTCAACCGCATCGACGGCGGCTGTTGATCGAGCCAGGCGCCGACCTCCTCGGCGAACGACTCGATGGACACCGAGTAGTTCTGCCGGTAGGCGGTCAGCGGTTTCTCCAGCGAGGTTCCGGTGACCTCGGCGTAGGCCTTCTCGACGTGCGGCTCGACCAGCACCGCGAGCTCGCGGCCCTGCTCCCACGGCTTGCCGTAAAACCGTGCGAAGGCCTCCTTGAACTGCTCGTAGTGGCCCTGGCTGGTGAGGTCGCGTTCGAAGCGGGCGATGTAGGGCGACTTGCCGAAGAACCCGCAGGCGTCGTAGAACACCTGGACGAACACCTTCAGCAGGGCGTCCGGCTGGTTCTTCTCGTGCTTGTCGACCTTCTCGTCGATGTTGAACAGCAGGGAACGGGCCGGGATCGACGCCGAACGGTTCAGCGCCCCCTTGAGCAGCGCGTCACCGGCCGGCAGCTTCTCACCGAACGCGGCCACGACGGTGGCCCGGTCGATGCCGCCACCGTCGACGTCACCCAGCAGGTAGGCAAGCATCTTCAGCAGATGCGATTTACCGGAACCGAAGAACCCCGAGATCCACACCCCATTGGATTCAGGTTCACCGGGGCTGGTGTAGGTGTCGAGCAGCCGGCCCAGGTGTGCGGCGACCTCGGCGGTGATCACGTACTCGTTGACCTCGGTTTCCAACTGGGCGGAGCTGGAGGCCTTGACCACACCGTCAAGGGGCCGGTCGATGTCCTTGGCGAGGATCTGTTCGATGTGCATCTAAGAAACCTCCAGGTCCAGCAGGTCGAACGCACGGTAGTAGTCGTCGTCGGTCATCCGGTCGAACAGCACCAGCGAGGAACCCTGGGTGGGGGACTGCCGGTAGGAGCCCGGGAACACCAGCACCACCGGCAGATTCGACAGCAGCGGCTGCAAGGTGTTGAGGATGGTGTGCGAGCGCACCAGCGGGAAGAGTCGTCCGACGTTGGACAGCAGCACCACCTGCGCCGGCGGGTCTTGATCGGCGACCGCATTTGCGATAGCCGGTGAGAGATAGCTGCCCGGCGAGATGACGTTGCTCACCGCCTCGCCGAACACCTCTTTATCGAGGCCGGATTCGGCGGCCAGCATCTGCTCCCACTGGCCAGTGTCCTGCCACAGCTCGCACGCCAGCGCCCACAGGTCGATATCGCAGACGGAAATCCCAGAGGTGCGCAGCCGGGTGAGCAGGCGGCGTCGCTCGTCGCTGATGCGCGGTTCGTCGGATGGGGTGTACGGCAGGATGAAGTACGGAACCTCGTTGCCCAGGCCCTCCATGTTGAGGAAGCGTGAAGACGACATCACCCGGTAGGCGTGTTCGAAACGCTCGGTCAGTGTCATCGGCCTGTCGGTGCTCATCGTGCCCTCCCGGTCGGATACATCGTGACCTGTACGTCGTCGATCGGGAAGCTCAATAACAGTTCCGGTGAGCAGGCAGCGACAACCTCGGCGACCGCAGGGCTAAGCACCACCGGTTGTATCTCATCGTGTGGGCAGAGGAATCCGGCTTCGCGGATCATCCGGAACGTGTTCTGCCGCAGCTTTTTCCGGGTGGTTTCTGCGGCGTCGCGCAGTTCGTCGATCCACGAGGACTGCAGGTTCCAGAACGCGTCGAAATTGTCGTGTGTAAGCGTGACAGCACCCGAGACGTACCGGCTGCGGATGACCTCCCGCCCGAAATCC
>Ga0164242_10007417_pt1 | contig 12008 bp, 13 predicted proteins | sample OricomgcompostMG_FD_108783 | JGI IMG/M metagenome (GOLD analysis project Ga0164242, IMG submission 108783) | Miracle-Growth compost microbial communities from Emeryville, California, USA - Original compost - Miracle growth compost (MG) ... | reverse complement strand
TGCGGTAGCGGGAAAAAATATAAAAACTGTCACGGGAAGAATGCCTAAAGACCCGAAGCAGGGAGCAGGCAAACCCGAATTAATCTGACACATGGATATCGCTTCCCATATTGACCATACCTTACTCAAAGCCACGGCCACGCGGCAGGAGATCGCCCGGCTTTGTGAAGAAGCCCGGCAATTTCGCTTTGCGGCGGTCTGCGTACCGCCAGTCTATGTAAAGATGGCACACGAACTCCTTGCCGGCAGTGGCGTGGCCACCGCCACCGTGATCGGATTTCCGTTTGGTTATAGCGCCGCCACCACCAAACTGGCGGAAGCCAAACAGGCTGTCATGGACGGTGCCGATGAGTTGGATATGGTGATTTGCCTGGCTGCATTAAAAAGCGGGGACTGGGACGCCCTCAAAGAGGAAATCTCGCTGATCACCGACTACCTCCATGGGCAGAAAAAGGTGCTCAAGCTTATTATTGAAAGCGGTATACTCACCGAGCAGGAAATCATCCGCTGTTGCCAACTCTACAGGCAATACGAAGTACAGTATTTGAAAACATCTACCGGCTATGCAGCCCAGGGAGCCAGTGTTGAGGCAGTCCGGTTGATGCGGGCTAATCTGCCGGCCCATATCCGCATTAAGGCATCGGGAGGTATTCGTACCTTTGATTTCGCCCAAAAGCTGCTGGCCGCAGGAGCCGACCGCCTCGGTTGCAGTTCAAGTGTAAAAATTATGGCGGAAGCAAACGGAGCGGAACGGACCATGGACCTTCACACCAGTTAAATTCAATGGATGGAAAAAAGCTTCATACTGATTGCCGCGTTTCTGCTATACCTGGGAACTTTTCAGGCCGACGCCCAAACCGGCGGCGAATATCCCCGGACGATCACGTCAGCCACAGCTACAGCCGGCGTGACCAAAGATCCGCGCATTGATGTGTTGGTCCAAAAACAGGTCTATCTCAACACGCTGGCCTTGAGAAATATGCCCGGATACCGTATCCAGGTCTTAAGTACAATGGACCGCTCCAAAGCCATGGATGCCAAAGCGCGCCTCATGCAGCTTTTCCCCGACTATCAAACCTATCTTTCTTACCAGTCTCCTTATTTCCGGGTACGAATTGGAGATTTCCGGGACCGGGGAGCCGCCCAGGACCTTCAGCAGGAACTCAACAACTATTTTCCGAACGGCGTATTTACGGTACGGGACTACATCCATATTTCCCCCGAGCAATTATTCCAGAGCGAAGATGATAATCCACAAAATTAAAGCCCTGGCCCGGCAATGGGCCGGAGAATTTATTGATGTCCGCCACCACCTGCATGCCCATCCCGAGCTTTCATTCCAGGAGCAGGAAACATCCCGGTATGTGCAGCAGAAGCTCGATACGTTTGGAATACCCTACCGGGCTCCTGTAGCCGGCACCGGCGTGGTCGGGCTGATCAAGGGTAAAAACCCTCAAAAACGCATCATTGCCCTACGTGCCGACATGGACGCCCTTCCTATCGAAGAAACAGGGGAAAAGTCTTATAAATCCACCCGCCAGGGAGTCATGCACGCTTGCGGCCACGACGTCCATACCACCTGTCTGCTCGGAGCGGCCCGGATACTGGCCGAGCTCTCAGAACAATGGGAAGGGACGATAAAGCTTATCTTTCAACCGGGTGAAGAAAAGCATCCCGGAGGAGCCAGTCTCATGATTGAAGATGGCGCGTTGAAAGATCCGGCCCCGCAAGCGATCCTGGGCCTGCACGTACAGCCCGAGCTTGAAGTGGGAAGGCTTGGTTTCCGGCCGGGGATGGCCATGGCATCGGCCGATGAAATTTATATTACGATCAAAGGCAACGGAGGTCATGCCGCTTCGCCGCATCTGACCACCGACACGATCTTGGTAGCCGCTCATATTGTGACCGCCCTGCAACAGCTCGTCAGTCGGAATAAAGATCCCTTTTCCCCCTCGGTACTTTCCATTTGTGCCTTCAACGGGGGATTCACGACTAATGTGATTCCCTCAGAGGTGAACCTTCAGGGAACTTTCCGGGCAATGGATGAATCATGGCGTTTCCGGGCTCATGAGTTGATCAAAAAGGAAGCGATGGGAATTGCCCAAGCAATGGGGGCCACAGCCGAGGTGCATATTCCGGTGGGCTATCCATGCCTGTTGAATGACGAAGAGGTCACTGCCAGCGCACGGTCGCTGGCCGAACAATATGCCGGCCCCGATAAGGTGGAGACCGTTGCCATGCGAATGGGGGCCGAAGACTTTGCTTTCTACTCGCAGGAGATCCCGGCCTGCTTCTTCCGCCTGGGAGTAGGCAATCGTCAAAAAGGCATCACCGCAGGGGTCCACACGCCCGAATTTGACATCGATGAAAACGCCATTGAAGTGGGTATGGGCACACTGGCTTTTCTGGCCACGCAAGTGCTTCTGCCGGATGAAGCGGTTTGATTGGGCCAAAAGCAAAAAACACCGTTCTCTCAATAATGGCTACCTTTAAAAGGTGAGGTTCATACTGATACGGGCAAAATCTTTCTTGCGCACACTGCTATTCCTGCTCTTTATGGGAAGAGCTGCTTATGGGCAGGATCACTATGTATTAAACAAGGGAATACCTAACAATAATGTATCTAATCTGCTCGGCCGGGTTAAAAGATCAGTACTAAGACATCATCCTTCGCTCGTGATCATTATGATCGGAACAAATGACATGGTAAATCCCCCCAAAAGAGTTTCCTACAAAACCTACGAGGAGAATCTAAGCAAGCTGATTGGACACATCAAAACCAGCGGGACCGATGTGCTGTTGCTGACGCTCCCTCATGTAGATACTGTTGATCTATTCAAAAGACACCGCAGAAAAAAATATCGCATTCCTCCTAATGAAAGAATTGATTCAGCGAACATCATTATCCGTCGAATCTCGAAGAATCAGCACTGCATGTTCCTGGATATAGATAGTATTTTCCAGGCTCATCATTCACCCAATAGAACAGCCTCAAGTTTGATCAGAAATGAAAAAAATGCCGGTGCCAAAGACGGTGTACATCCCACGCCACAAGGATATCAAATCATTGCAGAAAGCATAGCCGGATTTCTTAAAAATACCGGAAAGCTATACCCTAAAGTTATATGTTTTGGCGATAGCATTACTTTTGGCGCATACGTAAAAGGAGAAGGGAGTACGCGAGGAAAAACTTATCCAGCTGTATTAAAAAGATTGCTCTTCCCTAAGTGATCAAGTATGAAAAATTCGCCTAAAAGCCGGAATCCGTTTTCTTAAAAACTGTTTTATTCTACTCCATTTCAGTCCTCCAGGAGGAATAAAGGAGGGCGGTTCTTTCTTTTCTGCTCCCTTCGGAATGTCATTCCCTCCCGAAACCGATTGGCCGCATATCGGACAACTGGCCATGTTATTTTCCAGCGCAACTCCACATTTTATACAATACGTCATAACTCGTCCACATTAATATCTAATGATTTTATGTGGGATGTCCTGTCCATATAGGAATGTACTGAACTTTTGTTCCAGCAAGTCAGAGCTAGTGATATTTCCAAAGCACAAGGTAAGTTTATTCCCAAAGCCTACCACTCCACAATTGGCCTTCAATTTTTTAGATGGAGGAGGAGGGATGAATATAAACTTATCTATCAATTGACTTATTTCCGATGGAAAAGTGACCCGTCCCAAATTCGTCACCACTCCACTGTAACGACTGGTTCCCAAAGAATAAAAGGTTTTTAGCAGGAATGATTTAATAAAAAGGGGAATACGTTTCACTATCAAATTCCTTTCTCCGCCTACGTTCCTGGAAAGTATCTTATGGATAAGCTTTTTATTTGTCTCCAGCTGCATAAGGTGATGCACCGTTTCAGCAGCTTCTTCAAACGTATAGTGTCCCAATCGCAAGTCTATTTCCGGCAACACATATACCGAGAAGTTTCTCATAGTTCGGCTGGGATAAAAATTTCTCAGATTAACCGGCACCTCAATACGTAATATCCTGTTGGCAGCTCGTTGTTGCAGGGCTGGCAGTGTTTCATAAATCGACTGTAAAGCAAACAAATAAATAGAAATGAGATACTCAGTGAGACTTAGGCCAGATGACCTTGCTTTTTTCAGGATAGCATCGGCGGGAATTTCAAAGACAGAGATATTCAGTCTGGACGGCCTGTTTAGAGAAAAGGGTAAATGAAACGCTGCACGTAAATTCATTCGGGGGGATACTGTTCTCTTAAAATAACGGTTGTATGCATCTTCATACTCCTCATAATCCGGCGTTTCCCCCGGCCTAAGAAAAAGTACTGTTTCAGGAATAGTTATTCCGCAATGCAAGAAATAACTAAAAAGCAAAGACTTCAAAAATTCAAGGCCCCCCGTGGCATCAGTCAAGATATGAGAAAATTCCACACTGATACAATTTTCGCGGACAAGCACTCGGAACATGAGTTCATGTTTGTGAAATGCCCTACAGGGAATATCTAAATCAGGTTTTACGGAAATAGCTTGGTGGTCATGTTCTAGATAAAACCAAAAGACCCCTATCTTCAGGGTCACCTTGTAATATGGGAAACGCTCTTCAAGAGCGTTAACGGCTTCCAGAAGTTGCCTGGCTTTTACCCTTTCTTTCAGGACAACACTAAGCCTGAACACAGACGTTAATTCGTCTGTACGAATAGCAGGATATATTTTAGCGGCGTTATCCAATGGCATCCAAAAAAGGCTGTCGGGCATGAATGCTTGGTTAGTCTTCACGGTAACTTTTTAAATTGTGAAATCGATTTCTGATCGCCTGCTATTTATTTAACATAAAAAATGACAAAAAGATTAGCCATTGAAGAGCGGCACTCCTAATTGGCAAGGATTATTTAGCTGGTAATAAGTGGTCCGTTATTTTTGGCGAAAGGCTAAAATTCAGCATCATCCTCTGCTAAAAACAAAGAGGGGCCTGATTACCACTACCAAATTTTCTATCCGGAACCGGCTTGATACACTTGATGAAGCCAACGATATAGGGAAGAGTCATATCTCCCTAGTGTAGGAGACAATGAGAGCATTTCTGCCAGTGCCGAGAACGCCCGCTCTACCCGGTCATCATCTCCGTTAGAAAAAAGAATGACTGCCCGCTCGTGCATATCGTTACAATAGGCTATGTGGCGGAAACCCGTGCTTTCTCCGGAATGAAACCAGCATGGGCTGCCGTCTGTTTCTTCACCCACAAACCAGCCGTCTTGATACCAGACCGGTACGTCCTGTAAGCCGGGGGAGGGCTGATCGGACGGCGGTCCTTTGGCAATCCGCAAGCCTCTCCCCGCTATAATCCACTTTCGAAAATCATTTGCCGATATATATATTCCTCCGTCCCCCTGAGTGGTAGAAGTAACGTCTTGATCCGCCCAGCACCACTGCGGACCGGCCCGGTGATACCCATAAGCCCGGTTGGGGATCAACACAGCTGGTTCAAACACGCGGGAATGAGCCATGGCAAGTGGGGTAAAGATATGCTGGTCGATATACTGCCCAAACGACAGGCCTGAGGCCTTTTCCAGCAACCTGGCGAGCAGGCAGTACCCGGTATTGCTGTACCGGAAAGCAGTTCCCGGCGAGAAATACAGGAACCCCTTCGCGGCGATGAGCGTCTCCACCTCCCGGTCGTCTATAGATTCCGTCCGGTCGGAAGACAACAAGGCTTCATAATCCGAAACGCCCGAACTGTGGTGCAGCAGTTGCCCGGGAGTAATTTGGCCCAATGCAGCCGGGAATGCGGGGAAATATGGGCCAATCGGCTCTTGTAACGACAAAAATTCCTGCGACTGCAAGATGTGAATGGCGCGGGCCGTAAACTGTTTGGTCAGAGAAGCGATCCGAAAAGCAGTGTCGGGTGTAATATGCGCCCCTGTGCCAAGGTCGGCCAGGCCGTATCCCTGGGAAAAACATCCTTCTTCCCAAAGGATGGTCAATGCTGCTCCCGGGACATCAGGTGGAAATAATCCCTGCATCAATATATCCGCCTGCTCTACCTGCATGCGTCAAAAGTAAACACCGAGTTTGGAGAAGTATCGGTTATTCTTCCTCAGGCTCGAGGTGGAAATCCTCGATAAATTTCGTGGTGAAGTCTCCTTTCCTGAAACGGGCATCCCGCATCAGCTGCTGATGAAAAGGTATGGTGGTTTTGACCCCTTCGATCACAAATTCGCTCAATGCGCGTTCCATGGTATCAATGGCTTCCTCCCGCGTCTGGGCCATGGTAATGAGTTTGGCGACCAGCGAATCATAATAGGGCGGAATGGTATAGCCGGCATAAATATGGGAGTCCACACGGACCCCATGGCCGCCGGGCACATGCAGGATCGAAATTTTTCCGGGTGAAGGCCGGAAATCATGAAACGGATCCTCGGCATTAATGCGGCACTCAATCGCATGTAACTGAGGTACGTAATTTTTTCCGGAAATCGGAATACCCGCCGCGATCTTGATTTGTTCTTTCACCAGATCGAAATTGATCACTTCTTCGGTGACACCATGCTCCACCTGGATACGGGTATTCATCTCCATAAAATAAAAGTTCCTGTGTTTATCAACCAGGAACTCTATTGTGCCCACGCTCTCGTAATTGATGGAAGCGGCTGCCCGAATGGCCGCCTGGCCCATTTTTTCCCGCAATTCAGGAGTCATGAAAGGAGAGGGAGACTCTTCTACCAACTTCTGGTGTCTCCGCTGGATAGAACAGTCGCGTTCACTCATATGGCATACTGTACCATATTGGTCACCGGCCACCTGTACCTCAATATGACGGGGTTCTTCCACAAACTTCTCCATATAGATACCATCATTGCTGAAGGCGGCTTTGGCCTCTGTGCGTGCTGTCTGGTAGCTATGCTCCATCTCCTCTTCGGTCCAGACAACCCGCATGCCTTTTCCCCCTCCGCCGGCCGTCGCCTTTAAAATCACGGGGTAACCGATCTCCCGGGCGACCTCCAGGGCATGTTCGATCGTCTCCAGGAGCCCCTCGGAGCCGGGAATCACCGGGACCCCTGCCGCAATCATCGTTTCTTTGGCCGTGATCTTATCTCCCATCCGCCGGATCATCTCGGAAGTAGGTCCGATGAATTTCACTTCATGTTCGTCGCAAATCTCTGCAAAGCGGGCATTTTCCGCCAAAAAACCATATCCGGGATGGATGGCATCGGCATTGGTAATTTCCGCTGCCGCCATCAGGCTGGGAATATTCAAATAAGAATCGACACTTGGCGGAGGACCGATGCATACAGACTCGTCGGCAAATTTCACATGGAGGCTATCCCGGTCAGCCGTAGAATGAACCGCCACAGTCTGGATACCCATCTCCTTACAGGTACGGATAATCCGCAGGGCTATTTCACCACGGTTAGCTATCAGTATTTTTTTAAACATGCTGTTTTTTCCCTGAATTAAAATAATGGAAAGCTTAGCTCCCTGAAATGACTAGGGCTCAACCAGGAACAAAGGTTGATCAAACTCTACAGGAGAAGCATCTTCCACCAGAATCTTGACAATTTTACCACTGACCTCGCTCTCAATTTCGTTGAACAGTTTCATGGCTTCAATGATGCACACCACCTTCCCGGAGGTCACTTCATCGCCCACATTGACAAAAGAAGGTTTATCCGGACCTGGGCTGCGGTAAAAAGTTCCTATCATGGGGGATTTGATGGCAATGAGATTATCTTTTGCGCCTTTTCCGGGGGAGGAAGGTTGGTTCTCCGGAGCGGCTTCTTGGGCGGGGGGATTCACTGGGCCGGTTGGCACGGCCTGCGGCATTACAGGCACTACAGAGCGGTAATTTTCCGGAGTCAGCACAAGGGGCCCGTCTTCAGATCGCTGATCCCGTTTTATCGTAATCTTGAATTTATCCTCTTCGATACTCAACTCGCTGATGTGAGATTTATTCACCAACCGAACGAGTTCCTGAATCTGTTTAAAATCCATAATCGTTTATTTTGTAAAAAAAAACGGGGAATAGCCGAATACTCTGCTCCGGGCAAAGATATCGTGAAAAAGTCATTTTACCCTTTCAATATATTCTCCTGTGTGCGCATTGATCCGGATCATTTCATCGCTATCAATGAACAAAGGCACCATCACCGTAGCGCCCGTTTCCACAGTAGCCGGTTTCAGGGTCTTGGTAGCGGTATCTCCCCGCAAACCCGGCTCGGTATAGGTTACCTTCAGTTCGATCTTATCCGGCAATTCGACGCTCATCGGCAAATCGGTATCGGTATTGATCAGCATAAAACACTCCTGCCCGTCCTTATAAAATTTGGGGTTTTCGACCTTGCTCTCATCGAGGGATATTTGTTCATAGGTCTCGCTGCTCATAAAGTGGTATCCGGTCTCGTCCTTGTACAGGAACTGATAAGGATGCTTTTCTACGCGAACGGGATAAATGGTGTCTCCTGAATTCCAGGTATGTTCCACGTTCTTTCCGGATTCCACGCTTTTCAACTTGGCCCATATTTTTGCGGCGGCCCGAGCTGTCTTATTCTGACCGAAGTCTACCACCTGGTAGAGTTCATTGTTCAGCTTGAGTATGAGGCCCATTCTGATGTCGGCGGTCGTTGCCATGCGTTACAAATTTTAAAATTAAACATTTAAATGAAGACCGCAAAAGTAAAAATTTGTCGTTAAAAGCCGCACATTGCCTCCAAAACGCCCTTGCCAGCGAGATTCATAGGATCGGCGCCCAAAAGCACCAAGCGGATAAACCAGGACAGAAAACACCATATGTTTTAAAAATGAGTATATTTGCGGGGCAGTAAAAAGCATGAAAATCTCATAAGGAACTTGCGGGTAACGTGTGAGAAACCAAAGCGCTTCCGGGCCGCGAGGTCTACAAGCAATTGGCGTGACACACCAATCCATGTTCGGTAGTTTGAGGAAACTTCTTTTTGCCGCTTGATTCAGCCATTGAGTACCGTCAAAAATCTATGTGATGTTAAAGACATGTTCCGAATGTCAGTCGCAATCTGTAAGCGATAAAACCGCTTCCTTCTATTATCTGATTACCGCCGTTCTCGGCACCATAGGCACCATCATGCTTTTTGTCAGCTGGCCGTGGGCATTTTTGATCCTCACCGGAATGATCGTGGCCGTCGTATTGGCTGTAGACTTGCCGAAAAGGACCTACCGGTGCAAAAATTGCGGACATGAGTGGAAAGAGGGTTATCATTCATCGGGTGACTTTTCCACTTTCTCTCCTGAAGAAGAAGTCGCCGCAGCCGAGTAACCCCGTGCCGAGATTCACCGGCCACTTATACAGAGCACTTCTTTACCCCATCCATTCCATATAGCCGCTGGCGGCACAATCCTTGCTGCCCGTTGCCGGTCATCCCAATTGAGGGGCATGATTTCCGGACTTGGTACAATGATTGTATCTTTGCGGGAAATTAAGTCCATGAAACGTCTTGTCTTCCTTTGCCTGCTGCTGACCCCGTTGATGCTGAAAGCGCAGTCTTCCGGCAGTTCCGCTCCAAATTATCTCCGCTACCCTGAAGTGCCTCCTTTTGCCATAACCACGCCTTCGGGTAAAGTTTTTAAAAATACGGATCTGAAAAAGAATAAGCCGGTGATGATCATTCTTTTCTCTGTGGATTGTGAACATTGTCAGCATGAAACCCGGGACATCGTCAGCCATATTTCCCAGTTCAAGGGTTCCCAGATCGTGATGATCACTCCCTTTGGCCACGAGCCTATGACTGCATTTTATCGGGGCTATAGCGTAGATCAGCATCCGGATGTCATTACAATGGGTACCGATTCCACAAGACGCTTAAACATGTTCTACCAGCAGCGTTTTTATCCTGGTATTTATATTTATAACAAAGGACATAAGCTCGTCTACCACCATGAGGGAACGGCTCCCATGGATACCTTACTGCAATACCTTCACGGAAAAAACTGAGCCTACAAACAGTCGGTCCACGGACCGGTAAAATTTCGGATCGGTATGAGGAAAGCCCTGCAAAATCGCTACATTTGCGAGAGTAAATATTTTTAATCCATTCAAAATAATTATTAATAATGAAAGTTACTGTAGTGGGTGCCGGCAACGTGGGCGCCACCTGCGCTAATGTATTGGCGCACAAGGATTTTCTGCAGGAAGTCGTCTTACTGGATATTAAAGAAGGGGTTTCCGAAGGAAAGGCCCTGGACGTCTGGGAAAGCGCTGCCATCAATCATTTCAGCACCCGCTTGAGAGGAGTGACCAATGATTACGCCCAGACTGCAGGCAGCGATGTGGTAGTCATTACTTCAGGATTACCCCGCAAGCCCGGGATGAGCCGGGATGATCTGATCTCCACCAATGCTTCTATCGTCAAATCCGTCACCGAAAACGTCATCAAGCATTCTCCTGACGCCATCATTGTCATTGTCTCCAATCCGCTGGATGTCATGACTTACTGTGCCTACCTGACCGCGAAGGTGGACAGCAATCGGGTGTTTGGGATGGCGGGCATTCTCGACACTGCCCGCTATAAGGCATTTTTGGCAGACGAGATCGGCTGCTCTCCCAAAGATATTCAGGCCGTGCTGATGGGTGGCCATGGGGACACTATGGTGCCTTTGCCGCGGTATACCACTGTGGGCGGTATCCCTGTCACTGAATTGGTCAGTGAAGAAGTGCTCAATGGTATCATTGAACGCACGAAAAAGGGTGGCGGAGAAATCGTCAACCTGCTGGGCACTTCAGCCTGGTATGCCCCGGGTGCCGCAGCTGCCCAAATGGTTGAAGCGATCTGCAAAGACGAAAGGAGGATTTTCCCCTGTTGTGCCTGGCTGAGTGGTCAATACGGACTGGATAAAATCTATCTGGGTGTACCGGTCGTCCTTGGCAAAAAAGGCATTGAAAAGATCATCGAGTTGCAGCTTAACGAAAGTGAAACGGCGCTGTTGAAAGAATCGGCAACGCATGTACGGGAAGTGATGGCGGTGCTGGATAATAGCCAAACGGTCGCCTCCTGATCACAGGCGTCACCTTATTAAAAAAAAAGGCGGGAAAATTTCCCGCCTTTTTTAGTTCCGTATTTGAAGGACCGGCTCAGAGTTCCAACAGCGTCTTCACGGGGTCCTGGCCAAAGAGCAGCTGACCGGGGTTTTCCAGGAGTTCCTTCACGCGCACCAGGAAACTTACCGATTCTCTTCCATCAATAACCCGGTGGTCATAGCTCAGCGCTATATACATCATGGGGCGCACCACGATTTGCCCGTTCACTACCTTAGGACGTTCCTCGATTTTATGCATGCCCAGAATAGCCGATTGGGGGATATTCAAGATGGGGGTACTCATCAACGAGCCGAACACTCCTCCGTTAGTGATGGTAAATGTGCCTCCGGTCATTTCTTCAATGGAAAGCTTGCCATCGCGGGCCTTTTTGGCCAGCTCCACCACCTGCTTCTCAATATCGGCCATACTCAGGCTTTCGGCATTACGAATCACCGGAACCACCAGCCCCCGGGGCGTGCTGACCGCAATCGAGATATCGCAGAAATCATGATAAATCAGTTCGCTACCGTCCAGATAGGCATTCACGGCAGGCCATTGTTGCAAGGCAAAACAGCAGGCCTTGGTAAAGAACGACATAAAACCCAATCCTACGCCATGCTGTTCTTTGAACTTCTCTTTAAATTGTTTGCGGATATCCATCACCGGGCCCATGTCCACTTCATTGAACGTGGTCAGCATGGCAGTAGCGTTTTTGGCCTCTACCAGCCTTCGGGAAATGGTCTTGCGGAGATTGCTCATTTTTTCCCTGCGTTCTTCCCGGCTGAAAAGAGGCTTACCCGTCGGGGTACCCGGATGTTCGAGCGCCGCCATGACATCATCTTTAAAAATTTTACCCCGTACCCCCCGGCCTTGTACGGTCGTGGGATCCACCTTTTTCTCCGCCATCATGGCTGCGGCCACCGGAGCGGCTCGGGCACCAGCCACGCCCCCTGCGTCCGGTTTTTCGACGCTGATCCGATCGTGAAGGTGT
>Ga0164242_10007416_pt1 | contig 12008 bp, 11 predicted proteins | sample OricomgcompostMG_FD_108783 | JGI IMG/M metagenome (GOLD analysis project Ga0164242, IMG submission 108783) | Miracle-Growth compost microbial communities from Emeryville, California, USA - Original compost - Miracle growth compost (MG) ... | reverse complement strand
TCCTCCCTCTCGAAGCCGATGTTATCGCTGAGCTCTTGGCGCTCGCGCGCGAGATCTGCGTGCTCGGTATCCGCCTGCGAGCTGACGGAGACGTATTCACCGGCTGCCATCGACATGGCTCCCGCGACGAGGCCAGCAACGCCGGCGATGAGAATATCGCTGGGCTTGGCTGAAGCAGCCGCCACGCCGACGATGAGGCTCGCCGTAGAAACAATACCGTCGTTGGCGCCTAGCACGGCGGCGCGCAGCCATCCGATACGATCGATGAGGTGATTTTCGGGATGGACGTGGAGTCTGCTCATTTTTGGTCTCATTCGTTTTGCTCTTGCCCGGCAGCGGAAGCCTTCGCGCCGTGAGCTGCTTGGATGACTTCACGCGCAGGCTACGCCAGCCCCCTCGTCCACAGCATCTTGCAGAAGGAGGAACCGAGCAAACCTGTTATTAGGTTTCATTGCGCCAGCACCGGTACTTTGATGCATGTCAACGTGCAAAGGCCTTCGCCAGTTTACAAGATTACGAGGATTGATGACCGGACATTGGCCGGTCCGAATCGAAGCTCATGGAGACTGACTTATGAAAATGAAGATTGCCTTATCCGCTTTTTGCATGCTCGCAGCCGGTCCAGCGTTTGCCGGAAGCTATTCCGGAACGTGCACTACAGCCGCGAAAGACAAGTGGATGACGGAGGCGGCTGCTAAGGCCAAGATCACGGAGGCCGGCTACGCCGTCACGAGCATTAAAACAACTCGCTCCGGCAATTGTTATGAGGCTTATGTAACGGATAAGACCGGCAAGAAAATGGAACTCTTTCTCGACCCAACAACCGCAAAGATAGTTCACTCACAGTGATGAAGAGTAGCCCGGCAGAAGGCGCTTACGCAATTGAGCCCCGCGAAGCCAACGCATCGAGGTTAGTCAGAGTGTGGGACCTCTTTGTGCGCGTCTTTCACTGGTCGCTTGTCATCACCTTCGCGACAGCTTGGTATACGGGCGGAATTTGGGATCAACCCCATTTGGCAGCCGGCTACCTTGTTCTTGCACTCATCCTTGCACGCATTGTCTGGGGCTTTGTGGGTTCTCGCTATGCCCTCTTTTCCAGCTTCGTTTACCCCCCGCAGATCATTGTACGCTACATACGAGACATGGTGCACCTGCGGGCCGCGCGGTACCTCGGCCATAATCCGGCCGGCGGCGCGATGGTCATCGCGTTACTCGCCATGCTGCTCATCCTTTGCATCACCGGAATCATGATGACCACCGATGCCTTCTGGGGTGTGCAGTGGGTCGATAATCTTCATTCGAGCGCGAGCAACATAGCTTTAATTTTAGTAGCGCTTCACGTCGGCGGCGTCGTGTTCGCCAGCATCGAACATGGCGAAAATCTCGCGCGCGCAATGATTACGGGTTTCAAGCGATCCCCATGAAGCGACCGCCGTTGGCCGATGGCAAAATCGTGAAACCGTCTGACCATCAATCATTGCTCAGGGCACCAACGGGATCGCAATTTCGAAATTCTGTGAAAATCGCGACGTCTCACCGATCTACGAGATGGTCCGATGGCAGTTAATCTTGGCGCGGACGTGGCACTCGCCCAGCCTGACAAAGTGTTCTGACAGCCCCGCAGGGCGTATTGATTTTTATCAAGCTCATGGGAGTTGAACCACGGCCGGACGCTCGACCGAGTTGGGGCCGACGTCTGCCTACCCGCCTGGACAACCTAAAAGTTCTTCGCGATCAGATATTCCGGCGCATGGGCGAAGACACGCGCGTCCCGGCTCGGTTGAATTGGTTCAGATGAAGAAGAATCCGATCGTTGCAAGTGCCATAACGAAGGTGGCGATCCAACCGATAAAGATCATAGGGCGCGGAAGCGTCAACCGCCCCATGATGAAGGGATTCAGTGCCATCACCATCATCACAGCCATGAGCGGCGCGGCCAGTATCCCGTTGACCACCGCGCTCCAATAGAGCGCTTTGATGGGATCAATGGATGTGAAGTTCAGCGCCACGCCACCCAACGTCGCGGCCGCTATCGTCGCATAGAACGCTTTGGCCTCTTTCAGCTTGTGGTCGAGACCTTCCCTCCAGGCAAAAAGCTCGCTCACGGCATAGGCAGCCGAACCGGCAAGTACGGGCACCGCCAGCATCCCGGTCGAAATGATGCCGATTGCAAAGAGCGCGAACGTAAATACCCCAGCAACCGGGCGCAACGCCTCTGCCGCTTGCGAAGACGTCTGGATATCGGTTACGCCACTCGCGTTTAACGTCGCCGCTGTCGCGAAGATGATGAACAAGGCGATAAGATTTGACACCCCCGTTCCAAACATCGTGTCGGTGCGAATGCGGGAAAGCTCGGGGCCAGCATCTCGAGGAGTTATACAAAGCGGCTTAACGTGACGCCGGTGTAGCTCTTCCACTTCTTGACCGGCTTGCCAAAAAAACAGATAGGGGCTGATCGTCGTGCCAAGAAGGGCGACGAGAGCCATGGCATGGGGAGCATCGAAGGCAAACTGCGGGACGAATGTCCCGTAAATGGCTGCTCCCCACGGCACGTGCGCAGTGAAAACGACGCCCACATAAGTGAACAAGCACAACGTCGCCCATTTAAGCACAGAGGCATACCGGGCGTAGCTGATGAAGGTCTCGAGGAGTATGCACACGATGCCGAATAACACCGTGTAGAGACGCTCTGGGCCGCCAATCAACAAACCTAGTGCAGCACCCATGGCGCCGAGATCGGCGCCAAGGTTGACCATGTTCGCCACGAGTAAGAGAGAGACAACGCCACCGAGCAGCCGCGGTGAATAGTGGCGTCGCAGATTGTGAGCGATGCCGTGACCCGTCACGCATCCGATCCTTGCGCTGACAGCCTGGATGACGGCCATTAGCGGAAAGCTGAACAGCATCGTCCATGCGAGGCCATAGCCGAATTGAGCGCCGACCTGGCTGTAGGTAGCGATACCGCTCGGGTCATCGTCTGCTGCGCCGGTTACCAGACCGGGCCCAAGCCTAGCAATGAATCCGGTTAATGCGGGAGGAGATTCAACCCGGGAAGCGCCGGAGGGGACTTCAATCATATGGAGCTCTGTTTGGAACAGAGGAAAGAACAACAGCGTCTGCGGGATCAACGCCGAAACCAACCTAACATCTTCGCGCTCATACGGTTGCGGATATTATCGACTTGGTCATGATAAGCAACTCGACGGCACGGATTCCGATGCCTTGGTCAGATCCAACCGATCGGCTCGTCGACTATGAGCCCCCGCTAACAGCACGGATCACATAGCCTCCCGAACGATCATCGAGCTCGAGGTCGAGCTGCCCACGAGCTTGGGCTTCTAAAAGCAGATCATTGAACGATCCAAATCCGTAGAAGGACCCATTGAAGCCGGGCCGGCGTCGCTTCAAGGTCTGCTTGACCATAGATCCCCAAAGCTTGGCTGAACCGCCCCGCTCTGCCTGAAGAGCCTCAATGGTTTCCCGCACGAGATCGATCGCCTCCTGCGTCCGATCGTCGACGCTCTTTGACGTCTTGTCGATGACCTTTGCCGTTACTGGCGCCTTGGCGTCAACTTCGCTCAGCCTGTGCCTTACGGCTGGTTCACGCTTCAAAACTAGCTCATCATAGACGATGAATTCATCGCAATTGCTCATCAGCAGATCGGAGGTCGAGTTCTTAACACCCACCCCGATGACGGTCTTTGCATTTTCGCGAAGCTTGCTGACCAGGTCCACCAGCAGACGCAGACGCTATGGCGGCTTGCGTCAGAAGCGAATGTTATTTGACGGGGCAACTTCAATTCTGAGGCGCAATTTGCACATCAATAGTTCAGCGCTCAGTCCGCATAGCTGCTATCTGTCTAGCCCGAAACTTATGTCCGACACGATAATAAAACGAGCCGACTTCGACCCCACCCCTGCTGATGGTCGCGATATTAAGCGGTCCGAGATACTGAAAATAAGGCGCCAAATCTGCCGAGTTGAGTTGGCGCTTCTCGAAACCAAACAATATCATGTCGCGCCCGTTTTGTTCGGCGGCGGGAAACCAGTAAGTGTACATCAGGCCCTCGGACCCAAAGAGGCCACGTCCTGCCGTCTCTTTGGACCCGTCGTGGTCGCCGTCATAATAGGCGAGTTCACTGGCCATGAAATAACGGTCCATGCCGACCATAAGCGGATCTTCATTATATCGGTCGCGGACGCGTTTTTGGATTTCGAATGCTTGTTCGCCCAACTCTTTCCAAGAGATCGGCAGGTCCCGCAGTTGCAGACTGGATTTGAGCGGATGATCTGGCAGGCCGACGGCGATGAAATAAAATGCCCCACCACAAATAACTAATGAGGATACGATCGTAACGGACCAAGCTTGACGCAAATCAAATCTCCCGAACGCTCCATTTTGACTCTTCATCGCGCAGAGCGCTGCTACCGCCGGCAAGACGGCCAGCCAGATCGGTCCCGTCCAATTTAGTTTGACGTCGTGAAGCAAGCTGAATGCGACGAAGACCGATAGCGGTACGACGGTAAAAACAAAGGCGAATAGCCGTCGACGATCCCCATTGGAGAAAAACCGGCGGGTTGACGATATTTCCTCAAAAAGCACCCGCGCCGCCGAGATCATACCGACGGGCGTCAGGATAGCCACGATCGAAAGAAGCAGGAGGTGGAAGGAAAATCGAACCGGTTCCTCGACGCGCCGTGCACTCTGGAAGATGAATGAAACCCATCCATGATCTGCATTCCAGATAATCACGGGCGAAAAGATGGCCAATGCCAGTACCGCGCCGACATAAGGCCACGGCCGGAGAAACCAAACGCGCGACTTTGAATCGAGCAGCATGAAGAGGACGATCGCGGGGCCAAGAAGCGCGATCGAGTACTTTGATATAAGACCCAATCCCAAAGAGATGCCGACGCCTAGCCATGCCCTTTGGCTTCCGCCGAAAAACACACGTTCGAGGAAGAAAAGTGTACCCGCCCAAGCCGCCATGAGGGGAGCATCTGGCATGATCAAGAAGCCGGATACGACATAGTACGGCAGTGATGACAGCAGGAGCACGGAGATAAACGCCGCGGTCATTCCGTAGAGGTTACGCGTGAGTTGAAAACAAAACGCGCCAGTGACAAACCACGTCAATAGTGCGCTTGCCCGAAGAGCGAATTCGCTTCCACCAAGAATCTGCGTTGACAGCCAGATGAGCCACGCAACCATCGGCGGATGATCGAGATACCCGAAATCTAGATGTTGAGAGTAGTTCCAGTAGTAGGCCTCCTCTGGAATGAGGTCCACTGTGCGCATGAAGACGAGCCGCAGAAGAACTGCATAGAGGACCACGCCAACGGCAGCGATACGCCATCGTATCCGCTCCGACGTTCGCTGTCCGACGAGCGGGAAAACATAGAATGCGCTGCCGACATAGCCGACGAGCGCAGCCGTTGAGATGCCGAGAAATTCCACTGCCGCCAGTGGCCACTTCCAAACGTTCAATGCAAGCTGGTGAACGCCGGCATACAGAAAGAATGCCAAAAAACCGATGGCAACAAAGCGGCTGAGAATGCGCCACTCCGCTTCAGGAGATCGCGTAGGATAATCCGAAAACGTCCACCTGGAGTTTAGCGCATAGCTGACAATTATCCCGCAAAGGAGGCCTGATGCCTGTGCCGCCCCCACGCCTAGGCCCAGCGTGATCAGAGTTTTTAGCACAGCGTAGTCGATGCAAACGCCAACAACTACGACAGCCGTAAAGCGCATCGCAGTCCGCAGAGACACCGCCCCACCGGCCATTGCCATCAGGCGCTGCCCTCGGGAAAGAAACGAGGTTATGCTGAGCGTTGAAGCGCCTTGCGCGACATTGAATCTGGAGCGCGCCGCGACTTCCATCTCTATTTCCGCCATGTCAGCATCGCGCTCGCTGAATAATTGAATGCCGCTGCCATCACGGCGCCTGCGATGCCCGCAAGCCACCAACTGGGATCGCGAAGATAAATGAGTTCGGCTATGCCGACGTTGGCAAACGTACCTACACTGCAAACCAAATAGAACACGCCAAGGCCCTTCAACGCATTCAGTCCGGTCAATCGTCGGTCGCGAAACGTCAATGCATTGTTGAGGAAGAAGTTGGTCGTCATTGCTACCAGCGCCGCCAGGAACTGTGCGAGATAGAAGGGCGCCACGGGAAGTACGACTATGGTCCGCAACACCGCGAGATGGACAAACAGGCCGGACGCGCCAACCAGCGCAAACAGAAAGAAGCGTGGCGAAACGCGATTGCTGGTAAATTTGGCGAGCAACAGCCCAGCAAAATCGGCAACAACGAGCCCATCGAGCTTCGAGGCGCCGAGCAGTCGAGGCCTGAACGTGTAAGGCAATTCCGTTATTTTAAGCTCTGGCGACGAGGCGAGGATATCGAGCAGCAGTTTGAATCCATCGGTTGAAAGCTTCGGAGCGATGGCTTCGATGACCTCGCGGCGAATCATGAAGAAGCCGCTCATCGGGTCGCTGACTTGGGTTTTCAAAAGCATGTTCGTCAATCGCGTGGCGAACACGCTCGATCGCTGTCGGCTTTTGGAGAACCCACTGCCGGCGTTACCGGCACCGATATATCGTGAGGCAATGACAAGATCGGCCCCGAGTTCGATTTCTGCGAGCATCCCCGACAAGAGCCGTTCATCGTGCTGCAGATCGCCGTCGATAACCGCGACGATCTTGCCCGCCGCTGCCAGCATGCCTTCGATAACGGCTCCGGCGAGACCACGCCGCCCAATGCGACGGATTGCGCGCACGCGGCTATCGCGTTCGCCCCGCTGGCGCACCAGATTCGAAGTTCCATCGGGGCTGTCATCGTCGACGAAGATGACTTCCCATCGAATGCCGGCAAGAGCGGTATCGAGAGCCTCGATCAACGGCTCAACATTTTCGGCCTCGCAGTAGGTCGGAACAACGATGGTTAGGCGTGGACCGGCACTAACCCCTTCGCGGTGGCTTCCGGTACGTCGCTCAATTTCGTGTGCCGCCGTAATCGCGTGCGAATGCGAATCGAGCATCGTCATGCTGGATTCGTCTCGGCAGGAAGCAGGCGATCGTCGCCGCATGTGCGCTGGATCACAATCGACTTTTGTGCAAATATTCCCACCAGCCCCACCATTTCGGATCCCCGCGGCACCGTCCTAGCTGTTGGTGTCTGAACCGTGTCGTTTTCCCTACATTCCTGTATCGTTAGCGGCGTTACGCGACAGTTCGACGACGAGGATGTAATGTTGTTGACAAGCGCTGCGCGCGCATAAGTTTCACAAAGCAATTGCGATGACGTTGTTTACAATTTTGTGTGGTTATGGCCGCAAATGAATCGCTGTCCTGCAGTTCGGTTCTGCGAAGGATCGACCGCTCGAGACAGTTTGCATGCACACGAAGGATCTGGCGCGCGCGCTGAGAGCGTTCGCCAATATTGCTGATTTCGATCGTTCCCAAGAATTACATCGCCTTGCGGTATTCCTCGAGCGCGGTAGAAACGAGACGATTGCTGCTCGATTGAAGCGCACCAGATCATCCGCGCGTTATCCTGCTCGGCTGAAAGAGTCGCTTGCAGCGATAGAAGATGGTTTGCGAGCCGCTGGAGCGATCAAACCGAGCATTGCTTTGGCCGAAATTCAACGAATTTTCGCTGGCCGTCCCGATGCGACGATCGGCGCTTTTTTCGAAGAGATTTCGCTGCCGCCGCTATTGCCCGATGCGAGCGCGCGCCGCTTCAAATCCGCCAACGAGAGCGTTGCAAAGAGCATCTGCTCCGATCTTGCTGAAGCAAGCGGCAATGGCCAGTCCTTTCATGCGCGCCTGGCGGAGCTTGTTTCGGCTAGCTCCGCAGGCACTGCGACGTGGACGCTCGTCGCAAATCAATTCATTGGAAATCGGAGAGCCTATCGTGACCGTGCCGCCGCAATACGCGCCATAAAGTTACACTTCGACGCGTTATGACGCCCAGTTCCGACGCCACGGTTTCAAGGGCTATTATACAATTCTGCAACTGATGGCCTTTAGCGGCTGCCACCATCCATCTCCTGTTCGACTCGGCTATGTCTGACTTCCGCTCTAGGAGAGGTTGACGCTGCTTTTACGCGCTTCAACGCGTTGCTGCGGAAATGCCACCTCGACGATCAAGCCCGGATTGTTGTCGGCAAGTGTGACCTTGGCGCTATGGAGTTCCGCGATCGCGGAAACGAGACTTAAGCCAAGACCGCTGCCCTTAGCTGCGCGGCTTTTCTCCAAGCGATAAAGGCGTCTGAACACTTTTTCGCGTTCTTCGGGAGGTATTCCGGCGCCGGTGTCCCGGACCTTCACAGTCGGATGTCCGCCGTCCGCAGCCAGTTCAACGCTGATCTGCGCGCCCGAAGGACAATGCAGGATGGCGTTCTCGACCAGATTGATGAAGAGCTGATTCAGAAGTTTCCGGTCGCCATGCACAGTAGCAGGAGTGTTTCCGATCAGCCCAGTCAATTGCTGGTCCTGCTCCTCGGCGACAGCTTCTAGAGCGTCGACGATATTGATGAGTAAGCTGTTCAATTCGACATCGACGAATTTTCTCTTCCGTGCGCCCGCTTCGATTTCCGAAATTCTGAGCAGCGCGTCGAACGTTTCGGAGATTCCATCTATTTCCAGCAGAGCTTCCTCGACGGCAGATTCATATATCGCCAAGTCCGATGAGTTCGTTTGAACGACTTCGAGCTTCTGCCGCATACGCGCTATGGGTGTTCGAAGATCATGCGCAATGTCAGTGGAGACCTGTCGCAAATTTCCGATGAGCGCCTGCAGTCGGTCGAGCGTGGCGTTTATCAGCGCCGCAACATGATCAAGATCGTCTGCAGACGGACTGCGAGGCACGCGCTCCTGCAATTGTCCGGATGCAACGGCGCCAAGAACCCCTTCCATTTTGGCGATGCGCTTTTGTGCATTCATGCCGAGGATGTAACCGCCGATCATTGCCGACAGTATCGACAGTCCAATTCCCCATAGAAGCCCTTTGAGAAGAACGCGCTGCGCGTCGTTGATGTCGCCGTTGCCGTCCCCGACGAAGAGAAAGCCGTTCTTTATCGTTGTCCATCGTCCGACCACTGCAGTACTCGCGCGTGGGGCAGTCCAAGCACCTATGAGCGGCAATTCATGCCACGGGATCGTTTTCCAGCCCGGGAATCGGGGGATCACCCTGATATTGCCGGCGACATACTGATCCGCCCTATCTGTCAGGAGGTAAATGTCTTCATTCGATTGCGCTACCTGCGCATGGCGATTGACCATCGCCGCCAATCCCTCGAAGCCACCGCTGACTTCTACATCCGCCAACGTTCTGCGGACTTCCTCGACATGAGCTTTGAGGTTTTCGTTAAGCTGATTGTTGATGGCGAAGAACAGCACCGAAAAGATGACTAGGTTCGTCAATGAAATAATCGCCGCCACAAGCGCCGCTAGGCGAAAGGCCGTGCGCTGCGTCAGCCTAGTCTTTATCATCGATGCGATAGCCAAGTCCTCTCACCGTGCGTATCAGAGGTATATCTCCCGGACGATCGATTTTCAGCCGCAGCCGGCTCACATTCGTCTGAACAATTGATGTCTTTGGATCCAACTCCAAACCCCAGACTTGCTCAAGCATCATCGAGCGAGTGACGACACGACCGCCATTCCGCAGCAGGATCTCGAGCATACGAAATTCGCGTGGCTGCAGATGGATGATCTCACCCGCCCGTTTGACCTCCCGCTTGATCAAATTGACTTCAAGATCCGCAATCTTGAATAAAAATTCCTCGTACGATGTCGGCGGCCGCCGCCCAAGAGCCGACACACGCGCGATAAGTTCACCGAGGGCAAAGGGTTTGACAAGGTAGTCATCGGCCCCGCTCTCAAATCCCTCGATGCGGTCTTCGATTCCGCCAACGGCGGTCAGGAACAGGATCGCCGATGTCACCTTCATCGACCGAAGCCGCTGGACAATGGAAAGCCCGTCTAGGCCGGGAAGCATTCGGTCGATGATCAGGACATCGAAGCTGCCGACGGTGGCGTGCTTAAAACCGCTTTGGCCATCGTTGGCGACTTCGACAGTGTGTCCCTGGTCCGCGAGGCTTTGCCTGACAATGCGTGACGTTTGGTCGTCGTCTTCTATTACGAGGATGTGCATTGAGGTTCACAAAGCGGCGCTGGCTTCCGTTTAGCCGACACCTTCTGCTTCCGCTAGCCCGTGAACAGTGTACGCGAAAAGCTGAGTGTGCGCATGGATGCGCGGAGAGGGAGCCGACGCTTTCGGGGACACAAGCGGCGAGATTGCGGCCGAAATGTTAGAAAATTGTATGGTTCGGCCGTCGGCGGCGTCTTCATTAGTGAACTATACAGATTGGCGAGGTAATCGCCCTATTGGCAGCCCGCCGTCACGGCAACTTAGTTTTTGGGGGATTGCGGGGGGCAGCCATGTTCGGTTTGGCGAGAATTATGCGCGGACAGCGCAAGTTGTGGCTTGGCGCCGGCCTCTCCATTGCGTCGACAATGGCCTTCGCAGGGCCCGTCTGCGTGACTTGCGCCAAACCCGGGCTGAATATTCAATGTGAAATAAGAAAATCGCAATCGCTTGAGGGATTGCCCTTTGCGGAGAAACTAATTGCGGGTGCCTGCGTGAAGGCAGTTAAAGCCTCGTCCGGGGCATCAGCATGTCATGTCGCGAAAGACGCGGTATGTCCCAATTGGCCTTTAAGGAGCTTCTCACTGAAGGAGGCAAAGCGCGCGCTACTAGGAGAGACACGCGCTGCACCGAAGGCCCAAGACCCATTTGCGAAAGCTGTCGCCGACCCTCCTACCGAAACAAAATGGGCGCCGTTGTATCGTCCGATAGCAACGGCTTGGCAGAAATTCCTTGCCATTATCACATGGCGGTAGCCGGAATGACATCTCGCGTGATTGCAATAATTTCGCCGAACCGGCTTGGGATCGACCTTATTGCTTTTGCCTTTCTTTGCGGGTCCGGATGTGAAAAGCCAGCGAGATGGGAGAAGAAAGACATCGATCGGCAAGCCTGCCTAGGTTCGAGGCTCGCACCCATTGAACCCCTTGCCGCGTGTTCGCGATTTATTATTCCCGTGGGCGATCGCAAACTGACGCGTTCGGATGCATGCTATCACTAAGGCATGGCATTCGCCGAGTTGGGGGAATTTCGTCATGCACAATTTGACCTTGAAAAAAGCGATCGATCTTGATCCCCGGAATTATTGGGCGCGGCAGGGTCTCGATGAAGTGAAGCAGAGTCTGTTGAAATCGGGGAGCTGACGGAAGCGAGGTCGAGATCGCAGATTCGCTCAGCGCCAAACCACGAGAATGGCTCCCGATGCGATCATAGCAATCCCCGCCCAGTTCACCAAGGTGAGCTGTTCGCGAAGAAATGTGACACCAAATATTGCGACCAGCACGACACTGAGTTTATCGATTGGCGCGACAAGGGCCGCTTCACCAATCTGGAGCGCCCTGAAATAGCAGAGCCATGAGGCACCCGTCGCAAGTCCCGACAGCGCCAGGAAAAAGTATGTCCGCGCTGAAATACTGCCGATAGGTTGGAAGAGATCGCGCGCCATGAGAATGGCGCCCAATGCAACCACAACTACGATCGTCCTTATAAAAGTCGCCAGATCAGAATTGATATTCGCAACGCCGATTTTCGCGAAGATAGCCGTTAGAGCCGCAAAAAAAGCCGAAAGGAGAGCCCATGCAATCCAACCGGTGGGAAATATCACGGTAGCTCCTCCCATTCAGATTAATCTTCCAAGATTTTTTACTGAGCCGGAAAAATCGCAGCTCGGCCTAATCGGAAACGCATGCGCCGCCATTGGCTGGCGTCGTCTTGATCGGTCTATTTCGAGGACGCGTATAAGATCGAGAGAAGCAATCCAAGCGTAATCAGAGAGGCATGCTCTCGCGGCTCCGCGCGTATCTCCGACAACAATGTGAGAGCCGCGGGCTTTCGACCGATGTCATCGCTCCG
>Ga0164242_10007415_pt1 | contig 12008 bp, 11 predicted proteins | sample OricomgcompostMG_FD_108783 | JGI IMG/M metagenome (GOLD analysis project Ga0164242, IMG submission 108783) | Miracle-Growth compost microbial communities from Emeryville, California, USA - Original compost - Miracle growth compost (MG) ... | reverse complement strand
TCGTCGAGCAGGTCCTGCGGAAAGCCCTCGCGCGCGCGGCGCCACTTCACCTGCTGTTCCGGCACCGGGACCTTGGCGACCATCTCCTCGAATTCCTCGTCGTTCAGACCCTTCACCATATTGCCGACATAGCGGTGCCATCCGACGGTGGAGACGCACCAGCAGAAGTATTCGTCGACCCATTTGGTCCAGATGCGCATCTGCGCCCGGTCGAAGCTGTTCTCGGGCCGCAGCCGCACTTGAGTCGGATATTCGTCCTCAAGATATTCGCAGATGACCGTCGACTCGGTGACGATCTTGCCTTCGTCATCAAGCGCCGGGACCTGCCCGCGCGGGTTGATCGCCTTGAACCAGTCGCTGTGATGCTCGAACTGCGCCGGATTGAGCTGCTTGTGCTCGAAGCGCAGGCCCTTCTCATAGAGGGCGAGCAGCGGTTTGAGCGAATTGGCACCGGGACCGAAACTGTAGAGCTTGAGCATGGGGCATCTCTCCTGAGTGCGCGCATCTTGCGAGCGAAGACAAACAAGGGCAAGCCTAATTCGGACAGAGTCAATGAGAGGCGGTTTGAACCCATGCCTCCAGCGTGGTAAAAACGCCGGAAGGAAAATATGATGCGTGCTATCCTGCTGTTTCGGACGCCTGTGTCTTTACGGAGAAAAAGATGAATGACTGGCGCAGCGAAACACTGGAGCGCATCCGTAAGCTGATCCGGGCAGCCGATCGGGATGCGACGGAAGAGCGCAAATGGCGCAAGCCGTCCAACCCCGCGGGGGTGCCCGTGTGGGAAGACGGCGGGATCATCTGCACCGGCGAGACTTACAAGGACAAGGTCAAGCTGACGTTTGCCAAAGGCGCCGCACTGGCCGATCCCACCGGCCTCTTCAACTCCAGCCTTGACGGCAACACGCGGCGAGCGATCGACATCGCCGAAGGCGATCGGCTCGATGAGGAAGCCTTCAAGGCGCTGATTCGCGAGGCGGCCGCGTTCAACAAGGCCGGTAAGGGCTGAACTAACCGCGCCTACTCCAGACCATCCTCGCGCTCGCCCATGCCGAGGAGCTTGAGCTTGCGGTGAAGCGCCGACCGCTCCATCCCGATGAAGCCTGCCGTCTTCGAGATGTTGCCCGAGAAGCGGCGAATCTGGATGCGCAGGTATTCCCGTTCGAAGCTCTCGCGCGCCTCGCGCAGAGGCACCCCCATCAGCGCGGACATGCCGTTGCCGTTGGAACTGGAACCGCCGGTAATCTCTTCCGGCAGCATGTCTGCCTCGATGCGTGAGAGTCGCTCGCGCGGGGCGAGGATCACCGTGCGCTCGACCACGTTGCGCAGTTGGCGGACATTGCCCGGCCAGTCGTAAGCCTGCAGCGCCGCCAACGCCTCGCTACCGACCTCGGGCGCCTCTGCACCCTGTTCGCGGGCGTAACGCGTGAAGAAATGGTCGGAAAGCGCCGGAATGTCGTCGCGCCGCTCGGCCAGGGAGGGGATCGCCACCGGGACCACGTTGAGGCGATAGAACAGGTCTTCGCGGAACCGCTTTTCTTCGATTTCGTGCTCGAGGTTGCGCGCGGTGGAGGAGACGACGCGCACGTCCACGCCGATCTGCCGGTTGCCGCCGGCGCGGACGAAGCTCTGGTCGGTCAGCACGCGCAGGATGCGGGCCTGGGTGCTCATCGGCATGTCGGCCACTTCGTCGAGATAGAGCGTGCCGCCGTCCGCCAGCTCAAGCAGCCCGGCGCGAACCAGCTTGCCCTCGGCCTCTTCTCCGAACAGCTCCTGCTCGAAGCGTTCGGGCGTAATCCGCGCCGAGTTGACCGTAACGAAAGCCTTGTCGGCGCGCGGGCTCCAGGCGTGGAGCAACCGCGCGGCTACCTCCTTGCCCGAGCCGGCCGGTCCGGTGATCATCACCCGGCTGCCGGTGTTCGCCACCCGCTTCAGCGTGGCGCGGACCTGGTTGATCGCGGTCGAATTGCCGGTGAACTCGTCGGTCTGGGCGAAGCCTTCGCGCAAGCGGGCGTTCTCCCGGCGGAGTCGCTCGGTTTCGGTGGCGCGGGCGACGAGGTGCAGCAGCCGCTCGGCTTCGAACGGCTTTTCGATGAAGTCCATCGCTCCGCGGCTGACCGCGGAGACGGCGGTGTCGATATTGCCGTGGCCGGAGAAGATGATCACGGGCAGGTTCGGCTCGCGCTGCTTGATAGCGTCGAGCAATTCGAGCCCATCCATCGGGCTGCCGTGCAGCCAGACGTCGAGCAGGACGAGGCTCGGCCGCCGTTCGTCGACCGCCGCGAGCGCGCGGGTGCTGTCGCCGGCGGTCCGGCAGTCGTAACCCTCGTCCGTCAGCACGCCCGCGACCAGTTCGCGGATATCCTGTTCGTCATCGACCACCAGGATGTCGAGCGCCATCAATCCTTCTCCGTTCCGTTCATTCGGCCGCCTCGACTCCCGCGGCGGCCAGCGGGTCGCGCGCGAAGCGCAACGTGACCTTGGTTCCCTCCCCCCCATTGCTTGTGAAACTCATCTCGCCGGCATGCTCCTCGACGATCTTCTTGACGATGGCGAGACCCAGACCGGTGCCCTTCTCACGCGTCGTCACATACGGTTCGAGGATCCGCTCGGCACCCTCGCTGGGCAAGCCGATGCCGTTGTCGCTGACGGTGACCGTGAAATAGCGGGCATCGGTGCCGACTTCGACGGCGATGCGGCCGCGATAACCCTGCCCGATATCTCGCTGACGCGCCTCGATGGCCTCCGCTGCGTTCTTGAGCACATTGGTCATGGCTTGGCCGAACTGGTGCCGGTCGCAGGCGATGGGCGGAACCATTTCCGGCGCCAGGAAGCTGAAATCGATTTCCGGCCTGGCGACCTCCTGCAGGAACAGCGCCTGACGCACCAGGTCGACCGGGTCTTCCTGTCGGAACACCGGCTTCGGCAGCCGCGCGAACGAGGAGAATTCGTCGACCATCTTCCTGAGGTCGCCGACCTGGCGGATGATCGTGCCGGTAAGTTCGTCGAACAGCTCGCCATCCTGCTCGATCTGCTTGCGATAGCGACGGTTGAGGCGCTCGGTGGCGAGCTGGATCGGCGTCAGCGGATTCTTGATCTCGTGCGCAATCCGGCGAGCGACATCGGACCAGGCCGCCTGGCGTTGGTCGAGCAACTGGCGAGTGCCGTCTTCGAAGGTGATGACCCAGCCGCTTGCCGCGGGTGCGAGGCGAACCGCCAACGTCAGCAACTCGCCGCCGCGGCGGGCGTGGACTATGCCGTGATCCGTCCCGCTTTTTACCAGCGCCGCAATCTCCGGGGCGATGTCTTCGAGCTTGAGGCCGAGTGGCGCCGGCCCGGCCTTGTCGAGCAGCAGCGTCTGGGCCGAGGCGTTCATCAGCTGAACTTCGCCTTCGCGATCGACCGAGATGATGCCCGCGGTGATCGATTGCAGCACCGTCTCGATGAAAGCGCGCCGCTCGGCGAGCTGGCGATTGGCCCCGACCAGATCGGCGGTCTGCCGCTCGATCTGGCTGGTCATGCGATTGAAGGCGCGGTTGAGCAGGCCGATTTCATCCGCCCCGGTGCGGCCTTCCACCCGCATGTCGTAATGACCGCTGCCGACGCGGCGAGCGGCCGCGACGAGCTGCGTCAGCGGGCGCACCTGACGATCTGCGAAGCGCAAGGCAAACCACACAGCGATCCCGACCAGCGCCAGACTGACGGCGAATAGCACCAGATTGAAGCGCAATTGCATGATGCGCGATCGCGTTCGCAGGACGTCGTAAGCGCTCAGCACGCTTTGCGCCCGCTCCCACTGACTGAGCGCCAGCTGATCGGAATTGCGCGCGTTGTAGAGATATATCCCGGCTTTGAGATCGATCGCCGCCACCGCTTCGATACGAGTGGGCGTGGCGGTGATGACGACCGCTTGCCCTGCCTTCAACCTGGGCAGCGCGGCGCGGGTGATCCGTTGGATCATTGTCCCTTCTTCCGGGTCGACGATCGCCACCACGCGGAAGCTGCCATCCTTGACTTGCTGCAGGATCGCGCTGCGACTGAGCTGGCGTTGGACGACCTGCACGGAATATCCCTCGCCGAACTCCGGACTCTCCAGCGAATAATGCTGCAGTCCGTATCGCAAATCGCTGGCCATCGTCGTCGTGTTGTCGGCCACGTCGCGCTGGTTCTGGTCGTAATAGCCGCGCGCGAGAGTCCGCGCGTTCTCGATGATTCCCCGCTGGGTGTCCGAGAACCAGAACTGGACGCCCGACTGGAACAGGATGCTGGCGAACACTGCCACCAGCAGCGTCGGCACGGCCGCCACGAGCGAGAAGAAGAACACCAGCTTCACATGAAAGCGCGCGCTGACGTCGCCGGCCCGCCGAATGGCGACATGGCGGCCCCAGAGCACGATCAGCGCAAGCGCCGGGATAAGGGTGCCGAGAAGCAGGGCCGCCGCCTGGAAGCCCGGCAAAGGTTCCGCCCTGTTCGCGCCTTGCGACAGGGCGAAATACCAGCTCGCCAGCATCACGGCCAGCGCCGCGGCGGCAACCACCGTCAGCCATCTGAACAGATTGATCCGCCGAGAGGTCAGCAGCGCGCGTCGCCACCAGCGCGGAAAGCGCCGCCGCTGCAACGGATTCGGCACCGCATGACTCTGGGCTGGGGGCTCGGCCATCGTTGCAAGGTTACAACGGAGCTGTTGCCGCTTTGCAAGGGCCTTTTGCCGTCGTGGCGTCAGTTCGTGGCGGAAAACCGGTCGGGATCGATCGCCAGCTCGCTGAGGCGCTTACGCAGCGTATTGCGATTGATGCCGAGCAGCGCCGCCGCCCGCAGCTGATTGCCGCCGGTGCGCGCGAGCGCATATTCGAACAGCGGCTTCTCGAACGCGGCCAAAGCGGCGTGGTAGAGGCTACCGGGGGGGATTTGCTGCCCCGCCAGCCAGGCGTCCAGCGCAGCGGACAAGCCGGTGGGCGTTCCAGCTTCTTCACTTGCCGGACGGTCCGCCAGAAGCTGATTGACGGTCCCGGCATCGATTTCCTCCTCGCGCGCAAGCAAGGCCGCGCGATAGACGAAGTTGCGCAGTTCGCGCACATTGCCGCGCCAGGGCTGACGCTGGAGCACCTCGACAGCTTCTTCGCTCAGGCGTCGCCGGAGCAAGCCTTCGCTCGCCGCGAGGTTGAGGAAATGGCGGGTGAGTGCGGCGATATCGTCGGGCCTCTCACGCAAGGGCGGCAAGTGTATCGGCACGACGTTGAGGCGATAATACAAGTCCTCGCGAAAGCGTCCGGCGGCGATCAGCGGGGCGAGGTCGCGGTTGGTGGCGGCAATGATGCGCACATCTGTCGCGATCTCTTCGCGTCCACCGACGCGGCGGATGCGGCTCGATTGCAAGGCCCTGAGGAGCCGGGTCTGCGCCTCGATCGGCATGTCTCCGATTTCGTCGAGGAACAAGGTGCCGCCGTTCGCCTGTTCGAACTTGCCGACGTGTCTTCCAACCGCACCGGTGAAAGCGCCCTTCTCGTGTCCGAACAGCTCGCTTTCGATCAGCTCCGAGGGGATTGCGGCAGTGTTCACGGCGACGAACGGCCCTGCCTTGCGCGAGCCGTGCTGGTGGATGGCCTCCGCGACGAGCTCTTTGCCCGTGCCGGATTCGCCGAGGATCAGCACCGTCAGATCGTTGCGCAGCACGCGCGTGATCATCCGGTAGACGTCCTGCATCGGCTGACTGCGGCCGATGAGCGGCAAGGCGCTTGCCGGCTCGTCGCTGTCCGCGCTTGCGGCGGCGCGCGAGTCGGCGGCCTGCCGCACAGTGCGAACGAGTTCGTCGAGATCGAACGGCTTGGGGAAGTACTCGAAGGCTCCGGTATCGGTCGCCCGGATCGCCGTATCGAGCGTATTCTGCGCCGACAGGATGATCACCGGCATCTCGGGCGCAGCAGCCTGCACCGCCGGGAGCGTCTCGATCCCGTCGCCGTCGCCCAGGATCACGTCGGTGAGCATGACGTCGTAACGCCGCCCCGCCAGCAGGCGGTCGCGCTCGGCTATCGAATCGCAACGATCCGCCGTGAAGCCGTCTTCCTCGAGAGCGGCCTTGATCACCGTGGCGATGGCGCCGTCGTCCTCGACCAGCAGGACGCTCCTCGTCATGCGGTTTTCTCCTCGGGGGCCATCGGCAGATGCACGCGAAAATGCGTCAGGCCCGCGCCCCCATCCCGGTCGTGAGTGATCCGCCCGCCCATGTCGCGCACGAGCTTGTTGACCAGCGCGAGGCCGAGGCCTTGCCCATTTGGCTTGCTGCTGACGAACGGCTCGAAGATGTGGCCGCCGAGAGCCGGATCGACGCCGGGACCGTTATCGGTCACTTGCACCTCGATCGGCAGCTTGACCCGTCGGCCGAAGCGGATGACGTTGAACACCAGCCCGCTGACGAAGCGGGTGCGGATCGTCACCATCGGTTCCGCTGCATCGCGGCAGGCGTCGCGGGCGTTGACGATCAGGTTGATCAGCACCTGCACCAGCGCTCCCTCATTGGCTAGGACCGGCGGCAGCGAAGGATCGAACTCCTCGCACAGCGCGACGCCTTCGTAACCCGCGGCGAAGACGGTTTCACACGCGCGGCGGATGGCTTGATGCAGATTGAGCGGCGCGACCGGATCGGACTGCTCGCGCCCGAGGCGCTGCATCCGGTCTATCAACTGGGCGATGCGGTCGACCTCGTCCGCAATCAACGCGGTGAGCGCGCGCTCGCTCTCGTTCACCTTGCGCGCCAGAAGCTGAGCCGCGCCGCGTATGGCCGAGAGCGGATTCTTGATCTCGTGGGCGAGGATGGCCGGTCCGCGCAGCGCCGGGGCGCGCTCTTCGTCGGCGAAGCGATCCCCCTGCCCTCCGTCGGAGAACGTCACCACGCGCCAGCGGGGATGAGACGCCAGGGCCGAGACGGTCAGGTTCACGTATTGCTCCCGCTCGCCGAAACGCACCGCCAGGCCGCGGGCCGTCAGCTGAGCGTCAGGCTCAGCGATGCGCTCGGCGATGCGTTCGTCGGCGATCACGGCGACGTCGAACAGGCGCTGGCCGATGAGGCGCCGGGCGCTCGATCCGAGCATGCCCTCCCCCGCCTGATTCACTTCGCGGATGGCAAGATCCGGGTCGAGCAGGACGAATCCAAACGTAAGCCCGGAAACCTGTTCGGCCGCCGAGGGCCCATCACCCTCCGCTGCGCTCTCGTTCACGCAGCCCGGCGCCGCAGGAACGGCGCGTAGAAGCGCTCGATCTCGCCGAGCACTTGCCCTGGATCATCGACGAAGTTCACATAATTGCGGAACTCGGCCGAGCCGTGCATTCCCTTGGTGTACCAGCCGATGTGCTTGCGCGCGACCTTCGTGCCGACGTCATGGCCATAAAGTTCGAGCATCGCTGAATAATGCTCAACAAGGACCTGATATTGCTCCTCGTAGTCAGGATCGGGCGGCGCCTCACCGGTGCGCCACCAGTGCATGACCTGCGCCAGTAGCCACGGCTTGCCGTAGGCCCCGCGGCCGATCATCACCCCGTCCGCGCCCGATTGCTCGAGCGCCTTGGCAGCGTCCTCGATCCCGCTGATATCGCCGTTGACGATCACCGGAATGGAGACCGCTTCCTTGACCCTGCGGATGAAGGCCCAGTCGGCCGCCCCCTTGTACATCTGATTGCGGGTGCGGCCGTGAACAGTGACCATTTTCACACCCAGGTCCTCGGCAATACGCGCCAATTCGGGAGCGTTGAGGCTGTCATGATCCCAGCCCATGCGCATCTTGACCGTCACGGGGACGGAGACTGCCTTGACGGTGGCTTCCATCAGCTTCGTCGCCAGCGGCACTTCGCGCATCAGGGCGCTGCCGGCATAGCCGTTGACGACCTTGCGCACCGGGCAGCCGAAGTTGATGTCGATGATCGCCGCACCGCGATCTTCGTTCAGCCTGGCGGCCTCCGCCATCGATTGCGGATCGCAGCCGACCAGTTGCATCGACACCGGATCCTCGATCTCGTCCCAGGCTGCCTTCTGAATGCTCTGGCGTGTCTCGCGGATCATCGCCTGGCTGGCGATCATCTCGGTGACATTAAGACCGGAGCCGAAGCGCCGCACCAGCTTGCGGAACGGCATATCGGTGACGCCGGTCATGGGCGCGAGCACGACCGGACAGTCGATCCGGACATCGCCGATCGCAATCGGCCGCAGCGGCGGAGGAGGCGGAAGCTCGGACATGAGATTAAGTAATGCCTAAAATTTGGGCAGCGCATAGTGGATTGCCCCTGTCCGCGCAAGCGGCTAGCGGCGCCGCCCATGGCCTCGTTGCCTCCATTCGCCGCCGTAATCGTCGCCGCGGGCAAGGGTCTGCGCGCTGGCGGACCGGTCCCCAAGCAGTTCGCGAGCTGGCGCGGCAAGCCGCTGGTGCGGCATTCGGCGGAAGCTTTTGCGTTGCTGGGAGCGCACCCCATCGTCGTCGCGATACCGGAAGGGACGGAGGCGATCGCTCGCAAGGCTCTGGCGGGCATCGAGGGCGTCCGCCTGGTGGTCGGCGGCGCAACGCGTCAGCTTTCCGTCCGCGCCGCACTTGAAGCGCTCGCCGATGCCGCCTGCCATCTCATCTTGATCCATGACGCGGCCCGGCCTCGCCTTTCCTCCGCGGTGGTCGAGCGCCTCTTGGCTGCGCTCGAAGGTCATCCGGTTGCCATTCCGGTGCTCCCGGTCGTCGATAGCATCGCTATCGCGGCCGACGGGCTGATGATGGGTGCTGCGAACCGCGAAGAGTTGCGCCGCGTGCAGACGCCGCAGGCATTCCGCTTCGCCGATATTCTGGCGGCTCACCGCGCTTGGAGCGGCGAACCCGAGGCCGGCGACGACGCTCAGGTCGCCCGTGCAGCCGGTCTTGACGTGGCTCTGGTCGAAGGCGACGAGCGCTTGCGCAAGTTGACCTTTGCCGCCGATTTCCGCACCGGCGCCGCGATGGTCCGCATCGGTACGGGATATGACGTGCACCGCCTCGCCGCGGGCGAGGAACTATGGCTTTGCGGCGTGCAGGTTCCTCACGACAAGGGTCTCGCCGGGCACAGCGACGCCGATGTCGGCTTGCACGCGGTCGTGGACGCGATCCTCGGTGCCTGCGCTCAGGGCGATATCGGCCAGCATTTCCCGCCGAGCGATCCGCGCTGGAAAGGCGCTCCCTCGGAGAAATTCATCGCCCATGCAGTCGAATTGGCGGACAAGGCCGGCTACCGGGTCGGAAATGTGGACGTGACGCTGATCTGCGAAGCGCCTAAAATAGCGCCTCATCGCGAGGCGATGCGGCTGAAACTGGCGGCGCTGCTCGGCGTTGACCTGACACAAGTCAGCGTCAAGGCAACGACCACCGAGCGACTCGGCTTCACCGGCCGCGGTGAGGGCATCGCCGCCCAGGTTGTCGCGACACTGATTTCTCGGGAGGACCACGAGACATGAAGCTAGCTGCTCTCTTTATCGCCGCCCTTACTGTCTTGGGGGCCACGTCCGATGCCCAGGCGGCACTGCCGAAGCTGCCCGATATGTCGGGTGACGAGGCGGCTGCGCTTGCGGTCTACGCGGTTCCCAACGTGCTTATCGCGGCGCGGCAGACCTGCGCCGGTGAACTGTCACCGAATGGTTTCCTGGCACGGCGAGGCGACGAACTCACGCATCGCTATGCCGCCGAGCAAGACGTGGCGTGGCCGCAGGCCCGGTCGGCGCTGTTCAAATTCGCCAGCGCCAAGGCGCCCGATCAGGTGAAAACATTCGCGGCCCTGCCCGACAAGGCCGTTCGCCCCTTGGCCGATGCGCTGATCCAGCAGGAAGTGGCGGCGAAGATCCATCCGCATTCCTGCCGCAACATAGAACGGATGGCCGAGGCGATCTCGCCGCTCGATCCGGTCGATGCGGGCCGAATTCTGGGCGTGCTGTTCGATATCGCCTCGGCGAGCGACAAACTGGTCGCCAGCCTGGAGAAGCGGCCGGCCCAGCCATGAACCACTCGCTGTTACCGGACGACATTACCGATCTCGCGCGCCGCGTGGTTGAGGAAAACCGCGCGATCGGGCGCAAAGTCGCGGTGGCGGAGAGCTGCACCGGCGGCCTCGTCGCCGCCGCGATCACCGAGATCCCCGGCTCGTCAGCCGTGCTTGACCGGGCTTTCGTGACGTATTCGAACGAAGCCAAGCAGGAGACGCTCGGTGTTGCCGGGGACGTGATAGATGCGTTCGGGGCGGTGTCGATCGCCTGCGTCTATGCGATGGCCCAGGGCGCGCTGGAGCATAGCGAGGCCGACGTGGCGGTGGCGATCAGCGGTGTTGCCGGGCCGGATGGGGGAACGGAACAGAAGCCGGTGGGCACCGTGGTCTTTGCCCGCGCGGTGCGCGATGCCGAGCAGCGGGAAGCGGAATCGAAGTTGTTCGACGCCGGGGACCGCTCGGAAGTACGGCGTCAGGCGACGCTCTGCGCGCTGGAGCTTCTCTTGCCGTAAAGCTCCTCGGCGCGGGTTTCGAACGCGGCCACCATCTTGCGGAAGGCGCGGTCGAAATATTGCCCGGCAAGCGCCTGGAACATCATGTTCTTGAACGCGAAATCGACGCAGAAGTGGACTTCGCATCCGCCATCTTCGAGCGGGGCGAACTCCCAGACGTTGTCGAGGTCCTTCAGCGGGCCATCGACGTAGATCACCTCGATCCGCCGGGGACGGTCCTTGATCACCCTGGAGGTGAACTTCTCCCGCAGCGCCTTGAAGCCGACCAGCATGTCCGCGACCATTTCGGTCTCGGAGTCCGATCGCACCCGCGTGGCGACGACCCAGGGAAGGAACTCCTGATACCGCGCGACATCGGCTACGAGGTCGAACATTTCCTCGGAGCTGTAAGGCAACCTTCGCGTTTCGCGGATGCCGGGCATTACGCCTGCCGTTTCGCCAGTTTGGCTTCGCGGGCGACCTTCATCCGCGCGAAGTCCTCTCCGGCGTGATAGCTCGAACGGGTCAGCGGGCTCGATGCGACTTGCAGGAAACCCTTTGCCCGGGCGATGGCGCCGTAGGCGTCGAACGCCTGCGGGCTAACGAACTCCTCGACCTTGGCGTGTTTCGGCGTCGGCTGGAGGTACTGCCCCATCGTGAGGAAATCGACGTCGGCGCTGCGCATGTCGTCCATCACCTGGTGCACTTCGAGCCGCGCTTCGCCGAGGCCGAGCATCACGCCCGACTTGGTGAAGATCGCCGGATCGTGCGCCTTGACTTCTTCGAGCAACCGCAGCGAGGCGTAGTAGCGCGCGCCGGGGCGGATCGTCGGATAGAGCCGAGGGACCGTCTCGAGATTGTGGTTGTAAACGTCGGGCCCTGCGGCGACGATCATCTCCACCGCGGACCGCATCTTGCCGCGAAAATCGGGGGTGAGAATTTCGATGGTGGTGCCGGGCGTCTCGCGCCGCAGCGCCTCGATCACCTTGACGAACTGCCTTGCCCCGCCATCCGGCAAATCGTCGCGGTCCACGCTGGTCACGACGATGTGCTCCAGGCCGAGCCGGGCCGCGGCGGTCGCGACGTGCTCCGGTTCGAGCGGATCGACCAGGCGCGGCATGCCCGTCTTCACGTTGCAGAACGCGCAAGCCCGGGTGCATACGTCGCCAAGGATCATCACCGTCGCGTGCTTCTTCGTCCAGCATTCGCCGATGTTCGGACAAGCCGCTTCCTCGCACACGGTGTTGAGGTTCAGCTCGCGCATCAGCTCGCGGGTCTGCTGATAGCCTTTGCTGACCGGCGCCTTCACCCTGATCCAGTCAGGCTTGCGCTGCCGTTCGGGCCGAGGGGCGCTTGCGAGATCGTTCATGCTGGCCACTTAGGCGCGGCCCTTGCCATAGGCAATGCCGCGCGGCATGGGCGGCGCATGGCGATTGAACCCAGTCTCGAGCTTGCCGGCCTGATCGAAGGTTACCGGCGTTTCCGGCAAACCGGTTGGGCGGAGCGCCGCGAGCGCTGGGCGGCGCTGCGCCAAGG
>Ga0164242_10007414_pt1 | contig 12009 bp, 10 predicted proteins | sample OricomgcompostMG_FD_108783 | JGI IMG/M metagenome (GOLD analysis project Ga0164242, IMG submission 108783) | Miracle-Growth compost microbial communities from Emeryville, California, USA - Original compost - Miracle growth compost (MG) ... | reverse complement strand
TTGGCTTTTCCCGGGATCTTCCGATGCGCTGGCCGGGGACCGCGGCAGGCCGGCGGTGGTGATGGCGCACGGGTTCGGCGGTACCAAGGATTCTGGACTGGAACCCTTCGCACGCCGGCTGGCCGAGTCGGGTCTGGAGGTACTGGCCTTCGACTACCGCGGGTTCGGTGCCTCCGAAGGTTCTCCGCGCCAGACGATCTCGATCAAACGGCAACTGCGTGACTACCACCGCGCGGTCGACACGATGCAGGCGCTGCCGCGGGTCGATGGACAGCGGATCGCGCTGTGGGGTGCGTCGATGTCGGGCGGTCATGTGCTCAACGTCGCGGCGGCCCGCGCTGACATCGCGGCGGTCGTGGCCATGACACCGTTGACCAGTGGCATTGCCGCGGGCCGGGCCTCGGCGGGTTCGCGGGGGATGGGCACGGTTGCGGCCTGGACCGCCCGCGGGCTGGCCAGCCGGGTTGCCGTGGCCCGCGGTGGCAGCCCCACCATGATGCCGCTGGTGGCCCGGCCCGGGGCCGCCGGCGCGCTGACGCTGGAGGGGGCCTACGAAAGTTACCTGGCGATCGCCGGCCCGACCTGGCGCAACGAGGTCGATGCCGCAGTCGGTATGGAGCTCGGAGTGATGCGAACGGCCCGGTCGGCCAAGGCTTTGCGCCGTCCGTGCCTGGTGCAGATCGCCGATTTCGACCGATTCGTCCCGGCGTCCGCAGTGGCCAAGACTGCCGTCGCGGCCCGCGCCCAGGTGCATCACTACCCGTGCGATCACTTCGATGTGTGGCCCGGTCATGACTGGTTCGAGAAGGCCGTCGCCGATCAGGTGACGTTTCTGAGCCGGGTGCTCACCGTGGCCTGAGTCCTATGCTCAGCGGTACAGCGCGGCGACGTCGTCGGGCCTGACCTTCATCGCGGAGTTGCGGGGCAGGGCGTCTACCACCGCGACGGCCACCGGCACGTGATGGCTGGGCAGCGCCTCACGGATCAGCGACAGCAGTTCGCGCTCCTCAGGTGACGTTGCGCCGGAGCGCACTTCCACGGCAGCGAACGGAACCTGACCCAACCGGCGATCCGGTACCCCGACCACCGCGGCGTCGCGCACCGCCGGATGGGTCAGCAGCACGCGCCGTACCGACTCGGGCAGGATCTTGAAACCACCGCGGTTGATCGCACCGTCGGCACGGCCATGGATGGTCACGAAGCCGTCGGCATCCACCGAGGCGAGGTCGGTGGTCCGGATCCACTGCGGACCCATCACCTCGACCCGCCCCTCCAGCAGACCCATTGTGCCGGTGGGCAGTTCGGCACCGGAGGCCGCGTCGACGATCCGCACCTGCACACCCGGCAGCGGCAGGCCCGAACTGTCGGCCTTGCTCGCGCCATATTGCCGATACAGATCCGGAGTCCACGAACACACCGAGCCGGCGAATTCGGTTGCACCATAGGCCCACAACACCGGGATGCCGAATCGCCGCTCGAACTCCGCGCGGGTCTCGGGCTCCAGCGGCCCGGAACCGCCGACGATGTACTCCAGGGAGGACAGATCTTCGGCGGTCACCTCGGGTGCGTCCAGCAGCATCCGGACGATGGCCGGCTGTACCCCACTGCGTCGGATCCGATGGGTGCGCACCGCACGTACCCAGTCCGCCACGCTGAATCGCTCCAACAGCACCATCTGCTTGCCGACGAACGGTGCGGCCAGCAGCTGGCACACCCCGATGCTGCCGAATGGCCAGAAGACCACATCCGGTGGCGCATCGGGATCCGGCGGCAGCGCATGGGTGATGCTGTTGACGGTGTGCTGCAGCACTGCGGTGCGGATCGGGATCCGCTTGGGTGCACCCGTGGTGCCGCTGGTCAGAATGTGCACGCCCGGCTCCGTCAGCGTGGGATCCGTCGGCTGTTGGCGGGTGCGGCCGGACAAGCACTGGATACCATTGGGAGACAGCGAGATAGCGGCCGAACCGGCCGAACGTGCGGCCGCCACCGCGGGCTCGGACCAGTCCTGGTCGTCGGCGACCACCGCCGGCAGTCCCAACCGCTCGATATCCGCGGCGATCGCGGTGGGCGACTGATACGAGTAGATCATCACCACCGGGCGGGTGGCGGCGACGAAGCCGAGGATCGCCGCCGCGTGTGGCACCCGATTGCGTACCACCACCCCGACCGGTTCGCCGCGGCCGACGCCGTTGTCGCGCAGCAGCTGCTCGATGTTCCGGTGGATCGCCGAGATCTCCGTACCGGAGTACCACCGCCCGCCGAATTCGATGAACGGGCGATCGCCATAGCCGGCCAGGCCGACAGCCAGCCGGGCGGCGAAATCCTCGGTCCCGTCCATCGCCGATCAGTACGAGGTCGAGCCCTGATCCACCGGGATCTTCGCCGCGGTGATATTGCGCGATTCGTCGCCGGCCAGCCAGCAGACGGTGTCGGCGATGTCCTCGGGCTCGGCGATCCAAGTGGGTAAAAACGGGGTCAGCATGTTCGCCAGTGCCGGATTGCTCTGCGACACACGGCCGATCGCGGTCACCATGTCACCGGTTCCCATATCGGTGTTCACCGGACCGGGGTGCACGCTGTTGACCCGGATGGCGTGCTTGCCGAGTTCGGCGGCGAAGGCCTTGGCCATTCCGGTCACCGCGTGCTTGCTGGTGGTGTAGTGCACCATGAACGGCTGCAGCTTGATGCCGGCCGCCGAGCTGATCAGGATGATCGACCCGCCGCGGCCCCCATCGATGATGTGCTGTGCGCCGGCCATGACGGCGTTCCAGGTACCGGTGACGTTGATCTCCATGACATCCCGGAAGGACTCGGGGGTGATCTCGTGCCACACCTGTGGCGCCGATACCCCGGCATTGGCCACGATCACGTCGAGACGGCCGAACGCGGCGACACCGTCATCGACCACCTGCTGCAAGGCTTCCAGGTTGCGGGTGTCGGCCACCGCGGAATGGATGCGCCGGCCGGTGGACCGCACCAGCTCGACGGTCTCGGCCAGATCGGCTTCGGTGGCCGGGTTGTACGGGACGCATTCGGGCAGCTTGTCGCAGATGTCGACGGCGATGATGTCGGCACCTTCGCGGGCCATCCGCAGCGCGTGCGCGCGCCCCTGGCCGCGGGCCGCTCCGGTGATGAAGGCGACGCGGTCGGTCAGTCGGCTCATATCTTCTCCTTGGATCTGGTTGTCTGGTACAGCATTTCACGCAGCGCGGTGGTGTCGACTTTTCCGGTTGCGCCGCGCGGTATCGCCGCGTCGTCGTCGAGCACCAGCCATACCGTCGGCACCTTGAACGAGCTCAGTATCCCCTTGGCTGCGGCGCGTAGCTGCTGGGGTCCGGTGGTGGTCACCACCGCGGCGCCCACCCGGTTGCCTTGCGGCCCAGACACATTGGTGACGAAGGCGGCGCGCACTCCGTCGATGCTGCGTAGCGCCCGCTGCACCTCACTGGGGTAGACGGTGGCGCCGCTGACCTTGAACATGTTGTCGCAGCGTCCGTGGTAGAACAGAAACCCCTGCTCGTCCAAGCGTCCCTGGTCGCCGGTGGGGTAGTACCCGTCCGGGGTGAACACCTCTTCGCGGCTGCGGCGGCAGATCCCACGCAGAATGTGCGGTCCGCGGATCTGGATCATCCCGGTCTGGCCCTCGGGCAGCGGCGCGCCGGTGTCCGGATCCACGATGCGGACGTCCATGCCGTCGAACGGCCGGCCGCAACTGCCCCAGGCGGATTCGGGCATATCGGTGTCAGCCGGGTAGCCGCAGTAGGGGCCGAATGATTCGGTCATCCCGAACAGGTTCGCTCGGGCGCCCGGCCGGGATCGCAGTCGCGGGGGCAGCAGTGCTTCCAGGCTGCCAGGTCGCAGTGCAGACAAGTCAGCGCCGATCGAATCACGCTGGCGGGCCAAGGTTTCAGCCTGATCGGGCCAACCGCGGAACAGGGTGACACCTTCACGCTCCAGCAGCGCCAGGGTGGTGGCCGGTTGCGGGGCCGGCTCGGTGACCAGGGTGGCCCCGGCCAGCAGCACCGACAGCACCCCGGCACCGAAGCCCCCGACCCAGAAGAACGGCATCGGCAGATACAGCCGGGTGTCGCTATCGATGCACCGCGGTGCCAGGCTGGCGCGCACCGCACCGAGCGCGTTGCCGTGGGAATGCATGACGCCCTTGGGGATTCCGCTGCTGCCCGAGGTGAACATGATCAGCAGCAGGTCACTGGGGGTCACTGCGGCACCCATCGCGGCTACGAGTTCCCGCGTGCGCCGATCCGGGTCGGCGCCCAGTTGACCCGGGGCCAGGATCTGTCGCAGTGCCGGCAGCGATGGGTCTTGCCGGCGGGGTAGATGATCGAGGTAGCGGTGTCCGCGGAACTCCTCGACGGCGATCAGCACCTGCACCGAGGCCACCTTGAGCTGTGCGGTCAGTTCAGCTGGGGCGAGCAGCGTGCTCAGCGGCACCAGGACAGCACCGATCCGGGTGACCGCGAGGGCGATCTGCACCCAGGGCACACTGTTGGGCATGACCAGGCCGACCCGGGTGCCCTTGGTGACGCCAAGGGAGACCAGTGCGGTGGCCAGATCGGTTGTGGTTGCGTCGAGTTCGCGATAGCTGAGCCGCTGATCCGGGTCGACGATGGCGATCTTGTCCGGCTCCTGTTCGGCGCGCAGCCGTAGCAGGGCGTCGATGGTGTCAGTCATCGAAGTGCTCCCGCAGTCGTTGCCGGTCGACCTTGCCGCTGGACAGCAACGCGATCGCGTTATCGCGCACCGCGGCGATCCGGCGTGGAATTTTGTACGAGGAAAGCTCTTTGGCCAGCCCTTCGCGCAATGCCGTCTCGTCGAAGGGCTGTCCCTCGCGCAGTGCCAGCACGGCACCGACCACCTGGCCCCGATCGGGGTCGGGCAATCCCAGCACGTACGCGGTGAGACCGGTGACCCGGCCGATCGCGTTCTCGACCTCCACCGGAGAGACATTGGCGCCGGCGGTCTTGATCATCGCGGTACGCCGGCCCAGGAAGTACAAGAACCCGTCGAGATCGGCGCACACGGTGTCGCCGGTGTGCAGCCAGCCGTCGGCGTCGAATGACCCCTCACGACTGCGCCGGTGATAGCGCTGCATGAGATAGGGCCCACGGAAACATAATTCACCGGGGTCACCGGTGACCACCGGTTCTCCGTCGGCCTTGATCACCTTGACCTCGAAGCCCGGTGCCGGCCGGCCGTAGGACCCGCGGCGGGACTCGGGCTGATCGGATTCGTCGGCGGACAGCAGCACCGTGCCGCCGGTCTCGGTCAGACCCAGCATGTTGTGCCGTAGTTCGGGATCGAGCGGGCGGACCTCCGGGGCCATGATCGGATACAGATTGCCCCGGCGCACGGACGACAGATCACGGGTAGCGAAGCTGGGATGGTCGGCCAGGCGGGTCATTGTTGCCGCGAAACCGTTGGTCAGGGTGGGCTTTTCGGCCTCCAACAGATCGAGGATCTGCCCGGCGTCGGTGGCGTTGGAGCACAGCAGGGTGGCGCCGGCGACCAGGGAGGCCAGCAGCCCGAAAGCAAATCCGCCGACCCAGAAGAACGGGGAATTGCAGAACAACACGTCCAGGTCGGACAGCGCACGGATCTCGTTGAGGTTGCGCTGGTGGCCGATCAGGCTGCCGTGGGTATGAATGACTCCCTTGGGCGCTGCGGTCGATCCCGAGGTGTAGATGATGGCCAGCGGATCGCATGGATCGACGTCGGCCGCCAGCGCGTCGAGCAGGTTTTCATCGACCCCGGCCGCGAGCTCGGCGAGCGCATCCAGCTCGAACACGATGTGCCGCAGCTGCGGTACCGCGGGATTCGTGCACGAAAATGCACGCTCAGCGCCCGTAATCGGGCACAAATCGCCAAGGCGCTCGTCGTAGCGGTGTGACCGGTAGGAGCGCGCGGCCAGCAGGATCTGCACATCACCATCGGCAAGCTGCTGGCGCAGTTCCGGCGCGGTGGCGAAGGTGGTGAACGGGACGACCACCGCGCCGATCCGGGCGGCGGCCAGCGCCGTGACCACGAACGAGGTGCCGTTGGGGAACAGCAGCCCGACGTGGGTGCCCTTGCCGGCACCGAGCGCGATCAGCCCGCGGGCCAGCAGAGCCGAGCGGTGCTCGGCATCGGCATAGCTGATCCGGTCGTCATCGCAGATCAACAACGGGTGCGATGCGCGGGCTTGGGCCTGCGCCGCCAGGACAGCACCGACGGTATCGGTCATGGTGCGACGGGTGTATCGAAGTGCGCCCGCACCGCACTCAGGTCGGCCTTGCCCGAGGGGGTGCGGGGGATGGCCTCGACGATCGCGATGGTGGTGGGAATCTCGTACGGCGCCAGCCGGTTCCGCAGATATCCGGACAACTCGTCGGCGCTGACGGCGGCGCGCAGTTCCACCATGGCGACGGGAGTCTCGCCCAGTCGCGGGTCGGGCCGACCCACCACCGCGGCGCCCTGCACATCGGGATGACTCTCCAGCGCGCTGCGTACGTCGTCGGGCATCACCTTGAAGCCGCCCCGCACGATGGCCTGGTCGGCCCGGCCCAGGATCCACAGGAAGCCGTCGGCGTCGATGCGGGCCAGGTCGGTGGTGCGCAGCCATTCGGTGTCCGGGCCCAGCTGTCCCGGCTTGACCTCCAGCAGGCCCGGCTCGTCCGGGCCCAGCACGGTGCCGTCCTCACCGACCACCCGCAGCTGGGCCCCGAGGCTGGCGCGGCCGACACTGCCACGTTTGGTGCTCCAGTACTTCTGGTGGTCGGCATAGTTCCAGCCGGCCACGCCGCCACCGAATTCGGTTGCGGCATAGGAGGTCAGCACCGGAATGCCGAATTTCTCGGTGAAAGCGTCGGCATCCTCGGCCGACAGCGGCGCGGTACCCGAGGTGACCACCCGGATACCGGCCAGATCGTCCGCGGTCAGCTCGGAGTGCAGCACGGTACGCAAAGCGGCGGGCACCAGCGAGACCGCCTTGGGGCGGTGGGTGCGCACGGCGTCGGCCCAGCGGCTCAGGTCGAATCTGGCCAGCAGCACGAACGGCCGGGCCTCGCAGATGTTCTGCAGTACCCGGTAGATGCCGCCCATGTGTACCAGTGGCGCATTGACGATCGCCACACTGTCCCGCACGGCGGTGGGCTCGGGCCCCAGCACGCTGTGCGCCAGCATGTCGTAGCTCAGGTCGATGCGCTTGGGCGGCCCGGTGGTGCCGCTGGTCAGCATGCGCACCGCGATGCCGATCTTGCTGTCCGCCGCAGTGACGGGAACTGAGGCAGTGGGGGATTGGCCGATATCGCCGATGGTGATCACACTGGTCGGTGGGGTGGCTTCCACGTAGCTGGCGATGTCATCGGCGGTACCGACGATGAGCGGAAGGTTCAGCGCCGACAGGTCGGCCTTGATCCGGTCGTCGCCGCGGGACGGGTTGACCACCACCAGGGTGGCGCCGGAGAGCAGGATGCCCAGCACCGTAGCGATGTGTTCGGGGCGGTTGCGCAACAGCACACCGACCTGGGGCCGGTCCCGGCCGATCAGCGCACCGATCTGTCGGGCATAGCTGCCCAACGCACCCCAGTTTATCCAATCACCATCGGATTCGATTGCCGCGGCGTCGGGTTCGAGGTCCAGGACGGTACTGATCCGGTCGGTCAATCGGTGTGCCATCAGCGGATCCTCGGAGATTGCTTGGGTGCCGGCGGCCGGGCGGCGATGTCGGCCTGCCCGATCGGGTTACCCAACCGGGTGTAGATCAGGCCCTGATCCAGCGCCGCCCGGTAGGGCTTGTCCAGTGACTCCCAGATCGCCTTGACCGTGCCCTGGGTCGCCGATGGGGGGTGGGCGGCGATCATCGCGGCGATCTCGTGGGCGCGCGTCCACAACTGCTCGGTGGGCACCACTTCGGTGACCAGGCCGATCTGTAGCGCGGTCTGCGAGCTGACACGTTCGCTGTTGCCGCTCAACGCGATTCGCAGGGTCTGTCCGAGACCGATCTTACGCATCAGGCCGATCGGCTCCAGGGCACTGACCAGACCGCCGCTGACGTGCGAGTCGAAGAACGTGGCGTCCTCCGAGCAGATCACCACGTCGGCCTCGTTGACGAAGTAGAACGCTCCGGCGGTGCACATGCCCTGCACGGCGCACACCACGGGCTTGAACATCTTCTGCCACTTGGGACTGAGGGCCTCGCCTGGATCCTCGTGGTTCCAGATGTTGTCCGGCTGGCCGTAGGATTCCTTGATGTCCAGCCCGGCGCTGAACGCGCGGCCGCCGGCCGCGCGCAGCACCACCGCGTGCACCGCGTCGTCGAGTTTGACGATGCGCCAGGCCCGCACCATCTCCTCACACATGGTGCGGTTGAACGCATTCAACCGGTCGGGGCGGTTCAGTGTGATGGTCGCGACGTGCGCGTCGGCGTCGATGTCCAGCAGCAGGGTCTGGAAGGTCGCGGTCATTTGCACTGCCAATTCGGTGTGCGCTTCTGGATGAACGCCAACGGGCCTTCGTTGGCGTCGTCGGTGCGCACCACCCGCTCGCGGAACGCCTCGGCCAGGATCTCGGCCTCGTGCAGTGGCAGATCCAAGGTCTTGTGAATGGCCAGGCGGGTACCCCGAACGGCAAGGGGCGCATTGGAGTTGACGATGTCGGCGATCTCGTGGATACGCATCAGCAGCCGGTCGTGTTCGACAACTTCGGTGATCATGCCCAGTTCGTAGGCGCGCTGTGCGCTCATCCGTTCGTGCTTGCCCATGATCGCCATCCGCAGCGCGACCGAGCGGGGCAGTACCCGGGCCAGCCGGACCACCTCACGGCCGGCGACCAGACCGATGGACACGTGCGGGTCGAAGAACGTCGCCTGCTCCGAGGCGATCACGATGTCGCCGGTGGTGACCCAGTCCAGCCCTGCGCCACAACAGATTCCGTTGATGGCAGCCAGCACCGGCTTGGCCATCCGGCGGAACGGCGGGGTGCCCTCCTGTGGGGCCTCCCATTGGTCATAGCTGGACAGGTAGGGGCGTTCGTAGATGACCCGGCCGTCGTCGGGGATCTCGCCGACATCGGCGCCCGAGCAGAACGCGCGGCCGGTGCCGGTGACGATGACGGTCCAGATGTTGTCGTCGTTCTCGGCCTCGGCATACGCCGCGCGCAACTCACCGACCATGTGCGGGCTCAGGGCGTTGAGTGCCTCGGGCCGGTTCAGCGTGATGGTGGCCTTGTGCCCGTCCACCTCGTAGCCGATGGTGTCGTAAGCGCTTGTGGTCATGGTGGTTTCCTCGTGCTGGTCAGCGTCCGGTGAATCCGGCGTCGCGGCGGTCCCGGAAGGCCGCCAGGCCTTCCTTGAAATCGGCTGTCCGGCAGGACAGTTCGAGATTGTGCAGTTCGTGGTTCATGGTCTGCGGCAGGTCGGCCCGGGCGCCGTAGGCCAGTCCCTGCTTGGCCAGGCCCAGGGCCACCGTGGGTCCGTGGGCCAGCCGGTCGAGCAGGTTCTCGGTCGTGGCGTCGAGATCGGTCGGGGACGCGCACTGGTGCACCATGCCCCAGTCCGCGGCCAGTGTGCCGTTGACCTTCTCGCCGAGCAGCAGCATCCGCCGGGCCCGGGCCACGCCGATCAGCCGGGGCAGTAGCCAGCTGGCTCCGGAGTCCGGGCTGAACCCGCGGGCGATGAACGGTTCCCAGAACACCGCGTCGTCGGCGGCGATGGTGAAGTCGGCGGCCAGGGCCAGGTTGCAGCCCAGCCCGACCGCCCAGCCGCGCACCGTGCACACCACCGGCAGCGCGATGTCGGCGACCAGTTCGATGATCCGGTGGCTGGTGAGCGGAATCCGGCGGACCAGGTCGCCGGTGCGGGGACGGGTACCGGAGGTGTTGGTGGCCACCCAGTCGGCGCCCGAGCAGAAGTTCCCGCCGGCCCCGGTCAGGTGTACGGCGCGCAGCGTGTCATCGGTGGCCGCGTCGGTGAGGATTCCGACGAGTTCGCCGATCATGGTGCGGCTCAGGGAGTTCCGGTGACCGGGCCGGTTCATGGTCAGCCGCAGCACGGCACCGTCGCGGGCGACGGTGATGGTCCCGTCGGCGTTCGGCGCGGCCGACGTATTGCCCTGTTCGGTCACGTTGATCCCGCCTCTCCGGAGCTATATGGTGAACTTTACAGTAGGCAATACGATTGGTGTTGCAACAGGCTAGCAAGTCGTCGGTGGCCTGGGAAAGGTGGCGCATGAGTGACCCCGCGCAGTTCGGTGCGAAACCGCTGGCGCAGACGGTGGCGGTGGCCGGTGCCCTGCGCCGCCTGACCGGGCTGCTGATGGCCCAGGAGCACGAGCACCCGGCGGTTGCCGAGATGCTCGAGTGCCTCCCGCGCTGGGAGGCCGAATTGTCCGCTGCCGCACCGCCGAACCCGGCACCCCGGATCGGGGAGGTGCCCGACGACGATCGCCGGCTGTACCTGGACCACGCGTTCGACGTCGGCGCGTACAACGCATGCTTCCCGGAATACGGGTTCGACCGCATCGACGGCGACACCGCGGCCGGCACCGTCAACTTTCCGTTGGCCTACGAGGGTCCGCCCGGGCTGGTGCATGGCGGCTTCCTGGGGGTGTTCTTCGATTGCGTTATCCAGCAACATAATTGCGCGACACGGCTGTCCGGTAAGACGCGGTCGTTGCAGGTCAAGTATCGCCGGCCGACGCCGCTGCTGACCGATCTGCGCTTCGACATCGAACGCGCCGAGACTGAGCGCGGCCTGACCTCCACCGCGCGCCTGTACGACGGTGATGAGCTGCTGGTGGTCGGTCTGGCCGAAACCGTTGCCCTGCCACCGGAAAAACTCACCGGTTCGAACTTCGGCGTGCGCCGGCCGACGGATCCGGTCAACAGATGAGGAGAACCAATTGTGACCACCGCCGATGACCGGGTGCTGTTCGAGGTGGATCCGGACCGCCGGATCGCCACCATCACGCTGAACAACCCGGCGCAGCGAAACTCCTACGACGCGGCCATGCGTGATGCGCTGGCCCGGCATCTGGACACCGCAGCCGAGGACGACGACATCACCGTGGTGCTGCTGCGCGGCGCCGAGGGGGTGTTCAGCACGGGGGCGGACATGAACAATGCCTATGCGTGGTATGGCGATAAAGACTCGCCGGAGGCCAAGCGACGGCCCAGCCAGCGTCGCCGACTGACGGTGGACCGCAAGTCTTTTGGCTTCTACCACAATTTCATGGGTTTCCCGAAGGTCACCGTGGGGGAGATCAGTGGTTACGCGCTCGGCGGCGGATTCGAGATGGCATTGATGACCGACATCTCGGTGATCGCCCGCGACACCCGCATCGGCATGCCGGCCGCCCGGTTCCTGGGACCTGCGCTGGGCAGCCTGCACATGTTTTTCCACCGGCTCGGTCCGGTGCTGGCCCGACGGCTGCTGCTCACCGGCGACATCGTCGAGGCCTCCACGCTCGAGCACCTGGGGGTGTTCACCGAGACCTGCGACCCCGCGGAGGTGACCGCGCGGGCGTGGTATTGGGCGCAGAAGGCATCGCGGATGCCGGCCGACGGCGTGGTGATCGCCAAGGAGGCCTTCCGGATGGTCGAACAGAGTCAGGCCTATCAGGGCGAAGAGGTGGCCAGCTACCTGTTCCACGCCTACGGCACCAACCTGCAGTTCTCGCCCGGTGAGTTCAACTTCGTCAAGACCCGTGCCCAGCACGGCACCAAGGAGGCCTTTCGGCTACGCGACGAGCACTTCCACGTCCCGGAGCCGGAGTGAGGTGGGTCACCCCGCCCTCGGAAAGCAATACACTATCTGTTAGTTTTGTAACGTTGCGGACGTCGATGTCCCAGCGCCACGCTGCGTCACGCAGCCCGATAACCTGAGGTTTTTGATTATGCCCACACCCGTCATCGTCGGTGCCGTCCGGACAGCGATCGGCCGTTCCTTCAAGGGCACCCTCGTCAACACCCCGCCGGAGACCCTGATCACCACGGTGCTGCCCGAGGTGATCCGCC
>Ga0164242_10007413_pt1 | contig 12012 bp, 10 predicted proteins | sample OricomgcompostMG_FD_108783 | JGI IMG/M metagenome (GOLD analysis project Ga0164242, IMG submission 108783) | Miracle-Growth compost microbial communities from Emeryville, California, USA - Original compost - Miracle growth compost (MG) ... | reverse complement strand
GAGCGCCGTGGGTATCTGCACTTTGATCACCGCGTTCTTATCGGGCAATTCCAGCAGCGCGGCCGGCACCATGTTGAAGTTCGCGGCCATCGGCGTCATTAGCGTGCCGCAGTAGCCCGAGAACATGCCGACCGCCGCCATCATCGCCGGTTTCACGTGGAAGACGCCCACCAGCACGGGCACGCCCACGCCGCCCGCCATCACCGGGAACGCGGCGAAGCCGTTGCCCATGATGACCGTGAAGAGCGCCATGCCGATGCAGTAGACCGCCACGGCCACGAAGCGCACATCCATGTCGATGTACGACGTGGTGACGTGCGCGACGGCCTTGCCCACGCCCGCGTCCGAGAACACGAGGCCGAGCATGCCGAGCATTTGCGGCAGCACGGCGGCCCACGAGAGCGCGTCGACGAGACGGCGCGTTTCCCGCATCGACTGGCCGACGCTATCGCGCGTGATGAGGCAGGCAATGCCGAGCGCGATCACGCAGCCGATGCCGAAGCCGATCAGCGTCACGTTCTTCGGATCGACGAGCGGTGTCGCGCCCACCACGAGATGGCTTGCCGCGAGGGTCAGCACGACCGTGACGAAGGGGATGGTGAGCGCGGGCACGAAGATCTTGTTGCCGAGGCGCTTTGCGCTCGCGAGCCGGGTTTCGAGCGAGAGTGTCTTGGGCGTGCCCGCCGTCACGCCGCCGAAGCCGGCGATCAGCGCCATGGCGAGCACCAGCGCGCCCACGACCTCGGCAGGCAGGGCATCGCCGACGAGGAAGATGAGCGCGTAGAGCAGCCAGAAACCGCCCGCCGTGAAGCGGCGCGGATGCTCGCGATCGAGCGCGATCATGCCGCCGACGATCAACAGCACGATGCCGAGCAGCCAGAAGAGCCAGTTGAGGGTGATCGTCATGCCTGGTCTCCCCGCTGCGCGCCCGGTGCGCCGCGCCGGATGCCGGCGAGCTCGCGCTCGAGCTGGCGGTCGAGCAGCCACAGCCGCGCGCCATGGATCAGGAACGCGCAGATCGCGGTGGGAATCCCCCAGAACGCGACGTGGATCGGCTCGACCGAGACGCCGGCTTCCTTGAGCAGCGTGACCATCAGCACGATCGCGCCGAACGCCACGAAGATGTCCTCGCCGAAAAAGAGGCCCACGTTGTCGGTCGAGGCGGCCCAGGCGCGCAGCTTGTAGCGCACGGCGTCGGGGAGCTTGCCGTAGCGGTTCTCGGTGGCGCCTTCGGCCATCGGCGCGATGAGCGGACGCACCATCTGCGGATGGCCGCCGAGCCCCGTGAGCCCGACGGCGGCGGTGAGCTCGCGCACGAGCAGGTAGACGATCAACAGACGCCCCGCCGTGGCCGCCTTGATGTTGCCGATCCAGATTTGCGCGCGCTCGCGCAGGCCGTGGCGCTCCGAAAGCCCGATTACGGCGAGCGGCAGCAGGATGATGAGCGGGATGTTGCGCGTCTTGATGAAGCCGGTGCCGATGGCGGCGAGGATCTTGCCGGGCGGGAACCCGGCGGCGAAGCCCGTGACGATTGCCGCGACAGCGACGATCAGCATGGGATTGAAGCGCAATACGAAGCCCGCGATGATGACGGCCACCCCGATGAGCGGCCACAGGTTGACGGTACTCTGCATCTCTTTGTCTCCAGTTTTATGTGCGTCGTTATTGCCGGGCCCCGGTGCGTGATGCGCATCGGGGCCCGGTGGTGAAACGCCGCGCGCACGCGGGTGGCGTGGCGCGTCGCTCTGACTGCCCGGCTCTTTGCGGCCCTGTTTCTGCTTGTATGCTGCCTGTGCGACGCTTATATGCTGCGCGTCTGCTTCACTGCGTCTGCTTCACTGCGTCTGCTTCACTGCGTCTGCTTCACTGCGTCATTTCACTGCGTCATTCCTGTACCCGGCGGCTGCGCGCGCGGCGCTCAGGCTTCGGCTACGCCCGCCGCGCGCACGCCGATGCCCGCCTCGTCGAGCGCCAGGCGAATGCGCCGCGCGAACTCCAGCGCATGCGGCCCGTCGCCGTGCAGGCAGATGGTTTGAGCGTTGAGCGGCACCCATGCGCCGTCCACGGCCCGCACGCGCTGCTCGCGGATCATCGCGAGCGTGCGCGCGAGCACGGCTTCTTCGTCGTCGAGCAGCGCGCCCGGCTCGCTGCGCGGCACGAGCGAGCCGTCGGACCGATAGCCGCGGTCGGCGAACACTTCCTCCACGGCCACCAGCCCGGCCTCGCGCGCGGCGGCCACGAGCCCGCTGCCCGCGAGCGCGAACACCGTCACCGAAGGATCGAAGTCGTGCACCGCGGAGACGATCGCGTCGGCGATCTTCGCGTCGCGCGCGGCCTGGTTGTAGAGCGCGCCGTGCGGCTTCACGTGCGCGATGCGGCCGCCCTCGGCCTGCGCGATCGCCGAAAGCGCGCCGAGCTGATAGAGCACGCCCGCGTAGATTTCCTCGGCGGGCAGGTTCATCTCCTTGCGGCCGAAGTTCTCGGGGTCGTTGAAGCTCGGGTGCGCGCCGATCGACACGCCTTTTTCCACGGCCCAGCGCACGCACTCGCGCATGGCGTTGGCGCCGCCCGCGTGCCAGCCGCACGCGATGTTGGCCGAGCTCACGAGGTCGAGCAGCGCCTCGTCGGAGCCGCAGCCTTCGCCGAGATCGGCGTTCAGATCGATGGTCGTCATGATGTTTCTCTCCGTATTGCCTTGCGCCCGCGGTTGCCCGCTCGCGGCGGCTTGCGCCGCGCGCTTCGAGGTGGCGGGGACGCCCGATATCCGGCTCGATGCCCTGTGGCTCGCCGGATGATCGTTTGATTCGTGATGCCGGGTGACGTTGCCCGTTGCGCCGGATGTTTGTGCCATGGGTTCCACGCGTGTCTCTGGTGTCTTTGCGCCGCCCGCGTCACGCGCCCCGACCCTGCGCGGCCGCGCTGCGCGCACGCAGGCGTTCATGGCGCTCGTTCTGCATGGCGATCGCGGTATCGATCTGCCGCAGGTAGGCCCGCTCCTCCTGCAGCGCGTGGCGCGCGACGGCCGGCGTCGCCTCGACGAAGCGCACGCCCGCCGCGAGCCGCACCTGCGCGAGCTTCCACAGGTCGGCGCGAATCACGGCGCCAATCTTCGGATAGCCTCCCGTGGTCTGCGCATCGCTCATCAGCACGATGGGCTGGCCATTCGGCGGCACCTGGACGGTGCCCGGCAGCACCGCGTGCGAGAGCAGGTCGGTGCGCGCTTCGCGCGCGAGCGCCGTGCCTTCGAGCCGATAACCCATGCGATTGCTGTTGGGCGTGACCTGCCATTCGTCGGACCAGAAGGCGCGCTGCGCCGCGGGTGTGAAACTGTCGTACTCGGGGCCGCGCAGCACGCGCACGGGCACCGCCCACAGCACGCCGTCCGGATGGCGGCCGCGCCGGTGATGCGGTTCGTCGGGGTAGACGAAGCTGCACAGCGCCGGCGCCTTCACGCCGAACGCCGGCGCGCCCGGCGCGAGCGACGCGCGTTCGCCGCCCGCCGCGAACGAAGCGCCCGTGGCGAGGCGGTCGCCGTCCTTGAGCGCGCGGCCCGCGAGACCGCCGAAGCCGGCGGCGAGATCGGTGCTGCGCGAGCCGAGCATCGGCAGGACGTCGATGCCGCCCGCGACGCACACATAGGCGCGCATGCCGCGCTTCGCGCCCGTGAGCACGAGCTCCTCGCCCGCGGCGACGGGCAGGCTCCACCACGACCACACTGGCTTGCCGCCGAGCGTCGCGCCGAATTCGGTGCCGGTGATGGCCACGCGCGTCGCGCGCGCGAAGCGCAGCGCCACGGGGCCGAAGGTGATTTCGAGTCCCGCCGCGTCGTGGCGGTTGCCGACGAGCCGGTTGCCCACTTCGAGCGCGAGCGTATCGAGGGCGCCGCCGGTCGCGACGCCGAGATGCCGGAGGCCGGGCCGGCCGAGATCCTGGACCGTGGTGAGCAGGCCGGCGCGCAAGACTTCGATCATGCGTGGGTCTCCTCGATGAGGTCCGCGCCGATGGATTCGATGACGAAGCGCACGCGGTCGCCGGGCATGAGCAGCGTGGGCGGATTGCGCGCGGGATCGAAGAGGGCGAGCGCGGTGCGGCCGATCAACTGCCAGCCGCCGGGCGCCTGGGCGGGATAGATGCCGGTTTGCTCGCCGCCGATGCCCACCGACCCGGCGGGGACGGCGAGGCGCGGCTCGCGCCGGCGCGGCGTGCGCAGCGCAGCGTCGAGCCCGCCGAGATAGGCGAAGCCCGGCTGAAAGCCGAGGAAGAACACGGTGTAGACGCCGGCCGCGTGGCGCGCGGCGACGTCGGCGGCCGCAAGCCCGGTGTGCCGGGCGACGGCGGCGAGATCGGGGCCCGCGGCGCCGCCATAGCTCACCGGGATTTCGACTTCGCGGCCCTCCGGGGCGGCCTGCGCCGCGCCCCCGGCCTCGTGCCATGCCGCTTCGAGCGCGGCGGCAAGCGCCGCGGCGTCGGCGGCGAGCGCATCGAAGGTGATCGTCAGATTGTTCATGCCGGGCACGACTTCGCGCACGGCGTCCCAGCCGCGCGCACGCGCGGCCACGGCCCAGATGCGGCGCTGGACCTCCAGCGTGGCGGGCGGCGGGCTTTCGCAGACGAGGGCCTCGTCGCCGAGAAAATAAATACGGGGGGCAGGATTGCGCATAGTTTCAAGGGGGGGCCGGCACACAGCGGGGCATGCGGCAAAGCAAATTACGAGGCAGACTCCGGACTCTACGCCACGCCACGGCACGGCGCGGCGGCACGCGGCGGCATCGCCGGGCCCTTGCCGCGCTTGGCCCGTGCAAGGCGTGCGCGACTCAACGCGAAGCGAGACGCCCCGCGAGATGCGCGCCCGCTTCGGTAACCACCGCGTCGAGCGGCAAGTCGTGCGCGCCGCGCTCGGGTACGCCTTCGTCGATACGGCACGCTTCATAGGCGATGCCCACCGCGAGCGGCAACGTCTCGCCGGGCCAGGCGGCGAGCGTGCGGTCGTAATAGCCGCCGCCGTAGCCGAGCCGGTAGCCGTCACGGTCGAATCCCACGCAAGGCACGAGCAGCAGATCGGGCACGGCCGCTTGCGGCGACGCCGGCTCGGGAATGCCGTGGTGACCTTCACGCATCGGCGCGCCCGGGGTCCAGAAGTAGAAGCGCAGCGGCGTATGGCGCTCGGGAATCGCGGGCAGCGCCGCGCGGCGCGATGGGTCGGCAGCGAGCCACGAAGCGATCCATTCGCGCGCATCGAACTCGCCGGGCAACGGCCAGTAAAAGCCGATCGAACGCGGCGCGAGACGCCCGACGAGCGCGTCGAGATGCGCCGTCAGCGCCGCACGGGCCGGCGCCTCGGCGGACGCCGCAAGACGCACTGCGCGAAGTCGTGTACGCCACGCCTTTTTGGATTGAGCCGTGGGGTTGCATGCTATGCTTGGGTTCACCTCGCGCTCCAGAAATAACGATGTCCAAACGCCTTGTTCGAGTATATCGCGCGGTCGGTCTTGCACTGGCCGCCGCGGCACTCGTCGCGTGCAGCACGGCCGATGCCGTGAGGCCCGTCGCCCTGCCCGTGGGGGCCGCTCTCTCACCCGACGACCAGACCTTCATCCAGCTTCGCGAAGCCGCGCGCAATAACGATGCCGCGCGCGCCGCGCAACTCGCTGCGATGATTCCGGATTACCCCGCGCCGTCGTACCTCGAATACTTCCAGTTGAAACCGCAACTGTTCGATTCGCAGGGCCACGCGCGCGTGGACGCGCCCGACGCGCCGGTGCTCTCGTTCCTTCAGCGTCATGACGGCGAGGCCATCGCCGACCGCTTGCGCAACGACTATCTGCTCGTGCTCGGCGCGCGCCACGACTGGGCGAACTTCGACCAGCAGTACCCGCGCTTCGTGCTCAACGACGACACCCAGGTGAAGTGCTACGCGCTGGAGTCGCGCGCGGCGCGCGGCGAAAACGTCGCGAACGATGCGCGCGCGCTGCTCACCGAGCCGCGCTATTACGGCGACGGTTGCGTCGACCTCATCACCGCGCTCGCCATCAAAGGCCAGTTCTCGAGCGACGACGTCTGGCAGCAGATTCGTCTCGCCTACGAGCAGAACCAGACATCGACGGGCGCGAAACTGCTCGATGGTCTCGCGCAGCGTCCCGACCCCACGGCGTTCAGCCAGGCGGTCAGCGCGCCGCCGCTCACGCTCGCGCAAGGCGTGAGCGCGGATCCGCAATCGCATCAGCTCGCGCTGCTCGCGGTCACCGTGATGGCGCGCAACGACCCCGCCATGACGGCCGCCACCTTCGCGGCGGTCGCGCCTTCGCTCACCTCGCCCGAGCGCGCGATCGGCTGGGGCACGATCGGCTATCAGGCCGCGCTCAAGCGCATGCCGGGCGCGCTCGACTGGTATCGCCTCTCGGCCAACGCGCCGCTTTCGAATCCCGCCTACGAATGGCGCACGCGCGCGGCACTGCTCGGCGGCGACTGGACCATGGTGCGCTGGTCGATCGAGCAAATGCCCGCGGCGCTGCGCGCGCAGCCCGTGTGGGTCTACTGGCACGCGCGCGCGCTCAAGCAGGCCGGCCAGATCGATCAAGCCAATCAGGAGTTCGCGTCGATCTCGCAGGGCTTCAACTTCTACGGCCAGCTCGCGACCGAAGAGCTCGGCCAGAAGATCACCATTCCGCCGAAGACCACGGTCACCGACGCCGAGATCGCCCAGGTCGCGCAAACCCCGGGCTTCGCGCTTGCGCAGCGCTTCTATGCGCTGAACCTGCGGCTCGAAGGCAACCGCGAATGGAACTGGCCGCTGCGCGGCATGAGCGATCGCCAGTTGCTGGCCGCCGCCGAATACGCCAAGCGCATCCGGCTGCTCGATCGCGTCGTCAACACGGCCGATCGCACCCAAACCGAGCACGACTTTTCGCTGCGCTATCTCGCGCCGTTCCGCGACGTGGTGGAGCGCGACGCGCAAACCAACGGCCTCGACGTCGAATGGGCCTACGGCCTGATTCGCCAGGAGTCGCGCTTCATTCTGAATGCGCGCTCGGGCGTGGGCGCGAGCGGCCTCATGCAGCTCATGCCGGCCACGGCGCAGATGGTGGCGAGGAAGATCGGCCTCGGCCCGCTCTCGCGCGACCAGCTCAACGATCTCGACACCAATATCCTGCTCGGAACGAACTATTTGTCGATGATCTACAATCAGTTCGACGGCTCCGCCGTGCTCGCCACCGCAGGCTACAACGCCGGGCCGGGACGCCCGCGCCAGTGGCGCGCTTCCTTGCCGCGCGGCGTCGAGGGCGCCATCTTCGCGGAAACCATTCCGTTCCAGGAAACCCGCGATTACGTGAAAAACGTGTTGTCGAACACGGTCTACTATGCGGCGCTGTTCGAGGGCCGTCCGCAATCGCTGAAGGCGCGTCTCGGCTATATCTCGCCGCTGCAGTGAGCGTCGCGCGGCGTGGCGCCTGTCAAGCCGCGCCGCTCGCACGAACCCGCCCCCCGCGGGCCTGGGCGCACCGCCGTCCGCACGGGGACGCACGAGGAGGTCGAAGATGAGACATCAAGCCATCGCGGTCATCGGCGGTTCGGGATTCGTCGGCAGCCACCTCGTCAACGCGCTCGTCGAGGCGGGCAAGGACGTGCGCGTCGCCACCCGGCGGCGCACCAACGCCCGCCACCTCACCCTGCTTCCCATCGACGTGATCGAAACCGACGTGGCCGATCCGGTCGCGCTCGCGAGCTTCGTCGAAAACGCCGACGCCGTCATCAATCTCGTCGGCACCCTCAACGGCGGACACGGCACGCCCTACGGCCCGGGCTTTGCGAAGCTGCACGTCGAACTGCCCACGAAAATCGTCGCCGCGTGCGAGAGCAAGGGCGTGCACCGCTTGATCCACGTGAGCGCGATTGGCGCCGATCCGCGCGCGCCGAGCATGTACCTGCGTTCGAAGGGCGACGGCGAGAAGGCCGTGCATGCGTCGACGTCGCTCGCCGCGACGATCCTGCGCCCCTCCGTCGTGTTCGGCCCGGACGACACCTTCCTCAACCGCTTTGCGGTGCTGCAAAAGCTTTTTCCGATGATCCCGCTCGGCATGCCGGACGCAAAGTTCCAGCCCGTCTACGTGGGCGACGTGTCGAAGGCGATCGTCAATGTGCTCGATCTCGACGCCGCGAGCGGGCACACTTATGAGCTCGGCGGCCCGACGGTCTACACGCTCGAGCAACTGGTGCAGTATTGCGGCGAAGTGGTGGGGCGTCATGCGCGCATCGTGCGGCTGCCCGATGCGTTCGCGCGGCTACAGGCGCTCTCGTTCGAAATGGCGCCAGGCGTGCCGGTGCTCACGCGCGACAATCTCGATTCGATGAAGGTCGACAGCGTGCTCGGCGGTCCGCTCGCGCCCGAGCTGGGCGTCGATCCCGCGAGCATCGAGACGATCGCGCCGCTCTATCTCGCCGACGCCTCGCTGCGCTCGCGCCTGAACATCTTCCGCGCGAGCGCGCACAGGTAGATGTCGCGCGCGGGGGCGCGTCCCAACCTCGACTCTTTTTCATGGGTGAATATGAAGCTCGTCATTGGAGACAAGAACTACTCGTCGTGGTCGATGCGCCCCTGGGTGCTGATGACGCACTTCGGCATTCCGTTCGAGGAGGTGCTGATCGAGCTCGACCGGCCCGAGACGAAGGGCGCGATTCTCGCGTTCTCGGCGTCGGGCAAGGTGCCATGCCTCGTCACCGACGACGGCCTCGCCGTGTGGGACTCGCTCGCGATCGCCGAGACGCTCGCGGAGCGCTTCCCGCAGCACGCGCTGTGGCCGCGCGACGCGAACGCGCGCGCGCGGGCGCGCAGCGTGAGCGCCGAGATGCATTCGAGCTTCGTCGATCTGCGCTCGAACATGCCGATGGCGATTCGCACCTCGAAGCCGGGCGCGGGCGCCACGCCCGGCGCGCTCGCCGACATCGCGCGCATCGACGCGCTGTGGAGCGGGTGTCTGGAAGCGAGCGACGGCCCGTTCCTGTTCGGCGAATTCAGCATCGCCGATGCGATGTACGCGCCCGTCGTGATGCGCTTCAACAGCTACGCGCCGCGGCTTTCGCCGCAGGCAGCCGCTTATGCCGCGCGCGTGAGCGCGGAGCCCGCCGTCGCGGCGTGGATCGCGGCCGCGCGCAAGGAAACCCACCGTATCGAGCACGACGAACCCGAGGCATGAAGATTTACGTGGTAGGCGGCGCGATCCGCGACGAGATGCTGGGTCTGCCCGTACGCGACCGGGACTATGTGGTCGTGGGCGCGACGCCCGAGCAGATGGCCGCGCAGGGATATCGTCCGGTGGGCAAGGACTTTCCGGTGTTCCTGCATCCGCAGACACAGGAGGAGTACGCGCTCGCGCGCACCGAGCGCAAGACGGCGGCGGGCTATCATGGCTTCCAGTTTTTCTATGCGCCCGACGTCACGCTCGAGGAAGACCTCGCGCGGCGCGATCTCACCATCAACGCGATGGCGCGCGAGGTCCAGCCCGGCGGCGTGCTGACCGGGCCGGTCGTCGATCCGTTTGGCGGCGCGGCCGATTTGCGCGAGCGGGTGTTCCGGCACGTGAGCGACGCCTTTCTCGAAGATCCCGTGCGAATCCTGCGCGTGGCGCGCTTTGCGGCGCGCTTCGCCGCTTTCACCGTGGCGCCCGAGACCATGGCGCTCATGCAGTCGATGGTGGCTTCGGGCGAAGTCGACGCGCTCGTGCCCGAGCGCGTCTGGCAGGAGGTCTCGCGCGGGCTCATGGAAGAGAAGCCCTCGCGCATGTTCGCGGTGCTGCGCGAATGCGGCGCGCTCGCGCGCGTGCTGCCCGAAGTCGACAGTCTCTTCGGCGTGCCGCAGCGCGCCGACTATCACCCCGAGATCGATACCGGCGTGCACGTGATGATGGTGATCGATCATGCCGCCGCGCAGGGCTATGCGCTGCCGGTGCGCTTCGCGGCGCTCACGCACGATCTGGGCAAGGCGACCACGCCCGAGGACGTGCTGCCGCGCCATATCGGCCACGAAGGGCGCAGCGTCGACCTTCTCAAGCCGCTGTGCGAGCGCCTGCGCGTGCCCAACGACTGCCGCGACCTCGCGGTGCTCGTCGCGCGCGAGCATGGCAATGTGCATCGCGTGATGGACATGGGCGCGGCCGCGCTCGTGCGTATGCTCGAGCGCAGCGATGCGCTGCGCAAGCCCGCGCGCTTCGCCGAGGCGCTGCAGGCCTGCGAGGCGGATTTGCGCGGGCGTCTGAACTGGGAGAACGCGCCGTACCCGCAGGCGGAGCGGCTGCGCGTGGCGCTGACGGCGGCGCGCAGCGTGGACGCCGGCGCAATCGCCCGCGCGATCACGGAAGCGGGCGCCGACAAGAACGTCGCGGAGAAAATCAAGGAAGCGGTGCACCGCGCGCGGGTTGCCGCAGTGGAACAGGCGCTGGCGGCCGGCTAGCGCGACGCATCGGAGGCGATAGGAGAAACGGCGCACTCGTGCGCCGTTTCTCCATCTGGCGGCCCGGTGTTTTGAGCCGCGTCGGGCGCTCAGAGCGCGCGCACGAGAAATGAGAGCGCCATCGAAAGTACGAGCGTCGACATGAATGGCAGCGGATATTCGCGGCCGAAGAGGCGCAGCGTGACATCGCCGGGCAGCCGCCCGATGCCGAGCTTCCTGAGCCACGGCTGCGCGCCGGAGAGAATCGCGACGGCGATGAAGGTGGTCAGGAACCAGCGGATCATGTCGGCCCGTAGTGGATGGATGTCGCTCAGAGCGTGTGGCTGCGGTCGCCGCGCGCGAATGCGGCGATGGTCGTATCGATGCCGCGCGAGAACGCGATCACCTTGAAGAGCTCCCCCATCTCCGACTCCGAGACGAGCTTCTGCACCGCGTTCGCGGCCGGCAAGAAGCGCGCGGCGTCGTGCGGGTCGATTTCGCCGAGCACCTCGGTGATGCCGGCGTTCATCAGGAAACGCGCCTGCGAGGTGTAGCCGAGCAGGTCCGCGCCCGCTTCGACGCCCGCCTGCGCGATGCCGCTGAATTCCACGTGCGCCGTGATGTCCTGCAGGCCGGGGTAGAGGAACGGGTCGCCGTGCGCGCGATGCCGATAGTGGCACATGAGCGTGCCTTGCACGCGCTGCGGATGGTAGTACTCGCTACGCGGAAAGCCGTAGTCGATGAAGAACGCCGCGCCGCGCACGAGCATCGCGCAAATCGTGCGCGTGAAGGCGAGCGCGGCCTCGTGCGTTTCCGTCACATAGTCTTCGCTGCCTTCGATGTCCGCGAGCACGCTGCCGGGCTCGCTCTGCGCCCAGTCGGCGTCGAGTCCGCTCAGCGCCGGCCGGTCCGCGAACTGGAGCGCGCCGTCGCCGCTCACGCTCACGCCGCGCTCGTGCCACACGGCGTCCTTGCGCGCGAAGAGGCGCACCGGCATGGCATCGAGCACTTCATTGCCGATCACCACGCCTTCGAACTGCGCGGGCAGCGCGTCAAGCCACTGCACGCGGGCGGCCAGATGCGGCACAAGCCGCGCGATCGTCTCGCGCTGGCGTTCGCGCAGCTCGCCCGAAAGATCGACGATGGCGTACGAATCGAACGGCACGCCAAGCGCTTCGAGCGCCAGCATCACGCCTGCCGCGAGCCGACCGGTGCCCGCGCCGAACTCCATCAGCGCCCGCGTGCCGCTTGCCGCGAGCGCTTCGCCCACGGCGCGCGCGAGCGTGGCCGCGAACAGCGGCGACATTTCGGGCGCGGTGACGAAGTCGCTGCCATCGTCGGCGAAGAGGCCGAACTTGCGTGCGCCGCCGCTGTAGTAGCCCAGCCCCGGCGCGTAGAGCGCGCGCTCCATGTAGCGCTCGAACGGCAGCCAGCCGCCCGCCGCGGCGACTTCCGCGCGCAGGGTTGCGGCGAGCGCCTCGGACTGCGCGAGCGCGATCGGCTCGGGAACAGGTAAACTAGCGGGTTCGTGAGCTTTCGGATTCATCCCGGCATTGTAAATGAGCGAAACATCGGGCATCCGCCCGTCT
>Ga0164242_10007412_pt1 | contig 12013 bp, 14 predicted proteins | sample OricomgcompostMG_FD_108783 | JGI IMG/M metagenome (GOLD analysis project Ga0164242, IMG submission 108783) | Miracle-Growth compost microbial communities from Emeryville, California, USA - Original compost - Miracle growth compost (MG) ... | reverse complement strand
TTCCGGTGGTGCTCGACGGGGGACGCTGGAAACCCGAACACGCGCAACTGCTGCCGCTGGTCGACATCGCGATCTGCTCGGCCTCGTTCGCGCCGCCGGGCGCCGAGGACGTCTTCGACCACCTGCACCGGATCGGGGTCCGGGCGGTGGCCGTCACTCGCGGACAGCAACCGATCCTCTACTCCGCCAACGGGATTCGAAACGAGATCGCGGTGGGCGAGGTGGACGGCGCGGATACGCTCGGCGCCGGGGACATTCTGCACGGCGCGTTCTGCGCCTATCACTCGCGCGGCCACGACTTCGCCGACGCGCTCACCCGCGCCGCCGCGGTCGCCACCCTGTCGTGCCGGTTCTTCGGCACCCGCGCATGGGGAGACCGGCTCGGTGAGCCGCGCACCCCGGGACAGGCTCACCGACCCGGGCGAATGACGTAGCCGCCCGAGACCGCGCGCAGCACGAGGTCGGCTCGGTCCGCGGTCCGCGCGATGAGACGGGCATTCGGCAGATCGCTGCCGGCCACCATGGCTTCTGCCCGATCCGGCGATTTACCGCCGCGCAGATGCCGGCGCAGCAGGCGCTGTTCGATGACCGCTTCCTCGGCATCGAGGTACCAGACCTCGTCGAGATATTCCCGCACCTCCCGCCATCCCGGCCGATCCAGCAGAAGGTAGTTCCCTTCCACGATCGCGACCCGTTCGCCGGTGAAGACCACCGCATCCGGGACCGGGTCGTGGCGGGCCCGATCGTAGACCGGCCACGGCACCGGCACGCCGATCGCACTGTCGCGCAACCGCCGCAGCCGGGCGACGAACGACGCCACATCGAAGGTATCGGGCTGCCCTTTGCGGGCGAGCGCGCCGGCATCTCGCAGCAGTGCCGAGCTCAGATGGAATCCGTCCATCCCCGCCACCTCTGCGGACACTCCCGACCTCCGCACCGCATCCACCAAAGCCTGTGCCAGCGTGGACTTTCCCGCTCCCGGCGGTCCGGCGACACCGACCAGGTACCGGCGTCCGCCCGCATCATCCGCCGCGCGCACGATCCGCGCCGCCAGCTCACCCGGCCCCGTCACCTTCACGATGTTCCCGCCCCTCATTCGACCAGGACGACGATCAACCGCCGGGGCCCGTGCACGCCCTGCACGCGGGTCATCTCGATATCCACGGTCGCCGACGGACCGCTGATCCAGGTGGTCGGGCGGCGCGGGTCGAGACGCGGAACAACCTCCGGCAGCGCGGATTTCACCTGCTCCGCGTGAACCACGCACACGTGACAGTCGGGCACGAGCGTGGGCGCGCGGCGGCCCTGGCCGGCGTCGCCGTCGAGCACGATCGTGCCCGATTGCGCGATCGCCGCGGCGCAGGTGGTCACGACCGCGTCGATCTCGCCCAGCTCGGGCGTGGTCAAGGGCGGGTCGTCGATCACGACCCGGTGCTCGGAGCGGTCCGCCCACAGTGCCGTCCACATGTCCGGCAGTCCGGGTGGCGTCAGCACCACACCGGCCGGCGCACGCCGCAGTTCCCGATCCACGGCGGTCGCGATCCCCGCCGGCGTGGTCCGATGCACCTGCGCCCCATACCGTTGCAGTCGCTGTTCGAACAGGTCCAGGATCGCGGCGCGATCGTCGGGATCGACGCCCGGCGCGGTCCGCAGGTAGTCACGCGGCACGGTGACCGCGTCCGCCGGTTCGCCGATGGCCTCGCGGATGCGCCGCAGAATCGTCTCGCGCGCATTCACGACCGGCCCCCGTCCTCGTTCGCGGTGTCGCGCGGCCCGGGTCCGTCGCCGTGGCGGCCGCCCTCGGTGCGCGCCCACCAGCGGCGGAACGATTCGGCCGGAATGTCGGGTACCCGCCGGCTGTCGGTCCACCCGCTCAGCGGACCGGGCAGATGCCGCTTCGGGACCGCGACGCCGATGCGCGCCGCCGACCGCACGGCCGCGCCCCACAGCGCCGGATGGCTCATGACTCCCGCCATCGCGGCGAAGGCCACCCGTTCGACGCGATGTTTCACCGCCGCCTCACCCTCGGCCACCCGGTGGCGCAGGGCCAGCAGATTCCCGGTGATATCGATGCCGACCGGGCAGACGTCGTCGCAGGCCCCGCACAGCGCGGAGGCATACGGCAGCGCGGCGGTCTGCGGATCGTCGGCACCCTTCAGCAACGGGTTGAGGATGGCGCCGATCGGCCCCGGATAAACCGACCCGTAGGCCTGTCCGCCGGTGCGTTCGTAGACCGGGCAGATATTCATGCAGGCGCCACACCGGATGCAGCGCAACGCTTCCCGCCCGAGTTCGTCGCGCAGGGCGCGGGTGCGCCCGTTGTCGACCAGGACCAGGTGGAAGGCCGAGGGGCCGTCCTGCGCGGTGACGCCGGTCCAGGTCGACACATACGGCGACATCCGCTCCCCGGTCGCGCTGCGGGCCAGCAACTCCAGATAGATCTCCAGGTCGCGCCAGCTCGGAATCACCTTTTCGATGCCGGCCACCGTGATCAGCGTCTCCGGCAGGGTCAGGCACATCCGCCCGTTGCCCTCCGACTCCACCATCACCACCGTTCCGGTATCGGCGACAAGGAAATTCGCGCCGGTGATGCCGACCTTCGCGCGCAGGAACTTCTCCCGCAGGTGCAGCCGCGACGCATCGGCGAGCGCCTGCGGATCGTCGGTCAGATCGTCGGGCGCGGGGCGGCCGTGCTTGCCCATCTCGCGGCGGAAGATGTCGCGAATCCGGCTGCGGTTCAGGTGCATCGACGGCACCACGATATGGGAGGGCAGATCGTCGCCCAGTTGCAGGATGATCTCGGCGAGATCGGTTTCGCGGGTGTCGATTCCGGCCGCGGCAAGCGCCTCGTCCAGCCCGATCTCCTCCGACAGCATGGATTTGGCCTTGACGATCTCGGTTTCACCGGTGGCCAGGACCAATTCGGTGACGACGGCATTGGCCTCGGCCGCGTCCGTCGCCCAATGCACCACTCCCCCGGCGCCTTCCACCGCAGCCGCCAATCGCTCCAGATAGGTGTCGAGACGGCGCAGCACATCGTCCTTGACCGCGGCGGCGGCAGTGCGCAGTTCCTCCGAGTCAGGGCGTTCGGCCACCAGGGCGTCGCGCTTGGCGCGGATGGTGTGGGTGGCACGGTGCACAGTGGCACGCAGCTGTTCGTCCGCGGTCGCGGTGCGCGCGGCCTGCGGGAACGGTGGCCAGCCCACGAAACTCTTACTCACGAGCGGGCTCCCGCGGCCACCGGCAGCCCGGGCATCGGCCCGTCGGCCTTCGTGCGCGCCAGGATTTCCACCAGATGCAGATCGCGCACCGGCGTCGCGTCGGCGGCCAGGCGCCCGCCGATATTCATCAGGCACGAATTGTCCACGGCCGTAACCACACTCGCGCCCGTCTCGCGCACGTGGGCGGCCTTGTCGGCGTTCATCGCGCCGGAGGCGGCGGCGTTCTTCACCGAAAACGTGCCACCGAATCCGCAGCATTCGTCGGCCGCGGGCAATTCGATCAGCTCCAATCCGGCCACCGCCCGCAACAATCGGTACGGCCGGTCGCCGATGCGCTGCACGCGCAGCGAATGGCAGGTCGGATGGTAGGTCACCCGATGCGGGAAATAGGCGCCCACGTCGACGACATCCAGGTCGTCGGTGAGGAATTCGGTCAGCTCCCGGATTCTGGGGAGCAGCGCCTCGGCATCGCGAGCCAGCCCGGAGTCACCGACCTGCTCGGCCACCACCCGGTAGAACTCGCGCGGCGCGGCGCCGCACGAGGCGGACGGCACGACGATCCGGTCGTAGTCACCGAACACCGAGACGAAATGCCGGGCCATTTTCGCGGTGTCGGCCCGATACCCGGTGTTGGCATGCATCTGGCCGCAACAACTCTGGGCCATCGGGAATTCGACCTCGACGCCGAGCCGGCGCAGCAAGGCCACCGCCGCCCGGCCGGTTCCCGGATACATGACGTCGTTGACGCAGGTGATGAACAATGCCGTACGCGCCGACATGCGGCCCCTCTCGTCACCGATGCCGCGGGCCGGGCACTGTTTCTGGAGCGGCACCTCGATACGGATACTCGCGAACGATCCCGGCCAGAATACGCCGCACGCACCGCGGCGAGACGGATCTGCGGGCCGTGTGCACCCGCGGATCCGCCTCGCCGGCGGCGTCGGTCAGCTCATCGCCTCCGCCCCGGTGAGCGGCGGCGGCTCGGAATCGAGTTCGGCCACTTCGTCATCGGTGAGCAGCCGGGACCGGATCAGGAACCGCACTCCCTCGGGAGCTTCGAGCGAGAATCCGCTCCCCCGCCCGGACACCACATCGACGGTGAGAAACGTGTGCTTCCAGTACTCGTACTGATCGGCGCTCATCCAGAACGGAGTATCGGCGCCGACCCGGCCGAGCAGCACATCCGAGGCGCCCACGCGGAATTCCCCGCGCGGGAAGCACATCGGCGCGCTACCGTCGCAACAGCCACCCGACTGATGGAACATGACCGGGCCGTGCTGTCGAATCAGGTTGTCCAGCAACGACTCCGCTGCCTCGGTCAGGTCGACGCGGGTACCCATCAGAAGAAGCCGAGTTTGTTCGGTGAGTAGCTGACCAGCAGGTTCTTGGTCTGCTGGTAGTGGTCGAGCATCATGCGGTGGTTCTCGCGGCCGATGCCGGACTTCTTGTAGCCGCCGAAGGCGGCGTGTGCGGGGTAGGCGTGGTAGCAGTTGGTCCATACCCGGCCGGCTTTGATGCCGCGGCCGAGCCGGTAGGCGGTGTTGCCGTCGCGGCTCCATACTCCGGCGCCGAGGCCGTAGAGGGTGTCGTTGGCGATCGCGAGGGCTTCCTCGGTCGAGTCGAAGGTGGTGACCGCGACGACGGGGCCGAAGATCTCCTCCTGGAAGACCCGCATGTCGTTGGTGCCCTTCAAGATGGTCGGCTCGACGTAGAACCCGCCCGGCAGGCCGTCGACCTTGCGCTGGCTGCCGCCGGTGAGGACCTCGGCGCCCTCTTTGCGGCCGATGTCGATGTAGGACAGGATCTTTTCGTACTGGTCGTTGCTGGCCTGGGCGCCGATCATGGTGTCGCTGTCGAGCGGGCTGCCGCTGACGATGGCCTTGGTCCGTTCCAGGCAGCGTGCCATGAACTCGTCGTAGATCGAGGAGTGGATCAGCGCGCGCGAGGGGCAGGTGCACACCTCGCCCTGGTTGAGCGCGAACATCACGAAGCCCTCGACCGCTTTGTCGAGGAACGCGTCGTCGGCGGCCATCACGTCGGGCAGGAAGATGTTGGGGCTCTTGCCGCCCAGTTCGAGGGTGACGGGGATGATGTTCTCGCTGGCGTACTGCATGATCAGCCGGCCGGTGGTGGTTTCACCGGTGAACGCGACCTTGGCCACGCGGGGGCTGGATGCCAGCGGCTTGCCGGTTTCGACGCCGAAACCGTTGACCACGTTGAGAACTCCCGGCGGGAGCAGATCGGCGATCAGCTCGACCACCTTCATGATCGAGGCCGGGGTCTGCTCGGCGGGCTTGAGCACGACCGCGTTTCCGGCGGCCAGTGCCGGCGCCAGCTTCCAGGTCGCCATCAGGATCGGGAAGTTCCACGGGATGATCTGGCCGACCACGCCGAGGGGTTCGTGGAAGTGGTAGGCGATGGTGTCGGCATCGATTTCGCTGACACCGCCTTCCTGGGCGCGGATGGCGCCGGCGAAGTAGCGGAAGTGATCGACCGCCAAAGGCAGGTCCGCGGCCAGGGTTTCGCGGACCGGTTTGCCGTTGTCCCAGGTTTCGGCGACGGCGAGCTGGTCGAGATTCGCCTCGATCCGATCGGCGATCTTGTTCAAGATGTTGGCGCGATCGGCGGCCGAGGTCGCACCCCACGCGTCGGCGGCGCCGTGCGCGGCATCCAACGCCAACTCCACATCGGCAGCCGACGACCGGGCCACCTCACAGAAGGTCTCCCCGTCGACCGGCGACGGATTCTCGAAGTATCTGCCCTCGACCGGTGCCGTCCATTCGCCACCGATGAAATTGTCGTAGCGGTCGGCGTAGGAGACGATGCTGCCTTCGGCGCCGGGCTTGGCGTAGATCATGACGGGTGCTCCTCGATGAGTCACGAAGGGTCGCATCACGACAGGGGACGTCGTGATGTGGACCACTATGAGCCCCGAGGGTTGGCACAAGGTTGAATGCCGCGGGGCGCGTCGCCATCAGCTTCGCAGTGCGCTGTGCAAGCGCGCGGCGGCCACCGCGCGGCGCGCGTCGCGAGCGGGCAGCAGCCGCAGCGCGTGTTCGTGGATCTCGATGTCACCGGGCGCCTTGGCGCCGTAGTCCAGCGCGTATTCGGCCTCGCCGGCCGAGAGCACCGCGGTGCGGATACCGACCTCCAGATATTCGCGCCATTCGACGACGCCCGGGGTCTGCGAGCCCGGCAGCAGCGGGCCGCGATACAGCCGCACGGCGGTGGCGGTATCCCCGGCGGCCAGGGCGGCGAGCATATCGGTCGCATCGCAGGACACCGGTGTGGTCAGCCGATAGACCCGATTGCTGATATCGCCGCCGGTGGCGCGGCGCAGATGCGAGACGTCGGCCTTGAGTGTGCTGGAACCGGTGGGCCGGTCGCCGTAGACGGCCAGCTGCAACCGTTCCGGTGTGTAGCCGTCGGGCTCGAGGGCGAGCAGGGTGAGGATCTCGAGCAACCGGCGGCGCAGGCGCAGCGGCCGCCCGCCCCGGGTCAGCGCGGCGCCGCCGAGACATTCCAGTCGCACCCCGGGTGCCGTATTCGCCACGCCGCCTTGCAGTTTCGCCTCCACCGCCGCGGTGAGCGACAGCACCGTGGACATGGCCAGCGGGTGCGAGCGATCCCAGGTGGTGGACAGATCCAGCACACCGAGCTGGCGGCCGTCGGCAGCGCGGATCGGCGCGCAGTAGCAGACCCAGCCGTGCAGTGCCTCGACCAGATGTTCGGCGGAGAACACGCTGCTCGGGCGGCCGGTGTGCAACGCCAGGGACAGCGCGTTGGTGCCCATGTGGTTCTCGTCCCAGCGACCGCCGGGCGTGAAACCGACCCGCTCGGCGCGGCGGCGCATCACCTGGCCGCCGTCGGACCACAGGATGGTTCCCGCTTCGTCGGTGACGGCGGCGACGAATCCGGCGTCGTGGGTGATGCTGTGCAGCTGATCGGAGAGTTCGGCGATGGGGCCGCGCAGCGGCGAATCGGCCCATTTCGACGCGACATCGCCGGCCACGGCGGGCGCGCAGTCGGTGGCCGGATCGACGAACGCGCGCGAGCGCACCCAGGACTGCGCCACATCGGCCCGGGGCTGCGCCGCCTCGGCATCGGGGGCGTCGGCATCCGGTGCGTCGGAGGCGGCGGGGCCGGATTCGAGAGGACACACGGCCGGGCTCGCCGGGAGATCGCGCGGGCTCGGAACCCAACGCGCCCACTGCCGTTCCAGTGCCGCGCGTCGCCGCAGCAGAGCACTGTCGTGTCCTGATCGCATCCGCATCTCACCCGTCGCCGCTCGGTCCGCACCGTGCGTTCCGGCGGCGCCTGGGGCCGGGCCGCACATCGTCGGCTCGGCCCCATTGTCCAGCAGGTCGGCTCGTCGCGGGAGCGAAACCGGCCGGTGCGGACGATCGAACCCGGCTCAGATGGGCGTCAGTTCGAACAGCCGGAACCGGCGCGCGCCCGCCAGCCGCTGCTCCATGGTGTATCCGGGCCAATAGGCCACCGCGCGGGCCCACGCCTCCTCGCGTTCGGCGCCGCTCAGCTGCCGGACCCGCACCTTGATTCGCTTACCGCCGCTGTGGATTTCGGCATCGGAGGCCGCGGCGAGATTCGCCGACCAGGACGGATGCTCCGGCCGCCCCCAGTTGGACCCGATCAGCAGATACCGCTCGGGCCCATCCGGGACGTACAGCAGCGACACCGTCCGCGGCAACCCGGATTTACGTCCGCGCACCGTCAACTCCATCGACGGCAGACCCGCCAGATCGAGCACTCCGTGCCGGCCGCCGGTGAGCCGGCGGATGATGCGTTCCAGGACGACGACGACCGGACCGGTGCGCATCACCCACGGGATCCGCGCGATCGCCCGTCCGAGAGCGGACAGCGGGTTGCCGATACGTGAGCGACGGGTGCGATCCGACATGACGGCCTACTGCGAGGTCGCGGCGCGCTTGGGCAGCTTCCAGCCCGGCCGTGGGAAGTGGCAGGTGTAGCCCTCCGGATAGCGCTGCAGGTAATCCTGGTGCTCGGGTTCGGCCTCCCAGAAATCGGACGCCGGGGTCACCTCGGTGACCACCTTGCCCGGCCACAGACCGGAGGCGTCCACATCGGCGATGGTGTCGAGCGCGATCGCCTTCTGCTCGTCGTCGAGATAGAAGATCGCGGACCGATAGCTGCTGCCGATGTCGTTGCCCTGGCGGTCCTTCGTCGACGGATCGTGGATCTGGAAGAAGAACTCGAGCAGCGCCCGGTAGTCGGTGCGCGCGGGGTCGTAGACGATCTCCACGGCCTCGGCGTGGCCCGGATGGTTGCGGTAGGTGGGGTGATCGTTGCGCCCGCCGGTGTATCCGACGCGCGTGGAAATCACACCCGGCTGCTTGCGGATCAGCTCCTGCATACCCCAGAAGCATCCGCCTGCCAGAATCGCCTTGCGCGTGTCGGTCACGCTTCCTCCTTCGGATCGGGTCCCCGCCCCCAGTCTCGCACCGGTACAACCCGGGTGCGGGCCCGAAAAGTCCCGCCGCGGCGCTCGCCTCGGCCGCCTTCCGTATTCCGCATACCCGCTCTCCGGGCGGATTAACGGACTATCCCCGGTCGCGCCCTGCGGTCGTCTCCGAACGCGTTGGCGCCGAAGCGATTTCGGCGCGCATCGCGACACGGGTCCCGTCGGCGCCGGTGGTGATCTCGACGTCGCGCACCAGGGCGCGCATGATCGCCAGTCCCCGCCCGCGCACGGGATCCGGAACCTCGGCACGGGGTTCCCAGCTGCCGTGGTCCACGATGGTCAGGTACAGGTCCGAGCCGCTGATCTCAGCACGCAGCCCGACCATGCCGGTGGCGTCGCGGTAGCCGTGTTCCACGGCGTTCGTGCACGCCTCGTCCACCGCCAGCAACAGGTCGTAGATCTGTTCCGAGCCGACTCCCTCGCGCTCGAGCCAGGCCCGCAGATCGTGGCGCACCTCGGCGATCCGGTCGGCCTGCGACGGGAAATTCGCCTCGAAGGGGGCCACCTGTAGCGGGTGCGGCTCGCGTATCGCGGGCCCTGGGGCGGGGTCGCCCGGGGGATCTGGAAATCCGCTCATGTCCTCATTCCGATCGCAACCGATGATCTCCACTCGATGATCTCCTCGGCATCCGCGATACCCCCTTTCCCGTACGCCATGCGGCGCCGTCGGCCTACCTCAGTCGCGCAGCGCCTTCTCGCGCAACTGTTTGAGCGTTCTGGTCAGGATCCGCGAGACCTGCATCTGGGAACAGCCGAGTTCGTGCGCGATCTGTTCCTGCGTCATTCCGCCGAAGAAACGCATGGTCAGCACGTACCGCTCCTTCTCCGGCAGGGCGTCGATGAGCGGCTTCACGGTCAGAGTGTCATCGATCGCCCCGAAGGTCGGATCGACGTCGCCCAGAGTGTCGAGGATCGCATTCCCGGAGCGACTGTCGTCGTCGGAGGTCGGCGTGTCCAGCGACTGAGTCTGGTAGGCGTTGCGGGCGATCAGTGCCTGCGTCACCTCACCCAGATCGGCGTCCATCTCCTCGGCGATCTCGCGCGCCCGCGGCATCCGGCCCAGCCGTTGCGACAGCGACTCCACGGTCGGGCCCAGCGCGGTCTGGATCTCCTTGATCCGCCGGGGCACGCGCAGCGCCCAGGTGTGATCGCGGAAGTGGCGGCGCACCTCGCCCATCACCGTCGGCACCGCGAAGGCGAGGAACGGCGACCCCTGCGAGGGATCGAACCGGTCGACGGCCGCGACCAGGCCGACCCGGGCGATCTGCAGGAGATCCTCGAAGTTCTCGCCGCGCCCGCTGAACTTGCGCGCGATGTGCTCGGCCAGCGGCAGGCAGCGGTTGATGATTCGTTCGCGCAGCCGGTCGCGCTCCGGATCGTCTTCGGGCAGGGCGGCGAGCTCGACGAACAGCGGTGCGACGTCGTCGTAACCGTCGGGGTGGCGGGCGGTGCCGGTACCGTTCTCAGTCGACATCTGTTCCGCCACGTGCCCAGCGGAACTCGACGACGGTCGGGTGCCCGCCCACGGCTGCGTCGTAGTCCGAGCTCTCGGTCTTCACCCACTGGGTCAGAGTCGAGACGATGTGCCAGCCGAAGCTGTTGGTGTCCGGGCCACCCGCGGTCGTGGTGACGGCGGCGACGCGCACGTCCATGGTGTTCTCGCTCGCGGTGAATGCGCAATCGATCACGGAACCGGCGGCCGCGTCCACGATCAGCGCGCTGACCACCTCGTCGACGGCGAGACGAATATCGGTGGCCTCGTCGATACCGAAATCGGCGACCAGAGCGACGGTTTCGGTCAACGCCCGGACCATCATCAATTGCGCCGCATCGGCCGGCACCTGGAATCCGACCGCAGTGGTCCCCGCGTCCGGGGACACTTTCTCGACCATGCCCATTCCTTGCTCCCAAATATCGTGCCGCGAGACGATTTCACAGCGTACGCGAGCGCTCGCCGGACGCCCTCCGATCGCGGTGACGGCCCCCGTTCGGATCGCGCCGAAACGGGTATGTTGGTCAGCGGCGAATCGTCGCCACGCCGCGGACAGCGGCGCAGATCGGAATACGCCGGAGGTATCGAAGTGGCGAAATGCGGTACGAATCGCCTCGCGCTGGGGTCGGCCCGATGAGCGGCGAGCGGGTGTCACCGCTGCTGCGCACCGAGCAGCGCACGGAAGGTTCGGCCGTGGTCGTGACCGTGGCCGGTGAGGTGGACATGAATTCCGCGCCGGAGTTGCAATCGGCTCTCGACCGGGCGCTGCAGGCCGAGCCCACCGCCGTGGTGCTCGATATGACCGAGGTCGGTTTCCTCGGATCGGCCGGGCTGAGCGTGCTGCTGGCCACCTCCCAGTCCACCGCGACGGGCGGTCTGCGAGTGGTCGCGTCGCCCGCGGTGCGCCGCCCGATCGAGGTGACCGCGCTGGACGCGTTGCTGCGTCTGTTCCCGACCGTCGCGGACGCGCTGGCCGCGCCGGAGCAGACCACCTCGGCCTGATCCGGCGCCCGCCCGGCGCGTTCCTCGCCGCCGGCGTCATCGCTGTCGTGGCAACCGGACGACCTGAACGAAGAATTCGTCGATGTGCTTGATCGCGGCGATGAATTGATCCAGGTCGACCGGTTTGGTCACGTAGGCGTTCGCGTGCAGTCGATAACTGCGCAGAATGTCCTCTTCGGCTGCCGACGTGGTGAGTACGACCACCGGAATATGGCTGAGGTCCGGATCGGATTTGATCTTTTCCAGAACCTGGCGGCCGTCGTATTTCGGCAGGTTCAGATCGAGCAGAATCAGATCGGGCCGCGGCGCCTGCGCGAATTCCCCCTGCCGGTAGAGGAAGTCGAGCGCTTCCTGACCGTCGTGGGCGACGTGCAGCGTATTGCCGATCTTGTTGTCCTCGAACGCCTCCCGGGTCATCAACTCGTCGCCGGGGTCGTCCTCCACGAGCAGGATGTCGATGGGCTGGCTCACCGGTGCGGTCATGCGTCGGCTCCTTCGGATACGGGTTCGAGCGGTGCGAGCGTGGCGGCCTGGGTCGCCAGGGTGAAACGGAACCGGGCGCCCCCGGTGTATTCGGTGTCGATCCACAGATTGCCACCGTGGTACTCGACGATCTTCTTGCACAGCGCCAGGCCGATGCCGGTGCCGCTGTAGTCCTCCCGATTGTGCAGGCGCTGGAAGATCACGAAGATCTTGTCCGCGAATTCCGGCGGGATGCCGATGCCGTTGTCGGACACCGAGAATTGCCATTCGTCCAGGTGATCGCCCGGCTCGCACTCGATGCGCACGACCGGCGCG
>Ga0164242_10007411_pt1 | contig 12013 bp, 11 predicted proteins | sample OricomgcompostMG_FD_108783 | JGI IMG/M metagenome (GOLD analysis project Ga0164242, IMG submission 108783) | Miracle-Growth compost microbial communities from Emeryville, California, USA - Original compost - Miracle growth compost (MG) ... | reverse complement strand
GTGCCCCGGCGCGGTGAACCGCGATCCGGAGCGTTTCGAGGATCCGCACACCTTCAGCCTGGACCGCAAGAACGTGCGCGAGCACATCGCGTTCGGCCGCGGCGTGCACTCCTGCCCGGGTGGTCCGTTGGCCCGCGTCGAGGGCCGGGTGTCCATCGAGCGGATCCTGGATCGCTTGGCGGACATCACGATTGACCAGGACGAGCACGGTCCGGCCGATGACCGCCACTACAACTACGAACCCACCTTCATCCTGCGTGGGCTGACCGAACTGCACATCAGGTTCAACCAGGCCTGACGTTCGTCCGTTTGGTCGGACCACCCTGGCCGGAGATGCTATTCTCCGGCCAGGAGAATGGCAGTCTCGCTGGTCGCGGGGTTGATGTTGCTCCGCACCGGGTCCACGATCGACCCCTGCAGCGTGAAGCGGTGGAGGAATCTATGAAGTTGGTCGCAATCGGCGCCGCGGTGCTCTCTGCCGCCTCGATAGGCCTGGCGCCCCCGGCGTCGGCGACGATGTGGCTGGGCAACTACAACTTGCACATGCCCGACCGCCGCGACTTCCACACCTGGATCTGGGCGGCGCTGACCCCGTGCTACAACCCGGACGGCAGCCAGATCAGCCAGGACAAGTGCATCCACGTCATGACCGTCCCGCAGCCCGTCGCCAAGGCCGACAGCAATGCCGCCGATGCCCAGCTGGTCAATGGCCAGTACACCATGACCATCAACGAGGATATCGGATTGCGTTGCGGCGACCTGTATTACGGTCCGACCATTCCGACCCACGACGTGTACACCTGGGACGCAAATACCCTCGCCGGGCAGATGACATCGACGTTCGATGTCGGTTGTGACGGCGCACCCGGCGGTACGCTGACCTATCCGTTCAGCCTGACCAGGATGTGACGATGCGCGCTTTGCCGATTCTCGGGGCCACCCTCTGTGCACTGGGTTGTGCGCTGTCTTCCGCCGCTGCGGCGTCAGCCGATGACGACAACGCTCCCCCGCCGCCACCGGCTGCCCATCACGTGCGCTACATCGTGAGCGCGACCGCCCCGATCTTCAGCAATATCTATTACCGCGACGTCGATCCACCGACCTGGTCGGACTACAGCCACAACCCATATGAGTTCAGCCCGCGGGCCGATGTCACCATCGGGCCCGGCAAGCCGTGGGTCTTCGACACCACCCTGAACGACCCGAACCTGTGGGCGACGGTCATGGTGCAGTCCGGCGAGGCACCGAATTTCAAAACGCCGACCTTCAACTGCAAGCTGGAGGTCGACGGCGTGGTGGTCAAGGAGAACAGCGGCGCACACGGCGCGTTGTGCTCGATCCGCAACTGGTAACTCACGCCATACGGCCAATAGTCAATTGCCACAAGGAAATTCGTGATTTCCGTGGAACAACTGGCCGCTGGGCCTTCGGATCGGTCTAGGTATCCCCGCGGAGCCAGCGACTGGAGCCGTTGATCGCGACACAGGTCAGGAACAGCCCATCGGGGGCTTGGGCCACCATGTTCGGCTCGGCCGAACAGTCGCTGTTCTCATCCCGGATGCCGGCCATCGGAGGCGAGCGGAACCAGCGCGGCTCGTACCGCCGCGGCGAGCCGCAGAACATCAGCCGCCCCCAGTCCGTGGTGGCGAACACGTAGTAGGTGGTGTTGTCGCAGGGTGCGCCCAAGACCCGGTGCGGGATGATGCCCGGCACGCAGAAGGCGTCGTTACACGTCTGTGGGCCCTCGGCGCGGGCTGCGGGCGCAGTTACGTCCCACGCCTGTGGCGCCGCAATCAGCATCCCAGCGGCCAGCACCGAAGCAGCCGCCACCACGGTCACATGCACGTCGTCAACTTTCGCATATACGGAAACGAAATTCTCTGTTTCGGAGAAGATTATTACGACGAGTAGGCCGGGCGCCGGCCCGACCGCCGCGACGAACCCCTCGGCCAACTAGCCTTGGCGATGAATCACTGACCATAAGGAAGTTTCCACCATGGCACCACAGGCCGTCGATGGTTCGGCGAACACCGCAGAATCCGACGAGGTGGCAGCGGCCGAAGCGCAGGCAGCCCTGGCCGAGGAGCGTGCGCGCACCGCCCGTACCCGTGCCGCCGAACTCCGCCGCCAGGCCACCGGATCGCCGGCGCCATCGGCAGTCGGCGATGCCGAGGCGCCCGCCCGTCGTGCGTTGCACTGGCGGCCGATCGCGGCCGCCCTGGCCGCACTGATCTTCTGCGTCCTACTCGGCCTGGGCTCCGCGCTGGCGTGGAGTCATCATGTGACACAAACACATCGACACCAGCAGGAGCGTGCAGCGGACGTGGCGCGCCGGGGCGTCATCGACGTGATGTCCCTGAACTTCGTCAGTGCCGAAGAAGACGTGCAGCGCATCATGGACAACGCCACCGGCAGGTTCAAAGAAGAATTCCAGGGCCAGCAGTTCATCCTGGTACGCCGGCTCATCGAGTCGAAAGCGGTCACCCACGTCAAAGTGACCGCCGTGGCCGTCCAGTCCGCATCGGACGACTCGGCCGTGGTGCTGGTGGCCGCGACGTCGCAGGCGGCCAACATCAACGACCCACACCCCGCGCCGAAGCGATTCCGGGTCATGGTGACGCTGGCCATGGATCAGGGCCGGCTGAAAATCTCGCAGCTCGCCTACCTCTGAGCACCCGCCGGGTAATACTGCAGATACCGTCTACCGCACTGGCGGTACTGTTATTCTCCGATTGCGAGAATGCGGCTATCACCCTAGAGGAGCGCACCCATGCCAGGCTTTACGTTGAGCATGAAAGCGACGATCGGCGCGCTCATCACCGCCGCGACAGCACTGTCGGTCGCTGCACCCGCGCTCGCTGACGAAGACCCCAGCCTCTGGGGCATCAACGGCACCTTCGCAACCTCGTCCAACGGGACGTTCGCCAAACTCAACGAGCGTTACGAGGCGCAACCCGGCCAGCAATCCACCTGGGTCATCTCCACCCGGTGCGTCGGCCCGTCGGATTGCACCGGCACCGTCAAGAGCAGCGCCGGCTGGACCGCACCGATCTACACCAACGATGGCATCTTCTTTGTCAAGCGGTCCCTGCCCAACTGGCGATTCTGCGACGACGGCACCCCGATCCAGGGGCTGGAGGAATATAAGATCTATCCGGTCGGCCCCGACGGGCACTACGCCGATGTGTCCGATGAGTACACCGGCGAAGACCACACCATGGGCCCCAGCGGTTCCTGCGGCCGCAACCAATGGCCGGTGGTCCGCATGCCCTTCTACATGAAGAAGATCTCGGGCTAACTGTCCTCTGGGCCTCGGCCCTCCACGTCCCTGTCATGCATGCCGAAAGCGCATTCCGGCGGGGTCCCTCTCCGAATTCACCTGCCGGAAAGCGCTTTCGGCGTTTGCACCGGTGGCGCGGGCACGGGGCCCGCCCCACCCTCAGGACGTCATCATCTGCTGCCAGGACTTCGCTGGCTTCACCAGATCCGTTTGCTTGTAAAGCTTTCCGTCACTGCCCAGGTACTCACCGGTGCGCGGGTCGTAGCGGGCGATCATCACCGACGGACCCGACGGCGTCCCCTTGAACGCACTCGGGGCGGCCTGCGGCACGGTATCCCCCTGCGGAGCGGGGATCGTCGCCGCATCAGGGGGCGGCTGATCGGTCGGATGCTCGGGGACCATCGGCCCCTGCGGCAGCCCGCTGTCGGCCGGCGGCGGCCCCGGGGGCTCCACGTGCAACGGCGGGTACGGCATCAGCGGCCCGGGCGGCATCCCCGGGAAGCTGGACGGCGGCACCGGAGGCGCCGGTGGTGCCTGCGGCCGCTCGGCCACGCCCGGTGGTAATCCGGAGCCCTCGATCGGGCCGTAGATGTTGTCGTCCGGCCGCACCCGCGAGTCCGGCTTCACCCCCTGGGCGATCAAGTTCGGATCGATCGGGTACGGGCCCAGGGCGTGCTGGCGCTGCGCCAGCGGCTGATAGCCCTTGGGGTCATCACACAATTCCACCGTGGGCGCCCGCTTGCCCGGATGATCCATGCACGGGTAGTTGCGCGCACCGCGCACCGCGATCGGCGAGTCCTGCGGCAACTTGCAGTACAGGTTGTCCGGGGTGTCGGCGGGGCTCAGATCCGCCGGCGACCGCCAGGCCGACGGCGGCAGGAAGCCGACCGTGCACGACGGCGGGTCCCCAAGGCCCAACGAGAAGTCGCCGTTGGGCAGACCGGTGGGATTGTTCACCGGCGCATAGGTTTCGATCTGCGACACGAACGGCGGCAGCAGCACCAACAGTTGTTCCAGCGATGCGTGCCAGGTGACACCGATCTGGCCGATGGTGCTCAGATTCGCCAGCAGGACCGGCAGCGTCGGCTTGAGCTGCTGCAGCAGCTTGGAGGTCTCCTGCGCAAAACCCGGGCCGTTGTGCAGGATCGAGCGGAACTGCGAGTCGTCATTGGCCATCGTGCCGGTGATCCCGGCGAGGTTGGCCGCCCATGCCCGGATGCCGTCGGTGTTCTGCGCCTGCGCATCCAGGAACGGCCCCGAATCATCGACCAGTTTGCGCATCTGATCAGAAACCCCGTTGGCGTCCTTGGTCAGCTTGGATGCCGAGTCGAGCAGCGATCCGAAGTCGTAGCCGGTGCCATTGAACGCGGTGTAGGACTCATCGAGCAGCTTGGCCAGCTTGTCACCGGGGATGGTGTCGACCATGGCGCCGAGCTTGTCCAACATCGGGCCGACCGGCTGCGGAATGGTGACCCGGTCCAGCGGGATCACCGCGCCGTCTTGAAGGTACGGCCCAGAGTTGTTGTTGGGCATCAGATCTACGTACTGCTCACCAACGGCCGACATGCTGCGGACCTGGGCTCGCAGATCGGCCGGGACCTTCGGCGAGGTATCCAGCGACAAAGTCGCCTCGGCCCCGGTCGGGGTCAGATTCACCTCGGTCACCCGGCCGATCTGCGATCCGCGATAGGTGACATTGCCGAACCGGTAGAGCCCGCCGGTGGCCGGCAGTTGCACCTTGACGGTCAGGCGGCCGATGCCCAGCAGCGTGGGTATCTGCATGTAGCCGAACGCCATCACCGCGACACCGATGATCGACGCAATGGTGAAGATGATCAGCTGAGTCCGGACGAAGCGGGTGAGCATCAGTTGCCTCCGTTCGGCGCCGGCGCCGGCGCATTCGCCCCGTACGGCCCGGCAAACACCTGATTCGGTCCGGCCGGCGGTGCCGTCTGGACCGGACCACCCACCGGACCGGCCTGCGGAACCACGGGCAGGATCGGACCCACATCGGTGGTCACCGCCGGCGGCGGCGCCCACGGCGGCTGTGGCGAACTCGGCACGAAATTGCCCGGTGGCGGCGGGTTGACGCCGGTCTTGAGCGGATCATAGGTGTAGTTCAGATACGCCGGATCGCCCGGCGCGGGCACCAATTGGGTGTTTTCCTGCCCCCAACGGGTGCCCAGCATCATGCTGTGCTTGAGACGCGGGATGGTCAGATCGACGGTCGCGAACAGATTGTAGTAATCACCGCGGATGGCCCGGTCGATGAAGCTGCCGGTGAACGGGAAGTGCGGCAGGTACTCCAGCACCGAATCCACGTCCGGCCCCAGCGCGGTGAACGCCGCCAACGCCGGCGTGATGTTCTTCAGATTGGACACCAGGTCGGCCTTGGAGTCGGTGGCCAACTGGTTCGCCACGGCGCTGAACTTGCCCAGCTTCGTCAGCGCCGTGGTCAGCTGCGGCCGCTGCTTGATCAGCACATCGATCGCCGGCGGAAGCTTCTTCAGCGCCTCGGTGAGCACGTCGCGCTGCCCGGCGAAGGTCGTTGCCAGCCGGTTCAGCGCCTGAATCGAGTTGACGATGTCGTCGCGCTGATCATCGAGAACGCCGATGAAATCGTTCAATCGGTTGAGCAGATCCCGGAATTGGGCTTCGTGACCACTCATCGCGCTGCTGAAGTTGTGGATCACGTCGCCGATCTGTCCCAGCCCGCCACCGTTGACCACCGCCGCCAATGACGACAGGGTGCGTTCGGTAGTCGGGTAGGTCGATGCGTTGTTCAACGGAATCGTCGCGCCGGGAGCCAGTGCGCCACTGGGGCTTTGCCCCAGGGGCGGGTCCAGCGCGAGGTGCATGGATCCGAGCAGACTGGTCTGCCCGACCTTGGCCACCACATTGGCCGGGATCACCACGCCGGGCTTGACCGAGAACTCGATATCGGCGTGCCAGTTCTTGGCCGTCATACCGCGGATACTGCCGACTACGACATCATTCATCATGACCGGCGAGTTCGGTTCCAGCGTAGCCACATTCGCGATCTCGACGTGGTAGACGGTCGAGCCCGATCCGCGCCCCACCGCACCGGGCAGCGGCAGCGAGTTCACGCCTTGGAACGCGCAGCCGGTGCCGGTCAGCATCACCACGGTACCGGCGGCCAGGACCGCCTTGGCCGTGCGCGCTGCAGGCGAACGACGCTGTGCCGCTCGGACGTTCACAACCCTCATGCCGGGGGTGTCCCTTCTACCGGAGCGGGCGGTGGTGGCGGGGCGTCGGTCATCCCCGGTCCGACGGGAGTGTCGGTGCCGATCGCACCGGCCGGACCGCTCGGCGCTACCGGGGCCGCGGGCGCTTCTGCCGGCAACGGCGGCGGCGTGCCCGCCGGGGCGGGACCGGGTGCCGGTCCGGCCGGGGTCAGCATCGACCACACCGACGGCGGCATATTCGTGCCGGGGTTCGGTCGGGCACCGGGCAACATCTGGTCCGCTCCTGGCGGCGTGGCTCCCGGCGGTCGACCGGTGAATGGTGGCACGGCCGGACCGGGGTTGTAGGCCGACAGGCTCGTCATATCCTCCGGTGGCCGCGGCGAGCCGCCGTCGCCACCGGGTGCCAGGCCCGGTTCGGAATACACGATGTCCGCAGGGTTGGCCGACGGCGACAGATACGGATCGATGCCGAACGGCAGGTGGTTGAAGTTGACCAGTCGCAGGGCGGGACCGAGGTACTGCGAGCACAGCTTTGCCGTTTCCGGTGCGGTGGTGTTCTCCACCGCTCCGATGGCGGCACAGATGAAGTCGACGGGATTGGAGAAGTTGTTGAGGACGAACTGGCCGACGGCGCTTCCGGTGGAGGGGTTGTAGATGTTGTAGGCGTTGATGAATTCGTTGGGCGCGATGTGCAGGATGTTCTTCAGCTGCATCTGGTTGTCCACCAGGTTCTGGGTCACATTTGTCAAACGACGGACCTGCTCTGCGGTCTGATCTCGGGTGTCGTGGACGAACTTCTGCACTTCGACAATCGAGGTGGACAGATCCTTCAGTGCCGCATCGAGGTCCGAATGGCTGTCGTTGACCACCCCGGTCAGACTCACCAACCGGTTCTGGAACGTGACGATCTGCTGGTTGCTGTCCCGCAACGCGGTGATGAAGGTCTGCAGGCTCTTGATAATCTCCACCAGATTGCCGCTGCCATTGGCCATCACCCGGGCCGCCCCGGCCATCTCGGTGATGGTGTCATGCAGCTTCTGGCCATTGCCGTCCAACGCATTTGCCGCGCTGTCGATCATCCGGGACACCGAGGTGCCCGACACGCCGCTGCGCGGCCCCAGGTCGGTGGCCAGCCGGGTCAGCTGAGTCTTGACCTCGTCCCATTCGACCGGAACCGCGGTGCGGTCCAACGGGATAACGGCATTGTCAGCCATCTTCGGACCGCTGTGCTTGTAGGCCGGTGTCAACTGCACGTAACGCGCCGCCACCAAGTTCTGCGCCACGATCACGGCCTTGGCGTCCGCCGGGATGGACACGTCACGATCGACATTGAGCGTCATCCGGGTCTGAGACCCCTCCGGGGTTATCGCGCCGATGGTGCCGACCTTGACCCCGGCCACCCGCACGTCATCGCCCGGGTAGATACCGGTCGCCTCGGTGAACAACGCGCTGATGGTCCTGGGCGCAAAGAACAACTGGCGCACCAGGAATCCACCGCCGAGCACCAGCAGCACGGCAGCGACGACCGCCGCCACTTTGGTCAACAGACCTCGTGTCATCAGCGCGACCCTCCGGGAATTCCGTTGTAGGGCATCGGGAACTCGGCACGCGGGCCGGCATTGTCCGGCGGCTGGCCGGCATGCACACCCCGGCGGAAGCCGAACGCGTAGTCCAGGAACGGCTGCAGAAGCTGGGCCGGCTGCAGATTCGGCACATAGGCGTTGTAATACGGGCCGTTGGCCAGCGTCTCGCCTTGGGACAGCATGAATTTGCGCAGATCGGGCAGCATCTTGGTGATATTGTCCCGGTTGCGCTCCAGCACCTCGGTCACCCGGTTGAGTCGGCGCAGCGTCGGCTCCAGGGTCTTCTGGTTGTCGTTGACCAGACCGGAGAGCTGCTTGGACACCGCCGAGGTGTTGGCCAGCAACGCCACGATTGCCTCGCGCCGGTCATTGAGCACGCCCAGCAGGTCATTGGCATCCAGGATCAAGGTGTTCAGCTGCCCGCTGCGTTGGGCCAGCACGCTGGTGACGTCGGCGGCGCTCTTGAGCAGGCCGCCCAGCGACTCGTCACGACTGTTCAGCGAGCGGGCCATCCGGCTCAGCCCGTCGAAGGTGGGGCCGAGTTTGGGCGCGATCTGATCGAGCGTCGCGGACAAGGTGTCCAACGACTGATTCAGCGATTCGGTGTTGGTGCCGGCCGAATTCGACGTCAGCTCGCCGATCGCATCGGTCAGCGAATACGGCGACGAGGTCCGGGTGACCGGGATGACGTCGCCCGGCCGCATCCGGCCACTGCCTGCCGGCTCCAGCGTCAGGATCCGCTCGCCCAGCAGCGACCCGGTGCGGATGTGCGCCGTGGTCTGCGACCCCAACGGATACCGGCCGAGCGCGGTGAAGGTCACCAGCGCATTACCGTCGTGCAGCGCGATGTCCGAGATCGTGCCGATCTTGATACCGGACAGCGTCACCTGGTTGCCGACGATGATGCCGCCGGCCTCGGTGAACTCGGCCTGATAGCGCACCGACGTCGCCCACTGCTTGATCTGCTCGGGCTGCAGTCCGATGGCGATGATCATCGCGATCAGCACGACGCCGAACAGACCGGCCTTGACCAGTTGTGCCCCACGATATTTCAGCATCAGGGCTCACCACACCTTCCGCCTTCTTGCTGCAGCATGGGGAACACCGCGGTGCGGCCCTGCAGATCGCTGACCCGGATCTGCAGACCGCAGATGTAGTACATGATCCAGGCACCGTAGGACCCCAACCGGGCCAATTTGTGGTAGTAGGCCACGTCCTTCTGCAGACCACGGTCCAGCACGGTCTTGTGATCATCGAGCAACGGCGCCAGCCGGTTGAGTTCATCGACTGTTTGCTTCAGCGGCGGCCGGGCCTGGGTCAACAGGCTGCTGATCGAGGCGGTGCCCTGATCGAGCTGGGTGATCGCGGTGCCGATCGGGTCGCGATCCTGGGACAGCCCACTGATCAAATGCTGCAGTTTGTCGATGGCACCGGAAAACTTGTCCCCGTCTTTGGACAGCGTGCCCACCACCTGGTTCAGGTTGTCGATCAACTCCGAGACGGTTTGCGCGTTGTTCGCCACGTCGTTGGAGAACGAGGACGTCCGGCTCAGCAGCGAGTCAAGGTTGTCACCCTGGCCCTGGAAGATCTGCACCAGCGAAGAGGTCAGTGCGTTCACATCCTGCGGATTCAAGCCCCGCACCACCGGCCGCAGTCCGTTGAGCAACAGGTCCAGATCCAGCGCGCCGGAGGTACGGTCTTCGCCGATCCGCGAACCCGCCGGCAGGATCCGGGTTGATCCGGGCGAGTCCATCAGTTCCAGGAACCGGTCACCGACCAGGTTCAGGTAGCGCACCGCAACCTTGGTGCCGGTGGTCAGCACCACGTCCTTGTCGGCGTCGAAGGTCACCAGGACCTGGTGGTTCTGTTGCAGCTCAACATCATTGACGGTACCCACCCGGACGCCGGCGACCCGCACCGAGTCGCCGCCCTTGAGCCGGGAGGCGTCGGCGAACACCGCGGTGTACCGCGAGGTGGAACCGCTGCGGTACTGGCCGAAGGCCATGAACAGGAACACCGTCATCACGACCATCACCACGGCAAAGGCCAGGAACTTGATCAGGGTGGCGTTGGAACGTTTCATCCGGGCATCCCCGCCTGTGTCGTGTTGCGCGGCGGACCGTCGATCGGACCGAACAGCAGCTGCTTGAGACCGTCGGAATTCAGCAAGATGCCTTGATTGCCGTAGACCCACGGGTTGGCGCCGGTATCGGTCACCAGGTACTTGGACCGGTTGCCGAATCCGATGTAGGGCAACCCCATACAGTGCGGGCCGCCCTTGGCCGCCACTTTGGGCAGGTTCGATGGAAACCGGTAGCGGTCGATGCCCAGGGTGAAGGCCACGTTGACCACCACGCCGGGGTTCATCTGCGGCGGCTGGTGCGACATGAAGTTCATGCCGGCCAGCGCGCACTTGAGACCCGGTGCATATTCGTTCAGCAGGTCGGTGGTCGGGGTCAGCAGGTGCAGCACATCACTGAGCTTCTGGCGGTTCCCGCCGAGCACGTCATTGCCGGTGTCGGCCAGGCCGATCATATTGACCAGGAAACTGTCCAGGCTCTTCTGTTCGTCGGTCAGGGTGGCGCCCATCTTGGTGGCGTTGCGCATTGTCTTGACCAGATCGGGCGCGGCATCTGCGTATGCCTCCGACACCGGGGCCATCACCTTGATGTCGTGGCCGAGGTTCTCCAGGCTGGGCTGCAGCTTGGCCAGCAACGCATCGAAGTCGACCATTGTCTGCCCGAACTGCTGGCCGCGACCGGAGACCGCCGTGGACATCGCGGCCAGGGTCTGGTTCAGCTTGGCCGGGTCGATCTTGTCCAGTACCTGGGTCAGCTGCTGGAAGACGGTGTTCATCTCGACGGTGACGTGCTCACCGCGCAGTACCTGACCGGCCTGCAACGGCGTCGATGACGGATGCTCGGGTGCTTGTAGTTCAACGTATTTCGCACCGAAAACGGTGGACGATGCAATGTCGGCCCGAACGTTCTGCGGGATCAGGTGCAGCTGAGCCGGATCCATCTGCAGCTTCAGCTCGGCGGTGCCGTCCGGCAGCTGTTCGATCGATCCGACCTTGCCGACCTCGACCCCGCGCATCTTGACCTTGGCGTCGGGGTTCATCACCAGACCGGCGCGCTGAGAGATCAGGGTGACCGGGACCCAGGTCTTGAAGTAGCCGGCGAAGGCACCGATGGCCAGGGCGATGACGATGCCGATGGCCGCGATGGTGGCCAGCCCGGCGACCGGCCGGGACCACGTGGCGACCCCGAAGTGTCCGCCGGCCTTGGCGGCGACGGGCGCTGCGGCCGAGGTGGTTTCGGAGCGATGGATCGGGCCGGGGCCCATGTTGTGCGTCAACTGGGTTCCCTTTCTAGCCGGACAGGTGGAAGTTGCCGTTGGAGCCGTAGATGGACAGCGACACCAGCAGCGTCACCGAGACCACCACGACCAATGAGGTACGCACCGCGTTGCCGACCGCCACCCCCACCCCGGACGGGCCGCCGCTGGCGAAGTAGCCGAAGTAGGTGTGGATGAACAGGATCGTCAGGGCCATCAGGATCGCCTGCAGGAACGACCAGAACAGGTCGATCGGGTTCAAGAAGGTGTTGAAGTAGTGGTCGTACAGACCCGCGGACTGGCCGAACAGCACCACGGTGACGAACCGGGAGGCCACGAACGACAGGATCACCGCGATCGAGTACAGCGGCGTGATCGCGATCATCCCAGACAGGATTCGGGTGGACACCAGATACGAGATCGGCCGGATCGCCATCGATTCCAGCGCGTCGATCTCCTCGTTGATCCGCATCGCACCGAGTTGGGCGGTCACGCCGGCGCCGAAGGTGGCGGCCAGGCCGATACCCGCGACGATCGGCGCGGCGATGCGCACGTTGATGAACGCCGACAGGAAGCCGGTGAGAGCCTCGATGCCGATGTTGCCCAGC
>Ga0164242_10007410_pt1 | contig 12017 bp, 6 predicted proteins | sample OricomgcompostMG_FD_108783 | JGI IMG/M metagenome (GOLD analysis project Ga0164242, IMG submission 108783) | Miracle-Growth compost microbial communities from Emeryville, California, USA - Original compost - Miracle growth compost (MG) ... | reverse complement strand
GAACGCGACCAAGGCGGTCTGGGCGCAGATGCAGGCGCAAGGCCATGGCCGCATCGTGATGACGACCTCGTCGTCCGGCCTGTACGGCAATTTCGGCCAGTCGAACTACGGCGCTGCCAAGATGGCACTGGTCGGCCTGATGCAGACGCTGGCGCTGGAAGGCGCGAAGCATGACATCCGCGTCAACTGCCTGGCACCGACCGCGCTGACCGCGATGACCGAAGGCCTGCTGCCGCCGCAGGCGGCGGAAGTGCTGACGCCCGACCGCGTCAGTCCCGGGCTGATCGCGCTGGTCGGCGACGATGCGCCCACGCGCATGATCCTGCTGGCCGGGGGCGGCAGCTTCGAATGCGCGCATATCACGATGACGCAGGGGATCTATGTCGGCAATGCCGACGATCCGGCAGAAGCCTTGTGCGAGCAGATCGCGCAAGTGCAGGCGCAGGCGGATCAGGTGATTCCGGCGGCCGGCTGGGACCAGTCGCGGCATGAGCTGGCGAAGGCTACGGACAAGGCAAGCTGAACAGCGCTTGCAAGCGGCCACTTGCGTGCGAATTAGCGCCTCCCCTCCCCCGGTCATTCCCGCGCAGGCGGGAATGACCGGGGGAGTACGTCGGAACAAACGGCATAGGTGTCCTCCCTTGTATGCAAAGGAAGGAGCAGCGGCCGCTCTCTCCACCGTCAACCGGGCTTGATTAGTGCGCAGGGCGCGAATCCCCGTCGCTCGATGGCACGCACGAAAGCGGCATCCTTCAGCGACGTCGTATTTCAGCAAACATCGCGTGCATTGATACCCGAACCGGGCTATGGGCCCCTGCCTGCGCAGGGGCGACGGGGCAAAGCGGGCTAATCGCGGGGTGTTGGGGCCCGCATTCAGCGACAAATCGCAGGCGAATGCCCGCCGTATGCCTGCCCGATATTTACCGAATGTCCACGCCAGCGACCATCGCTCCGTGCGCCCCGCCAGCACGATAGCCGGCACTCACTTCATCCGTTTGAGCAAGCGTTTCCTTCAAAGTATAATTTCGCGCTTGTCCATATCCCCCGCCGCCGCGAGCGGCGCGGATTCGCCGGGGCCAGACGCGTACTCGCGTGTGCCTGGAGTGCGACGCAATCCGTCCATCCTGATCCCCGGCGACTTTGATCGTGCCTGCCTATGACGCGAGTATCGCCGCGTACGAATCTCCACAGCTCCCAGCTCGTTCGTTGTCTTGTTGACCTCGACCTGCTGGGCGCTGCCGCTCCCGCAGATGCCTTTGCGGAAAGGCTGGGCCAATGGATTCACTTTACCGACGCCATCACGCTGTCGGCAATCCACAACGACGGCGTCGCCGCTGCGGCGCAAACGCCGGTCAGGTCCCAGCGCCCGGAACCGCACCGGCAAGATGCAGCCGCGGCTGAATTCGAACGCATCCGCGATGCAATGATGAAGTCGATACGGCAGAGCTTTTCGTCCGGTGCCGCCCGAAGCCACATCCAGCTGCCGCCGCCTCCGCTCGACGTGCCGCCGGACCTCGCGACGACCTGGCCACCGTACCGCCGCTTCTACGAAGCGCACCAGCGCGACATGGAACTGCGCGTGCAGCCGCTGCGCTTCAACACGCGGCAAGCAGTGGCGAAGGCATCGCCGGCACTCAGGAAGCTTGCCGAGCTGGATGCAATATTCGACAAGATACTGCGCGAACGCGAAAGCAGGCTGCTGTCGAAAGTGCCGCTGCTTCTCAAAAAACGATTCGAGCAGTTGTTCAACGAACATCAGCAAGGGCTCGCCGACAATGAGCAGGCCGACAACCCCGCGCGCTGGACCCAGGCCGACGGCTGGCTCGCGCGGTTTTGCGCCGACATGCAGATACTGCTGCAGGCGGAAGCAGACTTTCGCCTGCAGCCGGTGCTGGGGCTGATGGAAGCACTCAAACAGGATACCCAATGACTAGACCCCTATTTACGCTTGCCTTCGCCCTGGGCGCCGCCGGCATCGCCTGGATGGGCACCGGCTTCGTCGGCGCCAGCGCCCTCGGGCTGGCGATGACCGCCCTCATCGGCGCGGTCTACGCGTTCGGTGCGCTCGAACTGCGCCAGTTCCGGCAGGCGACTGCCACGCTGACCGCTGCCCTCGGCGCGATTCCTGACAAGCTGGACGACCTCGGCAGCTGGCTCGGCAACATCCATCCTTCACTACAAAACGCGGTGCGCCTGCGCATCGAAGGCGAACGCGTCGGCCTGCCCGGCCCTGCACTCACGCCCTACCTGGTCGGCCTGCTGGTGATGCTGGGCATGCTGGGCACCTTCCTCGGCATGGTCGTGACCCTCAAGGGCGCCGTATTCGCGCTGGAAAAGACCACCGATTTCCAGGCGATCCGTTCCGCGCTGACAGTGCCGGTGAAGGGACTGGGCCTCGCGTTCGGCACCTCGGTGGCCGGCGTGATCGGCTCCGCGATGCTGGGCCTGATGTCGGCACTCGGCCGGCGCGAACGCATCCAGGCCGGGCAACTGCTGGACAGCCGGATCGCCACCGTGCTGCGCCGCTTCTCGCTCGCGCACCAGCGGCAGGAAACCTTCAAGGCGCTGCAACAGCAATCGCAGGCGCTGCCGCAGGTGGTCGACAAGCTGCAGGCGATGATCGCGCAGATGGATGGCATGAGCCTGCAGCTGAACCAGCGCCTGCTCAGCAACCAGGAAGATTTCCACAGCAATGTCAAAGGCGTGTACAACGAACTGGCGCGCGCGGTCGATCAGTCGCTGCGCGACTGCCTGCACCAGAGTGCGCATGCGGCCAGCGAAAGCATCAGGCCGGTGGTCGAAGCGGCGATGAACGGGATCGCACGCGAAGCGACGCTCGCGCATGAGCGCACTTCTGAAACAGTGCAGAAGCAACTCGACGGGCTGTCGACGCGCTTCGGCGACACCGCGCGTTCGGTATCGGAAAACTGGGCCACGGCGCTGAAGCACCACGAACAGGCAAGCGCCACGCTCCTCGCGGACGTGCGCCGCACACTGGATGCGTTCAGCGAAACCTTCGAGCAGGGTGCCGGCGCGCTGGTTGCCAAGATCGGCGATGCCTATGCGGACCTGCAGGCCGACCAGGCGGCGCAGGACCAGCAACGGCTGCAGGGCTGGACCCAATCGCTGCAAGCCACCGCGGCCACGCTGATACAGGAATGGCAGCAAACCGGCGAGCAGACGCTGGCGCGGCAACAGCAGATCTGCGACACGCTGGCCCGGACCGCGCAGGAAATCGCCGAGCAGGCGCAAAGCAGCGCCGGCCAGACCCTCACCGAAACCACCCGCCTGCTGGCCTCGGCTGAAGACCTCGTGCGCTCGCGCATCGCCGCCGAAGCGCAATGGCTGCAGCAGCATCACGAGCGCATGGATCAACTGGCCGTGCTGCTGCGCACTGAGCTCGGCGCACTGCGCGACGACGAAGCCGCACGCGCCGATGCCGCGGTCGAACGGCTGGCGCAGCTGCAGACGGCGCTGGCCGGCCACCTGACCACGCTCGGCACTGCGCTGGAGGAACCGATCACGCGCCTGATCGAGACTGCATCGGAAGCGCCGCGCGCCGCCGCCGAAGTGATCGGCCAGCTGCGCGAGCAGATCTCCGGCAGCGTGGCGCGCGACAACGAACTGCTGGAAGAGCGCAGCCGCATCATGGCAACGCTCAACGCGCTGCTGGAAGCGATCAACCATGCGAGCCAGGAACAGCGCGCGGTGATCGATTCGCTGGTCGCGTCGTCCGCCACCGCGCTCAACACCACGGCAGACGCGTTCTCCGAAAACATCGCGACCGAAGCCGGCAGGCTGACCGACATCGCCGCCCAGGTCACCAGCAGCGCGGTCGAGGTCTCGAGCCTGTCCGAAGCGTTCGGATTTGCGGTGCAGGCATTCAACGACGCCAATGAGAAGCTGATCGCCAACCTGCAGCGTATCGAAGGCGCGATGGACAAGTCGATGGCGCGCAGCGATGAACAGCTTGCGTATTACGTCGCGCAGGCGCGGGAAATCATCGACCTCTCGATGATGTCGCAGAAGGAAATATTCGACGAGCTGCGCCGGTTGCCGGCGCGGCAAGCCGATCTTGACGAAGAGGTACGCTGATGGAGGACTGCGACGCCGCGCTCGACGAATCGGCGCCGGTCTGGCCGGTGTTCGGCGACCTGATGTCGAGCCTGCTGGGCGCATTCATCCTGATCTTCGTCGGTGTCGTCGCGGTCCAGATGGACCTGAGCTCGCACCTGCAGGATGAAGTGAAGAAGCGCCAGCTCGAACAGCAGCGCCGCATCAGCCTGGAAAAGGCACTGGCGGTGCCGCTTGCGAGCGGACGCATCACGCTGGACAACGGACGCATCGGCATCAGCGGTCGCGTGCTGTTTGCGCTCAACTCCGACCAGCTCAGTCCCGAAGGCCGGGAGCTGCTGCACAGCCTGGTCACGCCGCTGCGCGCCTACCTGGCTACGCGCGACGAACTGCTGATGGTGAGCGGCTTTACCGACGACCGGCCGATACGCGGCGGCCCGTTCGCAGACAACTGGGAATTGTCGGCGCAGCGCGCGCTGACCGTCACCCGCACCCTGGTCGAGGAAGGAATGCCGGCATCGCTGGTATTCGCCGCCGCCTTCGGTTCCCAGCAGCCGGTCACGCCGAATACCGGCGAAGCTGCACGTGCCCGCAACCGGCGGGTGGAAATGGCGCCGGTACCGAAAGCGGCGAATGCCGACGCTTCGCAGCATGAGTGAGCCGGGCAAGCCGGACCGCGGCGACGCCCTCGCCGCACAAGCCGCGTCGTCCGGATGCGACGCGCAAATCGCGTCGCTGCGCGCGGCCGGAGCGGCCAGCTTCGACCCGGTACGCTGGCACTACATCGAGGTGCTGGCACGCCGCGCGCAAACGCAGGACGGCAACGTCAGGCGCCTGCTCGACGCCCGCCTGAGGCAAGCGCTGGCAGCGTTCGCCCACGCGTTCGCGCAGGCGCAACAGGAAGCGACCGAGTCGGTCGCCCGCTGCACCGCGGAACATCCGCATGCCGCGACCGCACTGCAGCGGCTGCTCGGCGCCGGGGATTTCAATGGAGTACGGCGCCATATCGCCGGACTGCACGCGCGCGCACGGCCCGGCGCACTGGCAGAACTGGTACGCAGACTTGAACGGAATGCGGCGGGAGAAGTCGCTGCGCCTGCGGCCGAACGCGCCGGCACACGTCCCGAACTGAAGACCGTGCGGCAATTCAGAAATACCTTGTCGAAGCTGAGCGTGCAAAGACAGGTAACACAGGCCATCGAGCAGGGACCAAAGAATGCGGGGCCAATCAATTCGCACATGCTGGTGCTGCGCTCGCTGGCCCTGATGCGCGAGATTTCGCCCGACTATCTGAACCGCTTCATCGCGTACGTGGACACCTTGTTGGGTCTTGACGACGGCGAGAGTGAAAAGCCGGCCGCTCCGCGGAAGACGGCGAAGGCAAGAGCGGCGAGGAAGTAAGTGGCTGTTTTCTCGTTCCCCACTTCGCGTGCTGGGGGCCGGTGTGCACGCACCCTTCCGCGCCCGACCTGCCGCACTTTACAGAACGGAAACGACGTGAGGCAAAGCGCCACCATCGTTGCCTCGCCCCGACCGCAAGCGCTCTACTTGCGCATGTCCAGCAATCTGCCGAGATTGTCGAGTGAAATCATGTGCGCATACAGGCGGCCCAGGATGCCCTTCCTGATCAGCGTCCGCAGGTCTTCTGCCTTTTGATCCGCGATCCGCAGTTCGTCCGCCTGATACATGCCGCCCAGGTTCAACACCTCGCCGCGCGCAGAAACCGCCTGCGCGGCAAACGGCTTCAGCAAGCCGAGTTTCTTCAGCATGTCGCACATTTCCCGCGTCCGCAGCATGTCGACTTCAAACTCCTGCAGCAGGTGCAGGCGTTCGCTCCACCAGCTCAGCGCCTGTCCTTCCGGGGTTTCAATCGGCAGTCCGCTTTTGTCGTCCAGCATCGCGCGCTCCACGCAGACCAGCCGTTCTTCCTGAACGTTGCCGTCGCGGGACACGGTCGCCATGCAAAACGGGTAGCGCCGCAGATACGCGGGCAGGTAGACGTCGTTGCGCCAGCCGCCTTCCGCGGTGATGAACAGGTTTTCATTGTCCTTCAGGCCGAGCAGCGCGACCACGCCGAAGCTTTTCCCGCCGTCGCCGCTGGCGAACACGATCGGGTAATCGCGCGAGGCGCGCGGGATTTCCGAGATCGCCAGCGGTATCGCGTTGCTCGTCTTCAGCGCATCCGGCACCTTGCCTTCCGGCACAAGCACACGGTGTGATTTAAGCAAGGGAACCAGCGCGCCGAACCCGAAAGGCGGCCTGATCTCCATGGCTGAGGTAGTGATAGGAGCTTCCATTCTTTTTCCGTTTTTAAAAAGACAACCGCCCCGTGGGGCGGTTGCCGTGTTGCCCAGTCCGGACCGCTGCGCCGGCAGCGGCCCGGTAGCGCTCATGCGTTACTGCGTACGCGCCTTCTTTCCAAGCTCGTCGGACTCGTCCTGCGCCTGCGCATCCTGCTGCAAGCCCGCGGCCGGGTGACTGCCGTCGGCGCTTGGAGTGCTTGCTGCGCCGGTAGTTCTGCCGCTGCCGCCAGCCGCGTCGCCCTGGAAGCCGGTCGCGTTGCTGCCGTTGTCGAATGCAGCTTGCGCGCCGGTGTTCACGCCGTTGCCCGCCATGTACAGGTTGCCGCCGATTTGCGTCGAACCCGGTGTCGGGCCGCCGCTGCCGAGGGCAGGATTGGCGGTGTTGAACGACGAATGTTCTACAGCCTTCGTCATGGTTTGCAGCGTGTTGTCGGTGCGATCGAGGTAACGATCGACGTTCGGCCTTGCCCGGAATATCGCCACGCGCCCGCTCGGGACACTCCACGGACTCATGTGGTTGTCGTGGTAATACGTAGTGCCGGTGGTATCGAACACCATCTTCACGTCGCCCAGGTCGAGGTGACCGTTCGCTGCCACGTGGATGTCGGCAGTCTGCTGCAGCTTGCTGCTCCAGTTGTCCATGCACGGTACGCAGAAGGCGGACGGGTTGCTGTTCGCCCAGTCGGAGCGGTCGTACTCGCCACCGAAGCTGACTTCGGCCTGGCGCCCCACGAATTTCTGCAGCTGCGCCAGCGGATAGTCGATCATCGGCACCGCGTCGAAATCCTTGCTGTCATGGACGCCGATCAGCAGGTTGGTGCTGAACGGTGCCAGTTGCACGTAGCCGTTGCCATTCGAGAGAACCGGAGCGGCGCTGTTGTAGGCCAGGCGGTCCGACACCAGCTTCATGTCGGCATGCTTGCCGGCATCGGCAGCGTGCACGTCGAGGACGCCGTTCACCGCGATGTCGACCGGTGCTGCCAGGTCGATCATCGCATTGCCGCTGCCCGCCGCATTGGCACTGACGTTCGCCAGCGCGATGCTGGCGCCGTGCACCTGCACCGTGCCGTTACCGGCGCCGCCGGCCACCGTGGCCGCGACGTCACCGTTCAGGTTCACGCTTGTGCCCGGCGCCTTGATGGCCACCGTTGCGTCGCCCATCGCGCTCGCCGCCTGCAGCGTCGTCCCGGCGTTCTGGGTGACGGCGCTGGCCGCATCGTTGCCGGTGGTGGACAGCTGCAGCAGCGCGCTGCCGTTCCCCGATGCGACCGACGACAGATTTCCGTTGACCGTGATCGCACCCGTTCCCGCGGCAAGGATTGCCGCCTGGCCGCCGCCGCTGGCGCCAACTTCCAGCAGGCCGAGCCGCATGTTGCCGTTGCCGGCAGTCAGGGCAGCCTGCGCGCCCGCGCTGTCGCCGCTATTGCCGTTGACGACCGCCAGCGCCGCGTTCACGGCATCGAGCGCGCCGGCACTGGTCAGCGCCAGCTTGGCGCCGCTGACAGCGTCGGTGTTGCCGTTCACAGTTCCCGCTCCGTTCAGCGTCAGTGCACCGTTGTATGTGGTGATGCCGACATCGGCGGCGCCTCCCGAAGAAGTCGCGCGGAAATTCCTGATGCTGGCCGACTGTCCGTTCACCTGCACGCCGGCAGTGCCGGACGTCGCCTGTGCCTGCAGGTCGCCATTCAGCGCAACTGCTGCCGCACTGCCACTGTCCGGCGCAGTGGCGCCGGCGTTGATGCTGAGGCTTCCATCCTGTCCTGTCGCGAGCAAGGTGCTGGCAGCGCCCTGGGTAATGGACGCGGCGTTGCCGCCCGTGGTCGCCAGCGCAATGCTTGCCAGGCCGTCGACTGCACTGGCGCTGACATTGCCGTCGATCGTCATCGCACCAGTGCTGCCGAACGAGACCGTGGCCGGGCCGCTGGCAGCAGTGGCGAGCACGGTGCCGCCGGCCTGCGAAAGCATGCCGGCAGTCGCGGTCGCCGCTACCGTGGCCGCCGTCGCGCCGGTGGCCGACACATCGCCGCCGAAGTTGACGTTGCCCGAACTAGATGTCAGGGCGACGTCGGCGCTGCCGTTGTTGCCGTTGGCGGAAATGCTGCCGCCGGTGGACAGGTCGCCGCTGGCATTGGCAACAATGAGTGCATCGCCGTTGCCCGCGGTGCTGACGCTGGTGGCGCCGAGTTGCGCACTGCCGTTGCCGGCCGTGAGCGCAATCTTCGCGCCTGCCGACGAACCGGTGCTGCTGTTATTCACCATCAGCGTGGCATTGGAGGCGTCCAGGCTTCCGGCGGCGGATGCCATCAGGCTCGCGCCGCTGGCACGATCGTTGTTGCCGGTTACGTTGCCCGTCCCGTCCAGCGTCAGGTCACCGCCATGGGTGGTGATGGTCGCCGTGGCCGGTGCATTGGCGGCGCTTACCGTGAAGTCGTGCACGATGCCGGAACCGCCCTCGATGTCCAGCGTCGAGCCGCCGATCATGTCCAGCACGTTCGAGGTGCCGGCCAGGTTGAATACCGCAGCCGGATCGGCATCGCCGGCCGCGCCGGCAACGACGGTCATGCGGGCGGCCGATCCGACTGCCGTCATCGTGCTGGCGCTGCCCTGGCTGATGCCGGCGCCGGCGCCCCCGGTCGTGCGCAGATTGAGCTGTGCAAAGCCGCTGTGTTCGCCGCTCGTCGTGCCGTCGCTGGTGGCGGCGGCAACGATGTCGCCGTTGACGGTCAGCGCGCCGTTGCTGGTGAAATCGACGTTGGCCGATCCGTTCGTCGCACCGGCGCGGATGGTGGTGCCGGCGGCCTGCGTCAGGCTGCCGTTGTCGGCGCTGGCTGTCACGCTGGCTCCGCTGCCGACAGCCGTCAGGTTGCGGTTCAGTGCAATGTCGCCGCTGCTCGACGTCAGTGCGATAGCGGCCATGCCGTCTGCGCCGGTAGCCGTCGCCGACATCTCGCCGCCGACGGTCAGGCCGGCCGAACCCGCTGCATTCAGCGTCGCATCCGAACCACTCGTGCTCACGCTGATGCCGTGCGTCGCGTCGCCTGCGGTCAGCGCTCCCGCGGTCGCTGCCAGGTTGGCCGTCGCGTCCCCGACGGCGTTGACCGAACCGCTTCCAGCCACGTCCAGGTCGCCGTTGTAGGCGGTGATCGCGGCATTGGCACTGTCATTGTTCGAGCGAACCGTGAAATCGCCGACCGTGCCGGACTTGCCCGCTACCGTCAGCGCAGACGCTCCATCGCTGGTGCTGCTGCCGTCGAAGCCGGCGCGCAATGCCCCATGCAGATCGAGCGCTGCCGCGTTGTTGGCGTTCATGTCGTCGAGGTTGCGTGCACCGGCCAGCATCGTCACGCTGGAACCGAGGCGGCCGACAGCCTGGACCACGCTGTCCGCGCCTTGCGTGATGGACGCAGCGTTGCCGCCGGTCGTCGACATCGCCACGCTTGCCGTACCGTCGATGGCATTGGCCGACACCGTGCCGTCGACCGTCATCGCGCCGTTGCTGCTGAGGGATGCCGTGGCCGGGCCGGTGCTCGCAGTGGCGAGCACCATACCTGCCGTCTGCGACAGCGTGCCGGCCGCCGCCGTGGCCGACACCGTCGCAGTGCCGTTGCCGGTGGCGGTCACGTCGTTCGCCACGCTCAGATTGCCCGACGAAGACGACAGTCCGACCGTCGCCGTACCGTTGCTGCCGGTGGCAGACAGGTTGCCTGCGGTGGAAAGATCGCCGCTCGCGCTCGCGGTGAGCGCCGCTGCGCCATTGCCCGCGGTGCCCACACTGGTCGCGCCCAACTGTGCTCTGCCGTTGCTCGCCGTCAGAACGGCGCTGGCACCTGCGGACGAACCGTTGTTGTTGTTGTTCACCGTCAGCGAGGCATTGGAGGCATCCAGCGCGCTCGAAGCAGTCGCCGTCAGGCTTGCACCGCTGGCGCTGCCGTAGTTGCCGCTCACGTTGCCGGTACCGTCCAGCGTCAGGTTGCCGTTGTAGGCGTTAATAGTCGCTGCCGCCGGCGCTGCTCCCGCCGTCACGCTGAAGTCATGCACAGTGCCAGAAGCGCCGCCGATCTCCAGTGTTGCCCCGCCCAGGCTGTCGATCGCCTGCAAGCTTCCTGCCAGGTCGAACGCCGCCGCTTGCGCGCCATGCTCGGACGGATCGCTGTCGCCCGCCGTTACACTCACCCGCGCTTGCGCGCCGGTCGCGTTCACCGTGCCGGCGCTGCCTTGCGTGATGCTCGCGCTGCTGCCGCCGCTAGTGCCGATGTCGATAAGTGCCGATCCGGTATGCGCACCCGTCAGCGTGCCGTCGTTAGTTGCCGTGGCAATGATGCTGCCATTGAGGCCCATCGCGCCAGTGCTGGCAACGTCGACATACGCGCTGTTGCCGGCTGCCGCCTTGATCGCACCGGTGTTTCCCTGCGTCATCGCTGCGCTATCGCCGGTCGTGCTGACCGAAGTGTTGGCGGTGCCAACGACAGCGCGCGTGGCCACGGTGCCGTCGAGCATCATCGCTTCGTTGCTGGTGAGCGTCGTAGCAGCCGTGCCGCTGGTTGTGCTTGCGAGAATCGTTCCTGCTGTCTGCGACAGCGTGCCATTGGTTGCCGTGGCGGAAACCGTTGAACCGCTGTTACCGGTGGCGGTGACGTCATTCGCCAGACTCAGATTGCCCGACGACGAGGACAGGGCAATCGTCGCCGTACCGGCGTTGCCGGTAGCGGAGATGTTGCCGGCCGTCGACAGGTCGCCGCTCGCCATTGCGGTAAGCGCAGCCGCGCCGTTGCCGGCGGTGCTGACGCTGGTGCTGCCGAGTTGAGCGGTACCGTTGGTCGCCGTCAGATCCGCGGTGGCACCTGCGGATGCACCGGTGCTGCTGTTGCTCACCGTTAGCGTGGCAGCAGAAGCATCCAGCTTGCCGGCGGCAGTTGCGGTCAGGCTCGCGCCGTTGGCGCTGTTGTAGCTGGCGCTCACTTTACCCGTGCCATCCAGCGTCAGGTCGCCGTAGTAGGCAGTGATGGTAGCCGTCGCGGGCGCCGCACCGGCCGTCACGCTGAAAGCATGCACGGAGCCGGAAGCACCGCCGACCGTCAGGATCGAACCGCCGATCGTATCGATCGCCTGCATTGCACCACCGAGGTCGAACGCTGCCGCTTGCGCAGTGTGCGCAGACGGATCGCTGTCGCCGGCCGTTACGTTCACGCGGGCCTGGGCCCCAGCTGCCGTCACGGTACCGGTGCTGCCCTGCGTGATGGTCGATGTACTGCCGCCGGTCGTCCCGATATCGACGAGCGCCGAACCGGTATGGATGCCCGTGGTCGTGCCATCGCTGGTTGCGGCGGCAACGATGCTGCCGTCGATTGTCATTGCCCCGGTGCTGGCGACGTCGACGATGGCGCTGCTGCCGCCGGCGGCCTGGATGGTACCGGTGCTTGCCTGCGTCAGGGCAACGTTGTCACCGGTGGTGCTGACCGAGGTATTGGCCGCACCGTTGACCGAGCGGGTGGCAACCGTACCGTCGAGCGTCATCGCGCCACCGCTGACAAGCGTCGTGGCGGCATTGCCGCTGCTGGTGCTCGCCATCACCGTACCTGCCGTCTGCGAGAACGTACCCGCGCTTGCTGTCGCGGAAACCGTGGCGCCATTGTTGCCGCT
>Ga0164242_10007409_pt1 | contig 12017 bp, 9 predicted proteins | sample OricomgcompostMG_FD_108783 | JGI IMG/M metagenome (GOLD analysis project Ga0164242, IMG submission 108783) | Miracle-Growth compost microbial communities from Emeryville, California, USA - Original compost - Miracle growth compost (MG) ... | reverse complement strand
CGCAGTCGCAGTCGCAGCAAATGCCGACGCAGCCAGTTTCTTCTGGTCCTCTGCCGACAGTAGCGCCAGCCGGACCCTATCTTCCAACCTCCCAGGTCTACGGCGTATCTTCGCCAAGCAACCAGGCCCAGATTTCCGGTGTCTTCAATAACTTCACCGTGGCGGGATCTCTCTCTGTGTCTCACTCCACACAGCCAGGAGTTCATGCCAGCGCCGCTTCGGGCAGTTACGCGGAGGCCCCTTCCTCCACGCCCGCCACCCACCACCAAGGAGCAGGAAATGCGCACATGTCACCGGTTGCACAGAATTCGGTGTATCAGACGTTTGCACCTCCACCAAACCAACAGGGCGGTGTTCCCAACCCACACGGCCAGCCACAGTATCCAGGCCCTCCGCAGCAGACCTTCGGGGAGCACTCTCATACCGTGAACGTTTCCGCCGCAAAGCCTACTGCACCGTCAAAGAAGCAAGGGCTGTTTGGGAAGTTGTCGGTAGGCCAGAAGATTGCGATGGGCGCGGCTGGCGATATCGCCTCGGCGGTGCTCACCAAGGAGAGAAAGGATTATCTCCGGGGCAAACTCGAACACCAGATGTCGAGACTAGACATATCCGGCGCGAATCCTATTCAAAAGCTCACCGGTACTGCAGGGTCGCATGCGACTCCGAATTCCCAGGCGTCGACAGGGACGCAACAGCGGGTGGAACCTCACACCCCGTCGCAGGGTCACAATGTCCAACGGCCCGCTACTCAGACACAGCACATAGCTGCAGCATACGCAACGCAGCAGACGGCAGCACAACCACACCCGACAGCACGTGCGCCTACAGGACCAGCTCCTACTACATCTAGGCCCGCGCCGGCCAATAGACCTCCGATGGGAACGAGACCTGCTGGGGCACCCCCTCCTCCTAGGCCAGGACCTGCGGGGGGGCCAAGGCCATTGGGACCACCGATGATGGCCGGCCCAATGGTCTTGCCTACGGGCGGTGGTGGTCAGCCTCCCAGCGACAGGGAAACATGTGAGGGACAGGAAAGAGGCTATGCGGCTGGTGGAGATACTAGCAATGGGGGGTATGGAGAGTTTGCCTCTTCTCGCCAGGTCTACGACGAAAGTAGCGATTCATATGGTACCTACAACGATAATTCCAACGCAACTGGAGGCTCTAACGAACGTGGAGGATTTGCGTATGGCGATTCGTCTGGGTCCGTCGATGGACTCGGTGGTGGTGAGGGGAGCTGGGCCACCCAAGACCAGCCCACCACGGTGAACACGGTCGGTTTGCCTCCAGCGGAGAATGCTACCTTGGCCGATGATAATACGAATTCGACATCCGCGGAGGACAGTACCAACATCTCCAATTCAGCAACCGTGGAAGGCAACATCTATGTGGACATGTCCGTCACCACTTATACAGAAAGTGGAATGGGAAACGCAGTGCCGAGCGGAGCGGGAGAGCAGGCCACCGGCGGTACGTATCAAGAATATGACTCAGGGGTTGCCACGGACATGGGAACGCAAGCCTATGGAGGAGGGCCCGTCGAGATGAACCCAACTGGTGATATGGGAACTTACCAGCAGGCGTATGGAGGGACGGAGACCGTCTCTATCCAAGGGGCATACACGGAGACGACGACGTTATCGGCACAGGGGGATTATACCGGTGTACCAACAACTGCAACCCAAGATAGCTATACATCGCAGGGGATGTACAGTGGACAGGATACCGTTCCTTCCCAAGGGACATGCGGAACCCAAGGAATGCACACCGGGTCGGACTCGTACCAGGACCAGGGCATTTATTCCGAACAACCAACATACCCGAACCAGGTTGCTTACCCGAGCGATGGCACGTACGCACAACAAGGCTACTCCTCACAGGGTACACTCCCTGCGCAGGACACGTATGGCGCGGACGGAGGGTACACGGACACGAACAGCTACCTGGGAGCAGATCCCTACACGGGAACCCAGGACTACCGGGGTGGGCAGGTCGAGAGCTACCAACAAGCGGACCCTTACGCTGCAACAGAGGCGTACCCAGAACCTGAGGTCCCGTACGAGAGCTACGACTACAGTGAGGACTACGGTAGCAGCATCGCAGATGCTTTCGCTATTCAAGATAGCGGATTATTTTAGGAAGGTTTGCGATGTTATGCGGGGAGCCAATGGTGCAACTAGCCCCTGCTGTTGATGAGCGTGGTGCGGTGATGAACTGACGGCCAACCCTAGCACACTTCCTACCTAATACCTAGGTACTCACTAGTGACGAAGTTTCGGGGTGGACAGAGGCGTACCCAAAGTTTGAACGTAGCGCGGTATCTCATAGCTTATTTGCGTGTTTGCTCTAGTATCAATCCTGAGCAATTGCAGAATTGTCCCGTTTCCCAACGCCAAACAATGCAGCCACTGCTAATCCAAGTACCGTAAGCACACCGGCCGGACATGCCTCCGTTTCCCCACGCATATTTAGCCCGCGAGCAACGCATTACCGAAAACCCCTACCGCCTGCCGCCCCTACCGCCCTGGCCGCCCATCATGCCTCCCATGCCCATCTGCTTCATCATGGCCTGCATGTCCATGCCGCCGGGCATCCCGCCACCACCGCCGCCAAGCATCTTCATGAGGTTCCCCATATCGGGCATACCACCGCCGGCGGCGCCGGCTCCGCCCATGCTCTGCAGGCGCTTCTGCATGGCGGCCATCTGCTGGGCCTTGTTCCCGCCGGCCATGGCGCTCTGGGCGCGCTGCATGTTCTTCATGTTGCCGCCCATCTTCTTGGCCATGCCGGCCATCATGCGCTGCTGGGTGAGGAGGTCCTCGACCTCGCGGACCGTCGTCCCGGAGCCGCGGGCTACGCGGGTCATGCGGGTCGGCTGCTCGATGAAGACCTTGCCGTCGCTGTCGAGCTCCTTCTCCGTCATGCTGTCGCAGATGTAGATCATGCGCTTGAGTTTGGAGCTACCTTCGTCGTCGTCCATGCCTTGCATCATGTTGCTCATGCCCGGGATCATGCCGGCCATCTTGCTGAGTGGACCCATCTTCATGATATTCTGTAGTTGGTCGCGTAGGTCGCGAATCGTGAAGATTCCTTCGGTGATGTGCTTGATCGTGTCCTTCTGATCCAACTTCAAGCTCTGCACATGCTCGACCAGCCCCGCCATGTCGCCCATTCCTAGCAGCTTATTGATGAATTGCTGGGGCGCGAACCGCTCGAGGTCCAGCATGTGCTCGCCTGTACCAATGAAGACAATAGGCGTGTGGGTAGCTGCGACCGCAGAGATGGCGCCACCACCGCTGGCGTGTCCGTCCGTTTTCGTGATGATGATGGCGCCAAAGTCGGCCGCCTCCTTGAACGCCTTGGCCTGTGCCTCAGCCTGCTGGCCGATCGAGGCATCGAGGACCATGATTGTCTCGTCTGGCCGGATCGCCGACTGGATGTCCACCATCTCCTGGAAGAGCGCGCTCTCTTGCCTATGCCGCCCGGAGGTGTCGACGATAATGACCTCGAACCGCTCCTTCTTAAACTTGTCCACTCCATCGCGCGCCACCACCGCGGGATCCGTCTCTGTCAAGCTACCGTAATACGGGATCTTCGCCTTGGTCGCGTTTTGCTTCAGCTGGTCAAAGGCTCCGGCACGGAAGGTGTCAGCGCAGACCAGGCATGCCCTGAACCCGCGGCCCTGGTAATGCCTTGCCAGCTTGGTGCAGGTGGTCGTCTTTCCGGCACCTTGGAGACCAACAAACATGATGACGTTCGACTTGCCCTTTTTGGGCTTGAAGGGTTCGGCATGGGGGTCGACGAGGCGCACGAGCTCGTCGAAGACGGCCTTCTGGATGAGGCGCTTCTTGTTCACTGCGGGGGGCAGCTCTTTGAAGTTGACAATGGACTTGATCGATTTCCGCAGCTGGCCGACTAGGCGGACGTTTACGTCGGCTTCGAGGAGGGCGGAGCATATTTCTTTTAACATGCCATCGAAGGCCTACGGAGATGTGTTCTGTCAGTCATGGTGTTCCCGGAGGAGGGGGACCAAGGAGCTCACCTTTTCGTCGAGGTTCGGCGCCCGTGTCAAATCCGACACGGCCGCATTTATGCGGCGCCCAAGATCTTGAAGAACCATGGCTGCTTATAACGTATCGCAGCACGGTTGACTGTGGCCAGTTCGTCGACGCACTCCGTTCCGACTTCGTGGGGTTGGTCGGCCATTCAGAAAGAAAATTGGTGGGGCACGTGCGGGGCAACAGGCGGGATACTGGTTGGTACCTTGGTACATGTCCGTAGCTCCACCAAGGATCGGGTTAACATTTATGCGGGTCTACCGGTAGGCACGCACGTGGCACGGTGTTACCCAAGTTCCCTGCGTTTGACCCTCGTCAGTCCCGCTCCTTGAAATTATCTCGTGGTTGATGAAATGAAAGAGGTATGTATTTCATATCAAGATCCCATGATCCTAAATTTAAGATGTCAGAACTCAAGAGCGAAGTGGTTGTATCTTTTGAGATCATCGAATTATCGCATTGTTTTTCTTTAGAACAAACTTCCTAACGAGTCCCACCATGAGTCCTCATCCTCCAGGACAGCATAGTCACTGGTCACTATTACAACCTCATTGACCTTTCCCGCCTCGTCTCGTGCGACTCGGGCCTCCTTCGCGACCCCTTGCGCTCAAGGAGCCGTGATAATTGCCCCTGGGATCTCGCAGACTCACCCGCATTTCAGCAATACGGCTCATTCAGGTGGAAAATGACTAGGACTCTTTGGACGTGCAATAACGCCACGGCGCCATTGGCCTAGTATGGAGGATTCCCGACGGATACTAACCTATAGGACTATTGACTGAGCTTGTACGGAGTACGCATGATCTCAATTACTCTCCTAGGAGACAATCGTAAACCGCTCGTGCTTCGTTGTATTTATTACAAGCACGGAGCAGTAGGATAGCAAGTGGGTTAGCTGGAGAGCATTTCGACAGGCTAAAATATCGAGGCACTCTCCGTTACTATAAGTTTCGGGCCCAGGATGCTTTGCTTGAAAGTATGCCGCATCTCTAAAGTTGTGAACGCCGTGCTACCGTCATCGCCGCCAAATATGACGCTGCTGCAGGTGCAATGCTGCTCAACTACCTAGGCACTGCACCGGAATGTCGTCCCATGGCGACCACGACCAGGGACAAGTAGATGGATGAATACCTTGCTGTCGTGACGCTCACGCTAGCCCCGGAGGTGAAACCCAGCGTGGCTTCCGTAGCATTTTTGTTAATTAGGTGGTCGGCAACATTTCGGTTGAGAGTCATAGGAACGAGGATTTGGGACGGAATAATGTGCCCCCTTTCATTAGGTTCGCACCTGAATACGGTGGTACATCGAATCACGTAATGGTGCGAGTTCACCTCTTAACTCCATCTTGGAGCACATGCACCCCAATGCTCTGAATTGAGAAGGTGAAGAGCACATCTCTATCGACGTCGTCCTTGGATATCTCGCGCGTATCGACGATGCCATCGTTCGTGCTCCGCGGCTCGCACATGAACTTACTCGATGCAACCGTCCCCATCAACCTTAGACTTGCTAACAAGGTCAGCGCTGCAGTGGCAGATTTCCTAGAACGCCGTGGCGCGGAGTATTCTAAACACCACCGGTGTGTGTCCCTGGGCGCCAGAAATACGTTAACCCCAGTCTCCTCGAGTTCATGGCAGGTCCGAACACTGACTAAATACCTAAGGACTTCTAGAATTGAGTGGGGGGTCGGACATAGCGCCGAACATTGTCGACACGAAAACAGAGGCTGAGCAGGCGCGATATTGAGACATAGTGACATAGGACGCTTATCGAGTTGACTGATATATCTTGAAACAGATACGTAATGAAGCACGAAAACTGCGGCGCGAGAATCACTATACCATAGATGATTGGCGAACGGCGACTTGGCCAGCGCGGAACGGTCGGCGCGTAGCCCTCAAATCCGCGGCAGAGCTTGACTGGAAGTCCCAGACGCACCCTTTATTAAGGAACTAATTTAAGTAGGCACTGTACCTCCTGATTTGCTCTAGGCTAAGCCGAAGCAAACGTATGCAAAGCTAGACCTCTTCGAGGCTAGTAAACTCTGTCATGCAACACTGACTCGAGGTCCTCGAGTCAACGCCAGGCACAACCCATATTATAGTACCTATGCATCAAGGATAGGTATAGCAACGCTAATGCCAATGTTGGTTAACGTCGGGGGAAACTCGGGATGGACTGCTATTTTAGAGCGAAAAATAGGTCGAGAAGATGGATGTTCATTGATGGCGCCAAGTTCTCACAACACTGCCCCCAAACTTTGGCCCTAACCCCGCCTTTGGCTTCGAAGGAGCAGTAGGATCGAGCGCGGGGCAAGCAGCTGGCAGAGAAACGTGAAGTTACCGAGGGCGTGAACGGAGCACAGCACAGAGGACAAGGGTAGCATTATCCGTTGGCCGTTTGAACCTTCCACCAATCGACTACATGGCCTAGAGCTCCCTCCAGTTGGTTCAATGTTCCCCTTCCTATCAGTTTCCTGTGATATGATATATGACGACATGAAGGGGGGTGGGTGGTATCTAACCGGCGGGGATATATCCTTGGACATGCAGCATCGGTCTGGGGTAGAGGAGCTTGGAAGTTGACAGGACTGTTGATTCGGTATGTAAAAGGTCATTACTGCTGATCTGAGTTCGCGATCCGAGAACCCCGTCTGATGTACGGCCTTCTTTTCGGGTTCCCACTTTCGGTAAATGGCAACGGCTGTTGTCCAACGACGAGCTCGTGGAGGGCTGTGCCGCGTTGTGGGATCGGGTAATACGGCCTGCAGTTTCTAAACCAACTGGGCATACGATTACCACAATGAAGGCCAATACAAACACTACGACGTAAGATCGTACGTCTTCGCAAGTCGGACTAAATGTGCCATGCTGCGACGTCGTAAGCCCAGCGCCCAATTCGTACTAGCGATACAGAAGTGCAGGCTGGGTCACGCTACTACGTAGTGGCCCGGGGGCGGGGAAGGTCAACGGGGCTAAGGAACGGGCTAAGGTACGCCACCCGTGCCGCAAACGCGCTTAATCCCGGTCAATTTAAAAGTTCGAGGTTCACTCCCGCCAATATCAACTTTTCGAAGAGTTCAGATGCTTGACCTTGAGCATGGCTCCTTAAAATAGGTAGCCTGCCAGGCCTTCGAAAAATATAATTGCCCTTACTAAGTGAGACCTGTCATTTATCAAACCCCCATTGACTCCCATCAGACCTGTCCTCTTCGTTGATGAAGTAAGACTGTGTGCGGCCAAAGGCCTCATAGCTAGCGTGAAGGGCGGGGGGATTGGAAATGCCGTCTGATACGTTGGTAGCCAAAGCGGGAGAGTCGGCCGCACTATTGGCTACGGGAACTGTCCGGACATAGACCAACCCGTTAACCCCCTCAACTCTGCATGGCTATTTTATATGCAGAGCCTCCTCAATCTATTAGCCAAGATTCGCAGGGGGGTTTCTGTCTTGAACACCACGACGGTCTCGGTAGTTAAGTGTTTGGCCGTGAGCTAGCTACCTCACCTGGGGGTGGGCCAGCACTGCCTCGACGTCTTGACTCTAGACCTTCCTTGGCGGCCACTGTTTGACCCCGCCTCCCCCGGTCTATCCGCTCCACTTCCTGGACTCGGCAAGCTTCTCATTATTGGCCGACGTAACGTGAAGAGTGATATCTGACAGTCTATTCGGCCTTGACAAACATGTTATGGAGCAAGGTATTTCGTAACCACCTTGACGGTGCCACTCAGTCTCCGAGGTGTGTCAACGTGACCAGCTCTAGGATTTCTCGTTCCATCTACGGCTCAAGCAGCTGTGCAAAGGGAGGTCTCAAAGTCGGCAGACTTCTTCACCTCGGATGGGCCCGCAGCCCTCGTATTACATGCGAGTGAACGAATCGACCAAATTATCAAAGGCGGCAGAAGGCAGAGGTGCGACTTGCCGGCATCCATACCATAATTCCAACTCGGCTTACAGAGGCGCAGGATGCAAAGGAGCTCGTCAAGACATACCCCTCAATCCCAAACGGATATTTCGGTCTGAGTTGTTGCACAACATGCAGGAGGTCGTCAATATCGCGACGGGGTAATGATCACCGTAGCCCGGGGCACCATGGACAACTCCAGGATGTATGTCTCATTGGTGCCCTCAGTGATTCCTGAGAGGGGTCTGCACCTCGTAATAAGGATCGAGAGCCGGTAGTACTAATCCCACGAGCATCTATCGTAGTCTTCCTTCCTATTCGATGGGGAAACTACTGCTCACCGTGCGGATTGCTCGAATGTCAACATTGACGTCTACATACCTTTGTCACGGGACGTGTGATGGTGGGTATGATTAGGGGTCATCAATATCAATGTTCCACACCACCAACAATACCCCTCAATCTGGAGCTTGGAGAGGGGTGGAGAGGAGATGGGGGAGGGGAAGGGGGGAAGGGGCGATGGCCCATAAAGCTGACACTCCTCCATCCGACCTGTCACAGGCCATATGGTTCTACAGGCGTCGTAACGTCATCTCGTGAACTCTTGGAACTACTACTCAATATGAGTCTCCCCGAGGAATTCGATATTATTGTGTGCGGTGGTGGGAGTTGCGGTTGTGTAGTTGCTGGCCGGTAATTTACTAGCCCTCGCCTAAGAAGCTTGTAATTGCGTACTAACTGTACAGGCTCGCCAACCTTGACCACAATCTCAAGGTGCTCCTCATCGAGGCCGGTGAGAACAACATCAATAACCCATGGGTATTCCGTCCGGGTATCTATCCCCGGAACATGAAACTTGACTCCAAGACGGCCTCGTTCTATGAGTCACGGTCGTCGAAATGGCTTGCTGGGCGAAAGGCAGTTGTGCCTTGCGCCCATATCCTGGGCGGTGGTTCGTCTATCAACTTCATGATGTACACCAGAGCCTCTGCATCGGACTACGATGACTTCCAGGCCAAAGGCTGGACGACCGAAGAACTGCTCCCATTGATGAGGAAGCACGAGACATACCAGAGGCCTAGCCATAACAAGGAACTCCACGGCTTCGAAGGCCCCATCAAGGTTTCATTCGGCAACTATTGCTACCCTATCAAAGAAGATTTCCTCCGGGCCACTGAGTCCCAAGGGATCCCGACGGTCGATGACCTGCAAGATCTTACCACAGGTCATGGAGCTGAGCATTGGCTCAAGTGGATTAACCGTGATACTGGCCGCCGCAGCGACAGTGCCCATGCCTACATCCACGCGACCCGGGCGGTACATTCCAACTTGTACCTAGCTTGCAACACCAAGGTTGAGAAAGTGATCATCGAGAATGGACGCGCCGTAGGTGTGCAGACCGTGCCAACCAAGCCGCTGAGCCCCGGCGAGAAACCGGCGACCCGCATCTTCAAGGCCCGGAAGCAGATCGTCGTGTCTGGCGGCACCCTGTCATCCCCGCTGATCCTACAGCGGTCCGGTATCGGCGACCCCAAGAAGCTTGAGGCTGTGGGCGTCAAGCCCATCGTTGACCTCCCAGGCGTAGGGTTGAACTTCCAGGACCACTACTTGACATTCTCGGTGTATCGGGCCAAGCCCGAGACAGAGAGCTTTGACGAGTTCGTTAGGGGCAACCCCGACGTTCAGAAGCGTAAGATTCCATTCATTCTACGTAGTGAATTGCGAAGAAATGAATAGGACCGCTGATGAGATAAACAGAGGTCTTCGAGGAATGGGCCTTGAAGGGCACCGGGCCGCTAGCGACAAATGGCATTGAAGCCGGCGTGAAGATCCGACCAACTCCCGAGGAGCTCAAGCAGTTCGAGAGCTGGCCCACTCCGCACTTCAATAGCGGATGGGAGTCATACTTCAAGAACAAGCCGGATAAGCCGGTCATGCACTACAGCGTCATTGCTGGGTGGTTTGGAGACCACATGCTGATGTTTGTATTCCTGAAGTCCCCAATGATTCTACCTTACTTACAAAGTATTACAGGCCGCCTGGCAAGTTCTTCACCATGTTCCACTTCCTGGAGTACCCCTTCTCCCGAGGTAGCACTCACATCAAGAGCGCCGACCCGTACGAAACGCCTGACTTCGACTGCGGTTTCATGAACGACGAGCGTGATATGGCGCCCATGGTATGGGGCTACATCAAGTCGCGTGAGACTGCAAGGCGTATGGACGCCTACGCCGGCGAGGTAGAGACGATGGTGAGTAGATGGACTTTCCTATCTTCAATCAATCCAGTTCTACCCTTGATCTCCCCTCCACTAAGCAGTTATTTACATACAACTTGCAATAGCATCCCTTCTTCGATTACGACTCTCCCGCTCGAGCCTACGACATGGACCTCGCCACAACCAAGGCGTACGCCCTACCAGGCAACCTGACCGCTGGTATTACTCATGGCAGCTGGTCCTCGCACCTCCCGCAGGCGGCGAAGCTTCCCGGGCCGCAGATCCTCAGTTCGAACAAGTGCCCCGTGCGTGGAGACCTGGAGTACCGCGATCAAGACATTGCAGCCGTTGAAGAGTGGGTGAAACGTCACGTCGAAAGCACGTGGCATAGCCTGGGAACTTGCTCGATGGCGCCGCGGGAGGGTAATAGCATTGTTAAGCACGGAGTGCTGGACGAGAGACTTAATGTGCACGGCGTGCAAGGCCTGAAGGTTGCGGATCTGAGTATCTGCCCTGATAATGTTGGGTGCAATACGTGAGTAACCCTTCACTATGGATCCTCCATAACTCCCACATTTTCGCCACCGATGGATCAGGCTAACACGATGACTCCCCAGGTATTCGACCGCTTTGCTCATTGGAGAGAAGGCCGCTATGCTGGTGGCTGAGGATCTTGGGTATTCCGGCGAGGCCTTGGAGATGAAGGTACCTACGTACAATGCCCCAGGAGAAGTCAAGCTTCCATATCGAGTCTAAGGAGTGGGCTTGGGTACGAATGGTGGACAAGGTCATTTTATAATTCGTACCGAGATATTATGTGAATGATGGGAATTTGTTAAGTAACACAACCTGTGCGCTCACGAATTGAAATACTTTTGAAATCTTCCCGTTGGCTCTTTGGTAAATAAATTCCGCTTTAACCTGCTGTGCGGATACATGGTACGTATGCATAGTGTATTGACCGTGGCATACTTAGGGTAGGTAAGTACCTTAGTTAACAAGTCGGGACGTTACCTTTTGTATGAAAATTAACGTAGACTCACAACAGAACCCTATGCATGTAGAGCTCCCACCGCCTGAGGGACAAGATTCGGTAGGAGCCGGAGCAGAGCCAAGGGGAAGCGAACTGGGTTCCGCGGCTGAATGATGTGGGTATTGTTCCAAGTCGGTGACATCTTTTAATCTTCAACCCTGGTAATATGTACTTAGAGGTTAGCTGCAGGTAATTCTTAGACATCTACGAGGCCTTCAACGCTAGAAGCTACATATTTTGTAGACACCGATCGGTAGTCAGCCAACGAAGGCTTACTTCCTTGTAGTAAGGATTACCTTGACGCACGATAGCCTGCGGCATTTAGAAATCAAAGACAGCAGGAGACCCGTGACAGAATTCGGCCCTAAACATGCTTAAAGTGACCTGACGGCTTTTTTATTCTAGCCAGATTGTAGTAGACATATCTTGCGTGTTTACGCCGGAGTCGCCATCGCCCAATATTACAGGCTGCCAATTGTAAAAGCTCGACTGCCTGGTTGTTCTCAGCCTCTATGACATCATTCAGAGAACGTTGCACGAGAAAGGTGGATGATCAAATGGTCGTTGTGCGACGAACGCACATACCGGAGTCGTAAACCAAAGTCTCGAGCTATAGCCTTGTTGCTTACTAGATGCCTGGCTATAACTCTATCATCCTCCAGCAACCCAACTCTTATTCATCCTTCACCATGACACTCCTTGCGGCTAGTCCATCCCTCAATCTCGATAGTGCCTCAATAACCGTAGCCTCCCGCACCCGTTCTCTCGACCCAGGGAAGCTAAATGGTCCCCAGGCCTGAACTCCAT
>Ga0164242_10007408_pt1 | contig 12017 bp, 10 predicted proteins | sample OricomgcompostMG_FD_108783 | JGI IMG/M metagenome (GOLD analysis project Ga0164242, IMG submission 108783) | Miracle-Growth compost microbial communities from Emeryville, California, USA - Original compost - Miracle growth compost (MG) ... | reverse complement strand
GGTGGAAGGCGGCGGTTCGGACGATTTTCGCACCGTCAAAACGATGCTGTACGACCGTCCCGAGCTGATGCATCACATCCTGCAGACCAATGCGATCGCGGTGGCTGACTACCTGAATGCGCAGATCGCGGCAGGCGCGCAAGCTGTGATGATTTTCGATACCTGGGGCGGCACGCTGGCGGATGGCGTGTTCCAGCGCTTTTCCCTGCATTACATGCGCGAAGTGCTGCAGCGTTTGCGCAAGGAGCAGGATGGCGCTCGCATTCCTGCGATTGTCTTTACCAAGGGCGGCGGCCTGTGGTTGCGGCAGATTGCCGAAAGCGGAGCCGATGCGGTCGGCTTGGACTGGACGGTCGATCTCGGCAAGGCGCGTGCGGCCGTCGGCGACCGCGTTGCCTTGCAGGGCAATCTGGATCCCAATGTGCTGTTTGCTCAAGCGGAGCGCATACGGGCGGAAGCCTCCGGCGTCCTTGCCGCTTTTGGACACCATGGCGCCGCCAGCGGCCACGTGTTCAATCTGGGGCATGGCATTTCTCAGTTTACGCCGCCGGAGGCGGTCGCTGCGCTGGTCGATGCGGTGCACGAATTGAGCCGCACTTATCACGCGCATCGGCCGCTCGCGTCCTAGCTGCCGCCTGCCGGCGGTGCAAGCGCCGATTTTCGGGGAAATGCCCGGGAAAAGCCTGGAAAAAGACCGCGTTTGTGACATCGGGAATGCAGCTTATGCACACGGACGGGCCGTTCGGAGACTATCGATAATTGATGGAGACTCGATTTGATTTTTGGCGGGCAGCGACATAAGTCATTGATTTTAAAAGGCTAAAAATTTGCATTTTGTTTCAGCAAATTATTGAGACCCGCGCCAGTACTAGCTTTTTACGGCAATTCGGACAGTTGCCCACAAAGTTGTCCACAGGATTTGTGGATAGTAAAAAAACAGCTTTAGAAACGGGAGCTTAGCGCACGTGCTGATAAATTACCTGAAGTCTGAGCAAGCCGTCGGAATTTTCCCGCGACCAGTCGGACAGTCATGGACAGTCAAACGGCGGCCGACAATTTATTCACAAATCAAATTGTTTCGCGCGAAGCGGGTTTGCCTAGGACAATGCCGTTCCATTTGCAATTGCGGGCCGCTATCTAATTGATTTTTAAATAAAGTGTCGAAGCAAGAACAAAACTTCACGGCAAGACCATTTAACTTTTTGCGCCCAAGGCCGGCCGGCCAGGCCGTTTTCCACAAAGTTACCCACAGGCCTGTGGAGATTTCTGAAAAGCACTTAAGAAACGGGAAGTTAGCTCATTTCTTGAAGGATTCATCCCAACATTCTATGTCGTTGAAGCAACAAAATTGGGGTGAGCGGAGCAGTATTTGTGATTTGATAAGCTTACTTATTCACAAAATTTTGAAGTGTGGGAATGCGCAAACAAATTTTTCCCTTGCCATCATCCCGCCAAAGCGGTGGAAAATAAACTCTTGATTTTAAAGGAATTTATATTTGCTTTGGTTTTGGGCAATTTATTGAAACCCGCGCCAATGCTGGGCTTGCGCGCTGTCAAGAGACGCTTATCACCAAAGTTATCCACATCAACTGTGGATAGTAGAAAAAGCGCTTAGGAATCGAGAAGTTAGGCAATTTCCTCAGGTAATACATGAGCTCCGTGGAACACTGCATATTGAGAGTTGCCCTGGACACTCCGCTCGATGTCTGCTTCGACTATCTGTGGGCGCCGAGTGAGGACGAAGATGCGCCGCCGATGCCGTCTGCCGGTCAGCTCGTGCTGGTGCCTTTTGGGCGCCGCGAAGAACTGGGCGTCATCGTGTCCGTGCATGCGACATCTGATGTGCCGTTGGACAAGCTGAAGCGCGTGATCGCGCTGCGTTCTCAATTGCTGCCTCTGTCTTCCGACTGGCTGTCCTTGTGCATGTTTGCGGCGGACTACTATCAGCGTCCGTTGGGCGAGGTGGCCATCCCAGGCCTGCCGAAAAATCTGCGCGCCGCAAAGACGAGCTCGCTGGACCGCGCCTTGAAGAAGCTGCAGAAAAATCATGCGCAGCAAGACACGTCGCCGGTAGCCACGCCGCAGCTCAATAGCGGGCAGCAAGCAGCGGTCGATGCCATTTCCGGCGCACAGGGCTTCGCGCCCATGCTGTTGCACGGCGTGACCGGCAGCGGCAAGACCGAGGTGTATCTGCATGCGGCGGCGCATGTGCTGGCGGAGCGGCCGGAGGCGCAAATCCTGATGCTGGTCCCCGAGATCAATCTGACGCCGCAACTGGAAGCCAGCGTGCGCGCCCGCTTTCCCGGCATGGCAGTGGCGACGCTGCACAGCGGGCTGGCCGAAGGCGAGCGCCTGACGCACTGGTTGGCGGCGCACCTGGGACAGGCGCGCATCGTGCTCGGCACGCGCCTGGCGATCCTGGCTTCGTTGCCGCATTTGCGATTGATCATCGTCGATGAGGAGCACGACCCTTCATACAAGCAGCAGGAAGGGCTGCGCTACTCCGCGCGCGATTTGGCCGTCTGGCGCGCGCACCAACTGAATATCCCCATCGTGCTGGGATCGGCCACGCCGTCGCTGGAAAGCTGGCAGCACGCGCAGTCGGGGCGTTACCGCAAACTCGTATTGTCCGAACGCGCCGCGAAGGACGCCGTGCTGCCGAAAGTCGGTCTGATCGATCTGGAACGCAAGGCGCCGCGCGAACAGGTGACCGAAGGCCTCAGTGCGACGCTGCTGCAGGCGCTGAAGCTGCGGCTGGAGCGCGGCGAGCAATCGCTGCTGTTCCTGAACCGCCGCGGCTACGCGCCGGTGATCGCCTGTGACGCCTGCGGCTGGGTCAGCGGTTGCCGGCGCTGCAGCGCGTTCCTGGTATTGCACAAGCGCGACCGCCGTCTGCGCTGCCACCATTGCGGATGGGAACAGGCGATTCCGCGTTCCTGTCCCGATTGCGGCAATGTCGACCTGCAGCCGCTGGGGCGCGGCACGCAGCGCATGGAAGAGAGTTTGCGGCTGCTGTTTCCGCAGGCACGCATCATGCGCATCGACGCCGATTCGACGCGACTCAAGGGCAGCGCGCAAGCCGCCTTCGATGCCGTGCATCGCGGCGAGGTCGACATCCTGATCGGCACGCAAATGGTGGCGAAAGGCCACGACTTCCGGAATCTCACGCTGGTCGGCGTCGTCAATCCGGATACGGCGCTGTTTTCGCATGACTATCGCGCCGGCGAACGCCTGTTCGCGCAACTGATGCAAGTCGCCGGCCGCGCCGGCCGCAGCGCGCAAAAGAACGATGGCAGCGTCAGCGAAGTGCTGATCCAGACCCGCTACCCGCGGCATCCTCTGTATGCCGCGGTGCGCGCTCACGATTACGATCGTTTCGCCAGCGATTTGCTGGAAGAGCGCCGCCAGGCCGGCATGCCGCCATTCATGTATCAGGCGCTGCTGCGCGCCGAAGCCAGGGAGCTGGAGACGGCAATCGCCTTCCTGCGGCAGGCAGCGCTGTGCGTCGCACATCCTGGCATCACGATCAATGATCCGATCCCGATGACGATGACGCGCGTGGCCAACATGGACCGCGCGCAGCTGCTGGTCGAATGCGCTTCACGCGCTGCCTTGCAAGCCTTCCTGAAAACATGGTTGCCGGCCCTGCGCGAAATCAAGACACGGGCGCGCTGGTCGCTGGAAGTGGATCCGGTCGACATCTGAAGCGCCGCATCGCGGTCCGCTTGATATGGTTCGTATACGAACGATTTGACATCAATCGATATGCGGGTTAATATCTTGGCTCGTTCAATCAGGGAAATCAAAAACAGGAACAGGGTGAGCTTGCTGTGACGCAGCGACAGAATCACGCAATGTCGCTACACTCGCGGTCATGACTGAGACCGTTCAATTTGTTGCTGTCAATGATTCGATTCGTATCCTGCAAAGCGTGCGCCGTATCGCGCAATGCGTTGAGCATCATTCGAAACGTCTCGCCGTCACGCACAACATCACCTCGCCGCAACTTGTGGCACTTCTGGCAATTGCCCAACTCGGGCCCAGCACACTGCGTTCCATAGGCCGCGCGATCCAACTTAGTCCGAGCACGGTCGTCGGCATTGTCGATCGGCTTGAAGAAAAGGGCCTGGTGTATCGCCAGCGCGATACGCGGGACCGGCGCAATGTATTCGTCGCCGTAACCGCTGCCGGACAGACTGTTCTGGCCAACGCGCCGTCGGCGCTGCCGAACGGTTTCGGCGCTGCATTGGGCGCTTTGTCGGAAGCCGAGCGCCAGACGCTGGTTGTGACGCTGGAACAGTTTGCTTCATTGCTGGAAGCGAAGATACCTGTAGAGCCTGCGTAGAAAAAGAAGCGCTCGCGCTTCATCGCAAACCTGATTTCCCCTTTCCGGTGACGAGCATTGCTGCGGCCTTGGCTGCAGCCGGCTCCTCCCGCGAAGGAGAAAGCATGACAGCATCCGCAGCGGAATCTGCAAGCCGCATCGTATTGCGCAAGCCCTCGCATCGTGACGGCGCCGCGCTGCACCGGCTGATTGCGCACTGTCCGCCGCTCGATCTGAACTCCGTCTATGCCTACGTGCTGCTCGGCGACCATCATGCCGACACCAGCGTGGTGGCGGAGCTGGAGGGCGAACTGATCGGCGCGGTTAGCGCCTATTTCCCGCCCGGCCGACCCGGCTCGCTATTCGTGTGGCAGGTCGCGGTGGCGCCGGCGATGCAGGGTTGCCGCCTGGCGTCGCGCATGCTCGATCATCTGGTCGCCCGTTGCGCGACCGAGCATGGCTTGCGCGCAATCGAAGCGACGATCAGCCCCAGCAACGCCGCTTCGCAAAAACTGTTTACCGGCCTCGCTACCCGGCACGGCGTCGCCATGCAGGCAACGCCGCATTACTCCACCAGCGATCTCGGTGGCAGCCATGAAGAGGAATGGCTGTACCGTCTGGGCCCCTGGCCTCTCTCATCCGGCACGACGACCGGTCCATCAACTATCCACACAGGAGAAGAATGATGCGTATTTTCGATCGACTCGAATCCGAAGTGCGCGGTTACATCCGCTCGTTCCCTACCGTATTCAGCAAGGCGCAGAACGCCGTGCTGACCGATGAAGGCGGAAACCGCTACATCGACTTCCTCGCCGGCGCCGGCACGCTGAACTACGGCCACAACAATCCGCTGCTGAAACAGGCCGCCATCGATTACCTGATGGAAGACGGCATCGTCCACGGCCTCGACATGGCGACCAGCGCCAAGAAGCGCTTCATGCAGACCTTCGAGGAATGCATCCTGAAGCCGCGCAACCTGCAGTACAAGATGCAGTTCACCGGGCCGACCGGCACCAATGCGGTGGAAGCGGCGATCAAGCTGGCGCGCAACGTCACGCGCCGGCAAAGCGTCATTTCGTTCACCAACGGCTTTCACGGCGTCACGCTGGGCGCGCTGTCGCTGACCGGCAACCGCAAGTTTCGCGACGCCGCCGGCGTTGCGCTCGGCGACGTGCATCGCGCGCCGTACTCCGGCTATTTCGGCATGGACGTCGACACGATCGCCATGCTCGACAAGCTGATCGCCGATCCCAGCAGCGGCGTCGATCTGCCGGCGGCGGTGATCGTCGAATGCGTGCAGGGCGAAGGCGGCTTGAACGTGGCCGGTCTGAACTGGCTCAAGCGTCTGGAGCAGCTGTGCCGCCGTCATGAAATCCTGCTGATCGTCGACGACATCCAGGCCGGCTGCGGCCGCACCGGCACTTTCTTCAGCTTCGAACCGGCCGGCATCAAGCCCGATCTCGTCACGCTGTCGAAATCCCTGTCGGGCTTCGGCCTGCCGATGGCGGTGCTGCTGATGAAACCCGAGATAGACGTATGGAAGCCGGGCCAGCACAACGGCACCTTCCGCGGCAACAATCTCGCTTTCGTCACCGCCACCGCAGCGCTGGAGCATTACTGGCGCGACGGCGCGTTCCAGAGCGGCGTGCAGAAGAAGGCGCGCACGATCGAACTCTTTCTCGACAAGCTGGTGGCCAGCTATCCGGCCGCGAAATTGACGCGCCGCGGCCGCGGCATGATGCAAGGCATCGCGTGCGCCGATCCGGCGCTGGCCGATCACATCACCGCGATCGCCTTCCAGAACGGCTTGATCATCGAAACTTCCGGCGGCCACGACGAAGTCGTCAAGTTGCTGATGCCGCTGACGATCGAGGCGGAAACCCTGCTGACCGGCCTCGACATCCTCGAACACGCGGTCGGCGAAGCGGTCAGCGCGCTCGGCAGCAAGCTTCAACTCAACAAGGAGATCACCGCATGATCGTACGCAAGCTGAAAGACATTCTCGACACCGAACGCGACGTCAAGGCGCCCACCTGGTGCAGCCGCCGTCTGCTGCTGGCGGAGGACGGCATGGGCTTTTCGATGCATCACACCATCATCTATGCGGGCACGCAAACGCACATCTGGTACCAGCATCATCTGGAAGGCGTGTATTGCATCGAAGGCAGCGGCTCGGTGGAACTGATTCCCTCGGGCGAAACCTTCCGCATCGAGCCCGGCACGCTGTACGCGCTGAACAAGCACGACGAGCACTGGCTGCGCGCGGATACCGATCTGCATCTGATCTGCAGCTTCAACCCGCCGCTGGTCGGCGACGAGAAGCATGACGAGAACGGCGTTTACGCGCCGGCGGACGAATTCATCAAGGCCAAGGCAAAGGCGGCCGACGCGCAGGAACCGCGCTGAAACGAAAGGAGACACAGCATGCTGTCGCAAGACATCTATCCGACAAGAACCCAGAATCACGCTGCCATCATCGCAAGGCAGGATCCGGTGGTGTACGACCCGCTGGCGCGCGACAAGCGGCAGCTCGACGACGCGCAGCGCGCATCGTACGAGCGGAACGGCTTTCTCATCCTGCCGGACCTGTTCCAGCAGGACGAGGTCGCCTATCTGTACGACGCAATGCAGGCGATGCGCGCGGAATTCACGCATGCCGGGCGCCCCGAAGTGATTGCCGAACCGGGCAGCGGCGACGTGCGATCCATCTTCAACGTGCACCGGCTCAACGACATCTTCGCCAATCTCGTGCGCGATCCGCGCGTGCTCGACGTGGCGCGGGAAATTCTCGGCAGCGAGGTCTACATCCACCAGTCGCGCATCAACTACAAGCCGGGTTTCAAGGGCAAGGAGTTCTACTGGCACTCTGACTTCGAGACCTGGCATAGCGAGGACGGCATGCCGGCGATGCGCGCGCTGAGCTGCTCGATTCTGCTGACCGACAACAGCGAATGCAACGGACCGCTGATGCTGATTCCCGGTTCGCACCGTCACTACGTATCCTGCGTCGGCGAGACGCCGGACGAAAATTACAAGAAGTCGCTGAAAAAACAGGAGATCGGCGTGCCGGACGAAGTGCTGCTGCGCTACCTGGCCGACATGGGCGGCATCGTGTCGTGCGCGGGCAAGGCCGGATCGGTCGTGTTTTTCGACTGCAATACGATGCACGGTTCCAATGGCAACATCACGCCTTATCCGCGCAGCAATGTGTTTTTCGTCTACAACAGCATCGACAATCAGCTCGGATCGCCGAAGAGCGGTTTGACGCCGCGTCCCGAGTTCGTCGCCGCGCGCGAAGGCATCGCGCCCTTGTCGCCGATGCCGCTGGCGCGCTGATCGGACATCACGGGCGGATATAGTTGGGCTGCGACAGCGGATCGAAATCGATCCAGTCGCCGTCGACGATTTGCCCCTCGGACCGCTCAAGGTTGAAGGCGCCCGTGCGGCGCAAGGTGTCGAGCGCCTTCTGCTCTTCTCCGCCGCCGGCGACGGCGACGGCCACCAGCATGCCGGCCTGACGGACGTCCGGAATTTCCTCGACCTCGTCGGTCTGCGACATCGAACCCACCAGCGAACCTGCATAGGCGCCGACCGCGGCGCCGGTAACGGGCGCAATCGGTCCGAGCACCGGCGTCGCAATCGCGCCGACCGCCGCACCGACGGCGCCGCCGGTGCCTATGCCGGCACCCGCCCCTTTGCCGGTGTCTTCCGCGCCCGGCGATTTGGCGCGGTCGCCGCCCGCCGGATAGGTGTCGTGCTGTCCCGGCGGGTTGACGTAAAACGATGTGATCCGGCCCGCCGCGAAGCCGGCATCCTGCAGTTCGGCAATCGCCGCCTGCACCTCATCCTGTTGTCCGTATCGTCCGGAAATGATGCTCGCCATGGTGGAATCCTTTCCAAGCGGTTCAACGCACCGCTTGGAAAATATGAGCCCAGGACAGCGGGCATGGTTCATTGCCTTGTCAGAGAATTCGGCCTTCGCAAGGATTGCCGATGCAGTCCTTGTCTATTACCAAGGGGAAACCCGGCTTGCCATTTGACGAAAACCGCCGATATACTAGCCGGCGAAAGCAAAGACTTTCCATGAAGAAATATAAACAAGTAGTACCTATATAAACCGAGGAGACAACATGAAACAGATTTACCGCGTTACCGCATTGGCCATTCTTTCGACCTTTCTGGCGGCAGGTTGCGCCACCTCCGGCGGCGACAAGCCGGGCGAAATCGGCGGCATCAAATACAAGTACAAGCCGACCGCCGCCGAGAATGCCAACAAGGAGCTGGCAAACAAGGTTGCGAAAAAGCTGAAGGCGGAGCCGAAGCTTGCCAATGATTACATCTTCCCCAGCTCGAACGATGGCGTGGTGACGCTGACCGGCATTACAAAGTCCGGCGCCAATTCCGCTCTGGCCGAAAAAATCGCGAAATCGACCGAGGGCGTCAAGTCGGTCGTCAACAAACTCACGCTTAACTAAGCCATCTTCATCAGTAAAAAACGCCGGGTTCGCCCGGCGTTTTTTCTTTCCCCGCCGGCTGGCCGCCGGCAAGCGTTGTAAATTTTTCCTCGTTCGAATGCCGCCTTGCTCCGGCTATCTTTTTTTGGCAAAACTATGGCTATACTGATTGCCGAAAGCACATCAGGCTTTCGGTTCATAAAAATAGCGAAGTACCCTAACAGCGATAGAGGAACACAACAATGAAACAAATCATCAGTATCCTGGCATTAGCCCTTTTTTCCGCAGTGCTGGCTGGCTGCGCCACCGGTGGCCACGAGAACTCCGGTACCTCGGCAGTGTCGGCGGCGGACGCCAGCACTGAAAAGAATGTGGAAGCCGCACTGAAAGCCGAGCCGCAACTGGCCGGTTCCAAGATCGACGCCAGCGTGAAGGACGGCGCCGTGACGCTGACCGGTCAGACGCGCAACTCCTGGCTGAAATACCTGGCAGAAACGACCGCCAAGAAGGCCAGCGGCGTGAAATCCGTCAAGAACAACATCAAGGTGGAATAATCCGCGGCATCCAATGAAAAACGCCGGGCTTGCCCGGCGTTTTTTTTCTGTCGCTGAGGCACACGCGGTCAACTCGGCCGCTGCAGCAGCCCTTCCTGCGCCAGCTGGCGGATCACACGTATCGTATCGATGTCCGCTTCCTCGTACGCCGAGCGGCGGAACTCGTTGTAGAAGGCTTCCTCGTCCGAATCCGCCTTGCCGTCGTCATATTCGAAGCGCACGAACAGCGCGTCCGGCTGCGGTTCCTCTATCGTCATCAGCAGGCTGGATTCCGGGATGTCGCCCTGCGCCGGCACGTCGTAGCGCACCGCATGCGGCGCATCGAAAGTCACGCGGTCGTGGATGACCAGATCGCCATAGCGCAGCGAGCGCGACAACAGCGTGTCGCTGCGATCGGTCAGCGTGCATTCGTCCAGATGCGGCACGAACAGGCGCGGCGATTCCGCGCGCAGCACCAGGCCGCGCCACAGTTCGTCGCGGGACAGCATGTCGATCAGCGGATTCAGCGGATCATTGATTTCGATCAGGTGCTCGAATTGCATGGCGAAAAGAGAAAGGGAAAAACGGCGCGTCGCCGCAGGCGCGCACGCGCAAGCCGTATTGTACGTGCAGCAGCCGGGCGCGGGCGGCTCGCTGCTACAATGAGACGCTTTCCCACCCGTTGGTTCCGATGTCCGCCTCCCCGAATGCTCTCCCGCACGGCTTGAACGCACCGCAGCGCGCGGCGATCCAGTACATGGATGGCCCCTGCCTGGTGCTGGCCGGCGCCGGTTCGGGCAAGACGCGCGTGATCACGACCAAGATCGCGCACCTGATCGAGCAGTGCGGCTACGAAGCGAAGCACATCGCCGCGCTGACCTTCACCAACAAGGCCGCGCTGGAAATGCAGGAGCGCATCGCCAGGCTGCTGCAGGAGCCGAAGCAGGCCAAGCAGCTGACGGTCAGCACCTTCCACTCGCTGGGCGTCAAGATCCTGCGGCAGGAAGCGCAGGAGCTGGGGCTGAAGGACCGTTTCTCGATACTCGACAGCGACGACTGCTTTTCCATCGTGCAGGATCTCGCGCTCACGACCGACAAGCAGCTGATCCGGCGCATCCAGAGCGCGATCTCGCTGTGGAAGAATGCGATGCTCGATCCCGACACCGCGCTGAAACAGGCGCGCGACGAGGATGAGGCGCAGGCCGCGCGCATCTACCGCAATTACGTCGCCACGCTGTCGGCTTACCAGGCGGTCGACTTCGACGATCTGATCCGCCTGCCGGTCGAACTGTTCCGCGACAAGGAGGCGGTGCGCGACAAATGGCAGCGCCGCCTGCGCTATCTGCTGGTCGACGAATACCAGGACACCAACACCTGCCAGTACGAACTGGTCAAGCTGCTGGTGACCGGCCTCGGCAAGAAGCCCATGTTCACAGCGGTCGGCGACGACGACCAGGCGATCTATGCCTGGCGCGGCGCCACCATCGAAAACCTGAAGCAATTGCAGGTCGATTTTCCCGATCTCAAAGTCATCAAGCTCGAACAGAACTACCGCTCCAGCACGCGCATCCTGCAGGCGGCCAACGCGGTGATTGCGCACAATCCCAAGCTGTTCGAGAAATCGCTGTGGTCCGAGCACGGTCTCGGCGACCCGATCAAGGTGATCGCGATGCCGGACGACGAGCAGGAAGCCGAGCAGGTCGCGATCATGCTGTCGGCGCACAAGTTCGAGCGGCGCGCGAAGTTTTCCGATTACGCGATCCTGTACCGCGGCAATCACCAGGCGCGCGTGATCGAGCAGGCGCTGCGCCGCGAACGCATTCCGTATACGATCTCCGGCGGGCAGAGCTTCTTCGATCGCGCCGAGATCAAGGACATCATCGCCTACCTGCGCCTGATCGCCAACGAGGACGACGACCCGGCCTTCATCCGCGCGGTCACCACGCCCAAGCGCGGCGTCGGTCAGGCGACGCTGGAAGCGCTGGGCGCTTTTGCCGGCCAATGGCAATGTTCATTGTTCGAAGCGGTGTTCAAGGGCGGCATCGAAGCCAAGCTGGCCGAGCGCCAGCTGACGCCGCTGCGCGAGTTCTGCACCTTCATCAACAATCTGGAAGCGCACGCGCATCGCGCAGGCCACGCCGCCTCGCTGCTCGACGACATGATGAAGGAGATCAATTACGAAGCCTATCTGTACGATGCCTTCGACGAGCGCCAGGCGCAGGCAAAATGGCAGAACGTGATCGACTTCACGAGCTGGCTGAAGGAAAAGGGCAGCGGCGGCAAGGATGGCGCTGACGATCACCGCAGCCTGCTGGATCTGACGCAGATGGTCGCGCTGATGACCATGCTGGACGGCAAGGACGAGGAGCCCGACGCGGTGCGCATGTCGACGCTGCATGCGTCGAAGGGACTCGAATTCCCGCACGTGTTCCTGGTCGGCGTCGAGGAAGGCATCCTGCCGCACAAGGGCGATCCCGATGCGCCGGTGGAAACGCTGGCCGCGCGCATCGAGGAAGAGCGCCGCCTGATGTACGTCGGCATCACGCGCGCGCAGCGCTCGCTGCACATTACCTGGTGCAAGAAGCGCAAGCGCGCGCGCGAGCACGTGCATTGCGATATGTCGCGCTTCATCAAGGAGATGAAGCTGGATGAAGGCGACGCGGTGCCGGCCGAAGATGAAATCGTCACGCCGCAGGATCGACTGGC
>Ga0164242_10007407_pt1 | contig 12017 bp, 27 predicted proteins | sample OricomgcompostMG_FD_108783 | JGI IMG/M metagenome (GOLD analysis project Ga0164242, IMG submission 108783) | Miracle-Growth compost microbial communities from Emeryville, California, USA - Original compost - Miracle growth compost (MG) ... | reverse complement strand
TAGGCGGCGTATCAAATGAATCTAAAGAAATACGTATGCAAGGTATTTGTGAGGATTTATACGCCATCAATATTGACGAAAACGGCAATGAATTGCCTGATACAGGCCAATATAGTTATTAAGGAGTTACTATGATAGAGGATACTACAGACCAAATCATTGACATATTGTGGGATAATGGTTTTATCCCTGAGGATATGGATATTAGTATAGCAGAAAATAAAGTTAAAAGTCTATTAGAGGAATTACAATGAATCAATCATTAGCTGAAAAAATAGCAATCAAAATCTTGTGTACCAGGGGTAATCTATAATGTATCGCTATAAGCTCCCATTTATCAGACTTGCCCGCTGGTGGAATCAAGAATTAACACGGCTAAAAATAACACTTAAAACAAAATAAATCAATCTAACTCCTAGAGAGGAATCAAAATGACTAATAAAGAATTTATCGAAAAAGGTTTTTATAATACCACCACTAAAAACTCCCACGGGAATCTATACCGTGATGGAAGCAATAACATTTATAGTTATGGCGCGCATTATCCACTACTGTTTACAGCTGATGATAATGACCGCCTGGTATTTATCAATACTACAGGATATAGCAACACCACAAGTAAACATATCAATCACGCTTGGGCTGCTGTAGATTATAAGGCTATCGCTATCAGGATGAATGGCGCTAGAATTAGTAGTGGTTTTATCCTTGCTGATGCGCTTAAACTCCTAGAGGCTGAGGCGCAAGAGTACCGCGATGAAATGGCTGCTAAAAAGCGCAAGGATACACAAGTATACGCTAACTTGCAATCTAGGCTAGAGCGTGTAGAATCTAGCATTAAAACAGTTAAGGAGGCGCTATAATGAGCGCCCCTAACTTCTACAGCAGAAACACAAGCGCTATCTATGCGGTAGATGATGAGCAGGCTGAATATATCGACGATATAAAAGCTAATGTACTAGAACAATTGAGGGCTGATGGCCTAGATGTAGATGATATTGACGCGCTGAGTACTGATGATAATAGTACATACGGCGGCTGGTGTTTTGGCCTGGTAACTGGTAACTATGGCAAAAATAACACTAACTATCCCGCCATTGAATTAGTAACACGCGGCGGGTACTATAGCGGCTTAAATCTTGATTATGTCATAACCTATATGGTAGATAATGAAGAGTATGCTGAGGAATACCTAGAGGGCGCTTATGTATATGATGGCCGTACAGGGGATTATAAAGACATAAGTAAAACAGAAGTCAAGAGGCTCCAGGCCAATGCACGCAAGCTATGCAAAAAGATTGATAAAGCAATGGCGGCTAATACTAACAGCCTACGCAAGGTTGCACAATTTAGCAACGGTGAAGCCGTTTATGAAAAAGTATGACAGACGCTATACTAAAAGGTGAAATGACGGGGCTAGAAGCTATAGGAGTTATAGCCCTCATAGCCGATGAAGCTAAACGTAAAACGAAAGGAATTAAAATGGAATTTACCAACGAGCAAAAGCTAGACGCGCTACAAGAAATGGATAGCGCCATCAGTAACTATATCCACGTATGTACAGGAGAAGACCCTAGTAATGTAGACTATAGCTATATTAACCAGGATGTAAATGATGCTATAGAAATGCTAGGCGGTACACCAGCAGAGGAGGATTAGATAGAAATTACTATTGACAATAGGCGGGAGTTATCAGATTATAATTATCTAAAGGTAAACTACACCGCTGAATACGTAATGCAATTAACAGGATTAACAAAAGAGGAGGCGCAAAAATGTCTGTACTGGATAGAGCAAGCGGGACAAGATGAATTACTAGCAGCAGCGCAAGCGATGATATACCGTTACGCGAAAGGGGTAAAATCAAGCTTGTTAGATTAGTATTGACATTATATACCGAGTGTGCTACACTGAAAGTATAAAGAAAGGAATTAGAATGAGCAAGATAGGAAAAGAAGTTCTAGCAATGTCAAGCGATGATATGGGACAGCCTGTACAATTCAAAGGACATATGGAAAACGGTATTTATATACCTACACCAGAAGAAGAAGCAGAGATACAAGAGGGTATGCGGTTAGCAGCACTTAAAGACTATACTACCGAGGAACTTGAAGAAGAACTCGATAGCCGTATCACAAGTACAGCAGATGTAGAAGCAGCACAAAAACGGAGGACTAAATAATGACAATCACCGACATATCAATCAATGACAAAGATATTGTTACAATCGACTTTGTAGATAAAGATAAAGAAGCAACGTTTTTCGTAGTAGGTACTAAGCTACTCGAAGCACTAAGGAAAGTTGCAAAGCCTGGTAGTAGTATCGCGGTATGTTCAGACTAAAAAGAACCAACTAAGATTAAAGTTAACTTTAGGTAGGGAATTCATATGAGTACCTATAAACAAATTTGCCGCCACCCTAACACAGGTGTATGGGAAAAAGCAACCTGGCACGATGATTATTTTGCCCCTCATGTATACGGGGTAGAGTTCAGTGACGGTAAAGTATATACTACTGATATGGTGGAGAAGAAAGAACTAAAAGAATTTTGGGCTGATGATGTAATAATGACCTTTATGAACATCTATGACAACCAGAACGAGCTTGTAGAGTTCTTAAACGAACTGGAAGAAGTATATAAACGTCGATGGAAAGCCGACCCTAACGGTGGTCAAGGAGCAGTTAAATATTACAAGGAATTAAAAGAGAAGCTGGTATAATATGGAGAATACATACGACGATAATGTTAAGATATGGAAAGAAGCCTATACTAAAGTCTTAGAGGCTTGTGAAAAGTATCCAGACTTTGATAACAAGTATTCTTTCCGAGATATTAACGACATGAAACGGAGTGCTAAAAGCCACCTTTTACTGGTTGAATGGTACGAGAAGTATGGCCTCAAGCTATCACACGACTACAAGCCAGCAGAGTACAACTATTTCAAGCATGGTAATTATGGATGTTTCAACTACTTTAACGATGCACGAGCGGAAAAAGATAGTGGCAACGGTGGTAAATACATCTCGTGGCCTGACGATGATAGGCAGCCTAAGAATGAATGGCTTTACAATATCAGTTTTCCAACTGGAGCCTACATTTTTGGTGAAGACTATGAATACCAACAAGACTTATTCCAGGAGTTCATCAAGGAGCTAAAGTCATACAAACCAGATTACAGCGATACTGTCAATAAGAGTTTCTATTGGAAACTCGAAAACGCTAAAGCTATACTGGAAAGTTTCGACAGCATACTTAAAAAGTATAACGAGAAAAATAGAAGTGAGTTCGACAAGCGTAAAGCAGCTAAACTGCGTAAAGAGCTAGAAAAACTAGAGGCTAAGAGTTAGTAGGACACTTAGTGTTCATACAGATACCAGCGACGAGTAAGGAGTCGCAGGTATCGCAAGTAGAGACGGGTAGGCTTTGTACTACCTGTCTACTTCTTTGTCTTTTAGCGCGGGTGTATACTGGCGTCTTATTTGTTTTGCGTACTGTGAGCTGATACACTACACCATCATACACAATGTCAAAACTAGCCCCTGTATCACGCATAAGCTTGAAGAGGACATAGAGATTCTTTCGGAGTTGCTGTAGGCTAAACATCTAGGAAAATTGCATCAACCATCGCCTTATCATCACGATTATTGATAGCCTCCAATAAAGTTTGTAGGTTTCTTTTAGCCTGTTCTGGCGATTCTGTAATAGATGTAGGTTTACCAGCCTCAATTTGCGACTGATTAAACATTTCTTTAGATGTAGAGACTAAATCCCTTAAAGAAATACCGTGAGCCGACACTGCTTGCATTGACAAACGTGCAAACTCCTGGTCATCTATGTCGCCAGCATCGCGTAGTTCTATGAGTTCTTGTAAAACTGGTACATCACCAGCAGCAGCGTCTAGTTTTTTCTCGATTTGTTCACGAGCTTTGTCTAAAATCCTTGACGTTTTAGTGGTTTGGTGTTGTACTAACTCACCTTTAATGTACGTCATAGCTTCTTTGTTGCGTTCTATGACTTTTTGCAACCCAGAAATAGACATCTCCACCCCATCTTTAGCGAGGGACTTCTTAATGTCTTCATAAGTATCGCCCCTAGCTTTTAGGACGACAATTCTGGTCTCAGTCTGTGTGTCGATTTTGCTCATCAAGTTTTATCTTAATTCTGTGCTTACCATTATAGCCGATAGCCTTGCAGAGTACACGGATAGCGTCAATGGTTGTACCATTCTTACCGATAAGAGATGAGACATTTCCAGCAGGGGTGACGGTGATAACTGCACCACTATCATCTTCATTGACATCAACAGCCGTCGGAAGTTTACCCGTCAGATGTTCTGTTACGTCAGCTATAAAGTCTAAACTATTCATACACCAATATTATACTGTACTGGTTTATTTCTCAAGGGTCTTGACATTTTTAACACGGTCATTTATACTAAGAGTAAGCTTAGTTATCTAGGCTCACCTATTTCCTTTCGTGTAGACCCGTGACATAGCCGCCCATTATGTCGTAAGCGGGTCTACTATTTTGTTCTTGACTTTTGAATCGCGGTGTGCTACACTGAGATAGTAATCATAAACGAAAGGATAGGATGAAAGTATTGTTTCTTGATATTGACGGGGTAGTCAATTGCGAAAATACATTCAAAATGGGCGCGCGTAATACTAGCCCTTACCCACTAGACCCAGAAATGGCTTTTATGGTGGGTAAAATTAAACTGTACACTGGATGCGAAGTTGTACTATCCTCCTCCTGGAGACACGACAAGAACGCTGTCAAGGCGGTTGAGGATAATATCGTACCGATACTCGACATCACAGGTACTACGCCTCTATATAAGTACGAAGACAAACCAAGAGGCCACGAGATACAAGAGTGGTTAGATAATCACCCAGATGTTGACAGGTACGCGATACTTGATGACGATAGTGATATGCTGGACACCCAGCTACCTAACTTCTTTAAGACATCGTGGAAGACTGGACTGACTGAGGACATAATGAACAAAGTAATCGAACATTTAGGAAAGGAAAGCTGATGGCAAAATTTGACAAGGGGCAGTTTACACTAGTACCGAGTAAGAAAGCACGGGACGGGTTGCATCCTACGCTCCAAACGGTGTACACCTGGCTATGCGACTATAGCGATTCATCTATGAAAAGCTTTCCGAGCCGCACACGATTAGCAGCTAACTGTGGTATCTCTGTAAAAACTCTTGACAGGGCATTGCAGGTACTAGAAGAAAAAGGACTCATCGAAAAGAACGCTCGCTACAAGAATAATGAACAGCAGTCAAATGAATACGTTGTAAATGTAGTAAACAAAACAATAGGGGGGGACAAATTGACGCTACCCAGCGACAAAAACGACATACAGAACTCAACCCAATTAACTCAATCCAATACTATATCTAAAGATATAGGAGCAAGCTCTTTGGTTAAACCACAGAAACAAGAATATGGTAATCCAGACATTAACAAACTAATCGAAACCTTTTCTTCTTTAACTGGTCTGAGACTGATGAAGATGACGGAACAACGTCGATATGGGAGTCTCTTGATTAAAGCCAATGGTTTAGATAACTGCCTGGCCGCGTGCGCCGTGGTCGCCGCGTCGCTCGAAGACCAGTACGCTCCTCGTATCAGTGACCTGAAAGAGCTATACTATAAGTTCGGACAACTACAAGTGTACGCGCGCAAGAAACAAGGTGAACAAAAGAAAGGACAGGTACAAGACCTGAGTGAACTATGAGTAAAAGCAAGAAAGTAAAAGGTAAGAAGCTCATCAGAGCATCAGACTGGGGCAAGCACAAGTAATGTACTACTGGGAAATCAGGTGGAAGAAATACGGTGAGGCGTATCTATACGTCACCGACAAGCAAAAAGAATACATCGAAGAGGAGTGGATTAAGTCCCCCGATGCACGTAAAAACCAACAGTTCAAAATAAATGGCGAGTACTATTCATACGATAGCATTGACGGTATCCAGCGTAGTACCAAGAAAATCGAATCAAACCTAAAACAACTCTACGCTGGTGAAGCTCCTACTGTAAAGCGTAACCCATTGACAACTATAGAAGATGGTTACGAAGTAGTAGTAACCCAGTGGGTGAAGAAATACATCAGCCAAAAAGAGTATGAGCAGTCCTACTCAAAGAATAGTTCCTACAAAATTCTATCTAAAGAAGACGCAGGTGTGTGGGTAGCTGTACGGGTAGCCTGTTACGAAGATGGATATGTACCAGAAGAGTGTGAACTCTGCGATGAGGCAGAAAGTGACCGACTATGGAAGTCCCTAAAGGATTACTAATAAAGAGCGTAAGACAAGTCCCTACCATTACAATCTGTACGGATGCGTCTTACGACCCTGAACTAAAAATTGGAGCCTGGGCAGCTTATATACGCTCAGACGACAAAATAATCAAGATAGGAAAGGTGATTAAAGAAAATGTTTCAAACTCAACAGAAGCAGAAAGGGTGGGTGTGGCTAACGCGCTCTGGCTCGCAGGCAAAGCGCATGACATTCAAAAGCACAGGCTCGTCCTCTACTGCGACAACCTCGCAGCCCTCAACCCCGTCCGACCATCAACCAAAACGGGTGCGAAAAAGCAGGCGGCCAAGCAGCAACTTGAATTTTATCAAAGGAATATCGAACCTTACCTACAAAAATCTCTAACATTTGACGTGCGCCACGTAAAAGGACACCTGGAACGTACCGCGCGCCATAGGATGAAAGCTCGTCACCACTTAAATGATTGGTGTGACAAGGAAGCAAGGGCACTTTTACAAGAAGAAAGAAAAAAGTTACAAAAAAGTATTGACTTATGATACCGACTGTGCTAGTATAAGAGAGTAATCATAAACGAAAGGAATAGAAATGAAATCAATTGACGACATCGTAGAACAGTATCACGAGAAGCATGAAGTTATCTACACCCTTATGGCGGAAGTAGATGGTGAAATAATCGGTAAGTACACGAGTAGCATTGATGCAAGTGACGTAGCCTGTGAGTCAGAGAATCTTGATGACCTGGTTCGTGAAATAGCTATATCCGAAGAAGAAGACCGAATCGAATATGAAAAAGAGTCAGCAGCGGAAGCACAAATGCAGGAAGAGTTGGATAACAAGTAATGACAGAAAAAGTAGAATGGAAGTCACCGCGCAAAGTTGAAGAAGAAATCAAAGCGTATCGAGCAGGAAGATTTGAGTACTATATGAAACTAGCAGATGATGGTATATTGAGCGAAGCAGAAGCAATCCAAGCATGTAAAGATGAGCTTGAAAACCCAGATGCAATCTGGACTCCAGATGGGTGTGGTGCGTAATGGCTGCTCCTTTAATCCGCATCCCTATACAAGTGGGATTTCTACGCGATGATAGTGAAAAGATGGACTCAAGTACTACTTTCACGATAGAACGCGAGCTGATAGCAAATTTACAGTTAAAACTCGCCAAAAAAAGCAAGAATTCAAAGCCTCTGGCTGCGAAAGTCTGGTACAACAAACGTAAGAACATATACAACCTGTTTGAATTCGAGACATTAGAAGAGTTTAAGCAGAAACTAGCACCTTGTCTGGAGCGACGATTACTACAGGAACTCCTAAAAGATGGTTCACTATCCAAGAGGTACGTAACCCTATGACCTATGGTACGTATGTAGTGATGACGGTGCTGAGGTTGGCTATCCTACCGTTTTGGCTGGTAAGATGTGTCTATGTCTACATGATGGCAGTTTATAAAGAAAAAGGAGTAAGAGTATATGTCGATGAATCACGAGACTTTTCAGGAACCGATGATAACGGTTCGGGAAGTGCTGGAGTCACAGACACCGCAGCAACTATTAGAGCTAAAACGGGACAGTTTGGCAAAGCTAAGCGAGCTGGAGAGTTTGGTTCACCAAATTAACGATGTACTAGGAGGATATGGATGCGACTTAGAAGTGATAGCGTAAAGACGGCAGCGAATGTCATCTTGGACATTATTGCCGCGCTACTTGTACTCGCAGCATTAATCCCAATCCTGTATATCTGCATTGTAGCGTCGATATTCCTAGGAGTAGAATGGTACGAATGGTTACTTCTAGGTTTGGTTGCAGCATTTGTAGCTTGGCGCGTTGGTAGGTATATCTAATGCCTGAGCTATTCCTAACTGGTGGTAGAGTATTACAGATAACTGATGCCGAGAGTATCCACCTCGCTAAATGTATTCTTCTACTACCAGACTGGAAACAAGTTAAGATACAAGGTACAGTATTTCGGCTCGACGAGATAGACCCAGAAGCACAGCGACTATCAAAGTTACCGAAGCAGGAGCATTTCGATATAAGGGTTCCTGTAGTGGATGTGGAAAAACGTACAAGGAAAAGTAAAAAAAGTATTGACAATTGGAATTAAGTATGCTACACTGGATACAGAAAGGTTAGAACGGATAAATCATTTATGGGCGATATAACAGTTGAAGTTGAGCTGTTCAAAGATGGGCTTCCTATCGAGAACGGAGACTTCAACACATACACACTAGGAAACTACAGCGGGGCTATCTATAGTGCCGAGGATGCTTTCCACGAGGGTGAAGCAGACGAAGCTACATTCTATGTAGATGACGGTACTGACAACCCAGAACTAATCGGAGTCACAAAGGAAGACTTTGATAAAGCAGAAATCTCAGAGAAGATTGAAAAAATAATAAGTCACTTTGGAGACTAAAGATGAGCAAAACAGTAGTAGAAGAATATACATTATACAACGGTGAGGTAAAACTAGAGTTTCTCCCGAACTCCCATACATATAAGATTGATGGGGACAAGAAGATTGGTGTCACCACTATCACGGGTATCATTAACAAAGAAGCATTGATGTTGTGGCCACTTGAAGAAGCTGTACGCTTCCTCCAGTCAAGCTTACTTGGTAAGTCAGAACTAGAGAATCAAGCAGCTCTATGGAGTAACGCTGAGCTATCAGCCCTCCTAGAAGAGTCAAAGGTAGCGTTCCGAAAGAAACAACTCCGAGGTACGGATGCTGGTACGAAAGCTCACGATTACCTAGAGCACTGGCTCAAATACGTAAACGGTAAGCAGAGTACGATTGAAGAAACCCTACAGATTACGTCGGACTTCCAGCTATCTCAGCTTGACCCTAATAGTGATGAGTACATCCGCGCGACTGATGAAAACCACTTATGTGAAGCGCTCGATGCTTTTAAGTCCTGGTACAACAACCACGATATTGAGGTTATCGACCTGGAGCGTATCGTCTACTCTCGTGAGTATGACTACTGTGGAAAGTTTGACGCACTCCTAAAGATTGATGGTAAGGTGTTCGTTGTAGACTTTAAGACATCAAACCCTAGCCGAGAGTTCCAGCAGGGTGTATACCCAGAGAACTACGCACAGACTGGTGGTTATGACATCGCTCTGACTGAGGAATTTCCTAACATTAAAATTGATGGTCATGCTATCATCAACCTATCTAAGAAGACGGGAAAGCTGAACATTGATTACTCATACGACCGACAAGAAAACCGAGACTTCTTCCTTTATGTATTGGGTACGAAGCGCGGTATGCAGTTCCACACACGACGTTTGTCTGCTAAATACAAGGAGAACGTAAGTGCCAAGAAAAAGCTACAAGCAAACTAGAGCAGACAAGATAGGCCATAAGAATAGAGTATCTAAACTTAAAGAAGACGACCCAGAATTCTTTAACGACATTGGTTCTATCGGGGGAAACTTAACAACTACGAAATTTACATCCGAGACGGGACGCGCCGCTATAAACAAGCGGTGGGAAAAATACCGTCGTGAACAACTAATAAGAGCGAAAGGAGATACGGATGAAACTGAAAATGTTTGAAGTACCTAAGCGGGAAACTTTGTCAGCATGGTTCGGCACGGTAGCCTGGGCAGGATTTATCGTCATCGGTACGCTGTCAGCAATGGCGCTTCGAGGCGACATACACCTGACAACAGATGCTAATAAAATCCTTGGCGTAGGTTTGGCAATCTATATGATTGTTGCATTATTGAATATTATCCACACAGCACAAGTCAAAAAATAATTAAAGCCCCAAGAGGGCAGGAGTAAAAGGAATGACTAACGTGAAAGATTTGTATAACGACAATAAACCAGTATCAACTGGGGGCTTGTTCCTAAAAATTAACGATGGCGAGACAGTACGCTTGCGTATCCTCGACTTGCCTGTCGCATTTGACAGCGAGTATGATGGTAAAGTGAGTAAAAAGTGGGCTTGGCCTGTTTACAACCACGATGAGGGTGAGACTCAAATCCTCCAAGGTGGCTCTACTATCTACAACGGTATCAACGCGCTTATCCAAGATGACGAATGGGGCGACCCAGTTGAATACGACATTAAGATTGGTCGCACGGGAACTGGTACTGACACTAAGTATGCAGTGAATGGTGCTCGTAAGAGTGAAGACGTACCTGAGGATGTAGATGTCCCAGAAGTTGTGAACATTATCGCAAAGTCTCCATCGGCTACAAATGTACGTAAACTTGGAGAAGCTCCAGTTCAGAAAGATGTTGTCCTTGATGACATTGACGACGAACCAGTAGACCTCTCTGAGATTCCATTTTAGTTAGGAATTACAATGGGCGTTTGCAAGGAAGAATCTTGCGGCGTAGAGTTGACGGAGGAGAATCGGTATAAAGACCGACTCCTCTGTAACACTCACGGCAAGGCAATGATGAGAGCGCAATCAGCATATCGACAATTAAACGACCGCAAGTACTATATGAACAAGATGTGGTGTGCGCTTAGACAGAGGTCTACTAAAAAAGATATGGGTTCGAGTGCGTATGGCAAAGAATACTTATCTCAAGAAGAGTTCTGGGATTGGTACGAGAACGAGAGCAAGGAAGTATTTGAGGCTATGTTTCAAGCTTATAAAGACAGCGGACTTGATAGGACATTAGCTCCATCCGTAGATAGGATTGATGCAGGTAGAGGGTATGATAGAGACAACATCCAGTGGCTTACGCTCAGCGAAAACTGTAGCAAAGGCGACCGAGAGCTGGTTTGAAAAGGTGTTGCGCTATAAGAGGGACATTGACGAGCAGAATTTTAATCCGATTAGGATAACAGTACATAAAGACCTGCTCGAAGAGATGAGAAACAAGGCGCGCGAACTGTACTGGCCTAGAGCAATGGGTAAGACAGTTGCCATGAAGACGTTTTTCGGTATAGATTTAGCCACAAGTAGTGCTATATCAGCGAATCAAATGGTATTCATGGATGATAAGGGTAGAATAAAAGTATTAGACTGGGAGAAAAAAGATATGTGTTATGAATGTCAAACTGAGGGTAGTGAAGCGAAGACCCCCATGGAGAAACGATTGGTAGAAGAACTTAATAGGATTCGTGATAACCACCTTGGTGCACCAACAGAACGATTCATTGAATTGGCTCGTGAATCAGGTAAGAACGAGCACCTCCAAAATTACACACGTCAACTTGAGCAAGAGCTTCACCAGACTCGTCAAGAACTGGCGCGCGCTGTAGAGCAGGCTCGATATAGCGATAACGAAACTCAGAAAGCTAACAACCGAGCACGCAGCTGGGAAAATAGCTACTACACTATTGAGCGTCGTTACGAAAACTACAAAGCTAAGCACGCACCTAAAAAGAACGCGAAGAAAGCACAAGGTAGTAAATAATGGCTGAACCGTCTTTCTTCAATACAGAGGACTTAGACGGGCTTACTGCTACGATTGAAAAGCTTAAAACGGCTATTCAAAATAAGACCGACGAGGCTGAGACCGCATCACTCCAAGCGAATGATGAGAATCTCAGTATCTCGCTCCAGTCGTTAGCTCGTCTAAACTCAGCTCTTGGTAAAAGAGCGGCTATGGCAAAACACATTTCTCGCCTAGCTAATAGAGCAGTTGAAAAACTAAAAGAGCAAAAAGATGCACGGCGTTCTGAACTGGTACTAGAATATTCCGAAACTCAAGCCGTCAACAAGTCTGAACATAAAGCTAAAGTCGAAGTCATGG
>Ga0164242_10007406_pt1 | contig 12022 bp, 6 predicted proteins | sample OricomgcompostMG_FD_108783 | JGI IMG/M metagenome (GOLD analysis project Ga0164242, IMG submission 108783) | Miracle-Growth compost microbial communities from Emeryville, California, USA - Original compost - Miracle growth compost (MG) ... | reverse complement strand
CTCGTCACTGGCGCTCTGGTCGTTTGTCGACTCGCCTCCTTACTACAGAGGCCGGAGTGTTCCACCTTCAGCTCGATGGCGCAAAAGTTCCCCGTACTAAAACATGCCCTCGCCCTCCAGCCAAAGCCCTCCTTCCTACTCAGCCCTCGTATCTACAGTAAGCTGCCCTCCGATGACGATTTCAGATGGCTCTGCCGGGGGCTTTCGGCCGTTGCCCCTGTGGTTACCTCTGCTGAGCAATCGGCGGTGAAATCTGCATGGGCCCAGGCGTTCATATACTTGATATGCTCGCCACAGGTCTCCCTCTCGACGCGTAGGGAGGCGGGTGATGCTCTTGCGGACCTCTATGTCCGCTCGGGAGGCATGGTCTCAGAGATGATCATTACTGGGATCTGGGATTGGGTCCAGGCCCTTGAAGCGGGAGATAAGGAGAGTGCGGCAATCCTATCGAAGGCAGAGAACTCTACTTTGTATCTGGTCATCAGGGCGGTCTGTCCTGCTCCTGCAGAACGCTCGGCCCGGGATGGGCCGGAGCTATCTAGGGAAACACTGGAGTCCCAAATGTGCTCCCTTCTCGTGCTGGCTCGCCCTGAGCTTCTCCCGCGCGCGGGATGGATCGATCTCTGCTTGAAAGTAGAGCTGGACCCTGGCGACCTAGCTCGTAAATATGAAGAGGAACTCCTAAATGAAGTGGTGCAAAGGACCAGTTTCGATCAAAAGGTGAAGACAACCTTGCCGTGTTCTCATCACCTCCCCCCTACTAATTCTATCCTAGTCACCCACAATCAAGGATGCCGCCTTCAAGGCCGCCGCCGAGCTGGCCTTTGTCGCCCCGGAAACCATGACCCCTCGAATTCTCGAACTGATCCAGCAGGACCTTTCCACTTCTGATGTACAGGCTGTTGGCCCACTTGAAGCAGCAATCTTTCGGACAGCGGAGGGAACTGCTTTCGTTGACGTCCTCGCCAAGAAGCAGAATGTCGTACCGGATAAGAACACCAAGGACTACAACACACTGAAGTGGGAAGAGGAGCTCCGAGCCCAGTTGGCAGAGAAGAAAGGGGCCCAAAAGAAACTCACAGCGGACGAGACGGCTAAAGTCAAGGCCCAGTTGAAGAAAGAGGCCGATATCCGTGGCAATGTCCGCCGCATCGAGGCAAGGCTGAACAGAGGATTCGGGATCGCCAAAAACCTCGCAACAGGACCAATTACGGACGCCATCCTATGGATTGGCCCCGTTGTGAAGGCCATCCTCGATGTAATCGATGCCGGCGCGTGCCTTATTACTGGTGAGACCGGCCCATTGGCTTACATCTCCTGCGCCGACCGTGTCACCCATAGGCTTGGTTCGATTCGGCCGTTCATCGGAGTTGCTACGCTGAGGGCACACGATGTGAGCTCTCTGCCAGACAATCTTAGGGAAGAGCCATTTGGGGACCTCGTTACCAGAGTTCTATATCGTCTACGTTTTGCAGGCGAACAGCGACCCTTTGACGCAGTCTCCTTGGTGTATATCCTGCCGTTGCTGCTCCATATTCTTCGGAATGGCGGATGTGGCGCCACAGCCGATGATCGAGACGCCGAGCTCGTCCTGGCAACCGAAATCCTGTCATTCCATACGGACCTATGTGCTGAAGAAGCAATACCTCGCAACGAGATACTCGCCGCGCTCATATACTCTCTGCAGCGGTACAACCAGCACTATAAGCTCATTAAGGATTGTTTCGCCGACATGGTTCGTTGTGTTGCCCCTAACATTAATTCGGAAGAGATTATTGTTTTGGCTCGCGGCTCCATAGTACCACAAGGTGCTGTTAGGACGACCGTCCTACAGTCAATCAGCGCCGAGGTAGACATGAGTGAAGCCAACTTCTCCGAGGAGATCTGGCTTGCTTGTCATGACGACCTAGAGGATAACGTGGACCTCGGTCGCGAGATCTGGGAGGAGAGTGAATTCAAGATATCGGAAGAAGGCCCTGCCCGGATGCTCCCCTACCTCGATAGTGCGGACGCCCAGCTCCGTCGAGCCGCTGCTAGGTCCCTTGCTGAGGCCACGAGTCTCCATCCGTCGACTCTCGATAACACCCTCGAACGGTTAAGAGGTTCTTACGTCGAGCTAGCTAAGCCACGCGTTGCAAAACTGGACGAATTCGGCATGCCCAGGAAGTCCGACCTCTCAGACCCCTGGGAATCGAGGCACGGCATCGCGTATGCTTTCAAGGAACTTGCACCGCATCTCAGCAAAGACCAGCTCGAACCATTCTTCCGCTTTCTTATCGAAGGCGGGCCACTTGGAGACCAGAACGCCACGGTCAGGAGCGAGATGCTCGATGCCGCGAACACCGCCATCGAGATACACGGGAAGAGCATCGTCGACAACCTTATGCAAACTTTTGAGAAGACATTGGAAGCCCCGGACAAGAATTCAGAGGCTGCCGATAGAGTCAACGAGGCGGTCATCATTATGTATGGAGCGCTGGCACGACATCTCAAACCCGGCGATTCCAAAATTCCCATCGTCATTGAACGTCTACTTGCTACCCTGAGTACTCCCTCTGAGACCGTCCAGTATGCTGTAGCCGATTGCCTGCCGCCGCTGGTCCGAACTTGCGGAGACAAGTCGTCCAAGTACTTTGATCAAGTCCTCGATACCCTTCTTACTTCGAAGAAGTACGCTGTACAACGTGGTGCTGCGTACGGACTTGCCGGTCTAGTTCTTGGCCGCGGGATCAATGCTCTCCGAGAATACCGCATCTTGGTTACTCTGAGGAGCGCAATGGAGAACAAAAAGGAAGCCAACCAACGGGAATCGGCGTTATTAGCATACGAGCTCCTCTCCACAATACTCGGCCGGCTGTTCGAGCCATACGTCATGCAGGTGGTTCCACAGTTGCTCGCTGGCTTCGGTGACGCCAATGCCAACGTTCGCGATGCTTCGCTCTCGGCCGCGAAGGCCTGTTTCGGAAAGTTGAGCTCCTTTGGAGTGAAGCAGATTCTCCCAACCCTGCTCGAAGGCCTCGATGATCAGCAATGGCGAAGCAAGAAGGGGGCGTGCGACCTTCTCGGCGCAATGGCTTACTTGGACCCCCAGCAGCTGGCCCAGAGCCTGCCAGAAATTATCCCGCCTCTTACCGCAGTTCTGAATGACAGCCACAAGGAAGTTCGGACAGCTGCCAACAAGAGCTTGAAGAGATTCGGTGAAGTCATTAGTAACCCGGAAATCAAGGGCCTGGTCGATATCCTCCTCAAAGCGCTCAGCGACCCGACTAAGTATACCGACGAAGCGCTTCAGTCCCTCATCAAGGTCCAATTCGTGCATTATCTTGACGCGCCGTCTCTCGCCCTCGTTAGCCGTATTCTCCAGCGTGGCCTTGGCGATCGATCGGGTACTAAGAGGAAGGCTGCGCAGGTTATTGGCAGTCTGGCGCATCTCACAGAGCGGAGAGACCTTATCGCCCACCTGCCGGTTCTGGTGGCAGGGTTGAAGCTGGCCATCGTGGACCCGGTTCCAACTACGAGAGCGACTGCTTCCCGGGCCTTGGGATCTCTCGTCGAAAAGTTGGGCGAGGATGCGCTCCCGGACCTCATTCCTGGACTCATGCAAACTCTCAAGTCAGATACCGGTGCGGGAGATCGGCTGGGATCCGCCCAAGCCCTCAGCGAAGTCCTTGCGGGGCTGGGAACTACGAGGCTGGAGGAGACGCTACCCACTGTTCTCCAGAACGTCGAGTCTTCCAAGCCAGCCGTGCGCGAAGGCTTTATGTCCCTCTTCATCTTCTTGCCTGTCTGCTTTGGTAACAGCTTTGCCAACTATCTCGGCAAAATTATCCCGCCTATCCTCTCTGGACTTGCCGATGACGTCGAGTCCATCCGCGAAACGGCTCTCCGGGCTGGTCGGTTGTTGGTAAAGAACTTCGCCGTTAGGGCGGTGGACCTCCTTCTCCCCGAACTGGAACGTGGCCTGGCCGATGACAGCTATCGAATCCGGCTCAGTTCTGTCGAGCTCGTTGGTGCCCTACTATTCAACCTTACGGGCATTAACGAGAACGCTGAACCCGGCGAGGAAGACGAAGAAGTGGTGAAAGAAGCAGGTGTTTCATTGAGAGAAGTCCTTGGCGAGGAGAAGCGTAACAAGATCCTGTCCGCGCTCTATATCTGCCGCTGCGATACTGCCGGGGCTGTCAGGAGTGCGGCCATCAGTGTCTGGAAAGCTCTGGTTTCAACGCCCAGAACTCTTAAGGAGCTCGTGCCTACACTCACACAGCTCATCATTCGACGACTCGGCAGTTCGAACATGGAACACAAAGTTATTGCCAGCAATGCTCTCGGCGAGCTGATCCGCAGGGCCGGCGACGGTGTCCTGTCAAGTTTACTGCCAACCCTAGAGGAGGGACTTCAAACCTCGACAGACAGGGATGCCAAGCAAGGAATATGCCTAGCTCTGAAAGAGCTCATCTCATCCGCATCCTCAGAGGCGCTGGAAGACCATGAGAAGACCCTCATCTCCGTTGTTCGGACCGCCCTTACAGATTCCGACGAGGAGGTTAGAGAAGCGGCTGCGGAGGCATTCGACTCGCTTCAGCAAATCCTCGGCAAGCGTGCCGTTGATCAGGTTCTGCCATTCCTACTCAACCTGCTCCGCTCCGACGAGGATGCCGATAATGCTCTTGCAGCGTTGCTGACTCTTCTAACGGAGACCACTCGGTCAAATATCATTTTGCCAAACCTCATCCCTACCTTGATTTCACCACCAATATCTGCCTTCAATGCGAAGGCGCTTGCGTCGCTATCGCGGGTTGCTGGCCCGGCTATGAACCGTCGTCTCCCAAACATTGTAAATTCCCTCATGGACAACATCATCAATTGCACAGACGACGAGTTGCGTGTGGATCTCGACAATTCCTTCGACATCGTCATCCTCTCCATCGACGAGTTTGATGGATTGAATGCTGTCATGAACGTCTTGCTCCAGCTGACAAAGAACGAGGATCATCGCAAGAGGGCGGCGACGGCGCGTCACCTTGCGAAGTTCTTTGCATCTGCTGACGTCGACTACTCCCGATACAACCAGGACATCATCCGAGCACTCCTAATCTCCTTCGACGACAGAGATACCGAGGTAGTGAAGGCAGCGTGGGCTGCCTTGAGCGAGTTTACTAAGAAGCTAAAGAAGGAAGAGATGGAGACGTTAGTTGCTTCTACTCGGCAGACCCTCTTACAGGTTGGCGTTGCTGGAAGCCCTCTGGCCGGATTCGAGCTGCCGAAGGGTGTAAACGCCATCCTGCCCATCTTCCTACACGGTCTCATGAACGGGACCGCGGAGCAGCGGGTACAGGCTGCCCTGGCGATATCCGACGTGGTCGACAGGACTAGCGAGAATTCCCTCAAACCGTTCGTCACGCAAATTACGGGCCCGCTCATCCGTGTGGTCTCAGAACGGTCGACAGAGGTCAAATCGGCAATCTTGCTCACTCTCAACAACCTTCTCGAGAAGATGCCCACGGCTCTGAAGCCATTCTTGCCTCAGCTCCAACGTACCTTCGCCAAGTCACTCGCGGATACGTCTAGCGATCTCCTGCGTAGTCGGGCGGCAAAGGCGCTCGGCACTCTCATCAAGTTCACTCCTCGTGTCGACCCTCTGATCGCCGAGCTGGTCACCGGTTCCAAGACAACTGACCCCGGTGTTAAGACGGCCATGCTGAAGGCACTTTACGAGGTCATCAGCAAGGCCGGCGCGAACATGGGCGAAGCCTCGCGCTCTGCAGTCTTGGGTCTTATCGATGTCGAATTGGACGAGCGGGACGACAATATGACAATCACGAACGCCAAGCTCTTCGGAGCCCTCGTGAAGAACGTGTCGGGAGAGGTGGCCGTCGGTATGCTAAAGAACCGGGTGATGACGAGAGACTTTACCAATTCGAGCGTCTTGGCCCTGAATGCCGTCCTCTTAGAGAGCCCAAAGGCGTTGCTTGACTCCCCCCTGGTCGACGACCTCCCTGAACTGCTCTGCCAAGGCATGGGCAGCAGCGTTGTAAGCTCTGACCCCCCTACCAAATCTCTAGCTGCCCTCATTGTTTACCCGAGAGAGATTATTTGCTGACAAGTCCCATTTTCCAAATAGCCGTTCATTGCCGATAACTTCGTTCTCGCCACAGGAAAATTCCTCCTGAACGACACACCGAAAACATTCAACGATACCAAACCCATCTTTGCGACGCTCTCGGCGATAATCCCACCGGGAGGGCCAAGCGATACGCGGCGCCTAGCTCTTGTCCTCGTGCGGACACTCGCACGCGCCCACCCTGACATGGTGCGACCGCATCTTGGCCTCTTCGCCCCGGCGGTCTTCTCCTCAGTCCGCGACACCATCATCCCAATCAAGCTGGCTGCGGAGGCGGCCTTTGTCGAGCTCTTCTCCGTCGCAGACGAGAATGCAAACGTGTTCGACAAGTGGATCGCGGCGGCGGGTGCGAACGGCGCAGAGGGCGGCGGTGGCGCGGACCTCCCGGCCAATACCAAGCGCAGCATGCAGGATTACTTTAAGCGCGTTGGCTTGCGGCTTGGGTCACAGGTTAGGGAGAGGAGGGAAGCGGAAGGAGGAGTAGGAGGGTTAGGCCTAGCCAATGATGAGGTCGAGGACGAGAAGGAGATCTGGAGTGTGGGAAAGATGGATGTTGGAGCCGATGTCTTTGGGAACGAGTAGAGAACGTCGTGCATACGGGAGGCCAGTTCGTTCCCTGGATGCATAGATAAGGATCCTCAGGAGGTCCATGTGTCTGAATTAGAGTAAATAAATACATGTTGAGTATTGACTCGCGTGCCTCAAGAACGATACACCAAGACCTGTGCCAATTAATGAAAAGACCAGGGCTTACAATGTGCGTTGAATACTAGCCATCTCGGTGAATTCTCACCTCTAATCTTGTCTCGTCCGCCGAATTGTTTCCTACAAACGGCACAAGATACGCAAGAATTTCTTACGAGCTGGGTTGGGGGGGAGAGGTTGCATATCTCGTGAGCCCCTTGCCCATGTGGTATCGAAGCTGGACCCACGTGACTTGGCATCTGACTGACCCGCATCATTAATAAGTTCAATTGTGCCCTCGCTAGCCCTGAGCCAATTGGCAGAAGGCTGTGGCCCCACCTCCAAACCCACAAACTCCTCCCAAGCACTGATTATTGAAATTTCGCGAGTCCCGAACTTCCCCTCAGCGGAAATTTCAAACCTCATCCGATTGAGACGACAACGACCATCAAACGAACGATAATTCAAGATGTAAGTGATGGCGATTCTATTCCCGCGAGACCCCCTGACGGAATGAACCACCCTTGATGAATAACGCGATGAGGACCTCGGCGGCTACAACCTGGAGAGATGTGGCAATTCCTCCAACCCTTTGAACGGCCTCCCTCTACCGAAACCCTCTTCATAGACACGTTGGTGATGGGGAAATGGCAAATACTGACTGTATCCGTCAACCACAGGGTCAATCTACGAACCCAGAAGCGCCTGGCCTCGGCGGTGCTCGGCTGCGGCGAGCGCAAGATCTGGCTCGACCCCAACGAGGTCAGCGAGATCAGCAACGCCAACTCCCGCCAGACTATCCGCAAGCTCGTCGCCGATGGCCTCATCATCCGAAAGCCCGTCACCATGCACTCGCGCTCGCGCGCCCGTGAGCTGAACCTCGCCAGACGGATCGGACGACACAGGGGCTTCGGTAAGCGGAAGGGTACCGCTGACGCCCGTATGCCTTCGTATGTCAACCCCCTTTGCAACCCCACCATCGACTGAAACAAGAAAAACAAAACGAGAATGTTACATATGGAGAAAGAACCATTCGACACCGGAAATTGATGGGATTTTTTTCGTCTGGTTGGACGTGCTTGGCTGACTCGGTACGAATAATAGTCAGGTCCTATGGATGCGCCGTCTCCGTGTCCTCCGCAGATTGCTCGTCAAGTACCGTGCCAGCGGCAAGATCGACAAGCACCTCTACCACGAGCTGTACCACCTCGCCAAGGGTAACACCTTCAAGCACAAGAGAGCGCTGGTCGAGCACGTACGTTCCAGCATCCACCCGGTATCCTTCCAATTTTTTTTCCCCACCTGGCTGACACTCGACCAACCACAGATCCACCGTGCCAAGGCAGAGAAGGCTCGCGAGAGGCAGATCAAGGAGGAGATGGATGCCAAGCGCGCCAGGACCAAGGCCGCTCGGGAGCGCAAGTTGGAGAGACAGGAGGCGAAGCGGAGCGCCATGATGGGCGAGGACGAGGAGGAGACCAAATAGACTCGAACTCGAACTCTTGGCGGCGGCGGCAGCGAGACGTGAATGGAAGACGGACCAAGGCGGCTTGCATTCGGAGTAATCGGTTGGGCTCTTTTCCTCCTAACATCCCACATCCACATATCACAAATGGAACCCCCTTCCAGCTGGTATTTTGTTGCTGGTTGATGCTGGTCGGACAGTGGGTTTCTTGCATGTATGGCATCGAAAATGGAATCAATGACTGGACGAATGCAGGGACGTGATCTGTCTGTGATGGCTTCTGTGTGTGATTGCCCTTGCTTCTTGCTACATTTAGATACTGCCTTACATTCGTATATTCCCAACACCTGAATGCGTCGGTGTGGCAGTCACTTGGCCGCAGGTACAACCGCAAGAACACCTGCGTATGCTGGGATTATATGCACTTGCTTAAATTTGGCACGTCCTTCAATGCTCGCCGGGTATGGAAGAGGACATGGCACATTGAGCGAGCTACACGGGGAGCCTAGCCTTGCCGATGTCGACAGACAGGCCACAAACATCAAAGAGCGAGTCCCCGTCGGAGATTCCCCCCGAATCATGCCGAGCAGCTACAGACAACAAGCCCCTTGGCGGGCACGAGCTGGCAGACTAATTATCCTAAGCGTATTCTCGGTTTGGCAGCCGATATATCCCCGACGCGCACGCTATCCCAGTACATCATCTCTTAAGCTAAGGCAAGGGCATCCGCAGCAGAATGGGGGAGGAAGGGAGAAGAAAGAAGGCATAAAACGGAGGATCAACTAGTCTGGGTCAGATTGCTTCAAATTGTCCCAAAAGGTGGTTAAGTGTGCCGAGACATGTCAGCATGTTCCCACCGAGGCGGAAGACAGATATGTTTCTTGCAAAGCGGTCTCATCACCCCCAGTTTAGTTGATGAAGAGGAAAAAAGGAGAAAGTCGGGAACAAAAAAAAATGTGGTAGCTTATCAACAGGCCAGTCTGTGGGGCGGGTCGGAGCTTGCTTGTGGGTCTGTGCGAGAGGCGGGGGTTAGCTTCGGGTTGTAGGAATGACATCGGCTCACTTTCCGAGTCAAAACCACCGCCCCGCCAGTCCTTTGCAACCACATTCAACGTCACCATCAGCCCTCGACAGGAGGCTTGCAGCATGGAAGTGTAGGTAGTCAATCGGTAAGTTGATTCACCCCTTCTGCCCCCCAATTCGTCAATGGTTCCGCCATTCCCATATTGACCGAGGTTCACAGAAGTCGAGCTACCGCAACCATGTCCCTTCCCGTTTTCCGAGGCACAGCTCGTGTGCTCCGGACTGTCCCGAGATGCTTCACCCAGAATGCCCAGAATGCCCCGAGGAGGGCGGCGTCGTCCTTGACGGCTGAGGGCCAGCAGAGAGTGAGAGTCCACTGCGGTAGCCAATTGGCATTTCTGGGAGACATGGTTGTGGCTGACTTGGAACCTGTAGCTGCTGGCAGCCCATTTGCAGGAGGCCGATCCGGCAATGTTTGAGATCATCGAGAAGGTAAGGCACAAAGACAGCGAGCATTAACTTGTCTTCCTACGATAGCCTACCCTATTACCTACCATGCCTGGCTAGTCTAGAGCTTGTTGCCTCGTCCTAACCAACGTCTGGCGATTCAGGAGAAAACGAGACAGAAGCAGTTCATCAACCTCATCCCGTCCGAAAACTTCACCTCTCAAGCTGTCCTCGATGCGTTAGGGAGCCCTATGCAGAGTATGTCCAATAGGGAAAACATCAATTCCAATGCGGAGGGCTTGTTAGCTGACAGGGCGTCGCAGATAAGTATTCAGAAGGTTACCCTGGAGCACGATACTACGGAGGCAACGAGTTTATTGATGCGTCGGAGAGACTCTGCCAACGGAGAGCCCTGGAGACATTTGGCCTCGACGAGAAGCAATGGGGTGTAAACGTGCAAGGCAAGTTGTTTTACCCTCGCCACTTTTCCTATCCGTGATGTCAATCCGACTCTAGCTAACTTTTATCTCGTGTGATCACTACAGCCCTCTCCGGCGCCCCTGCCAACTTCTATGTCTACTCAGCCTTGATGCAGCCCCACGACCGTCTAATGGGCCTAGATCTCCCTCATGGCGGCCACCTGTCGCACGGGTACCAGACTCCCACGAAGAAGATCTCATATGTCTCCAAGTTCTTCGAGACACTCCCCTACCGCCTTGACGAATCGACGGGGTACATCGACTATGAAAAATTGGAGGAGATGGCGTTGCTGTACCGTCCCAAGATTATCATCGCAGGCGCGAGCGCGTACAGCCGCAATATTGACTACGCCCGTATGCGCGCCATCTGCGACAAGGTCAATGCATACCTGATGTCCGACATGGCACACATCTCCGGCATGGTTGCCGCCCAAGTTGTGCCCGGCCCCTTCACCCACTCCGATATAGTCACCACAACGTCGCACAAGTCCCTCCGTGGGCCGCGAGGCGCCATCATCTTCTTCCGTCGTGGCATCCGCCGAACTAACCCGAAGACCAAGGAGGACGAGATGTATAATCTCGAAAACCCTATCAACGCCTCCGTCTTCCCGGGACACCAGGGCGGCCCCCACAACCACACCATTGCCGCCTTGGCCGTCGCGCTCAAACAGGCGCAGGCCCCTGAGTTCCGCGCTTACCAGGAGCGTGTCCTTGCCAACTCTCGCGCACTCGCGCGCCGCCTCAGTGAGCCAAAGGGCAAAGGGGGGCTGGGCTACTCGCTCGTCTCTGGCGGTACCGACAACCACCTCGTTTTGGCAGACCTTAAGCCCCAGGGCATCGACGGAGGGCGCGTCGAGCGCGTACTGGAGCTCGTCGGCGTGGCAGCTAACAAAAACACCGTGCCCGGTGACAAGTCCGCCCTTACGCCAGGCGGGCTCAGGATGGGCACGCCGGCCATGACGACGCGCGGCTTTGGCGAGGATGACTTCAGTCGTGTTGCCGACATTGTGGACCGTGCCGTCGCCATCGCGGTGCGCGTCAACAAGGCCGCCAGGAGTGCTGCCGAGGAGAGGGGCGACAAGTCGCCCGGGAAGCTGAAGAACTTCCTCGAGCACCTCGGCTCTGGGGAGACAGACGCGGAGATTGTGCAGCTGAGGAGCGAGGTTGCGGATTGGGTGAGCACCTATCCGCTACCTTGGGATCCGAAATAGTAGCCTGGATCCCGTTATATGTGGGGTCGAGTAGAGCGTTAAGTTAGGTATAGGTAGCAAGATACTGGTGCAGGATCATCTCCCTTCCCTCTGAAACGTCGTTCCTGGGCATATCTGGGCAAAGGGGTTGGCTTCATTGTCTCAACACATGAAATTCTTTTTGCAGTTCAGCTCGATGTACAACTGGTTAGTTTGTATTCCTCACGTCTATATCGGCAACTGGGTGGAAGGATATGTATGCAAAATATCATCCCGACTACGTATTTGCTGGCATCCTTCGTAAAATGGTATCTTAGTATCTCGCAGTCAATATCCAATCCAGCCCTACAACTTTCTGGCCCCTTTCACTCTTTGTTTTGAACCAAACAACGCCCCGGGCCGTCAACATGCCACAGAATAAAACCAACTATCCAAGATCAATCGATTAGGTTCAACAGCCCCGGGCTATACTCGGGACACTTCCCCCGCCCACATTTGTCCACCAAACTCCAAGTTGGGACACCTGTGCACACCTGTCCGCTGTTTGGTGATGTGATGGTTTTCGTTGGCTTGAGACATCTCGCCAGCCGCGTAAAGCGTCTCCAACCCACGG
>Ga0164242_10007405_pt1 | contig 12026 bp, 10 predicted proteins | sample OricomgcompostMG_FD_108783 | JGI IMG/M metagenome (GOLD analysis project Ga0164242, IMG submission 108783) | Miracle-Growth compost microbial communities from Emeryville, California, USA - Original compost - Miracle growth compost (MG) ... | reverse complement strand
TCCGCGCAGCGCCTCTAGATTCATTTTCGAGGGGTCGGGCTGCCCATGTTCGAATGCACTCATGCGGGCATCGGATCCCGAATAGCCCGCCGCCGCGGCAGCTTGAGCGCCTGCGTTGGCGAGATATTTTTTCAGCGTCTGGTAATTGGCCGTATCATTGGGACTGACTTGGAAGCCCAAAGAGTTCATGACACCGGTGATGAGATGGGACGTATCAGCGCCGGGCCCCGTGCCTCCGGTGAGAATGCCCCCGCTCATCGAATCCAAGGCATCCAGCGCTCGGTCGTAGCCATTGATCGCGATAGGCGCTTCGCCGGCCGACTGCGTCAAGGCGTTGTACCGATCCGCGCCGGCCTTGGCGATATCGGCTTGACCCAGCGCTGGGCCGGTGGCGACCCCGCCCATTTGCGCGCCGCGTGCGGCAAATTGACCCTTGGTCATCATGGAAGGGGTGCCGGTCGCGGGATTGAAATAGGGCACCGGCGTAGCCGCCTCTCCGGGCGTCATGGAGTTCTGGATCGTGCCGGCGACCCGAGGCGTACCCGTTACGGGATTGGTGGCTACGATATTCGTCTGGCCGCCGGTGTTGACCGTCGACACCGTGGGCAACGAATATTTCTGTTGGATTTCGGGCGGCAGGTTGGCCAGCATGCCCGTCAAGTGATTGCGTAGCGCCGCCGGGTTACCGATGTCCGGGGAGATTTGCTGCACGGCTCCCGCATAAGTATTCGCATCGATCACCCCGTTTTTCAGCATGCCAGACAGCGTATTCAGGTAATCCGTGCCGCTGGCGTTCGGATTGCTCAGCAGATTGACGCCGGCCTGCGCCACCGCTTCCGCGCGCTTTTTGGCAAGCGCCTGGGCGTTGGTCTGGTAGGTGAGCTGCGAATTGGCCAGGTCTTGAGAATTTTTCAGATACGTGGGCAAGTTGTAGGCGCCAGGCCCCTGCGCCATGATCGATGCGAACCTGTTCTGGTCGAGTTTGCCAGTCGCGGGATCGATGGCCTGCTTGTAGGCCTGGGATGCCGCGATATTTGCGTTGATCTGTTGGTTAAGCGCTGCCCCCTGAAGCATATTGTTGCGCACAGCCGCGACCTGGAGCAGATTTTGCAATGGGTTCAGTTGCGTGACGCCGCGCCCCGCGTTCAGAGGAATAGAAGGATCAAGAGCCATTGTCACACGTCCTATTGTTTAATTCCGTACAAGGTGACGCCATTGCCGCTACCGCTATTGGAATTGTTTCCCAACATCGAATACAGCAGCGCATTATTTCCAATGCCGTTGAGCGCGCCCGTCAGTGCATTGGCGCTGCCCACGGTACCAGAGGCTTGCGCGTTCGCCCCGGAGGTCAAATAGTTGCCCTGGTTTGCCGCGGACTGCATGCCGTAGGCGCCAGTCTGGGTCGCCGAACTTTGGCCAATGCCGAGTAGGCTCAGCAGGCGATTGACATTGTTCGCTGCGGCGTTGTAGTTGGTCTGGTATTGCGTGAGCGCGTTGTTGTACTGGTTCTGGTAGGTGTTGTCGGCCAGTCCCGAGGCGAACGTCTCCGCGCCCTTCAGTTGTGCACCAGACAGCCCCAGGCCGCGCGAGGCCGCGCTATTATTCACGGCTCGCATGCCTTGCGCGTAATTCCACTCGTAGCCTGGCGTCTTGGTCAGATCGCCGGGATTGAAACTGAACGTTTGGTTCAGGATATTGTTCGGATCTTTCGTGAGATTGCTGAGGATGTCGCTGTACGAGGAATTTTGCTGTTGCTGCAGTTGCGCCTGCACCGCCGCATCCAAACCGGCCGTGTCGACGGACGTGCCGGATTGCGAGGACGAACCTTGTGGGTAATACCAGTCCGTGTAGGACATGTCGGCATCGCCGCCCGTCGACCGCGTGTAACGCCAACCATACTGGCCCGTTGCCGGGTTCATGGTATAGGTCGCGTTTGGGTCGCGCGAAATCAGTTGTGAAATCTGGCTCGGAATCTGCGACATTGACACCGGCGTACTGCTATTCGAGGTGTATTGCGGCAGCAATTGCTGGTAGATCTGATCGTAGGTAAGCTGTGGCGTCGAAGGCGTATTGACGTTGTAGCCCATCGCCTGCAAAAGCGGGTTGATCGCCGCGGTGCCCAGATTTCGATAGGGCTCGAGGTCGCTGCGCACCTGGTCGAATTCGTCCTTCTGCATCTGCGCCGCTTTGTTTGCGGCATCGGCCTGAGTATCGGCGGCCGACGACGCCGCATCCGAACTCATCATGCCACCAAGTAGGGAGGTGGCACCTCCAATCACGGCAGCAATAGGATCATCGGCGCGGAAGATGCGCGCTCGGCGCAGGTCGCCGCCCAGGGGATTGCCCAGCGGATCGCCCTTGACGGCGTATCGAGAAGGCTTATACATAATTCGGTTTCTCGCAACGTAAGTGGATCACGCCATCGGCGCGCCCGATTTCCTGAAAGCCAAGCCGCTGACAAAATCGCAGGCCTGCCGCATTGTCGACGGCCACCGCCGTTTTCAGCGGTCGAGGCATTCTTTCCATGACTTCCCTCAAGTGGCGCCGCATCGCAGAGCCTGGTGCGCGCACATATCCCACATGCAGCTCATGCCCTTGAATAAGTACCCCTCCGATTAACTCATCATTTCGCGTGAGCGGCACGACATCCCAACCCTGAAATGCGGCCTCGAAAGCCGCAAATGTGTATCCAGCGGGCAGCCGAGGCCGCACCGAATCAAAGATGCGGTGGAGGGTCTTTTTCCGGCTCAATTTGTTGCGAACACCACATCAGGCGCATCCATGTAAGTGAAGCGCAATTGGTCGCCAGTAGCCAGAAAGAAGCATCCATAGAATGCTCCAGTCGAATACCATGTCGCTCCCGAATCTCGAGAGAATTCCAGATTACTGATGCCACCCCCTGAGATGAACACCACGCCGCGCGAGGCGGCCGTATATACAAATGGAGAAGCCCCCACCATCACCGGAACTGCGGGCGTCACATTGCTATCTGGTCCGGGAGGGCCTTGCGGACCTTGTTGAAGGACAAAATCCAGCACCTGAGAAGGGCTCGTGCCGTGAATCGATACGGCCGGGGCGCTCCCACTTGTGACCGAGCCGATGGACAGCACATTGGCTGGCCCGGGCGGCCCCACCAGTCCCTGGCCCTGCGTGCCGCCGGTGCGATCGAACAACCCCATGAAGAAGCGCCACCACGCCTCGCTCATGTGCCCATTGACCATCAATGGCACTTGCGGAGGCGGGATGTTGCCTTTCAGGTTCTGCGTCATTGCGGCACCGAATTGACCTGCACGAATGCGCCATTGAGCGCCGTCTTGTTCGTAGTCGACCACGACAGCTCGAAGACGCGATCTCGCGCATAGCCCAGGCGCTGAAACTGGATGGAGCGCAGATATTGGCCCTTGGCGCCCATTCCGGCCTGGATGGCGTTGCCCCAGCTCGCGCCGCGCGTGTCGCTCCAACGTAATGACAACTGTGGGTCGTCGTCCGTATCGGCCTGGCCTACTTGCATGTCGGCAATGAGTTGCCGGTACATGATCCGATTTCCCTCGCCGACCAAATGCGGGAAGGAGCGCAGCCGCACGATGGGCGCGCCGTTGTCGGTCGTAGTAGTGGGATCCAAGGCATAGAGATTGCCGTTTCCTCTGTCTCCCACGAGCCACTGGTTTTGCCAGAAAGCGAAGCACGCGCCGCGGTGCTGGTGAAACTGCCCTTGCGCGTCCATCCAGAGCCATTCATGCCATTGGTTCGTGGAGAGGTCGAACACCCACGTCTTATCTGCGGTCGGGAAGGTCAGCACGTAGAAGAAGTGACCGCCTAGCTGATAGGTGTAGCCGGTGGCGTCATCAATGCGTGAATAGCCTTGGAAAGCGTGCTCCATAGCATGTGTGGAGATCCGCAGCCCATTGAAATCCGACGTGCGCATGACCACGGCATGGCCCTGCGGATCCTGAGCGAGCCAGTAAACCGCGCCGTCCATCGTGGCCGCCGACGCCTTGGCCGCGATTCCGTGCTGGATGAACGCGCCCGGCATGCGCCCGAATGTGAAATCCTGATTGCCTGCGTCGTACCAGATTTCCGTGGTCTGCTCGCCCAGCAGGTAGACATACCGATTGGCTACGATCAAGGTCGACAGCAGATCAGGCGCCCCAGTCTTCGAGGCGAAATCCAGGGGGTCCCACGTCACGGCGAAAGGCCCCGAGCAGTACCATTGGTTCGTGCCCGGGCGGTTCAGCACCAGGAAGCCGTCGACGAAATCGACGCGATCCCCGCCGTAGAATGCATCATCCACAATCTGCGCGAAGCCGTTGGAAGCGAGGTCGATGGTGTAGCCATTGGCCGTGCCATCTACCAGCACAATGGTCTGCGTGTTGTCGGCCATCGACACGGGGCCTGCGGAGGTGCCAATGGTGCCCACTGGCGTAAACCCCCAGGCCCAGGTGACCTGGTAGACCGTACTGCCGATGACGGCGTAGAGCGCGCCGTTGCTGGCCGGATAGAGGCATCGATAGACGCCAGTGGGTGCCGTCCCAAGCAGACGCAGGCCTGCGGTCGGGTAATGCGTGGTGGGAAAAGGCGAATCGGAGGGGTTGTTCTCGGGATACAGGTTCACGCAGCGCTGGCAGTCGGCGATGAGGCTGCGCGCCTCATAGGCGCCCGAGGTCAGCGCGACTTTCATTGATTCTGATCCGCATAGACGTTGTAGCGGCCGTTGCCGAGCAGATCCGCCGGCATGCGCAGCAACGGGATCTGCGCATTGATGTTGCGGACAGTGTTCAACGCCGCCTTGGCGAGCGCCACGACCGCCGCGTTGGGCGGCAGCCCATACGCCGGAAAGAGCCGTACCGCCAGGTTGTACATCAGCGCTTCCTGATACTCATCGGGCATGTTGATTTCGTCGGAGGGCGTCGCAAATTTCTGCAACGTCTCCATGACCGTGATGTGGATCGAATACAGGCTTGTCGGGATCGGCCAGATAAAGAGGTTGCCCAGCGGATAGGCCGAGTCGTAGAAGGCATAGCGCGGAAACGACTGCATACCCTTGATCGGGATCTTGTCGTAGTCCTCGCGGGACTTGAGGATCTCAAGCGGATAATCGACCTGATAGGGCGTGGCGATGGCTTGGCGCATATACGCATACTCAAGCTTCGCCGGGCGCGTAATATCCACGTCGCCGCCCGGGCCCACGGTGTAGGACTGTGCACCGGTAGCCGCGAACGATGTCTCCACCAGGTGATAGACCATGTAGCGCTTGCGCTGCCATTGCGCCATCATCATGTTCAGCAGCGTGAAAGAGTCGGCCATGTCCTCGGCGCTGGCCGGCTGGCCGACGCCCAGGACGCTCGCCTGTTTAAGCGCCAGCAGGATCAGATCGTTTGGTGTCATGTTTCGGGCGTCCGCGGCGCTTGGGCGGCTCTTTTTCCGCGGCGGCAGGCTCTTGGCTCGCGTCGTGGATCAATATGCGGCCCGCATCGGTGTCTACCCATTTCGGGTACTCTTGATGCACATAGGGAGGGGCTTTGTAGGGCATGCAAAAAGGGGGAGGGTTGCCCCTCCCTCGCTCCAGTTAGAGAACGTCGGCCACGCCCACGCCCCATTCGCCGCGGACAGTCGCCCATCCGTAGAGAATGTCCAAGCGGGTGATGAAATCGTCGTTCACCACGTCATACGCACTGATCATGCGCATCGAAACGCCGTCGAAGTTCTCGCGGGCGGCCTCCACGACGCCCCGGCGTGGCAGTTCCAGATCGGCTGTCGCAAGCGTGAGCGCCTCCGGACGGAAGGCCACATTCTTGCGGAAGGTGACCCCTGCGCCCCCAACCAGCGTAATAGCAGCCGCGTTCGCGGGCGATGCCGTCACGGTCTGGTACTGCACCGCGGCGCCACCCGATCCCGCCGGCACCAGGGGCGGGTAGATCGGAACGGAGGTGGCGCCGGCCGCCACATCCGCGGTCACCACGAACTGGGCGAGCTCGCCCGTATCCTTCTTCGTGACCCGATTGACCGCGTTCACACCCTCGAAGGTGATGATGTCGCCCTTCTTGAACGTGCCCGTGATGGCCATGACCGTGATGCTGGTGCCGGTCTGGTTCGCGCCATTCACGCCGCCCGCGGAGTAGGTACCGTTGGTATGCTTGATCGTCGTCTGATCCATGAACCAGTCAAAGCCCAGGGTGTCGCGGGCCATTTCACCCGAGGCGTACTGGCCGGAGATCTTCACCTGCGGATTGAACAGGCCCGTGAGACCGGCCACGGTGCGCGCCTGGGTGAGCGGATCGAGCATGATCTTGCGGCGCTCGCGCGGGGCCGACATGTTGTCCAGCTTGGCGCCGGCCAGCAGCCACGTGGAGGCGTCCGGCGTGGCGATGCCCGAAGAATCCTTGTAGACCAGATTGGAGAAGCCTTCCGTTCCTTGTGCGAGATTGGAGGCTACGCCACCGGCCAGGACGTTCACGGCGGGCGCAAGGATGCGTTCGCTGAAGTCATCCAGGCTCAGCGCCAGGTCGGCGGACGAAAACGACATGTCCACGCCTTGCTGGGTAGCGACGGTCAGGGGCACTTCCTGCTCGTTCGTGCCCTGGACGGAGGCGACCTTGCCGGTACGTACCGTGTAGTCGTTGGGCAGCCGGATGCGCAGGGTATCGCCGATCTTCGCGCCCGTTTTCGCAAACTGGCTGTCGTACTGCTTGTCGACGTTGCGCAGCAGCGCGTTTGTGTTGGTGAAAAGTCGGATCGCCTCGCGGGTGATCATGTTGATGGTAAGAAGAGAATTTGCCATGCTAGAGCCTCATTACTTGGATTTGAAAAGGGTTTCGTTGCGCCAGCGCATCCATTCCTCGGTCGACATCTTTTCCGGGTCTTTCTCGACTCGGGAAGATCCATCGACAGGCGTGATGGGCGCCGGCGCACTCGACACAGAGGTCGGCGCGGGCTTGCCCAGCTTGTCAGCCATGCGAGCGAGTTCCGCGGCCATCTTGAGCGGCGGCAACGACATGACGCGGGAAGCTTCGTCGGGGTTTTTCCCCAAGGCATACAGCACCTTGTGTCCGTCCGGGAGGTCGGTAGCGACCTCCAGAAATTCGGGCGTCAACCCCCCCAGCATGCCGAACGTGCGTAGGGTGTCGTCGAAGTCCTTGAACTCCGTCTTGCCCTTCGTGTAGGCGGTATTGCAGGCCTCGTCAAACTTGGCTTGCTTGAGCTGGGTCTGCGCAATCTGGCTAGCGCGCGCCTCGATTTGCTCCTGGGTGAGGGGCTTTTCGGGGATTGTTTCGGCAGGCTGCGCGATCTGCGCTTCCAGCGCCTCGCGTTTGCGGCGCTCTTCGTGCTTCTCCCGGGTCAGTTGGTCAATCCGGCGTTGCACCCATGCAGGCGTTTCCTGTTTTTCAGGATCGGCTGCTGAGGCGGTTTCCGGTTGTGCCGTCTGGCTGTCGGGGTTGGCATTGTCCGTGCCCTGCTCGGACTCAACAGTTACGGGCGTCTGCGTCGCTTCGGTCGAAACCGTGGAGGACTCATCCACAATTTGGCTATCAGGCATGATTTCTCAAGGATTGGGCATCGCCATGGCGGGCGAAGGCGCTTGCGCGTTTTGCGCGGGCAAAGAAAAACCCGCCGTAGCGGGTTCAGGAATCGGTGCGTCTTGGGCGCCGGGCGGCGCGCCGGTGGGTAATGGTGTATTCAGGGCCTGCATCAGCAGTTGCGCGGTCAGCGCCGCGATGGCTTGCGGATCGGGTGGCGTGACCTTCAGCCGATCGGTTTCAGCCTTGTAGCTGTCGATCTGGAGCTTTTGTTGCTGGATGCTGCTGTCGTACTTGGCGCGGTCCAGTTGCTGGGACATTTGCTGCAAGGCTTGCCCCATCTGCTGCATCTGCTGCTGCATCTGCTGCATTTCGGGCGGCGGCGCATCACCCTTGATGGCAGCAGGTACCATGCGCTCAAGGCGCTCGGCCAGTTCGTCGGCCATCGGAAAGTCCGCGGCTTTCATGATGAGGTCGCCGGCCACCTTCATGATTTCGGGGTTCTGACTGGCGATCTGCGTGAGCGCGTTGAACGCTTCCTCGCGGCGCGTCTGGTACGCCGGGCCGATATCGGCCACCACGTCATATTCGCCTACGCTGGGGTTGAACGCGATCTGAATTTCGTTGGTCATCGCCTCGCGCTGCTGCGTCACTGCGGCCTGGGCTTGCGGATCGACCGTAACGGTGCTTTCCGAGCCATCCTTGCCGAGAATGCGGATCACGCGGCGCGTGTCGTAGATTTTGGGAATCAGGTCAATCAGGATCTTGCCGGTGAAGCGGATGGCGCGGCTCAGATTGTCGATGTAGTGATACGTGGCCCGATCGCCCTGGCGCTGGCGCTGATTGATGGCCACGCCCGAGGTTTCGTTGCTCGGCGCGCCCATGGCGGCGTCGTACTGGCCCGACACCATCCGCATTTCTTCCGCAGCATTCTGCATCATGGTCAGGTACGCAGGAGCGGCCGTGGGCGGCTGCTGGCGTTGGGGCGCCGCAATCTGCTGCCCAGCATCGTCCAGGCCGTTATAGGGCAGGTAGGCGTGCGTCTCGGTATTGGCCGTGGCCCAATAGTTCTCGAAGCCCTGCACAGCCTCGACCGAGGCGATGTAGGGCTGTTTGCCTTGTAGTGCGATAAATTCCACGCAGGCCGACGAACCATAGTTGTACATGCGCTGCGGATCCTTCAACGCCCGCACGTGGCCCTTGCGGTCGACCTTACCCTCGATGATGACCTCTTCGCCGATCACGCGCACGATGGGCACGTATTTGCCGGGCCATTCGCGCCGGTCGATGACTTCGCTGCCCGCGATCAGGCACCACTTCACGGTCGGCGTCTGAAGTGCGCGACGCGGAATGCTCTTGTCGGCCAGCACGGCTTTCGCCGTCTCGGTATCCAGTTCCGAGGCGCGCACCAGGCGCGGGCCGTCCTCGGCCCGCATGGCGATCAGCGTGTCCGAGCGCATTTCCACGTAGTAGTACTCGCAGACGCGCACATGGTCCTTGTCGCACCAAGCGTCGCCGTTACCCAGCGCCGCGGTCGTGGTGATATTCTCGTGGCCCGGATACTTCGTGTTGAATTCGTCCGTGGTCAGATCGTCGAAAATGAAGCCGAATTTCGCGTCCGAGCCGTCCGCTTCCTTGATGTCGGGATCCAGGTAGACCGACAGCGGATCCTTGATGCGGCGCACGAAGATTTCCTGGTCGAAGCTGTGGGCGTTGGCGTAGTCGGTGATAACGCGCCAGTAGCCGATGCCGCCGAACACCTGAAACTCGGTGCCGGTGTCGTAGGCGGCTTGGGCGTTCGACGCGTACTCGATGTGCCGGATGATGCCTTCGTAGATCTGCGCCGCATCATACGTGGCCTGGGTCGACACCGGATGCACGACCACGCCGGGCTTGTTCTGCTTGGCATCGTTGATGATCTGTAGGCAGTGCTGGCGCGTCTTGTTGATCGTCAGGCACGGGCGGCGGTCGATTTCGCGCGTGCGGCGCAGCGCATCGGGCCACTGGTATTGATTGTCCGGATCCCCGTTGCCGAATTTCAGATCGTCCTCGAATAATTCGCGGGCGCGGCTCTCCCAGTCCTCGCAACGCTTGAACCGATCCTTGGCGGTGCGGATCAGCTTTTCGTCGGGGGCTTCTTTCTTCGCGGCCATCAGTTCATCCAGCCTTGCGCGCCGACGAAGGGGCGCGGCTTGGGTTTCGGGGCGGGGGCTTTTCGTTCCCTGACGATGCCGGGGAAAAGCTCAGTGAGCGCCCAAATCAACGAATCGGCCCGGTTGGGGCTTCTTTCGCCGAGATAGCCCGCAGTAGAGAAGGCCGTCAACTCGTCTTCGAGCTCCATAAAATCGCCCACGTGACGCACCTTTCCGGCCTCATATAGCGCACTGATCGGCTCTGCTCGCACCGCTTTGCCGCGTGTGGCTGTCACGGATTTATAGGGTGTGCGCGGCCTGGCCGTCTGTATCGTGTGCTGCACCATCGCCCCTCCGTAATTAATCTCGCCCACCACCACATCGGCTGCGTGCCGATCAAAGGCACTCGTTGCCACCCTTGACCATGTAGCGGGCCCCGCTTTGACTGTGCAGTCTTCCAGCAAATACGCATTGCCATCTGTGCCAAGCCCTACCACACATATACCGATGGCGTCGTTGTCGGCATTGTCAACATCACCAGACCCGGAAGGGTCGACCGACACCACCACGCGCACGAAATCCGGCACGACGCCATCAAGCACGCGCCATTTGTCGATGTCTTCCTCGTGGAAAAGCTGATTGGGGGTTGCGTCTGCGAACTCGCCCTTGAGAAATCGTTTTTGCAATCTGGCGCCCAAGCTCTTGAGCGTATCCAGGTAGCCAGATGGCAGATTTTCGAGGTTGTCTTGGGGGTTGATCTGCATGCACGCATAATCTTCTGGGAGTGCCACCGGCTTCTTGGTGTCTGGGTCGCGCTTTTCGACGAACAGCCGGTATGTCCAATGGCTCTTCGGCGGCGGGTTGCAGTCAAAGAGCATGCGCGGCTTCAGCACCTTGGGCGTGATCCCTTCGACTGCCTGCATAACATGCTGCGCCAAGCGGGTAATTGCTATGCCTACGCTTCCCCAGGGAATCTGACTGCATTCGTTCAGGTAGATGGTGACAAATTCCATGCCCAGGATTTTCTCGGTGCGTTCCTTGTCGTCCAGGCCGCCGAACCATATTTCGGATCCATTTGGCAGCGTGGCAAACCAATCCGTTTTGCTCAATTCGTAGGGCACGCCAGGGAAACACAGGCTCATGACCTTCGGAAACGTGTCGAAGATGATGGATGCCTTGATGGCATTGAAACGAAACCGCAAAATAGCGTGACGTGAGCCTGGCGCCTTGATCGCCCGCGTGCAGACCGTGCGCACCAGCAAAAATGTCTTGCCCGAGCGCGAGCCGCCGAACAGCATGATGTATGTGGCAAGACTCGACAGAATGCCTCGCGCCTCTTGCTGCTTGGCCGTGAATTTCACAGATCCTCATCGAGCGGAGACATAACCACGCGCATCTCTCCGGAATGCTCGACCTCCTGCTTGTCGCGCCAGTTCTTCGGGTCGCGGTTCTTCAGCCAGAAAATCGCGGCCGCGGTGTCCGGCGGATAGTGCTTGCGCATGGGCGTCTTCACCAGGCGCGTGCCGACGACGCGGATGTCGGTCTCATCGTGCTCGTAGCCCATCGCGCGGCGGTAAAGGCTCTGCTCCACTTTCCGGTCGGCTTCGGCCTTCGGGACTTTTAGGGCCTCCGAAAACTCTTTATGCTCGACCTTCCAGAGGCTGACCGTCGACACCGACACCTCGAAGAAATCAGCCAGCTGCGCATCGGTGGCGCCGAGCCGGCACAGCTTGGCTGCTTGCTCGGCATACTCGGGCTTGTACTTGCTCGGACGACCTGTTTTTGCCATTACAGCTTGTCCGCCACCCGCTCGAAGGCGCGCTCGATCTCGTGCCAGATATGCGCCGGGATGGCGGGGATCTTGTCCAGTTCCTGGCGCATCGCGGCAATGAACGGGTGCGGTTCGTCGGACGCCTCGGCCTGGTCGTCGGCCGGTGCTGCATCGGGCGCCGGATCAGCCGCGGCTGGCTGCGCGGTATCGGCGTCCAGCGCAGCGGCGACGGCCGGAGCGGCGTCAGGCGTCCCGGTTGCGCCGGTGGCGACCGCGGCAGCGACTTCGCCGGGATCGGCCGGCGCGGCAGCTGCGGTGGCGTCGGCTACGGGTTCGGTGGTGGGGGTTTCGTCGGGCATGAGAGCGATCCAAGAAAAACGGCCCCGGAGCTTTCGCTCAACGGGGCCGGGAGGGATTGCCAAGGCAGCAGGGAGGGAGACAGGGCACCGAGCCCCAAAGCAAAAGCCCCACGCTTTCACATGGGGCTTCATTTGCATCGGACGCGCGCCGACCGCCTAAGGGCTCGTAATCATGCCAAATGGCAGAGAGTCAGATTGTCAGCGCAATTATAACGGCATTTGAATGCGATGCGCATCCCCTTAAACAGTT
>Ga0164242_10007404_pt1 | contig 12027 bp, 8 predicted proteins | sample OricomgcompostMG_FD_108783 | JGI IMG/M metagenome (GOLD analysis project Ga0164242, IMG submission 108783) | Miracle-Growth compost microbial communities from Emeryville, California, USA - Original compost - Miracle growth compost (MG) ... | reverse complement strand
TATAATTTACTATTGTCCTTTAACAACCCTATTTCAGGTGAACTATGATTCAAGACGACATTACAGAATTGCGCCGCCGTGTTGGTGGCGGAAAATATCTCTTAACTCGCTGCGTTGCTGAACGTGCAAAACAGTTGCAAAATGGCGCGGTTCCTTTGGCAGAAGCAAATTCCACCAATAGCATCAGCGTTGCCATTCAGGAAATCGTGAAAGGCAATGTAGCTTTTAATTTTACCGACGGTAAAGAGCTCAATCTTTCCAATAAATCAAACGCGCGAGCAAATCGATAAAAAGTTAACAAATGCGAAAAGGGCGAATAAATATTCGCCCTTTTTTGCTGCCGGTTTTTGGTAGTAAGATATCAAGATTGTCATTGCGAAGGAGCTTCAGCGACTGCGGCAATCTTATTGACAGCGAAGATTGCCACGTCGCAGGCTCCTCGCAATGACAGAAAAGCAAAGCCACAATGACAACGAAGACAAAATGACAGGAAAGACAATATTACATCGCTTATCCTTTATATACCAAAAACGCATGTGGATTATTCTCGCCAAGCCGGACGATAAGAAATTCGCCGCGTCGCGAAACGCTCAGAGTTTGACCTTCGATTTTATCCTTAAAAGCAGCTTTCCCTGTAGCTAATGCTTGTCCTTTCGACGCGCCTTGCCATAATGCGGCTTCGACCATTCCTGCATCAGCTGACAACTCTAACCTAAAAGTACTTTTCGCATCATCCGGTTTACTTGCATCGCCCAACAGAAGTTCCACTTTTTGATCTTTGGTAAGCGCCGGCAGCTTGAAAGTCACATCGCCATCACCCCAAAATAATCCTTTGTTCCAAAGGGTTTTCGCATCCTTTGCATCCACATTTTCCGTTTTTAGCGAGGTCGGTGAAGAAGGAATCCAGGAACCTTGCGGCGTGCTCCATCCGCCCATCGTTTCGGCCTGACGTGGATCTACGTACAATTCAGGAACTTTCGCCCAGATTTGTCGCTGTTGCGGAAAATGTACTAAAACGCCATTGAATCGCGGCGCGTTGGCGGAATTTTTCTTGGCGTAGATTCCCGCCTTACCAGCTTGTAATGTTTCGTCATACGCATCCACCAACAGCGATTTATCTTCGCCCGTCGTCACTTTCAGATATCCATTTTCTTCTTCAAAACTCCACAAAGTACTTTTGTTATCAAATTGTGTCGCCGTTTTTACCTGCGCTAACATTTTGGTAACGTTTCCCTGAACCAGCAATAATTGCGCTGTTCCCGCTTCAGGTGATTTGGACTTGGAGCCAGTAATTTGGAAAGAATAATATCCTTTATCAGTTGCATTCAGTAACAACCCGATTGCGCCGTCATCCGGCAAAACAGCGCTGCTATCGATGCCATAATTGCTCCAGCTTTTTTCACCAATCAGCGCAATGGCTTTTTCCGATGTTTTCGGCGAAGCCTGCTTTTGCCAGTTCCAGTTGCCAACTGAGGTTTGCCAGCGTCCAGGAACGGAGTGCGAAAAATCATCCAGAATATCTTGCGCGTCGCGAATGTGAACATCATCAAAAGCCGCATTTTTATCCGCAGCCGAATTCATGGAATAAACGCCAACGCGCCCCTGGCCAAACCAGCCCGTGTTTGCGTGCAGAACTTGATGTCCATCGATATACGCCCGCAATTCGCCACTGTGCATTCGACATTCCAAGCGATACCATTGATTCATTCCATAGGATTCATAAGTGTCGCCAGCGAGAACCAGAGTTTTGCCGCCAACGATTGCGCGCAATTGAACCTGGCCGTCTTTATTCCACACAAAGAGCAAATAGTTCTGCGCATCTTGCGCATAAATTATCAAGCCCAGCGCATCCGCGCCTTGCGGTTTTACGGCGCTGGAAAAGCTGTAGTCCGACCAAAAAGGATGTCCCGCGAGAGCCAGATTTTCTCCTTTGTCGCCGCTTTCAAATGCAAAGGGATTTGCCGATTCCGCCACTTGCGCCTGGGTATCATTTTCCATGATGCCCGTGGTTTGCCATTTTCCTGTGACTGTGCTCCAAATGGTCTCCGTCAATTTAAGAGAATGAATCACCATGCCGTTTCGAGGATTTGGCTTGGCTGCTTCGTAGGCGGCTTTCTCAGAAACGCGCATAAAATCATCATCGAAAAAGGGCGCGCTCGTCGGTTGCATTTCGATATTTTCCACCGATCCAGCAGCGCCCTTCCAACCGATTGCGCCTTCATCAAAATGATCATCTTCGGCACGCAGCACCACACGATTTTGCCAAATAATATTCCAGCGATTGGCGCGGCGCTGCAAAACAATTACCGTTGGAATGGTTTTGGTCGCAGTAAATTCTCCAGCGCTCCGCGTTAAAAGTACTTTTTTACCTTGATGTTGAACGCTAAGCGAAATGGCATTCGGGGTGAAATCCACATAATAACCATCGCCATTCTTCTGACGCGCCAAAGACCATTCGACGGGCAAAGCCGTGAGCTGCGCAGAAACATTATATCCGCCCGCTTCGGCGTCATCATCCAGATCGGTAAAAGTACTTTTAGCCGCCACGCCATTCTGCGCAACGGCATACTTCGGAGAAAACAGCAAACTCGCGCAACATCCACAAACTAACAAACACCAAAACCAGCAACGTCGCAAAGAAGCGATCATGGAAAATCCCTTAAAAGTACTTTTGTATATTAAGGCTAACGTGGAACAGGGAGTTTGTCACGGTAAAGTAAACTTTCTTACTGACTATCCAACTTCCATGTAGAGCTACCAACAGCATCATCCGCCAGAACAATGAAGCCTGTTTAATTTTATCAAACGTTATTAATTAGGATATGTACCAGTTTGGAATATTAAAAAAATGTTTAATTTCCACCAATTGGCTCTGATGCTTCACCAACCATTTTCGTTGCCGATCGCAGAGATATTTTGATTGTTTCTTCCACATAACGCGACTTATCATTTTCCGTCAATAATTTCGTAGGCCATTCATCAGTACGTGCCTTTTGTTGAGCAACATCAGCAGGGATAGTATATGTTGTTCCACTCTGTTGATATGTATATGCCTGTATGCTGGGGAATGTTAATATTAATTGTGAAGATAATGTCTCTGTATCATTCCATTTGGCATCTTTGTCGTCTTGAGCAACGTCATAACCCGTCCCATTCTCACCTGCACCACCTACATCGTCGGGAGTCCAACTACGCCAAGCACCGTTCTGATAAACTTGCCCTGCACTATAAGTTCCGGTAAAAACAGTTCCGTCTAACTTATAGGTAGCTACATTTCCTTGGGTAACTCCAACCACCCGCTTAACACCAACATCGCTTAAACTTGAGTATGCTTGACTACTTGCAGCCACTTGAGGGTAAAATTCATCATTTGCTGGGTTCGTAATGTCATTCAATTTTTGAGTTGTCCATGGGATCGTAAAATTGAGTGCCCCACCACTTACTGTTAGTTCAACGTGACCATTATTTTTAATCAAGTACGTTAAGTCAAACGAAGTAGTCGACGACTTTTCTCTAAAGCCTTCCCATTCTTTGTTTGTTCCGCTAATCACAAATTTTTTCGGAGTCACAAAATAATCAACAAAGAATTTTTTTGGCTTTCCGTCTACAATTCTCGTTTCCATTTGTCCATGACGTATAAATGCTCCCCAACCATTCTCGAGAATTGTCCCACTGTCATACTTGACCTTATTACTATAATATTGTAATCCAGCATCGACTTCACCAGTCCCAAAACTTCCGAGATAATACGTTGGAGTAGCTCTGAATACGCGTTACCGTTAAGTGGATTTTTCTCCGTTGCATTAAAAAAAGCATCTTCAATCGTCGTGGTGGGCGTCTCGAGCGCCCACGATAGATGTCCCGAAACTCCTACAAGATTCGCAGTTGTTACACTCTTTACTCTTCGATTTATTCCAAAGTCACCACTAGGTCTTTTTCCACCACCTTCAACTATATTCGCTCCTTTCGAATCTACAGCACTTATTAACAAAAACAATACAACTACGATAAAGTTAATATTCTTAATCATATATCCTCACTTTTTATTTATATAGTGTTCCCCACGTAAGTGAAAAATTATTCACATCTTCGCAAATGATTTTTACATTCTTCGTAGTAATATCAACTAAATTTAGTTTCACAGGAAAGAGGTAACGATTTTCCCCTATTTTTTCCCCCTGATGTTCTGAATAAAAAACTAATTGTTTTTCATCGCTGGATAACCAATAGACATTGAATTGAGGTTGGAAGGCTGCTCTATCATGAAAGTCTTCGCTGTCTTTTTCTTCCACTTTTGCAATTTCCAGTATCCTTTGAGAGGGAAAATCATACTCCATTACCGTTAGTGTTCCTGTTTTATTCCGATAATTCGACACACAATAAATTAATTGATTATTGTCTTTGGTAAATTTTGCAAAACTCGGCTCAAATCCGCTGATTTCTAATTTTGTTGTTTTCTTAAGTAGCGTGTCAAACAAACACAAGTACCGATAACTAGTTGGAGTATCATTCTCATCATTATCTTTTGTGTTTTCTTGATCAGGATTATGTGAGTTCAAGAAAAGTACTTTTGAACGGTCATCTGAAACAATTTGAATTTTTGCGCCTGAGATTAGTAACTTGGTGGCACCATCAACGACAAATGTCTCATAAATATTTTGTTTTCCCTGAAGATGGAGCGACTTATCGCTGGGATCATTTTCTGTTCGTGCATGTTCCGCAGCTGTTTGATTATAAAATATGCTGTCTTTTCCTGACCAGGTAAAGTATCTAAGCGATTGCCCGCGCGCAATATATCGATTTGCTTTCTTTTCCACATCATAAACAAAAAGTTTCAATGGGCGGTAAATCCCTGCTATGCCGTACTCACCGCCAAACATATCCCCGCCTTCTAAATAAGCAATATATTTGCTTGATGGCGACCAAGATACAGGATAGTAAGTTAAATCTGATTGAGTGACTTGATCTACTGTATTGGATGATAAATTCCAGATGTAAATTCTGAAACTATCATAAATATCTCCATATGTTCCCAGTTTAAAAAGGACGTATTTTCCATTAGGAGATACCTGAATGTCAAAGCAACTAAGACTCGATTTATACGGTAACAGGATATCTCCTATTACCTTTCCATCTAATACTTTTTTCAACGTAATATAGCTCGAGTAACCAGCCTCTGAATTATCAAAAATATTCCTTGGAGAAGCTATAACGCCTGTTATCCCGACTGCATCTTTGAGTTTAATGGTATTCTCCTTGTCTACTTTTGTAATCGGCGTCATAAACTTAACTCGTTTATAGTCAGCAATCACACCCGCGTGACAATTGACTGTATTCATAGATACTAATGTGATTATACACATTAAAAAACAGGCGATAATCCGTTGACATAAAAATTTCATTTTTGCTCCTTATTGATGACGAGGTCATTATCTCATCTGGGTTAAATCCGTTGCCTTAAGTTTTATGGTGGTTGCTTGATAGATCAGCGGGCCGCCTTTGAGGTATACCGTAGCATACCCCTGTTCTTTGGGATCATCTTGCTTAGTTGTTGATGTGATTATTTCAACGAATGGCACTGCAATTTCGCCGTCCTTTAGTGGATTTCCGTCACTATCCACAAAATAGATATACCGTGAATAATTTTCAGCGGACACACTCCCATCCCCTTTATTCAAAATAATATCGCCAATACTAATCCGCATGGTATGGCCGTTAACCGGAACTTCGTTTCCTCCTTTATTAAATTTCAAATATAACTTTGCAGTTGTCCGGTCGCCACCACTAATTAGAATATCGGTATTAAACCACCAGCCATTATCCGCATCATTGGGAAAACTGACTTGCTCCGGCTCAAGTGCGAAATTGCGTTTACTTATCGCTTCTCCGAAATCACAAGTTACACTTCCCACATCCTTGTAATTATCTTGCGAATCCTTCCATTCCACCTTTACCTTAACATCCTGAGAAATCACATCACTACTAATGACAGTAACGCTGCCGCTGAACTTGCCGGTTTCGTCGGCTGTTGTCGTGATAGTGGTTTCTTCCACTTCTTCACCATCCACGATAAACTTGGCGCGTTTGGCATCTTCGCTGCCTTTATTACCTTCAAAAGTCAGATAAAGCGTTGCCGCCACCGGATCACCCGTGTCTTTGTCCGTAGTAGTGAGATGGATGGTTGCTTTATGTACAGGATTGTCGATATGTCCTGCGGCTGCGCGGATGTCGTCTCCTGTATCCACATCCGGTTCTTTTTCCTGCACCTTGATGGTGAAACTACGTTGCACATCGTCATCATCGCGCGAGCCGTATTCTCCGTCAGGAATAGCAGTATTGGCATCCACCAAAGTGCAGGTGATGGTGTATGAACCTTCTTCCGAGGGTGCTGTCCAATTTAGTTTTTTCGGGTCGGTGGGATCTGGCGTCAAGATATTTTCATCTTGATCTTTCCAGATATAAGACACACTTTCCGGAACCATCCCTGACAGGGTATGCCCCAGATATTTGGAGTCTTCATCGGTTGCAGCGGCAACCTGCAAGGTAATCGATTCTCCTGGCTGAACAGTTTTTTCGCCACCTTGTGGCGACTGAATTTCTCCGCCGCTTATAGGCGATTGAGGAGTCCAGACAACAGGCGGCGGCGGAGGTGGATCGCCTGGTGATGGTGATGGGAAGTTAAGATCAGGCCAAAAATCATCTGGCCCGGGCGGAGGATCATTGTTTCCCACTACTTTACCGCCAAAAGCACCCAGCAGCTGGCCAGTTTCCGTGCTAGTCGCATTCAGCGTGAAGTTGCCATCGCCCTGGCCGGTAATCGTGAGATGGCTCCCATCGAAAGTAACAGTAACGTTGCCACTGCCTGAAACTTGATCAAAATGGATGTATTGCGCTGCCTCAGGCGGATAGACATTGACTGTATATGTTGCCGACGTTCCATTATCCAATACCAAACTTTGCGGATCAATATGAATACTAACCACCATGACTTCCACGGTGCGGACAATCTTGGGATCATCGCGCCGCCCCGATTCAGGCGGCTTTTTGATTTCTTTCGGCTTGTCGTCAATTGTGCAGGTGAGTGTGAAATAGCCCACGATATTTTCCGGCGCATACCATTGGGTCGTCCGCCCTTTGACAGTATCTTTGCGAGTTCCCGGATGTTCCGGGTCATCAAATGTACCGCCACTGGCGCTCCAAGTGTAAATTACATCATCTTCTTCGGTGTCGGTTTCATCCAGAACTTCCCACGTATCCAAATCCGTGGCCTCCGTGACTTCGCATGCCACAGGGCCGCCGCTGGACGCATTGCGCACTCTTGTCATTACATGTGCTGGCGTCGGAGTTGCTGATTGATTCTGTGGGGCAATCATTACGCCGCCTGTAATATCAGGCTCCGGCTTCCAATGTTTGGCGAGTACTTCGCCATTAACTGAAGTTGCAAAGGTCAAGGGGGAACCGCTACCGCCGCCACAGGAGATGTTTCCGCTGACGCCGACATTGAACACACCCGCTGCCTTTAAACCGCCCTCTTGCGGTGGATTCCAGGTTAAAGTGTTATCTGGACTCACTGTCCATGTTCCCCATTCCTCTGTAGTGTGGTTTTGGGGGTAATCCCAATGGATATTTGAAAGTGTGCCGGAAGTGGCTGATATTGTAAAAACAAAAACATCGGTATCACCCACCTTGCGCTCCACCTTGATAGGCGGCGGCGGGAAACGATCTTCGCAACTTACCACAAGATTCACAGGTGACGAGCTTTGAGCGCTTGACGGCATCACCAGTGACGCCAATGCGATGACAAGCAAAATGGTAGCGGTGCAATAATGTGATAAACAAAACTGGAAACGGGATAAATTCATGGCCATGTTCCTCCGGTGCGGATTTTTTCTTTAAATACTTTCACCCACTTGGCGCTGTGCGGCCAGCGCGGGCTTTTGGGATAACGATCATGCAGCATTTGCATGGATTTCAACGCTTCAGGAAAATTATTACGGATAGCGTCCTGTATCGCCATTTGCCAAAGGGCCTCTGACGCCCTGTCGGTATCTCCGTAATTTTCCACCACTTTTTGAAATAATACTTTTGCTTTGGGATAATCCTTGTTAATCATGTAATCAAATCCCAGCGAATAAGTGGCTTGAGCACGCATGTCACACAAAGGAAATTGGCGTAGCAAAAGCTGCAATTTTTCAATCGCCATCTTATATTTGCCTTCCGTCACAAGGGCACGGCTCCACCAATAAAGCGCATACGGTGCTTGCGGACCTTCGGGATCGGCTTCATAAGTACGTTGATAATAGACAGCAGCTTCTTTTTGTGGAACGCCATATTGCGTCTTCGCTTTGTAATGTGAATCACCGGCTTTCTTATTCACCACCACAGCTCGCGAAACCATCTTTTTGAGATCGGCCAATGCTTTTGTGGAAATTTCACTATTTGGAAACAATGCCGCCAAATGCTGCAACGCGGTACGACCTTTTTTATAATCGTGTTTAGCGAAAGCAATTTTTGCTCTATAATTATAATCCTCCACAATAGCGGCGGTTAAAAGTACTTTTATTTGCCTACCATTTTCTGTTTCCGCATAATCTTTGAGCAAACTTTTATATATCTTCTGTGCAGCAGCGTATTGATGCTTCTTGCGCAAGCCAACCGCATCGGCCAATGATCTTTTTATGATTAAATCGTCAATCGATATAAGATGCTGAGTGGAGAAGCCGGGCAACGGTGAATCATAAAGCCATACCGCGCCAGAAAGATGCCCCTGATCCAACGTTTTTAATTGGCGTAATAGATCGCGAAGAAGAATTAAACCTGCCAAGGAAACAGCTTTGATATTTTGCGGGGTAATAGCATTATCGAAGACTTGAATTAGCACATCGTGAACGGTAATTTTTTGTGGAGGATACGGCGCTTCTTGCGAGAAGAACCTCCCGTTATTGAATTGGCGCTCTTGCAACTGGCTAAAAAGAATTTGTTCGTGTTGGCGTTTAGCAGAAAAGTACTTTTCTGCCGCGTCCAACAATGATTGCAATTGAGCGATGGAAGGCTGGGTTTTGACAGGAGATAAAAACGGTTGAGCGGACTGAAGGATTTGTAGATAACTGTTATGGATTGGCGTATCAGCAATTGCACGCCGCGCTGAGCAAAGCACTTGCGCCGCCACAATGAATAGCATCAATGTGACGGAGAAAAGTACTTTTGCAACACGGATATACATAACCAGTTACATCATGTATACCATCAAACTGACATTTTTAAACATTTTTCCAAAAATTTTTTAATTATGGAAAATGCCGATCAAATTTTCTTACTTCTGCAACATCGCTTTTGCCACTTCTTTATTCATAAAAGCGATATTCTTAATCGAAATTTCTTTGGGGCAAACTGCTTCGCATTCGCCTTCGTTGGAGCAGGAACCGAAACCTTCTTCATCAGCTTTGATGGTCATGGCCAAAACGCGGTCGCCGCGTTCGGCCTGGCCTTGTGGAAGGAGAGAAAGATGGGTAATTTTGGCGCTGGTGAAAAGTGCGGCACTGGCATTTTTGCATTGTGCCACACAGGCGCCGCAACCGATGCATGCGGCGGCATCGAATGCTTCATCGGCATCCACTTTGGGAATCGGGACAATGTTAGCTTCTGTAGCCGCACCGGTTTTGACGGAGATGTATCCGCCGGAGGAAATGATGCGGTCGAACGAACCACGATCCACCATCAAGTCTTTGACAATTGGAAACGCCTTAGCACGCCACGGTTCCATGACAATCGTAGAACCATCGGCGAAATGACGCATATGAACCTGACAAATCGTTGCGCCCGGATCGGGGCCATGCGCCAGGCCATTGACCATAAATCCACACGAACCGCAAATGCCTTCGCGGCAATCATGTTCAAAGGTGATGGGTTCTTTGCCTTGATGAATCAAACCTTCGTTGACCACGTCCAGCATTTCCAAAAAAGACATGTCGGGCGTAATGTCTTTCGCCTCATATTCTTCAAATCGGCCTTTATCTTTAGGACCGTTTTGACGCCATACCCGAAGTTTAAATGTCCTGTTGGTGCTACTCATATAGTCACTCCGCCTAAAAAGTACTTTTCACGATATTCCAACTTCCTCTCACCTTCCGGGAGAGGGCTGGGTTGAGGGAAATCATCTTCTAAATAATGCGCAAGAAAAGTACTTTCTATTCCTAACAAAGCCCCTCACCCTAACCCTCTCCTTGATAAAGAGAGGGAATTTATTCCTATTTATAACTGCGTTGCGTTGGTTTGACGTAGTCAAACTGCAAATTTTCTTTATGCAGAATCGGCTCTCCATTCGTCATCGATTCCCACGCCGCCACATAGCTGAAATGTTCATCGTCGCGCTGCGCTTCGCCGTCCGGCGTTTGATATTCTTCACGAAAATGCCCGCCACAAGATTCTTCGCGATGGAAAGCATCCAAAGCCAGCAATTCTGCAAATTCCAAAAAGTCTGCCACGCGTCCGGCATATTCCAAATTCTGATTGAGATTATTGGCTTCGCCGGGAATGCGCACATTTTTCCAAAATTCTTCACGCAAACGCGGAATTTCTTCCAGCGCCGCTTGCAGAGATTCCGCCGTGCGCCCCATACCCACTTTTTCCCACATAATGTGGCCAAGCTCGCGGTGGAATTCCATTGCGGTTTTGGTGCCTTTCACATTCAGTAATTTGCTGATGCGATCCTGCACCGTTTTGGTTGATTCTTCGAACTCTGCGCCATCTGTGCCAATCGGTGTTAATTTCGATTGTGCCAGATAATTGCTAATTGTATACGGAACCACAAAATAGCCGTCAGCCAAACCTTGCATCAATGCGCTGGCGCCCAGACGATTTGCGCCGTGATCGGAAAAATTGGCTTCACCCAACACGAACAAACCTGGAATGTTGCTCATCAAGTGATAATCGACCCACAAACCACCCATGGTGTAATGGACAGCCGGGAAAATGCGCATCGGCGTTTCGTAGGGATTTTCGTCGGTGATGCGCGCATACATATCGAACAAGTTTCCGTAACGCGCTTCAATGGTATCTTTGCCGAGACGTTTGATGGCATCGGCAAAATCCAGATAAACCGCCAGCTTTGTGGAGCCAACGCCGCGGCCTTCATCGCAGACAGCTTTGGCGGCTCGCGACGCCACGTCGCGCGGCACCAAGTTTCCGAATGCCGGATAACGGCGCTCCAGAAAATAATCGCGTTCTTCCGCGGGAATCTGATTGGCCGGACGCGGATCATCGGCTTTCAGCGGCACCCAGACCCGGCCATCGTTGCGCAGTGATTCGCTCATCAGGGTCAGCTTACTTTGATGATCGCCAGACACCGGAATGCATGTCGGATGGATTTGCGTGTAACAGGGATTGGCAAAATAAGCGCCGCGTTTGTGCGCGCGCCATGCCGCTGTGACGTTGCTGTTTTTGGCGTTGGTGGACAAATAATAGACATTGCCGTAACCGCCGGTGGCAAGTATCACCGCGTCTGCGCTGTATTTTTCGATTTCGCCGGTCAACAAATTGCGCACCGTGATGCCGCGGGCAACGCCATCGACAACCACCACATCCAGCATTTCGCGGCGCGTGTACATTTCCACGGTTCCCGCTTCAATCTGGCGTGACAACGCTTGATACGCGCCCAACAATAATTGCTGGCCTGTCTGGCCGCGCGCGTAAAAAGTGCGTGAAACCTGCGCTCCTCCGAACGAACGATTGTCCAGCAAACCGCTGTATTCCCGCGCGAACGGCACGCCCTGCGCCACGCATTGGTCGATGATATTATTGGAAGATTCCGCCAGGCGATACACATTGGATTCGCGGGAACGATAATCGCCGCCTTTCACCGTGTCATAGAAAAGCCGATAAACGCTATCGCCGTCATTGGCATAATTTTTGGCGGCGTTGATGCCGCCTTGCGCGGCGATAGAATGGGCGCGGCGCGGGGAATCGTGAAAACAAAAGTTCTGCACGTGATAGCCCATTTCGCCCAATGAAGCCGATGCCGATGCGCCG
>Ga0164242_10007403_pt1 | contig 12027 bp, 8 predicted proteins | sample OricomgcompostMG_FD_108783 | JGI IMG/M metagenome (GOLD analysis project Ga0164242, IMG submission 108783) | Miracle-Growth compost microbial communities from Emeryville, California, USA - Original compost - Miracle growth compost (MG) ... | reverse complement strand
TTACGACCTGGCGAAGCCAGGGTCTTGAGCCTGCATGCCGTGGAAAACCATCCGCAATTTCTGTCGACCAGCCGTCATATCATGCAAGGTGCCCTGGATCTGAAAGCCTGCCGGTGGGATCCGGAAACCGGGACGCTCAGCGGGACTTCCGAAGTGATCGGGAAGGAACCTTATAAGGTTGTTCTGGCGCTGAACGGCTACCAAATAAAGAACGCTCGGGCAATATCCGCCCAAGCAACCATCGGACCCGGAGAAAACAGCAACCTGGCCGTACTCACCCTGGAAGTTCCACAAAACAAAGCCGTTCACTGGACGGTATCTTTTAAACACTAAACGTATCTGATATGCCGCTCACAGTCGAACTCAAGGGCAAAGTCATCCTCATCACGGGGGTCACCTCCGGCATCGGCGCCGGCGTAGCAGCCATGTTTGCACAGGCAGGTGCCACGGTAGCCGGTTGCGGCAGAGGAGAGGAGACTACCGAAGGGGCAAAGGCTTTTTCCCGGCAAATGGAAGCGCACGGATGTCCATACCTTTATCTTCCCGTAGATGTGACCCACCCCGAGGCACTGCAAGCAATGGCAGACACCGTGAATGCCCGGTTTGGCTCGATCGACGTACTCGTTTCCAACGCAGGCGCGAATGCCTTTAAAGGAGCCGCTAACTGTACCGAAGCGGAATGGACTGGAAACCTGGAACTGAATCTGGCATCGCACTGGCGGCTGGCCAACGCCTGCAGACCATACCTGGAAAAGGCGACGCCTGGTGTGATCATCATCATGACCTCTAACCATGCTTTTTCAACCATTCCCGGGTGCTTCCCTTATAATGTGGCGAAAACGGCGCTGACAGGCCTGGTGAGAAGTCTTGCCATCGAATGGGGACCCGGGATCAGGACGGTAGGCCTCGCGCCGGGATTTATTGATACACCCGGTAACCAGCAATGGTTTGATTCGTTTCCAGACCCGCAGGCCGAAAGGGACAGAACGATTGGCCTGCATCCGGTAAAAAGAATTGGCTCGGTCGGAGAGATAGGTGCATGGTGCGTATTTCTGGCAAGCGAATACGGTGCCTTTGCATCGGGAACCACCTATCTCGTTGACGGTGGCCGGTCGGCGCTCATGCAGGATGGCCTATAGCATTTTTCAAAAAACCTCAAGAAAGGACCGCTAAAAGAAAGACCCTATGCAGTTACATTTTCTGGACTATCTGATTATCCTGCTCTATTTTGTCTTTGTGATCGGCATAGGGGTGCTCATCAAAAAACGCATTAAGACCAGCAGCGATTTCCTGATGAGTGGGCGTTCGATTCCCCTGTGGATCGCCAGTCTCTCCTTTATCTCCGCAAATCTCGGCGCTCAGGAAGTCATTGGCATGGTCGCTTCCGGTGCCAAATATGGCATCATGACGAACCAGTTTTACTGGCTGGGTGCGATACTGGCTATGTGTTTTCTGGGTGTATTCATGATGCCGTTTTATTACGGGAGCAGAGCCCGGTCCGTTCCGGAGTATCTGGCGCTGCGGTTCGATGAAAAAACGCGTGGATTTAATGCGATCACCTTTGCGGCCATGACCATTTTTTCCTCCGGGATATCCCTGTATGCGTTGGCCAAACTCCTGGAAATGATCCTGCATTGGAATTTCGATTACTCTATCTGGATCTCGGCTATCATCGTGATGGTCTATATTTTTTTCGGAGGACTTACCAGCGCCGTCTACAACGAGGTATTACAATTCTTTTTGATCGTTCTGGGGATTGCGCCGGTCGTCTTTATTAGCCTGCATGAGGTAGGAGGGTGGCAGGGTATCAAACACACGCTTGATCCCCAGATGACTTCCATTTGGCGGTATATGGGCGATGAGAGCCAGAATAAAATGGGGGTCAATCTTTTCAGCATGTGTTTCGGGTTGGGATTCGTGTTGGCTTTCGGGTACTGGTGCACCGATTTTTTGGTAGTTCAGCGGGCTATGATGGCCCGCAACATGTCGGCCGCGCGGCGCACGCCCATTATGGCCGCCATACCCAAAATGTTTATGCCCATTATCGTGGTGCTTCCCGGAATTATTGCAGCGGCCTTGCTGGCACAGCACGCCACGGGTTTTTCGATTCCCAAACAGCCCGGAGGCGGCCTGGACTATAATATGACCCTTCCTGCCATGATCAGTCATTATTATCCTTCCGGCCTTTTAGGCGTAGGATTGACTGCGCTGATTGCTTCGTTTATGTCCGGGATGGCCGGAAATGTAACGGCTTTTAACACGGTATGGACCTTCGATATATATCAAAGCTATATCAAGCGGGACGGAACGGACCATCATTACCTTACAGTAGGAAAAGTGACGACGGTAGTGGGTATCATTCTCTCCGTCATGACCGCTTACCTGGCTGCCAGTTTTAATAATATCATGGACTTTCTCCAATTGGTATTCGGATTTGTAAATGCGCCCCTGTTCGCCACTTTCTTTTTGGGCATGTTCTGGAAGCGAACGACGTCGGACGGCGCTTTCTGGGGATTGATTTCCGGTACCCTCAGCGCAGCCCTTACCTACGGGGTAACTATAGCGGAAGGCAAAGGCGGCTGGATTGCCCACTTGCACACTTTCAAATCCGGCATGGGACAGGCTTTTTCCATTGCGGCCATCGCCTGGGTGGTTTGTCTGATCATTACGATTGCGATCAGTTCCTTTACGCGGCCAAGGCCCGAAAAAGAACTCCATGGCCTGGTATACAGCCTGACCAAAATACCTTCCTCCCAGGCCGAAGTCTGGTATAAACGTCCGCTTACCCTGGCAATTATTATTATTGCCGCCTGCGTTGTGCTCAATATCCTTTTTGCTTAAAGCTCCTGGGAGCCATTGCGTTCATTGGCGCTGATATACTGCATGTCAGGAAATGAGCGACCCGAAAACATCGCCCCTCGCCAAAAAACAATGTAAATCACCTGCTCTTTCTACCGGATCTCTGGCGGAGACCACTAAGAAAATCAACTGAAGGATCATTGGCATTGACACATGGCGTCTACGAAACAGCACCTGCCAGTATTAGATAAAATACAAAGCTCTGGTGGATGTTTTAACCTCCTTGACAGCGCGGCAAAAAATTACATATCGACTTTTATTCAAAATTTTATCACTATCATGTCATATACATCCAACTTGGGGATAGTAAATGTTAGCCGGTTATTGTTTTCCTTAAAAGGAATTTTATTCTCTGAATTACTGTCAGGCGTTAATACCATGACTTGCGCTACTTTTTTGCCGGTAGGGATTATTACATCGGCTCTAATATTTTGCAAAGCCGGTTTTCGGTCATTAAAATTTACCAAATGAAGCAGCATTGCACTGTTATCTTTCTTTTTTTTCAGTTCCATTGTTACGGTATTCGGTCCGCCAATATCGAGCGATAAATTATCTCCGGATGCCCACCTCACCGATTCAATGAGTTCCTGATTGTTCAGCGGTAGTTTCAGGTATTTGCCAGACATGGCTATAGCGGGCGGCTTTGGTATTGCTGCACGCACCTCGGGGATATAAACTACGCGGCCCTTACCAAACTGATTCCTTTTTGCTGGGATCTTTAAAATATCCTCCGGTACACTGCGATTATGCCATTCCGGAGCTTGGATTTTGAATAAATCACGGAGCCCAAAATCTGCTTTTCGCCGGTGCCACTCGGTATACAATGACGTATGCTCGGTGGCCACCAATCCGCCGCCCCTGTTGACGAACTCGCGGATCAGGCTTAACTGCTCATCGGTCAGGCATTCCTGGTCAGCCAAGACAAGTACTTTATACCTGCTTAAATCCTTTAGCTGGTCGTCGAAAATAATATCAAAGGGAATCTTGCCTTGGATAAGGCTCTGCTCGAAAAGAAACGTGCTTTGATATGGCCTGTCGTTATTATTTGCCATCGTAGCATAAGAATGGAGTACCGCTACGTCGGCAATATTCGTTACATCATGATAATAATTAAAATATTTATGAAAAAATTGCACATAAGCTTCCTGATCCTCCGACAGATCGTATTCTTTACCCCTACGTCCGCCCTCCATTTCCTTCAGCCCTCCAATCAAACCCAGTGCCTGCTGGCCATATGCCATTGATTCGGCCATTTCCAACTTATTCTCACTCACATCGACGAGAACCCGGCTGTTCAATGTATGTCCCATCTTGAACGTGCGGATTTTCGAAAGTAAAACACTGTCTTTCGTAAGCCCCGTCTTTTCACCTTCGGTCCAGAAAAAATCAGAATGCTTCAAAATGCGCGGGAAATCGACGCTATGATCCAGCCTGGTATTTCTACCATCCAACCCATGCGGATTGCAGTCTATCGCTACCTCGGGATTAAGTTTCCAGATATACTCTCTCATTTCCGCATAATAGTCAGCTAATTGCTGACACCTGAAATCAGTCCATTCCTGTAAAAGGGGATCATCGACCCGGCTGATTGTCTTGTTATAAGGGGGGGCCTCAACATAATGCACATCGCTAAATCCAAACCGTAGCTTAAGTTGTTCCGGCGTATATTTATTTCGTAAAAAGGTACGGAAATTCTTCTCTGCCAGCGGGTGATAAAACACGGGTGGGATTCCCTGAACAGAAGAGTTATCGAAATGAATCATATCTACCTTGAGATCTTCTATGGCAATTTTTAACACGCGTTTGATATAGGCCTTATATCCTTCATGCTGAAAATACACCAGTTTCCGAAATGTTTGGCTTCCATATGTAACCGGTTGTCCCATGTAGTTGGGAACAATCCAGGACTTAGCCTCCGGTATTTCAGACAGAAAGGTTTCGTAGGCCATCGTTGCGCCAATATAAGCGGCTACCTTCAGTCCGTACTTTTTGCATAAAGCAACCTCCTTCTTTGCATCCTCAATCTCCTCTTTTTCAGCTTTGAGGCCAAAGCCTTTATAGAAATCCATCACAAGCATTGTTGCGCCCATATCTTTATACTTTTTAATACGCGCCTCCGTATGAGCTTGTGCATAAGTATCATTTATCCATTCCGGAGCGCCTCCAACCCGGCGTCTGAATGTGAGTTTAATATCATGATCACAGACTAGGACCATTGGATAATCTGCAACCCAAGAAGGATTAGGAATCACTCTTTCCTGTGTCGCAGTATTGTTTGTTACCGTTTTTTGCGCAAAACATGCTGGGGTAGCTACCAAGAGAAGCAGGATGGTCATTAAAATTATATAACCATTGCTGCAATTACTCCATACAGGCATATATTTTTTCATATCTTAAGCGTATTAGTTCTTTTGACAGTTGGCAATATAATAAGTATTGTTAAACTTGTAGAAATGAACACTTGCTTCTGTTTCGTTGCAGGTTTACCGATATGACTCATTTCATCAGAATCACTCCGGACGCCGGGGGTATCACCATTTTTCTGGATACAAGATCACCGTTAAGTGTCTTCCATTTACCTTTAGCCAATTTTACGGTAACGGTATCGTTCGATGAAGGATTAACCAGGACCATTCCTTTCTGAAACGCTCTCACCCAGGCATTGCTGCGATCTTTGTATGGGGCGTCAAGCGGCTCACCGATATTAACATCCATTTCAGGACGGTAGTCAAACTGCTGATACATCGTCTTTTTATGAACAGTATCAAAGCCTGTGATTGCCAACATGCTTTTTGGGCCACGACATAATAGAAAATTGGCCATTACCCATACTATCTGCTCATGCGGTGCCTTTTCGACCGTACCGTTTACCTGATTAACGCAAACATATCCCTTAACGGGCGTTATTTTTCTAAGCAAGGAGAATGTCTTTTCCCACGCTTCGTCGGTTATATTTTTACCGCCGTGGGTAAATCCTGTTTCGTCAGCCCAGATATCAACAGCGTTTAGCATTTTCATCACCATATCGGGCGGGGAATCGTTCACTTTGATATTGGCAGCAACGCCGACTCCCAAAGGATGCAGTGTGTCGCTGAGAAATTGTATCCAGTCGACCAGATCTCGATGAAAGGCAGGATCTCCCTTTTTCCCTGAGTACAAGGGAACCCATTGGGTGCCGGAATAATGTCCAACGCATTTAGGCATATTGCTTAGACTAACATTATCCATAGCCACCATTTTATAACCGGCCTTTATTGCCGGCAGAATGAATTCATTCAGATAATAGTCCCTGACTTTTGGATTGGAAATATCAAGAGGTGTTGCACCGCCATAGCTGTATATAAATCCGTACGCGGGAGTTATCCTATCCTCCTTATACATAATCCAGTCAGGATGATATTTTTTGTACCATTCAATCGTTCGATTTCTATCCGGATTGCGCATAGAAGGGAAATATTTGCTTGCCACGACGCCAGCAGGTTGCTCTGGTGATTTTGCCCCCCAGATAAAATAAACCTTATTGACATGCAGATGATATACGGATGGATCAGCTATCTTAGCGTCGAATGCCTGTGCCAAGGGTAAACCATCATTAGGGACATACAATGCTCCGTCAAATTTCCTGACAGACTGTGCGTTTGTACCGAAGCTTGCCCAAATCAGTAGAAAACAGCAACCAATATGGTTTTTCATATTTTAGTGCTTAACTATATTGTTTGCTGAAAAGCAACATGGCCGATGATTTGTCCAAATAGAAGCTGCATGAGGGATGCAGTTGCAAAATACTTGCCGGAACAAGGTTGCTAACTGGCTGCTCAAGGCTGCATTTCACGGCTTGCGCCTTACGGCTATCGGGGACAGAGCAGATAATATGCCTTGACTTCATAATTTGTTTTACCGACATGCTGATCGCCCGTAACGGTACTTCATCAACAGATTTAAACCAACCCTCGTTGAATTGCTGCATACGACATTTTTTATCCAGATCAACAATAACATAAGGTTCCTCCACCTCAAAATCGGCAGGAGGATCGTTGAACGCCAAATGTCCGTTTTCTCCGATACCCACTAGTGCCACATCAATGGGGTGTTGTTCAATGATGGTTCTTAATCGCAACAGTTCTTCCTCCGGATTGGCCTCGCCATTAATCAGATAACTGGCTTTTAAAGGTGGAACCTTAGCCAGAAAGCGCTCTTTAAGATATTTTCTAAAACTTGCCGGTGCCGTAACCGGTAAATCAATATATTCGTCGAGGTGAAACATGACCACTTTACTCCAATCAATATCCTTTTCTGTTATTAGGCGATTGAGGGTTTCAAACTGACTGGTGCCGGTTGCCAATATAATGTTTGCCTGACCTCTTTCTTTAATGGTCTCTTTGATTAGGCCCGAAGCCGCCTTTCCCGCGGTTTCGCCCAATTCGTACTGATTGGCGGTAACGATGATTTTCATAAATTGTTAATTGTATTTTTTTCAAATATTTAAGTTGAATCTATCCATAAGAAGATCATAGAGGCTTAATCATTTTTCTGTGTTCTACTGATTGGCAGGTGAATCATGATAGAAAAGAACCTTTTATGATTCCTGATATTAGCTTCCATCGATAGGCAAACCACTTTCCGGATTTTTTTATGGTGTTTATGCGATTAAAGCCAGTAGTTCCCTGATAATAGTATCTTCAAAAATGGCTTACCATTGATTGCGTTATATCAAAAGTCCGCTACGTACATTCTGTCCTTTGCAGGTCTGGTCTTGTAAAATCATAGAACTTTTGAGGGGCGCTGTGATTAGCTTCTGTTGCATGTAATACAGCTAATGATGATTAAAATGCTGCTTTGCCGCACAACCACTAATGCAATTGCAAATATATTGATTAGATATCTTGATTTTACCTATTGAAACGATTAAAACAGCGAGAACGTTTCCGAAAACGGTATCGAGAGCGTTGCCGCTTATTTATTGGGGAATAGCGCTGTATAATTCCTATTTTAGATGCATCGATTACACTACAGGAATTAAATCCGATAATTATAAATTATGGAAAGAAAGGCTTCCGGCATTTCATCGATCTCGAAACGTCAGACGACTATTTCAATTCTAATCATTGCGGTAATGTTTTTTGTTGTGGGCTTTATTTCATGGGTCAATTCTATCTTAATACCTTATTTTAAAATTGCCTGCGAGCTTACCAATTTTGAATCATACTTTGTTACATTTTCATTCTATATCTCTTATTTTGTGATGTCTGTGCCATCGTCCTACCTGTTGAAAAAGACGGGCTTTAAAAAGGGTATTATGTTTGCCTTTCTGATCATGGCGATGGGCGCCTTTATTTTTGTTCCGGCGGCCCTTTCTCGTACCTATGGCTTGTTTTTGACCGGTTTGTTCTCCCTGGGCTCAGGCCTGGCTATTTTACAAACAGCAGCGAACCCGTATGTCACAATTTTAGGCCCAGTCGAACGTGCATCGCAACGTTTCAGTATTTTGGGTGTATGCAACAAAGGAGCCGGTATAGTGGCGCCTTTGGTTTTTGCCGCGGTTATTTTACGCAGTACCGATAGCGAGTTATTTAGGCAAATTCCCATGATGGGCGGAGTCGAGCGGACTCTTGTACTTAATGAGCTTATCAGACGCGTGATTACCCCTTATACGGTTATCGGTGGCATTCTGATTTTGCTGGGTTTGGTTGTGGCCTATTCGCCGTTACCCGAAATTGACACCGAACATGAAGATGATGATACAGCTGAAGCAAACTCGGGAAAGAAAAGCATTTTTGAATTTCCACATCTGATACTGGGTGCATTCGCTATTTTTTTGCACGTGGGTACGCAAGTAATTTCTATTGATACCATAATCGGATATGCCACGTCGATGAATATTCCCCTGCTCGAAGCAAAAATATTCCCCTCATACACTTTATTTGCCACCATTTGTGGCTATCTTTTGGGTATAGTAGTTACGCCAAAATATATCAGTCAAAAAGCTGCTTTACAAGTATGTACCTTATTGGGAGCAATTTTAACCTTGCTCATTGTGTTTTCAAAAGGGCAAATTGTTATGCTAGGCCATCGTGCTGACGTTTCCATCTGGTTTGTGGTGCTGCTCGGATTGGCGAACTCTCTGATATGGCCTGGGATATGGCCCCTGGCTTTACACGGCCTGGGCCGCTTTACTAAAATGGGTGCCTCTCTGATGATTATGGGATTATGTGGGAACGCTGTTCTTCCCCTTTTTTACGGGCATCTTGCCGATATTTATAATACGAAAGAGGCCTACTGGGTATTATTCCCCTGTTATGTTTACTTACTGTTTTATGCCTTTTATGGATATGGGATTAGACAATGGAGGTTTAAATTTGAGAGCGAAGCATTCAAATTGAAAAATACTTGATTTCTAATATTAGCGATTATGAATAAATACTTGAAAATAATTAATGCACAACTAATTACCCCTTACCGGATGATTAAAAACGCGACGGTAGTTGTTGAAGGTGAAAAGATTGTCAGCGCTGGCGCACAAAATATTGAGGTTGAAGGCGCTACCGAGATAGATGCAGGAGGCCAATACTTGTCTCCCGGTTTTATCGATATTCATTTGCATGGTGGGGGCGGAAGTGATTTTATGGACGGAAGTGAAACAGCTTTTATTAAGATCGCAGAGACGCATGCCCGCTTTGGAACTACGGCCCTGTCACCCACGACGTTAACCAGTGAAAAGATGTACCTCCTCGATACGCTGGATATTTATAAACGTGCAGATAAGAATAACACGATGGGCTCGCAGTTCATTGGCATGCACCTGGAAGGTCCTTATTTTTCGATAAACCAGCGTGGTGCACAGGACCCGCGGTATATTCGAAACCCGGACCCAGAGGAATATAGGGATGTGATCAGGCATTCCAATTTCATTAAGAGGTGGAGTGCTGCACCCGAGCTACCCGGAGCCATTGAGTTTGGGCGATATCTCCGTTCTAAAGGAATACTTCCAGCCATAGCTCACACAGACGCCGTCTATGAGGACGTTATTGAGGCTTTTGAAAATGGCTACACGCTAGCAACACATTTCTACTCAAGCATGTCTGGTGTTACGAGGCGAGCGTGTTTTCGTTATGCGGGCGTGATAGAAAGCGGTTACTTGATTGATGAAATGGATTTGGAGATTATTGCCGACGGAGTTCATTTACCTGCTCCGCTCTTAAATCTGATATATAAAACAAAGGGAGCCGACCGTATCGCCTTGATTACCGACGCTATGCGTGCTGCAGGAGCGCCTCCGGGTGATAGTGTTATTGGTAACCTGCATAATGGGCTCAGGGTAATTGTAGAGGATGGCGTTGCCAAACTGCCCGATCGGAGTTCGTTTGCCGGTAGCATTGCCACTGCGGATCGCTTGGTACGCAATATGATCGAACTTGCCGATGCCCCGCTGATAGACGCAGTGAGAATGATGACCAGTACTCCTGCGAGGATTATGGGCATTGATGACCGAAAAGGCTCCGTGGTTGCGGGTAAGGATGCCGATATGGTCATTTTCGATAGAAATATTACAATTGACAAAACCATTATTAATGGTAAAATAGTTTACAGCAAGGATTAGATATTATTATTTTGCCGACAGGACGAACCGCCTTTGAAGCCGAAATAAATTCAACAGGGGCAGCCGCTGGACGCTTAAGCACGCTCAACTATTTTTAGAATAATTTTAACGCATGGTTGATTCCCTGACCAGCAATTTACCTGGCAAAACAATTTCCTCGGGAATGAAACTGCTTTTAGAGATATGTTTAAGCAGTAATTCACAGCTTTTTTTTCCAATTTCAAATGCCGGTTCGGCCATGGTCGTCAGTGTCGGCGAGATAATAAGGGATACCGGATCATTGGTAAAACCCATGACACCAATCTTCTTTCCTATTTTTATATTCCGATTTTTTAGTGCGATCATCGCACCGATTGCTTTCCGGTCATTTACGGCAAAAATGGCATCGGGAACATCCCCACAACCCAGCAACCGGGAGGCGTCCGTTTCACCGCATTCTTGCGAAAACCCGGAATGAATGATCCATGCTTCTTTGACAGCCATGTTATGCTTTTTAAGGGCATCCAGATAACCTTGGGTCCTGTTTCGGGTAAATGTCAATCCTTCGGGACCTGCAATATGTGCGATTTTCCTGTAACCGCATGCAATTAGGTGTTCAACCGCTTCGAAAGCCCCGTTATAATCGTCCTGCATAACCTTAGAGGTTTTTATATGGGTGGCAACTCTGTCAAAGAACACCACGGGTACGCCAGAATTCATTACTTCTTGGAAATGGCTGCATGAGTCGGAATTTGATGAAATGGAGACCAGCAAACCATCTAAACTAGCAATCGGCAGGTTATTTACGATGGCTAATTCCCTTTCTGGTGAATCATTGGTAACATGGAGCACAATATTATATCCTTCCTGGTAGGCAATTTCCTGAATCCCGGTAATTACTGTGGAAAAATAATAATTGGTAATGAAGGGGAGTATCACACCAATGTTATGCGAACTTCGTTTTGCAAGTCCGGTTGCATTGAAGTTGGGTTTGTATTTCAACGCCTCTGCCATAGCCAGAACTTTATCGCGTGTTTCCCTGTTCACATCATAGGTGTCCCGCAAAGCCCGTGAGACAGTCGAAACAGAAATATTCAGCTCTCTGGCTATGTCCTTAATTGTAGTAAAATGCTTCATATCGAACTTATAATTTTCTGACCGACGGGGGAGTCCGGGTGAAAATATCAAATTTAATTGGCAAATGCAATTCCCTTCATGGGTCAAGCATTTCTGAGAAAGTCAGTTTCAGGTGGTCTTATATATTAAATAGAATATACCTTTCATATTTACATTGTAATCAATATTTTATGAAATGGAACTCTCAACCCTTTGGACAACAGGATAAATTTGAGTCCAAAGGTATCCGGATCTCCCAAAGAAGTGTTTTCAGCTTAGCGCAAGTGTAGGTATTCAGCTATTGCCGTAGTCCCAGATATTGCAATTTTTCAGGATGGCCTGATCGGCCTGACAAAAGTGGTGGGACAAAACCAGCATTGCAGAAGCCGTATTTCTCGACTGCAATTGATGACTTTGATCGCATTGGTATTAAGGTTTTTTTCTGCGTTCGTTAAAATAAAAAGTATTATATAACA
>Ga0164242_10007402_pt1 | contig 12027 bp, 11 predicted proteins | sample OricomgcompostMG_FD_108783 | JGI IMG/M metagenome (GOLD analysis project Ga0164242, IMG submission 108783) | Miracle-Growth compost microbial communities from Emeryville, California, USA - Original compost - Miracle growth compost (MG) ... | reverse complement strand
GGAAGAACGCCTGGCGGCCGTCGCACATCCGCGGCAGCACCGATTCCAGCGCGCGCCACGCGGCGCTGCGCCCGGCGCGGTCGCCGTCGAAACAGAAGAACACGTCGGGCGCGGCGCGGAACAGGAGCTCCGCGTGCTCATTGGTGGTGGCGGTGCCGAGCGTCGCGACGGCCTGCGTGACGCCGGCCTGGTGCAGCGACACCACGTCCATGTAACCCTCGACCACGATGAGGCGTTCGAGTCTGGTATTGGCCTGGCGCACCTGCCACAGCGCGAACAGTTCGCGGCCCTTGTGGAACAGCGGCGTCTCGGGCGAGTTGAGGTATTTCGGTCCGTCGCCTTCCAGGATCCTTCCGCCGAAGGCGATCACCCGTCCGCGCCGATCCATGATCGGGAACATCAACCGTTCGCGGAAACGGTCGTACTGCTTGCCCTTCTCGCCGGTCGAGAGCATGCCGGCCTGTTCCAGCATCTTCACGCGCGCATCGGAGGTGCCGAGTGCGCGTTTCACCGCGTCCCAACCGCCCGGCGCCCAGCCGATGCGGAAGCGTTCGATGATCGCCGGGTCCAGCCCGCGCTTTTTGCAATATGCCTTCGCGGCGGTGCTGTCGGGCAGTGCGCGCTGGTAGAAGGCCGCGGCGGCATCGAGCAGCGCGTACAGATCGGTATGGTCCTCGCGCGGTCGCCGGTCGCCGCCTTCGTGCGGCACCGCCAGACCGACCGATTGCGCCAGCTCCTCGACCGCATCGGGGAATTCCAGCCGCTCGTACTCCATCAGGAAGCGCACCGCACTGCCATGCGCGCCGCAACCGAAGCAGTGGTAGAACTGCTTGGCCGGGCTGACGTAGAACGACGGCGTGCGCTCGTCGTGGAACGGACAGCACGCCGTCCACTCGCGGCCGGCGCGCTTCAGCGGCACGCGCTGCTGCACCACGTCGACGATGTCGACGCGGGCCAGCAGTTCATCGATGAAGCGTTCGGGAATCAGGCCGGGCATGGCCGCCTAGTGTGCCACGCCCGGCAGCGACTCCGGCTGGCTACAGCGCGTGGAAAATCCCGACCAGCGCGAGGACCGCAAGGATGAACAGGATCAGGAAGATCACGAAAAAGACCTTGGCGATCGTCGCTGCGATGCCCTGGACGCGGGTGAAGCCGAGCGCGCCCGCGATCACCGCAATGATGGCGAAGATGATGGCCCACTTGAGCACGGCGCCCTCCTTCGTGCAGCATCAAAGGGAATCGGGAGCGTAATTTCGCTGCCGTGACGGGTGCGTAAACGGCCGCGGCGTCAGGCGATGTGCCCGGCCGGCTGCCCGGGGGCCGAAGCGCCGCTGCGCGCACGTGCAGGCGGCGATCTATCCATGAATCCCAGTGCGTGGCACCAACCCATCACATGGACACCCTTGGCGCGTTGCTCGTCGCGGATGGAGTCGCGCAACTCCGCCATCTTGGTCCAGTGCACCTTGGGCCGGTAGTGGTGCTCGGCGTGGAAGCCGTTGTTCAGCCATGTCCAGTTGTAGAACTTGTTGTACGTGGATACCCCCCAGGCTATCGGCTGGTCGGGGTCGCCCTTCAGGTGCTCGTAATAGCCGTTCAATGACGACAGCGAATGGCCAAGGTAGTAGAACGGCACCAGGCAAAGGAAAGCGCGCCAGTCGTAGACGAGGCAGGCGAGATAGACGATGACCACCGTCGCGATCTCGATGCGGATCCAGCGCGCGAGGTGCGGCCACTTCTTCTTGACGCGCGTGTAGCACTCGCCGATGTCGTCGCGAAAATACGAATAGAACGTGTAGGTCCACGCGCTTTCCGGCTTGCCGTCCTTGCCGTGGCGATAGATCGACAGGGGGTCGATGGTGGTGCCGTCCTTGCCGATCCGGTCCATGTTGCCGACGTGGTGGCGCAGGTGCACGTGCTTGTAGAACTCCTGGCTGAAACCGTCGGTCAGCGAGAACAGGAAGCTGAAAACGCGGTTCAACCACGCCCATTTGAAGAACGGGTTGTGGATGAAGTTGTGGCTGGTCGAATTGATCGACCACGAGATCGAAATGGAATACACGCAGGCACACGGAATCCACAGCCACCACGGCGTCCGGTGGAAGCCGAAGAACAGCCATGCCAGGAACGCGGCATGGCCCAGCACCATCAGCACGGGAATCACGTCCCACGCGGTGTAGGCGAAGAAACGTCGAGATGAATTGGCGGAGGCGGGGTTCATGGGGTCAACAGGCGACGAATCGTCGCGACGAGCCGCGGCGCCATTCTACGCCCGCCGCGCGGAAGGCACTTGCAGGCTCGACGTGCGTCGTGCCACAGCCTTTCCGCTGGCTTTCCGGCCTGCGCCGCTGCAGGATTGGCCAGCCGCTACACTGCCGCGGTCCATGCACGCTCTCCCTCGCCCCCAGCGAAACCCGATGCGCACATTGATCGCGATGGTGCTGTGCGCTGTGGTTGGGGGCTGCGTCAGCGTGCAGGTACCGAAACTGCCGGACGACGACCTGCCCGCGCAATGGCACAACGCGTCTCCGGGATCCGGGCCGACACCGGATCTCACGGGCTGGTGGAAGCAATTCGGCGATCCCGACCTGGACGGACTGGTCGAGCGCGCGCTCCACGACAACCTCGACGTGCAGCAGGCTGCGTTGAAGTTGCGCGCAGCGCGGGCGCTGGAAGACGCGGCGTCGACCACCTACAAGCCGCGGCTTGCGTTCAACACCCTCGAACAACCCAACGCGGAAAACACCGCCAGCTATTTCCAGGCCGGCTTCGATGCGTCGTGGGAACTCGGGCTTTTCGGACGCCGCGATGCAGATGCGCACCTCGCCGCCGCGAACACAGGCGAGGCGAAAGCGGCCTTGCAGTCGGCCCGCGTTTCGCTGGTCGCGGAAGTGGTCCGCGAGTACCTGCAACTGCGCGCCGCGCAGCGCAGCGAATGGCTGCTGCGCGAGGCCGCGCGGGCGGCGCGGAAGAAGGTGGAATTGCTGCGCGTGCAGGAGCGCCTGCAACTGGCGTCGCGGATCGAAGTGGAGCAAGCCACGGCCGCGGCGGCCACGGCCAGGTCGCGCCTGGCCGATCCGGAGGCAGCCGTCGTGCGGCACGCGCAGGCGCTGGCGTTGCTGCTGGGGAAAAGCGAGCCCGACCCGGCCTGGCTGGCAGCGAAGCCCCCGCCGAAACTCGCGGCCGGCAACCTCGACGCGGTGCCCGCCGATCTTCTGCGCACCCGCCCCGAAATCCGCTACGCCGAAGCGCAGGTGCTGAAAGCCGCGGGCGAACTCGGCATCGCCAAGGCCGACCTGTATCCGCGCTTCGCGCTGGGCAGTTCGTTGACGTTCGCGGCATTGGTCAAGGGCAACAGGCGCCTCGGTGACGTCAACAATTCCTTCGCGATCGGACCGATCATCAACATTCCACTGTTCGACTGGGGTGAGCGCCGCGCGGTACGCGATGCGCGCGAGGCCCAACTGCGGGCCGCCGTCCTGGCCTATCGCCAGGCAGTGCTGCAAGGTGCAGCGGAGGTCGAAACGGACCTCGCGGCGCTGCACGCGTCGGGGCAGAAATTGCAAAGCACGGACGAAGCGGCCCGTGCATCGCAGCGCAGCTTGTCGCTCAGTGAAAAATTGCAGGGCCTGGGTCAGGTCGACGGCCTGCAACTGGCGGACGCGAAACTCGCGCTCAGCGAATCCGAATTCGAGCGCGACCAGGCGCGGCTGGCGCACGGCCTCGCGTACGTCGCGCTGTACAAGGCGCTCGGTGGCGCGCCGCTGCCGGAGGACGATAGTGCGACCAGGTAACGACGAACTCCCGCTTTCTTCGCAAGAGGGTGCCCGAAAGGCGGGTGGGGGTACGTTGCGGAGCATGTCGTCGCATCGCGCACCCGGAACCGCACCCCCCGCGCCGCGCGTGCGTTCACTCCCGCTCCGCTTCTCCCGGAGGGAGAGGGGTTCAAGGGTCCGCATCGAGCCATGATCCCGCTCGCCCGCAAGACCCTCGTCCACGAATGGCGGCGCTTCCTGCCGGCGATGCTTGCGGTCGCGTTCTCGGGATTGCTGCTGTTGATGCAGGCCGCCCTGGTGTTCGGGATATTCGGCTCCACCGCGGTGTACATCACCGCGTCCGACGCCGACGTGTGGGTCGGCTACCCGGGCACCCAGAGCATCGAACTCGGGCGTCCGATCGCGCCGACCGCGCGCACCGCGCTGTTGATGGACCCGGGCGTCGCCCGCGTCGAGCCGTTCGCTTGGGTGGATGGCGACTGGCGCGGCCCGGCCGGCACCGGCGGGGTGTCGGTGTTCGTGTCGGGCATCAGCACCGAGGCGGATGGCATGATCTTTTCCGGCGTGCTGACGCCCGCCCAACGGGCGTCGTTGAACGAGCCGTTCGCGGTGATCGTCGACCGTGCCGATTTGCCCAAGCTCGGCGTGCCGATCGGCGGCCAGGCGCTCATCAACGGCCACCTGGTCCGCATCGTCGGGGTCGCCAGCGGCATCCGCGCGCTGGGCGGGGTGAACGTGGTCGCTTCGCTGGATACCGCACGGGCACTGGACGACGACACCGGGGGGACGGAAGTCGCCTACTACGTCGCGAAGCTGAAACCCGACGCGGACGCGGGCGCGGTCGCGGGGCGCATCGACGCGTCGGCGCACGATTACGCGGCGTGGACGGCATCGAGTTTCGCGCGACGCGCGGTGTTCTACTGGATGTTCCAGACCGGCGCCGGCCTCGGCGTAATTTTCCTCGCGGTGGTGGTCTTCATCGTCGGCGCGATCATTACCAGCCAGACGCTCATGGGCGCCATTGCGGGCTCGGTGCGCGAGTACGCAACGCTGCATGCGCTGGGCATCGGATTGGGCTCGCTGCGTCGCGTGGTCCTCGAGCAGGCCGCGTGGATCGGCGTATGCGGCCTGATCGCGGGGGTGTTGCTGAGCCTCGCCTTGATCGGCCTCGCCACGCTCCAGGACGTGCCTGTGCAGTTGAACCTGCCGGCGTGGCTCGCCTGCGCGGCCCTGGTGATGGGCATCGCGCTGGTTTCGGGCGTGGCTGCGGTCCGTGTGTTGCGGAACGCCGATCCGGCGTTGCTCCTCCGATGAGCGCGCTCGAAGCCCGCGATCTCTGCATGGGCTACACCAGCGGCAAGGTGCGCACGGAAGTCCTGCGCGGTCTTTCGCTTTCGGTCGATGCCAGGCATCTGACCCTCATCGCGGGCCCGTCGGGCTGCGGCAAGAGCACGCTGTTGTCGATCCTCTCCGGCCTGCAACGTCCGGATGCCGGAAGCGTGGTCGCACTGGGCGAAGATTTGTTCCGGGGCGATCGGCATGCGCGCGACCGCTTCCGCCTTCATCACACCGGATTCGTGTTCCAGGGTTTCAACCTGTTCCCCGCGCTCAACGCGTTGGAACAGGTGATGCTGCCACTGGGCTACATGGGCGTGGATGATCGGACTGCGGAAGCGCGCGGCCGCGCGGCGCTGGACGAAGTCGGATTGGGTGATCGCATGCACCTGCTGCCGGCCGAACTTTCCGGCGGCGAAAAACAACGCGTCGCGATTGCGCGCGCGCTGGTCAAGCAGCCGCAACTGTTGTTCGCGGACGAACCCACCAGCGCACTGGATGCCGCCAATGGACAGATCGTGATCGACACGCTCCGCCGCATCGCGCACGAACATGGCACCACGGTGCTGTGCGTCAGCCACGATCCGCGCCTCGTCACCCATGCCGACCGCGTGCTGGAAATGGAAGACGGGGTCATATTCAATGACCGGCGCGTGCCGCATGATGATTCCGCGCTTCGAGAGGAGAGGGCATCGTGAAACCGCATCGTTGTGCCACCTTCCTGTTCGCCGCTGCGGTGCTGGGGCTGGGCGCGTGCTCGTCCGGCGGCGGCCACGATGCAGCCGCGGGGGCGTCCGCGCAGTCCCCGCAGTGGCTGGCGGTGGCGCGCGGAAAGGTTTCCGTCGAAGGCGGGATGGTGCTGGTCGGCGCGCGCACCGACGGGGTGGTGGAGTCGGTTGCGGTGAAGCCGGGTGACGCGGTCGAACGCGGCCAGGTACTGGCGACGCTCGACGCGCGCAGCGCGACCATCGCGGTGGCGAGCGCCGAGGCCGGCATCGAACAGGCCAGGGCGCAACTGGCGGGGCTGCAGGTGTCCCTGAAGCAGGCGGAACGACGCGCACCACGCGTTGCCGCGGCCGCGAGTGCCGGTGCGGCGACCGGCGAAGCCGCCGAACAGGCGCGGGGTGCGGTGGCCTCGCTGAAGGCCAGGCAGGCCGCCGCGCAGGCGCAGCTGGACGCCGCACGCCAGAAAGCCGCCGCGGCGAAACTCGATCTCGATGCGACCACGCTGCGCGCGCCGGTGGCGGGGGTGGTCGTGCTGCGTCGCGTCGCGATCGGCCAATCGGTGTCCGCGTCGTCCGGACAGCCCTTGTTCGAGCTGCTGCCCGACCGGCCGCACATCGTGCAGGCACAGCTCGACGTGGACGCGGCCGGTTCCATCCGCGCCGGCATGCACGCGGAAGTGGTCCGGGATTCGGGCAACGGGCCGGCCTACGAGGCGACCGTAACCTGGGTCGGGCAGGTGCTGCAGCCGGCCGGCTTGACGCAGGACCCGCTGGAACGGGCGCTCGCCAACGACGTCGACTGCACGCTGGAACTCGCGCCGGTGAAGGAAGGCCGGACGCCGCTCCGGATCGGCCAGCGCGTGCTGGTGCGGTTTCCGGCCCCGGTCCGTCCCCGACCGTGAGCCATGGACTTGCCCCGCGCATCGAGGCATCAAGGCCCGTGGTGAGGTAGCTTGCTTTCACCGGAAATCGCGGGGCCGACCCGATGCGATCGCGTGATCGCTGCGCCACCGTGCGTCCAGCTTCGTGCGCCTCCGCGCCGGGTTCCAGGCTCAGTGGCTCCATGGGGACGAAAGCGTCCCGAAAGCGTGGCGAGGGTAGAATTGCCGCGACTTGCGGCCGGCCGCCTCCCGAGAAAACGTCCGTGGCCCCATGGAACATCCTGTGTGACTTCGACGGCACCATTGCGGTCGAGGACGTCACAGACTCGTTGCTCGACCGGTTCGCATCGCCGGAGTGGCAGGTGCTCGAGCACGACTGGCGCGCGGGCAAGATCGGTTCGGCTGAATGCATGGCCGGCCAGGTCGCGCTGCTGGATGCATCGCGAGAGGAGATCGACGAGCACCTTGGCTCGATGCGGATCGATCCCGCATTTCCGCGGTTCGTGGAGGCCGTCCGGGCTGCCGGGACGACACTGCGCATCGTGAGCGATGGCCTCGATTACGCGATCCGCGCGATGCTGGCGCGTTACCAGCTCGGCAGCCTGCCCATCCTTGCCAACCGGCTGGTGCAAACCGGGCCGCGGAAATGGAAGCTCGAAACACCGTTCTCCGATCCGCATTGCCGGGTCGGCAGTGGCCATTGCAAATGCGCCAGTGCGGTGCGCGAACACCGTCGTCTCCATCGCGTGTTGCTGGTCGGCGACGGTGCGTCGGATTTCTGCGCGGCGGGCGAAGTCGATTACGTATTCGCCAAGCACCGGTTGATCGAGCACTGCCGGCACGCCGGCATTCCGCACACCTCGATCGTCGGCTTCGCCGATGCGACAGGGCTGTTGCCCTCGCTGCTGACTGGAAAGCTGCATGCATCGCAACCCGGGCTGACCCCCGCCCCCGCCCTCTGAGAGACTGCAGGACGAACCATGACACCCGCGAAGGCTGCGACGGTTTCGCCCGTCGGCGTGTTGTCGCTGGCGGATGGGCTTGATACGTCGCGCAGCGCGCAACTGTTCGATGCCGCCCGCGATCCCATCCCCGGCGGTGTCAACAGCACCGCGCGTGCGACCTGGGCGGGCTGGACGCCGTACCCGCTGTTCGTCGAAAGCGGCGACGGCGCGCATCTGCGCGACGTGGATGGCAACGATTACATCGACTACCTGCTGGGCCTGGGACCCATGCTGCTCGGCCATCGGCCGCCCCGGGTCACGCGGGCCGTGGTCGAATTCATCGAGCAGCGCGGCACCGTGTTCGCCTTGCCCACCGCGGACGAAGCACGGCTGGCGCAAAAGATCATTGCCGCCGTGCCGTGCGTGGAGCAGGTCCGTCTTTGCAACACCGGTACCGAGGCGGTGCTGTATGCGACCCGTCTCGCGCGTGCGTTCACCGGCCGGCCGAAGCTCATCCGCTTCGAGGGGATGTACCACGGCTTTTCCGATCAGGTGTACTGGAGCAAGCATCCGGACCTCGCCAGGGCGGGTCCCGACGCGCGTCCGGTGCCGGTGCCGCAGGGGCCGGGGTTGCCGCGTGGCGTCGAAGGGAACCTCATCATCCTGCCGTGGAACGATGCAGACCTGCTGGCCGACACGATCAGGCGCGAAGGCGATTCAATCGCGGCCGTGATCACCGAACCGGTGATGTGCAACACCGGCTGCATCCTGCCGAAGCCGGGTTATCTCGAAGCGATGCGGGAGCTGACCGCGCGCCACGGCATCGTGCTGCTGTTCGACGAAGTCATCACCGGCTTCCGGCTGGGATTGGGCGGGGCGCAGGCCCGCTTCGGGGTGACCCCGGATTTGGCGGTGTTCGCCAAGGGGCTGGGCGGCGGTTTTCCCGTCGCGGCCTGCGGCGGCCGCGCCGACATCATGGCGCTGGTCGCCGACGGGACGGTATCGATGGCAGGCACGTACAACGCGAACGGCATCGCGATTGCCGCGGCGAATGCGGCGCTCGATGAACTGGCCACGCCCGGATTGTTCGCGGAGCTCGATGCGCTGTCGGACGCGTTGAGGCTGGGGCTGGACGGGGTATTGCGGAACGCCGGGTTGCCCGCTTGCGTCGTTGGCGTCGGTCCGCTGATGCAGGTGTGGTTCGCGCGCGAGCCGATCCACGATTACCGCGACGCCGAGCGCCATGCCGACCAGAAACTGTTCGATCGCTGGTGGCGCGGCATGCTGGCGCGCGGCGTGCTGTTCCATCCGGGCGCGTACGAAAACCTGTTCGTGTCGACCGCGCACACCCGCGATGACATTGCAGAGACGCTGGCCGTGGCGGGAGAGGTTGCCGCAGAGCTCGCACGCGATGTTTGAGGCCTGGCTCCGTGTGTGCTGGGCTTCCGCCCATGAAGCCGGCGTCAGCCAACCTGCGGGACCGATACCCTGGACTCGGAAAAGCGGAAACGGCGACCTCTTCGTTTCTCGCGATGGTGCGGCCTTCGGTTTCCGCCGATGAGGCCGATCGGTCACACCGAGCAGGCACCCATGTGGACATAAACCATGAGCACGTTCCGGTTCTCGCAAGTCAATGTCTTTTCGACCGATCCGTTGGGCGGCAACCCGCTTGCGGTGGTCCATGCCGCCGAAGGGCTGGACGACGCCCGGATGGCCGCGTTCGCCCGCTGGACCAATCTTTCGGAAACGACCTTCCTGCTGCCCGCGACCGATCCGGATGCGGATTACCGCGTGCGCATCTTCACGCCCGTCGGCGAACTGCCCTTCGCCGGCCATCCGACGCTCGGTTCGTGCCATGCATGGCTGGCTGCGGGCGGCCAGCCGCGCGTGCCGGGTTTCGTATCGCAACAGTGCGGCGTGGGCATCGTGCGGATTCGTGCAGGCGGTTCGCGGCTCGAGTTCGCCGCACCGCCGTTGCGCCGCACCGGCGCGCTGGAGCATGACGTGCTGGCCCAGGTCACCCGGGCGCTCGGCGTATCGCCGGCGGACATTCTCCATCACCAGTGGGTCGACAACGGCCCCAACTGGTGTGCGGTGATGCTGCGGTCGGCGCGGCAGGTGCTCTCGCTCACGCCGGACTGGGCTGCGCTCAAACCGCTCAAGTTGGGGGTGGTGGGTTTCCACGAGTCCGGCCACGACGCGGCACTGGAAATCCGCGCGTTCGTGGGCAGTGCAGGATACGAAGACCCCGTGACCGGAAGCCTCAACGCGGGCGTGGCGCAGTGGCTGATGCGCGAAGGACTCGCGCCGGCGTCCTATGTCGCGGCGCAGGGCACCGCGCTGCAGCGCGCCGGGCGTGTGCATCTGCGGATCGACCGGGACCAGGTCTGGGTGGGTGGCGATGTCGCGGATGTCATCCAGGGCGAGTTCGCCCTGTAGATGCGCGGACTTCGGACCCGCCGGTCAGGGCGGGCCGCCGGGGCTACATCGATACACCCAGTCCGTAGGGATCGTCCTCCGGCAGGTCGGTGCCGCTGGCACCTTCGGCGAGGCGGATCTTGAGCGCGAGGCCGTCGCGCGAGTCGGCCTTCGACAGCGCCTCTTCCAGGTCGATCGTGCCTTCCTTGTAGAGCCGGAACAGCGACTGGTCGAACGTCTGCATGCCTTCTTCCAGGCTGCGTTCCATCGCCAGCTTGATCTCGTGTACCTCGCCGCGGCGCAGCAGGTCGCGGATGTGCGGCGTGTTGATCAGTACCTCGACCGCAGGACGGCGACGGCCGTCCTTGCCGACCACCAGGCGCTGCGAAATGATCGCCTTCAGGTTCAGCGCCAGGTTCATCAGGATGTTCTTGTGCGCGGCCTCGGGGAAGAAGTTGAGGATGCGCTCGATGGTCTGGTCGGCGTTGTTGGAATGCAGCGTGGCGAGACAGATGTGCCCTGTTTCCGAAAAGCCGATCGCGGCATCCATGGTGGCGGTGTCGCGGATCTCGCCGATCAGGATCACGTCCGGCGCTTCGCGCATCGCGTTCTTGAGCGCCTCGTGGTAGCTGTGGGTGTCGAGGCCCACCTCGCGCTGGTTGACGATCGACTTCTTGTGCTTGTGCAGGAACTCGATCGGGTCCTCGACGGTGAGGATGTGGCCCGCCGCGTTGGTGTTGCGGTAGTCGATCATCGACGCCAGCGTGGTGGATTTGCCCGAGCCCGTCGCGCCCACGACGAGGATCAGCCCGCGCGGCTCCATGATCAGCTTCTTGTAGATCTGCGGCAGCAGCAGTTCCTCGATGGAAGGAATGTCGCTCTTGATCGCGCGGATCACCAGCGCGACTTCACCGCGTTGCTTGAACACGTTGACGCGGAAGCGGCCGACGTCCTTCACCGCCAGCGCCATGTTGTATTCCAGTTCGCGCTCGAACTTGGGCACCGAACCCTCGTCCATCAGCGAGTAGGCGATTTTCTTCACCATGCCCGACGGCAGCGGCGAAGTGCCGAGTGCCGCCAGCCGTCCCTCGATCTTGATGTGCACGGGCGTGCCGGTGGAAAGGAACATGTCCGACGCACCGCGATCCATCATCAGCTTGAGGAAGTATCCGATGTCCATCTTTGATCCCCGGTCAGGAAACCCCATGCACGCCGCCCGCGCGGCGTTGCAAAGCCGAAATGGTACGCCGACAATGCGTCGATGCATCCCGGAGTGTTGTTTATGACACGCACGCGGCGAAAAATCCATGACCCCCGCCTGCCCGGATTGGTCATTCTGGCGTCCCTGCTGGCCGGATGTGCCACCGCGCCTCCGCCGATCCAGATGATGGATCACGCGCAGATGGAGATCCGCGCAGCGCGCAGTGCCGGCGCGGCGACCACGGCGCCGGATGCACTGGCCGAGGCCGAACGTCGACTGGCCGCGGCGCAGCAGTTCAGCGCCAGCGGCGACAACGGCAAGGCCGCCGACAAGGCCGCGGAGGCCGAAGCTGCAGCCGCCACCGCACGGGCGCGCGCCGAAGCCGCGAAACTCGATCGCCAGATCGATCAGCAGACCCGCGTGAATGCCGGGCTCAAGGCCGATCTCGAACGCAGGCAGGCGGCAGCCGCCGCCGCCCAGCAAGCCGTCACGGCGCCACCGGCCGCGGGATCGTCCAGCGGCAGCGGCACGGTGGACCTCCCCGCGATCCAGCTTGGCCAGCCGTCGCCGGGCTCCAGCACCGGCGAGCCCGCGCCGGCCAGTACTTCGGGACAACCGGGAGTGTATCCATGAGGCACGCCATCACCACCGTGGCGCTGGTCGGCGCGTTGGCATTCGGCCTTGGCGCCGTTGCGCCCGTCCAGGCGGCAACGAAAGATCCCGACGTGGCGCGGCTGTCGGCGCAGCTCG
>Ga0164242_10007401_pt1 | contig 12029 bp, 7 predicted proteins | sample OricomgcompostMG_FD_108783 | JGI IMG/M metagenome (GOLD analysis project Ga0164242, IMG submission 108783) | Miracle-Growth compost microbial communities from Emeryville, California, USA - Original compost - Miracle growth compost (MG) ... | reverse complement strand
GTGGGGCCTCTTCCTCCGCAACCACGACGAGCTGACGCTCGAGATGGTGACCGAGGAGGAGCGCGAATACATGTACTCGGAGTACGCGATGGACCCGCGGGCGAAACTGAACATCGGCATCCGTCGCCGGCTGGCGCCGCTGCTCGACAACGGGCGCGACGAGATCGAGCTGATGACCGCGGTCCTCTTTAGCCTCCCCGGCAGCCCGATCATCTACTACGGCGACGAGATCGGCATGGGCGACAACGTCTACCTCGGCGACCGCGACGGGGTGCGCACGCCGATGCAGTGGACCGGCGATCGCAATGGCGGCTTCTCCACCGGCGACTTCGCCCAGATGTACGCGCCGCCCTCGATGGACCCGGTGTACGGGTACCAGGCGGTCAACGTCGAGGCGCAGCTGCGCACGCCGACCTCGCAGCTGCGCTGGATGCGCCGCTTCATCTCCCTGCGCAAGGAGCACCCGGTCTTCGGCCTCGGCTCCTACCAGGCACTGCAGCCGGAGAACACGCGGATCTTCGCCCACGTGCGCAGCTACGAAGACGACATCATGCTCTGCGTGCACAACCTGGCGCGCTCGGCGCAGGCGGTCGAGCTGGACCTCGGCGAATGGGAGGGCCGGTATCCGGAAGAGATGTTCGGCCACAGCCGCTTCCCCCGGATCGGCTCGCTCCCGTACCTGCTCACGCTCGCCCCGCGCGGCTTCTTCTGGTTCCGGCTGGTCTCCGAGGAAGAGGTGCAAGGGAAGGAAAACCCGGCTCCGGGTAGTGAGGCGAGATGACCGCCGACGGGGCCGTCGACGTGGAGGCGCTCGACCTCGAGGAGCTGGCCGAATGGCTGGCCGAGCGCCGCTGGTTCGGCTCGAAGACGCGTGAGCTGACCCAGGTCGGCGTCGTCGACATGCCGCTGCTCGACCCCGGGCCGCCGCAGCTGCGGATCGCCCTGGTCGAGGCGACCTTCGGCACCGGCGCGCACGAGATCTACCAGGTGCCGGTGGTCATCGACGGCGACTCGCTGCCGGCCGCGGCGCGGATCGCCGGGCTCGGCGACGACGGCCACGCCGCCTACGACCTGCTCGCCGAGCGCCGTGACCCGCCGCGCCTGCTCGAGTTGATCGCCGCCGGCGGCCAGGTCGCCTCGGCCGAGGGCCGCGTCGTCTTCGCCTGGCCCGGCCCCGAGGCTCCGCCGCCGCCGGGGTCCGAGGTCCGCCCGATCGCCTCCGAGCAGTCGAACAGCTCGGTCGTCTTCGGCGAGAACGCGATCCTGAAGATCTACCGCCGGGTCGAGGCGGGGGTGAACCCGGAGCTCGAGATGCTGCGCTTCCTCAACCTCCGCGGCTTCCGCCAGATCCCCAGGCTGCTCGGTTGGTACGAGTACGAGGGGCGGCCCGCCGACGCGACCCTCGGTGTCGTCCAGGAGTTCATCGCCGACGGCCGCGACGGCTGGGTCTGGACGCTCGACGGGCTGGCCGGTGACCCCGAGTCGCTGCTCGAACCGCTGCGCGCGCTCGGCTCGGTCGTCGGCTCGATGCACACCGCCCTGGCGAGCGACCCGACCGATCCGGTCTTCGCCCCCGAAGAACGCGGCCAGGAGTCGCTGGCGCTCTTCGTCGCCTCGCTCGACGAGCAGATCGAACGCGTCTTCCTCGACCTCCCCGACGACGAGCGGCTCGGCCCGATCGTCCACCGAGGCGAGGAGCTGCGCGACCAGCTGCGCGGGCTGGCGATGATCGGCGGCATCGGCATGGCGATCCGCGTCCACGCCGACCTCCACCTCGGCCAGACCCTGCTCTCCGACCGCGGCTGGACGGTCCTCGACTTCGAGGGCGAGCCCGCCCGGCCGCTGCCCGAGCGGCGCGCCAAGCACTCGCCGCTGCGCGACGTCGCCGGCCTCCTGCGCTCGGTCGCCTACGCGCCGCTCGCCGCCCGCCTGCAGCGCGGCGCGACGCCGCCCGAGGACTGGGAGCAGCGCGCCCGCGAGCGCTTCCTCGACGGGTACCTCGACGGGGTCGACCCGACGCTCCTGCCCGCGACCCGTCGCGAGGTCGACCAGCTGCTCGCCATCTACGAACTCGAGAAAGCCGTCTACGAGCTGAACTACGAGCTCGGGCATCGGCCCGACTGGGTCGAGATCCCGGTCGCCGGGATCACCCGCCTGCTGGAGGTGGAGGTGGCGTGAAGACCGCCGTCGACCCGGAGCTGCAGCGCGAGGTCGAACGCCTCGTCCACCGCGAGCACCACGACCCACACAGCCTGCTCGGCGCCCACCCGGGCCGCGACGGGACGGTCGTCCGCGCCTACCGGCCGAGCGCCGAGAAGGTGGTCGCCCGGGCCGACTCGGGCGAGGAGGTCGAGCTGCGAAAGACCCACCCCGCGGGCTTCTTCGAGGGGACCTTCGAGGGCGCGGGCGAGGTGCCCGGCTACGAGCTGGAGGTCAGCTATCCCGACGGCGGCACCTTCACCATCCGCGACCCCTACTCGTTCCCGCCGACGCTCGGCGAGGTCGACCTGCACCTGATCGGCGAGGGCCGCCACGAGGAGCCCTACGGCAAGCTCGGCGCCCACGTCACCCGCGTCGGCGGGGTGGAGGGCACCGCCTTCGCGGTCTGGGCGCCCGCGGCGCGCTCGGTCTCCGTCGTCGGCGCCTTCAACGACTGGCGCGGGGACCTCGACCAGATGCGCTCGCTCGGCGCCTCCGGGATCTGGGAGATCTTCATCCCCGGCGTCGCCGAGGGGGCTCCATACAAGTTCGAGATCCTCACCCCCTCGGGCGAGATGCGCCACAAGGCCGACCCGGTCGCCTTCGCCACCACGGTGCCGCCGCAGACCGACTCGGTCGTCCACCGGTCCCGTCACACCTGGTCAGACGAGGAGTGGATGGAGCGCCGGCGGGAGACCGAGCCGAGCACCGGGCCGGTCTCCATATATGAGGTCCACCTCGGCTCCTGGCGCAAGGTGACCGAGGACGGCGGGGAGCGCTCGCTCACCTACCGCGAGCTGGCCGACGAGCTCGCCGCCTACGTCACCGACATGGGCTTCACCCACGTCGAGCTGCTGCCGGTGATGGAGCACCCGTTCGGCGGCTCCTGGGGGTACCAGGTGACCAGCCAGTTCGCGCCGACCTCGCGCTACGGCAGCCCCGACGACTTCCGCGCCTTCGTCGACCGCATGCACGCGGCCGGGATCGGCGTGATCCTCGACTGGGTCCCGGCCCACTTCCCGCGCGACGACTGGGCGCTCGCCCGCTTCGACGGCACCGCGCTCTACGAGCACTCCGACCCGCGCCGCGGCGCCCACCCCGAGTGGGGGACGCTGATCTACAACTACGGGCGGCATGAGGTGCGGAACTTCCTCACCGCGAGCGCCCTCTTCTGGCCGCGCGAGTACCACGCCGACGGCATCCGCGTCGACGCCGTCGCCTCGATGCTCTACCTCGACTACTCGCGCCCCTCCGGTGCCTGGGTGCCGAACGAGTTCGGCGGCAACGAGGACCTCGAGGCGGTCGAGTTCCTCAAGGGGATGAACGAGACCCTCTACCGGCGCGAGCCGGGGATCATCTCCGCCGCCGAGGAGTCGACCGCCTGGCCCGGCGTCTCGCGGCCGACCTACCTCGGCGGGCTCGGCTTCGGCTTCAAGTGGAACATGGGCTGGATGCACGACACGCTCGGGTACTTCGGCTACGACCCCGTCTACCGGAGTTACCACCACCACGAGCTGACCTTCAGCCTCGTCTACGCCTTCTCCGAGAACTTCATCCTGCCGCTGTCCCACGACGAGGTCGTCCACGGCAAGGGCTCGATGTACGGGAAGATGGCCGGCGACCGCTGGCAGAAGCTCGCCAACCTGCGGGCGCTCTACGCCTACATGTGGGCGCACCCGGGGAAGAAGCTCCTCTTCATGGGCAACGAGATCGCCCAGGAGGAGGAGTGGAGCTACGAGCGCTCGCTCGACTGGCACCTGCTGGAGCGCCCCGAGCACGCCGGGGTCCAGAGCTTGGTGCGGGACCTGAACGGGGTGCTGCGGGAGGAGCCGGCGCTGTACGAGCGTGACTTCGACGGCGACGGCTTCACCTGGCTCGAGGCCAACGACGCGGCCCGCAACGTGGTCGCCTTCGCGCGGCGCTCGGCGGACGGGGAGCGGACGCTGGTCTGCGTCGCCAACCTCTCGCCGATCCCGCGCCAGGGCTACCGGGTCGGGCTGCCGCGGCCGGGATGCTGGGCCGAGGTGCTGAACACCGACTCGCGCCTCTACGGCGGCGGCGACGTCGGCAACGGCGGCAGCGTCGAGGCGGAGCCGATCGGCTGGCACGACCAGCCCTTCTCGGCCGAGCTGACCCTGCCGCCCCTCGGCGTGATCTACCTGCGGCCCGAGGAACCCTGACCCCGTCACCCGATTTCCCTTGGCAGCGCGCGCTGGGCGCGGTGCCGCTCGCCGACGGCGGCACCGAGTTCCGCGTCTGGGCGCCGAAGGCGGAGGAGTCGGTGGCGGTGCGGCTGGGGCGGATCGACCACCCGCTCGCCGAGGAGGGGTACGGGATCTACGCGGGGGTGCTCGACGCGGCGCCCGGCGACGACTACTACGTGATCCTCGACGGGAGGCGCCGTCCCGACCCCTGCTCGCGCCACCAGCCGACCGGGTTGCGCGGGCCGTCGCGGGTGGTCGACACGGCGGGCTTCGCGGACCTAGTCGCGCCGTCGCCGGGGCCGGGGCTCGAGGACCTCGTCGTCTACGAGATGCACGTCGGCTGCTTCACCGCCGAGGGGACCTTCGACGCCGCCCGCGAGCACCTGCCGGCGCTGCGCGCGCTCGGCGTCACCGCGGTCGAGGTGATGCCGGTCGCCGCCTTCCCCGGGCAGCGCGGCTGGGGCTACGACGGCGTCTACGTCTACGCGCCCTTCGATCCCTACGGCGGCCCCGCCGGGCTCGCCCGCTTCGTTGACGCCTCCCACGCGGCCGGGCTGGCGGTGATCCTCGACTGCGTCTACAACCATCTCGGCGTCTCCGGCACCAAGGCGATGACCGACTTCGGCCCCTACTTCGCCGACGGGCGCCAGACCGGCTGGGGGAAGGGCCTGAACTACGACGGCGCGCGCTCCGACCCGGTGCGCGAATGGGCGATCCAGAACGCCGAGATGTGGGTGCGGGACTACCGCATCGACGGCCTGCGGCTCGACGCGGTGCACGCGATCCTCGACGGGAGCCCCACCCATCTGGTGGCCGAGCTGGCCGCACGGGTCCATGCCATTCGACAGGATGCTTTGGTGATCGCCGAGAGCAACGCCAACGACCCGGCGACGATCCGGCCCGCCTCCGCGGGCGGCTGGGGCGTCGACGCGCAGTGGGCCGACGATTTCCACCACTCGCTGCGCACGCTCCTCACCGAGGAGCGCCAGGGCTACTACGCCGACTTCGGCACGGTCGCCGACCTGGCAAAGGCCTGGCATCGTCCATTCGTCTACGACGGGCGCTACTCGCGCTCGCGTCATCATCGCGTCGGCGCACCCGCCTTCGACCGCGCCCCGGCCCAGTTCGTCGTCTGCTCGCAGAACCACGACCAGGTCGGCAACCGGGCGCTCGGCGATCGGATGCCGCCGCCCGCCCGCCCGCTGGCGGCTCTCTGCACGCTGCTGGCGCCGTTCACGCCGATGCTCTTCATGGGCGAGGAGTACGGCGAGGAAGCGCCCTTCCAGTTCTTCACCGACCACATCGAGAAGCGGATCGCCGAGGCGACCCGCAGCGGGCGCCGGCGGGAGTTCGAAGCCTTCGTCGAGTTCGCGGGCGAAGTGCCCGACCCGCAGGACGTCGCCACCTTCGAGCGCTCGAAGCTGACCCGGGTCGGTGATCCGGTGATCGAAGCTCTCTACGCGCGGCTGTTCGAGCTGCGGCGGGAGCTGGCGGCCGCGCCCGGGGGCGCCGAGGTCGCCGCCGTCGACTTCGACGAGGAGGCGCGCTGGCTGCGGATCGAGCGCGGCGGCCACACCATCGTCTGCAACTTCGCAAGGGAACCGCGGCAGGTTCCGTGCAGCGTCCGCGACGTCATCCTCGCCACGCACGAGGCCGACGCCGACGGTTCCGCCGTGCGCCTGCCCGCGCTGGCGGGAGCCGTGCTGCGTTGAGCGACCAGTTCGACCCACAAGGCCACCGCCAGGAGGCGCCCCAGCGCCAGGTCCTGCCGGGGAAGCCGTTCCCGCTCGGGGCGATCTGGGACGGGCGGGGGACCAACTTCTCGATCTTCTCCGCCCACGCCGAGCGCGTCAGCCTCTGCCTCTTCGACTCCGAGCGGGGCGAAACGCAGATCGACCTGAACCGCGGCGAAGCCCACAACTGGCACTGCTACCTGCCCGAGGTCGGGCCGGGGCAGCGCTACGGCTTCCGCGTCCACGGGCCCTACGACCCGGCGGCCGGGCACCGCTTCAACCCGCGCAAGCTCCTGCTCGACCCCTACGCCAAGGCGATCGACGGGCCGGTCGACTGGGACCGCGCCAACGTGCTCCCGTACGTGCCCGACGGGTCCGAGGACGCCGACCTCGAAGCCGACGACGAAGACGACGTCGAAGCGATGCCGCGCTCGGTCGTCGCCGACCCGGCCTTCGACTGGGAGGGGGTCGAGGCGCCGAACACGCGCTGGGCCGAGACCGTGATCTACGAGACCCACGTCAAAGGGTTCACCCACACCCACCCGGGGGTGCGCGAGGACCTGCGCGGGACCTACGCCGGGCTCGCCTCGGAAGCGGCGATCGAGCACCTGCTGTCGCTCGGGGTGACCGCGGTCGAGCTGATGCCGGTCCACCACATCGTCAGCGAGAGCTTCCTCCACGACCGCGGGTTCACCAACTACTGGGGGTACTCGACGATCGGGTACTTCGCGCCGCACTCCGACTACGCGGCGACCGGCACCCGCGGCGAGCAGGTGCGCGAGTTCAAGGGGATGGTGAAGGCGCTCCACCGGGCGGGGATCGAGGTGATCCTCGACGTCGTCTACAACCACACCGCGGAGGGCAACCACCTCGGGCCGATGCTGTCGTTCCGCGGCGTCGACAACTCCTCCTACTACCGGCTCGTCCCCGACGACCCGCGCTTCTACATGGACTTCACCGGGACCGGGAACTCGCTGAACCCGGTGCACCCAAGTGTGTTGCGGCTGATCATGGACAGCCTCCGCTACTGGGTGATCGACTGCCACGTCGACGGGTTCCGCTTCGACCTCGCCTCGGCGCTGGCGCGGGAGCTGCACGACGTCGACAAGCTCTCGGCCTTCTTCGACGTCATCCACCAGGACCCGATCCTCTCCCAGGTGAAGCTGATCGCCGAGCCCTGGGACGTCGGGCCGGGCGGCTACCAGGTGGGCAACTTCCCGGTCCTGTGGGCGGAGTGGAACGGGATCTACCGTGACTCGATCCGGGACTTCTGGCGCGGGCAGGGGTCGCTCGGGGACTTCGCCGGGCGCTTCACCGGGTCGAGTGACCTGTACCAGCCGGAAGGCCGGCCGCCGCACTCCTCGATCAACTTCGTCACCGCCCACGACGGGTTCACCCTGCGCGACCTCGTCTCCTACGACGGCAAGCACAACGAGGCCAATTACGAAGGCAACGACGGCGGCACCGACGACAACCGCTCCTGGAACTCGGGGGCGGAGGGGGAGACCGACGACGCCGCGGTGCTCGACCTGCGCGGGCGCCGGCAGCGCTCGATGCTGGCGACGCTGCTGCTCTCCCAGGGGGTGCCGATGCTGCTCGGCGGCGACGAGATGTCGCGCACCCAGGACGGCAACAACAACACCTGGTGCCTCGACACCGAGCAGAGTTGGTACGACTGGGCGCAGGCGGAGAGTGAAAGTGACCTGGTCGATTTCACCCGTCGGCTGATCGCCCTGCGGGCGAACCACTCGGTGCTGCGGCGGGCTTACTTCCTGACCGGGGAAGAACCGCTCGGCAGTGGGTTGCCGGACGCCTGGTGGTTCCGTCCCGACGGCCTGCGGATGACGCGGCGCAACTGGCAGGACGCCGAGGCGCGCTGCCTCGGCGTCTTCCTCAACGGGATGGAGATCCCCGGTACCGACGACGCCGGTGAGCGGATCACCGACGACAGCTTCCTGATTCTTTTCAACGCCGGCGATGACCCGGTCGACTTCCGCCTGCCGACGCGCCGGTTCGGCGCGATGTGGGTGGTCGAGCTGACGACGGCCGAACCGCAGCGGCTGCCGGAGGGCGAACGGGTGGCACCGCGCACGTCGGTGAGCGTGGCGGGATGGTCGACGGTGGTGCTGCGCCGGGTGGCGCGGTGAGCGGCGCGAAGCGCGAGCTTCGCTGCACGTACCGGCTGCAGCTCGGCCCGAACCTGAACTTCGCCCACGTGCGCGAGCTGGTTCCCTACCTCGAGGAGCTCGGCGTCAGCCACGTGTACCTCTCGCCGTCGTTCCAGGCGCGGGAGGGGTCGACCCACGGCTACGACGTGATCGATCCGACCAAGGTGAGCGAGGCGCTCGGTGGGGAGGAGGGCCTGCGTGAGCTCGCCGCGACCGGGATCGGCGTGATCCTCGACATCGTCCCCAACCACATGGCGGCGGTCGAGGAAAACCGGTACTGGGCCGACGAGGAGCTGCGTCAGAAGTACTTCGACCTCGACCCGGTGAGCGGCCGCTGGCGCCGCTTCTTCGACATCGACGAACTGGCGGGGGTGCGCCAGGAGGACCCCGAGGTCTTCGAGGAGACCCACAAGCTGGCCCTGCGCCTCGTCGAGGAAGGAGTGGTGGACGGTCTGCGGGTCGACCACCCCGACGGCCTCGCCGATCCCGCCGGCTACCTCCGGCGCCTTCGCGACGGCGGCGCCGAGTGGGTCTGGGTCGAGAAGATCCTCGAGGCGCGGGAGCCCCTCCGCGATTGGCCCGTCAGCGGCACTGTCGGCTACGAGTTCCTGAACGACGCCCAGGCCCTCTTCGTCGACCCGGCCGGCGAGGCCGAGATGACCGCCCTCTACCGATCCCTGACCGGCGAGTCGCGCCCCTTCCACGAGCTCGCCGACGAAGCCAAGCTCGAACAGGCGACCGGCACCTTCACCCCCGAGGTCGACCGCCTCCGTCGCATCGAAGCCGTCCCCGACCTGGAGCGCTCGCTGGCCAGCCTCCCCGTCTACCGCACCTACGTAGTCCCACCCGACGCCAGTCCCACCCCCACCGAGTGCGTTCGCAGTTCTCCGTCATATGTACGGGAAAGTGCGAACGCACCATCTGGGGAGGTCGGTGACGACGATCGCGCCGCCATCGACGCGGCCGTCGAGCGCGGGATGCCGGTCGCGGTCGCGGCGCGCCTCACCCTCGACGCGCCGGCGCCGGCCGACTTCGTCACCCGCTTCCAGCAGACGACCCCGGCGATCACGGCGAAGGGGGTCGAGGACACCGCCTTCTATCGCGACGTCCGCCTGCTCGCCCTCAACGAGGTGGGCGGCGACCCGGGCCGCTTCTGCCTGAGCGTCGCCGACTTCCACTCCCGCTGTGCCGAACGGGCGCGCCGCTTCCCCCGGAACCTCGTCATCACCCAGACCCACGACACCAAGCGCAGCGGCGACTCGCGCGCCCGGATCGGCGCCCTCGCTGGGATCGCCGACGAGTGGCGCGCCGAGGTGACCCGCTGGCTCGAGCTGGCGGCCCCGCTGCGCACCGAGGTCGACGGCCGCATGGCCCCCGACGCGACCGAGCAGTACCTGATCTTCCAGACCCTGGTCGGCGTCTGGCCCGCGACGGTCGAGCGCGTCCAGGAGTACGTCCAGAAGGCCCTCCGCGAGGCGAAGCGCAACACCAACTGGGTCGAGCAGAACGCCGAGTGGGAGGGGGCGGTGTCGGCCTTCGTCGCCGCCGTCTACGAGCCCGGCCCGCTCCGCGACGCCATCGACGCCTTCGTCACCCGCTTCGCCCCCCTGGGCGAGCGCGCCGCCGCCGGCCAGCTCCTGCTCAAACTCACCACGCCCGGCGTCCCCGACGTCTACCAAGGCGACGAGCTCTGGCGCCTCTCGATGGTCGACCCCGACAACCGCCGCCCGGTCGACTTCGACGAGCGCCGCGCGGCCCTCGCCGCCCTCGACTCCGGTGCCGAGGTCACCCGCGCCAACATCAAGCTCCACGTCATCCGCCGCGCCCTCGCGCTCCGCGCGTCCCGCCCCGAGCCCTTCGGCGGCGCCTACAACCCACTCCCCGCCGACGAGCGCCTCTGCGCCTTCACCCGCGGCAACCACGAGATCCTCGCCGTCACCGCCACCCGCGAGACCGCCGAGGGCGCCACCTTCCAACTCCCTCCCGACACCACCGGTACCTGGCGCAACGTCCTTGCCGGATCGGCCCGCGACCCCGACGCCGAGACCATCACCCTGGGCACCGAGGTTCCCTTCGACCAGGTCCGCTTCGGCGACTGGCCGGTGGCCCTCTTCGAACGTCAGCGCTAATTGCGCCCGGCTTCTCGTTGGGCGGGGGCGAATCAAGGGTCGTCCGGATCTTGGGACCACATGCCCTTCGGCAATGTGGTTCTCATCGGAGCAGTCACCGCACTGCCCCTCGCATTCCTGAACGCTCCGCTTTGGGCGTTTTACGTCGTTCCCTCGTTCACGATGGCGCCATGGCTCGTGTGGGAGTTGCTTCACCTCGAGTTCAAGGAAATGAAGCAGCGGGAAGCGGAAGCGCCTGAGGGTCCGCGGCCGCGGGGCGTCCCTCGAGGCATGGCGTAGGCTCGCGCCATGCGGGTGACGCAGCTGGACGGGGGCGCCTTCACCTCGCCTGCCGGGCTCTGGCGCAAGGGCGAGAGCATGGAGCGGCGGGTGCGCTTCCCGGTGCCCGTCTACCTGATCGAGGTGGGGGAGGAGCGGATCCTCGTCGACACCGGACTCAACCCGGACGCCGTCGCCGATGCCGCGGCCCACTACGAGGGCGCCGAGTCGCTCGGCTTCTTCCGTCTCGAGCAAGAGGTCCCGCTGGCGAGCCAGGTCGACCTCGCCTCCCTGACCCGCGTCGTCATCACCCATCTCCACTTCGACCACGCCGGCGGCCTCGCGCTCCTCCCCGACTCGCTGCCGATCCACATCCAGCGCCGCGAATGGGAGGCGACGCAGGACCCCGATGCGGTCGCCCGCAACTTCTTCCTGCCCCGCGACTACGAAGGGATCGACGAGGACCGCCTGATCCTGGTCGACGGCGACCACGACCTCCTCGGCGACGGCTCGATCGAGCTCCTCTCGACCCCCGGTCACACCCCCGGCCACCAGTCGATCCGCGTCGGCGAGCCGCTGATCATCGGCGCCGACGTCACCCACTTCGCCGCCGGCCTCGACGACCACCGCCTGCCGATCTTCGCCGACGACCTCGACGCCCAACTCGCCTCCGCCGAACGCCTCCACGCCCTCCGCGAAGCCGGCGCCACCGTCCGCCCCGGCCACGACCCCGACGTGCTCGTCCCCGGCCCGGTCCTGACCGCCTAAAAGGCTGATTCCACGAAGAGGGCGCGGCGCCTCGCGTCGATCCGTGGTGGTCGTGGCCGTCCGAGGTGCGTCCCGGGCGTCTCGTGGCGGCCCGTGGCAGGCTGTGGCCGCCACGAGACGCCCGGGACGTGCGAGGGATTGCGGTGAGGCGCCGAGGGTGCGTGACGAACTCCGAGCTTCCGTCACAGGTCCGGCACGAAGTCACGGGTCCTACACGAACTCCACACTTCCGCCCGAGGTCTCTCCGCGAGAGGCCTCGGGAAGGCCCATCCCGTGACGAAGACGCCGGGAACGTGACGAAGCACGGGGAGAGACGCCGGGAACGTCACCGCTCCTCATGCGTTCCAGGACCTGAACAGAGGGTCCGAAACGCGATGCGTGAGTTTGGGGCCCTATAGGACCCCCAAACCATGGTCACGTGTTTGCAACGCCTGAAGAACACGGACGGACCTGTGAACTTCTCCGGGTCTTCGTGCCGTACCTGTGACGCCCCGGGCCCTGTGACCCGCTCCCCGCACCCCCGGCCATCTCGACCACGACCACAGCCTGCCAGGGTCGTGGTCGAGATGG
>Ga0164242_10007400_pt1 | contig 12029 bp, 10 predicted proteins | sample OricomgcompostMG_FD_108783 | JGI IMG/M metagenome (GOLD analysis project Ga0164242, IMG submission 108783) | Miracle-Growth compost microbial communities from Emeryville, California, USA - Original compost - Miracle growth compost (MG) ... | reverse complement strand
CACTTTGCCTTTGACCTCCCGGCCCACGGCAACGTCCTCGTACTTTTGCTGTTTGCGTTTTCGCCAGCCGGTGCCCGCCGAGGCGGTCGGCGGCGGCACCATCATCGGCATCATGGGAAATCCGGATTCCGCGGCGGGCAGCGGGGACGCCGCGGACGCGAGTTGTACCCCGGTCGGTGTGCCCGGCAGCAGGCCGACCACGGCGGGGGGCGCGGTCAACTTGCCCAGCGATACCCCGACGCCCAGCGCGCCGGTCGGGGCCGCCGACGCTCCCGCGCCGATGCCCTTGATCGCGTTGGCCAGGGTGGCTGAGGTCAGTCCCAGGCCCTCCGACAGGCCCGAGCCGATGTCGCCACCGACGGACGCGACGCCTTGCGCGGTCGCCAACTGCGCCCACACGCCGAGCATGTTGACCGGGAAACCGGACGAAATTTCCTGGTTGCCCCATGTGCTGAGCCAGCCGAACCAGCCGGCGTTGGGGTCAAAGCTGTTGAGGCCGTCGAGAATGTTCGAACCCTGCGAACCGCCGGCGTCTACTTCGGCGTTCATCACCGCGGCCTCTTGGTTGGCCGTCCCGTCGGGATTGGTGTCGGGGACCGGCGAGGTGAACCGGGACAGTTGCCCCGTCGCCTGCGACGTCGTCGCCTGATAGCGGGTCATCGCCGCGGCGTTGTTCGCCCACATGGTCTGGTATTCGTTTTCGGCCTCGGCGATCGCCGCGGTGTTGGTCCCGAACCGGTTGGTCGCCAGCAACTGCCGCAGGCGCGTCCGGTTGGCGGTGACGACCGAGGGGTGGACCACCGTGGCGCGAGTGGCGCTGAAGGCCGAGGCCGCCGCCTCCGCCGAGGTGGCCATCTGCGCGGACTGCAGCGCGGTCTCGCGCAACCACAGCAGGTAAGGCTGGACGGACTGCAGCATGGCCGTCGCGGACGGGCCGTCCCACGATTCGATGAGCGAGGTCAACGTGGAGGTATAGGTGGAGACGGAATTCTCCAGTTCGACGGCCAGGCGCTGCCAGGCGCCGGCGGCCTCGATCAGCGAGCCCGCTCCGGGCCCGGTGTGGATGAGTGTCGAGGTGACCTCGGGGGGTGCTAGTAGATCCATCTCGTCTCACAATGCCCACGCTGAGAACGCCTCAGCAAATTTCCGTTAACCAGGCCGCGAAAAAGCCCCAAACTCTGTACGTCGATGCCTGCTACCTGCCGTCGGTACCTCCCAGTTCGACCGCAAGCCGCTAGGACACCCTATACCCCCAGCAACGGCCTCCTCTTCCCATTTAATCGAGCCGGGGACTTGGCACCCGCCGCTGGTCGGGAGCGGGGCCGTCTATCAGACGGTCACCGAGTCGCCGCGGTTCACCGTGACGATCCGGTCGCCCAGCCCGCGACGCTGCATTTGCCGGGTGAAGTCGGACAGCGGCGACGCGAACACCGCGTAGTCGTCGAAGTGCACCGGGATGGCCTTCGGCAGGCCCAGCATCGCGACGAGTTCTGCCCCCTGGCGACCGTCCATGGTTACGGTCAGCCCGAACGGAAGCCGCCGGCCGGCCGGCAGCCGGGTGCCGCCGAGGTGCAGCATGCCGACGTCGATCGGGTCGAACCGCGCCGGGATCTCGTCGAGCTCCTGGATCAGCAGGGTGTCCCCGGAGATGTAGAGCCGGCGCCGGGGTGAGCGGTCGGCGGAGCCGATTTCGAGCATGGTGCCCATCACCGGCGGCAGCAGGCGCCGGCTCCACCCCGGCGCGTGGCGCCCGGGCAGCGACGTGAGGGTCACGGTGGTGTCGCCCTTGGTGATCGTGTGCTGCTGCCAGGTTTGCAGGCCGCGCGCGTGCGCGAAGCCGCGGTGGTGCAGGCGTTTGGCGGCGTGCGGCGTCGTGATGATGGGCAGGTCGTGGTCGAGACCCCGCTGCGACACCCTGTCCCAGTGGTCGCCGTGCAGATGGGAGAGCACGACGGCGTCGAGGCGCGGAAGTTCGTCGATGCCCAACGCCGGCTCCTTCAGGCGCTTGGACACCAGCCCGTGGCCGAGGTAGGCGCGTTGCCCGCGGTGCAGGAAATTCGGGTCGGTCAGCAGCGTCAGCCCGCCGACGGAAATCAGCGTGGTGGCGTTGCCGACGAACGTGACGGCGATGTCCATACGCGCGGGCTACCCGATCCCGGGCGGTCCACGCCGCGGGTTGCCCGCCTCAGTCGATGTGCGACGGGGGGTCGGCGAACGCGAGGTCCGACGGGCGCTGGTCGGGACCCATCACGTCGCAGTGCCCGTCGGGCACGAGGTAGGAACTGGCGCCGTTGGGAATCAGGCGGGTGACGGCCACGCAGCGTTGCCAGGTGCCGTCGGGCTGGACGGGCCCGTCGCACTTGCTGAGCACGCCTCCCCCGTACTGGCAGCCGGCGCTCACCGGCGGTGCCCAGGCGATGAGCCCGGCGGCCATCAGCAGGGCCGCCGATCCCGACACGATGCCGCGCTTCATGGTCGCCTCCCGTCACCTCGCCCCTGGGGCCCTGCGGCGTTGCCGACTGCTTGTGACGCTACCGCTTGCACACCCTGTCCGCGTAGGGATCACAGCGGCTGACGAACTCGCGCCGCACGCCCGAGCGCGGGTCGGTGAACTCGATGCGCCGTGCCAACAACCGCAGCGGTGTGCTGAAGTCGTCGGGCGCAACGTCAATCACGTTGGGGTACAACGGATCCCCTTCGATCGGTATCCCCAGCGAGGCCATGTGCACGCGCAGCTGGTGGGTACGCCCGGTGCGCGGGGTCAGCCGGTAGAGGCCGTCCGCGCTCACCAGCTCCACCAGCGTCTCGGCGTTGGCCGCTCCCGGCTCGCAGACCGCCTGCAGCTGACCCCGGCGCTTGACGATGCGGCTTTTCACCACGCGGGGCAACCGCAGCGCCGGGTCCACGGCGGCGCGGGCCAGATACGTCTTGTCCACCAGGCCCCGCGAGAACAGCGTCTGGAACGCGCCCCGCATTTCGCGGCGCGCGGTGAACACCAGCACGCCGGCGGTCAGCCGGTCCAGCCGGTGCGCCGGGCTCAGCTCGGGCAGCTCCAGCTCCCGGCGCAGCCGCACCAGCGCGCTCTGCGCGACGTGTCGTCCCCGCGGCATGGTGGCCACGAAGTGGGGCTTGTCGACGACCACGATGTCGTCATCGCGATAGAGCACCGGGATCTCGAACGGCACCGGCACCTCGTCGGGCAGCTCGCGGTAGAGGTAGACGCTGGCCCCGGCGGGCAGCACGGTCTTGGCATCGATCACCGCGCCGTCGGCGCCCACCACCTCCCCGGCCAGCACCTTGGCGCGGGCCGGCGCGCCGAACCGGGCGCTCAGCTCGGCCAGCACCGGTCCGCCCCGCAGCCGCACCCGCGCCGGGCCGAGCCCGTCACGCACGGGAAGCGGGGCGGGCCTCACTTGAGCGGGACCGGCTCGAGGATCTCGGCGCGGGCCTCGGGCGCGCTGGCCCGCAATTCGTCGGCCGACACGTCGTCGGGCTGGGCCTGGGACAGCACCTCGGCCTCCACCCGGGCGGTGTAGTTGGCGACCTCGCGGTCGATGTCCGCCGCGGACCAATTCAGCACCGGCGCAACCACATCCGCGACCTCGCGGGCGCAGTCGACACCGCGGTGTGAGTATTCGATGGAGATGCGCATCCGGCGGGCCAGGACGTCCTCCAGATGCAAGGCCCCCTCGGCGGTCACGGCATAGAGCGCCTCGACCCGCAGGTAGCCCGGCGCCTCCTTGATCGGGTCGAGCAGGTCGGGGCGGTCGTCCGCCAGCGCCAGCACGTCGCCGATCAGCGAGCCGTAGCGGTCCAGCAGGTGGCGCACCCGGTAGGGGTGCAGCCCCTGCAGCTCGGCGACGTGCTCGGCCTGGTTGATGAGCGCGAAGTAACCGTCGGCGCCCAGCAGGCTGACCTTCTCGGTGATCGACGGCGCCACCCGCGCCGGAATGAATTGGGCCGCAGCGTCAATCGCATCCGCGGCCATCACCCGGTAGGTGGTGTACTTGCCGCCCGCGATGGCCACCAATCCCGGCGCGGGCACCGCCACGGCGTGCTCGCGGGACAGCTTCGAGGTTTCCTCGCTCTCCCCGGCCAGCAGCGGCCGCAGCCCGGCGTACACCCCGTCGATGTCGGCGTGGGTCAGCGGGATGGCCAGCACCGTGTTGACCGTGGTGAGGATGTAGTCGATGTCGGCCTTGGTGGCCGCGGGATGGGCCAGGTCGAGATTCCAGTCGGTGTCGGTGGTGCCGATGATCCAGTGGCTCCCCCACGGGATGACGAACATCACCGACTTCTCGGTGCGCAGGATGATCGCGACGTCGCTGACGATGCGGTCGCGCGGCACCACGATGTGCACGCCCTTGGAGGCCCGCACCTGAAATCGCCCGCGCTGCTTGGACAATGCCTGGATCTCGTCGGTCCACACCCCGGTCGCGTTGACCACCACGTGGCCGCGGACTTCGGTGACCGCGCCGTCCTCGGAGTCGCGGACCCGCACCCCCGTCACCCGATCGCCCTCGCGCAGCAGGGCGACGACCTGGGTGGAGGTACGCACCACCGCGCCGTAATGCGCTGCGGTGCGCGCGACGGTCATGGTGTGCCGGGCGTCGTCGACGACCGTGTCGTAGTAACGGATTCCGCCGATCAACGAGCTGCGCTTGAGGCCCGGGCTCAACCGCAACGCGCCCGCTCGGGTCAAATGCTTTTGCGCCGGAACGGATTTCGCGCCGCCCATCCGGTCGTAGAGAAAGATGCCGGCGGCGACGTAGGGCCGTTCCCACACGCGGTTGGTCAGCGGGAACAGGAACGGCATCGGCTTGACCAGGTGCGGTGCCAGCGTGGTCAGCGACAGCTCGCGCTCGTAGAGCGCCTCGCGGACCAGGCCGAACTCCAGTTGCTCGAGGTAGCGCAGGCCGCCGTGGAACATCTTCGACGAGCGGCTCGAGGTGCCCGAGGCGAAGTCGCGCGCTTCCACCAGCGCCACCTTGAGCCCGCGGGTCGCGGCGTCCAGCGCGCAGCCCGAACCCACCACGCCGCCGCCGATCACGACCACGTCGAACTGCTCGGCGCCCAGCCGGTCCCAGGCCGCCTGCCGCTGTTCCGGACCCAGCACGGACACCGGCGAGCTTCGCTGGGTGGACGCGTGGATGGGATCAGTCACGACCTGGACTCCTCACTGGGTTACTCGTCAGTAGGGGCGTGCTGCACCAAGGCTAACCGCTAGTCCAGATCGTCGTGCGCCATCAGCCGCCGCGCCGCCTCGGTGATCGAGCCGGACAGCGACGGATACACCGCCAGCGTCTGCGCCAGCTCGTTGACCGTGATGCGGTTCTGCACTGCCACGGCGATCGGCAGGATCAGCTCGGAGGCGATCGGCGCCACCACCACGCCGCCGATCACCACGCCGGTGGACTTGCGGCAGAACACCTTCACGAAGCCCTGCCGCAGCCCGGACATCTTCGCGCGCGCGTTGGTGCGCAGCGGCAGCATGATCGTGCGCGCCGACACCGAACCGTCGTCGATCATCGTCTGCGGCACCCCGACGGCGGCGATCTCGGGGCGGGTGAACACCGTCGCCGCCACCGTGCGCAACCGGATCGGGCTGACGCCCTCGCCCAGCGCGTGATACATCGCGATGCGGCCCTGCATGGCCGCGACCGAGGCCAGCGGCAGCAGGCCGGTGCAGTCGCCGGCGGCGTAGATGCCGGACACCGAGGTCCGCGACACCCGGTCCACGGTCAGGTAGCCGCCGCGGCCCAGCTCGATGCCGACCCGTTCGAGGCCCAGGCCGCTGGTGTTGGGCACCGAACCGATGGTCATCAGCGCGTGGCTGCCCTCCACGGTGCGCCCGTCGGCCAGGGTGACCAGCACGCCGTCCCCGGTGCGGGTGACCGACGCGGCGCGGGCGTTCTTCACCAGCTTCACGCCGCGCTCGGAGAACGCGGCCTCCAGCACCCGGGCGGCGTCGGCGTCCTCATACGGCAGCACCCGGTCGCGGCTGGCGACGACCGTCACCGGCACACCCAATTCGGTGTAGGCGTGCACGAACTCCGCCCCGGTGACCCCCGACCCGACCACGATGAGGTGCTCGGGCAGCGCCTCCAGGTCGTAGAGCTGGCGCCAGGTCAGGATGCGCTCGCCGTCGGGCTGGGCCGACGGCAGCACCCGCGGGCTGGCGCCGGTGGCGATCAGCACCACGTCGGCCTCGTACTCGCTGGTGGTGCCGTCCTGGGCGGTTGCCTTGATGTTGTGGCGGGCCAGCCCGGGCGTGGGGTCGATCAGCTCGCCGCGGCCGGCCACCACGTGCACGCCCACGCCGAGCAGCTGATCGGCGATGTCGGCCGACTGATCGGTGGCGAGTTGCTTGACGCGGGAGTGGATCTGCCGCAGCGAGAGCTTGGCGTCGTCGATGTCGATCTCGAAGCCCAGCCGCGGCGCGCGGCGCAGCTCGGTGCGCAGCCAGGTCGACGCGATGAACGTCTTGGACGGCACGCAGTCGTCCAGGACGGCGGCCCCGCCGATGCCCTCGGACTCGATGACGGTGACGTGCGTCGTGTCGGGGTGGGAAGTGGCGGCCACCAGCGCGGCTTCGTAACCGGCCGGGCCGCCACCGAGGATCACGATGCGCGTCGCCACAGCCCTAACCTAACGAAGCCGGGCGCACGCCGCCCAACGCTCGGGGGAAGACCGGGCCAGCTCGGACGTCTAAGCTTTCCCCGTGCCGCTCTACGCCGCGTACGGGTCGAACATGGACCCCGAACAGATGCTGAAGCGCGCACCCCATTCGCCGATGGCCGGAACGGGCTGGCTGCACGGGTGGCGGTTGACGTTCGGCGGCGAGGACATCGGCTGGGAGGGCGCGCTGGCGACCGTGGTCGAGGATCCGGACTCCAAGGTGTTCGTCGTCCTCTACGACATGACACCGGCCGACGAGATCAACCTGGACCGCTGGGAGGGCTCGGAGTTCGGCGTCCACCAGAAGATCCGCTGCCGGGTCGAGCGCATCTCGTCGGACACCACCACCGACCCGGTCCTGGCGTGGCTGTACGTGCTGGACGCGTGGGAGGGCGGACTACCGTCAGCCCGATACCTCGGGGTCATGGCGGACGCCGCCGAAATCGCCGGTGCGCCAAGCGATTACGTGCACAGCCTGCGCACTCGACCGGCCCGCAACATCGGCCCGGGCACCAGCGCCTGAAAAATCACTCGCCTCTGGGCGATCAGGAGTGTAAACAGACAGACCGAAAACCTACGCGTACTTCCACGGAAGGAAATTCGACTGTCAATCCTGTCCGCACCGCCGGTCGCCGACGCACTGGCGCGGGCGTTCGCCGCCGCGGTCAACCCGGCCCCCAGGGCCGCCGTGCGCTTCCCCGAGGTTTCGGGCCGCACGAGCGAAATCACCGTCCCCACCCGGCACGGCCCCACCCGCGCGACCGTCTATCACCCGCCGGCCGGCACCACCGACCCGCCCGTCTATGTCAACGTGCACGGCGGCGGGTTCGTGGTCGGGCACCCCGAACAGGACGACCCGTGGTGCCGCTACCTGGCCGCCAGCGCGGGCGTGGTGGTGATCAACCCCGACTACGTGCTGGCGCCGCGTCACCGCTTTCCCGCCGCGGTGCACCAGATCTATGACGTGGTGCGCTGGGCGGCCGGCCCGCACCCCGACTGGGACGGTGCCCGGCTGTGCGTCGGCGGCCAGAGCGCGGGCGGCAACCTGTCCGCCGCGGCGGCCCGGCTCGCGTGGGAGAACGGCGGCCCGCCGATCGCGTTGCAGGTGTTGCACTACGCCCCGCTTGACCTGGTCACGCCCACCCGCGATAAGCCGTCCACCCTCGGCCGCCGGGCAATCATGAAACCGTGGATGGGCGAGGTCTTCGACACCGCCTACATACCCGAGCGGGCGCAGCGGCGCGACCGCCTGGCCTCGCCCGCCTGGGGGAACAACGCCGACGACATCGCCGGCATCGCGCCGGCGCTGGTCGTGACGGCCGAGCACGACCGCCTTTGCGGCGAAGCCCGCCGGTACGCGGAGAAGCTGGACGCGGCCGGCGCGTTGGCGGAGTACTACGAGGTGGCCGGCGTCGACCACGGATACAACATCATGAGCCGGGCCGGCGACGTCACGCGCCGCGCGTACGCCCACATCGCCGGCCACGTCGTGCGCGCCACCAACCGCGGCGGCGCCCGCTAAGACCGCTCGAACGCCGCCGACTGCTCGACGATGTTGGCCAGCACCCGCACCCCGATCGCCAGGGCCCGCTCGTCGAGATTGAACGTCGGCTGGTGCAGGTCCAGCTGCGGCCCCACCCCCGGCCACACCCCCAGCCGCGCCATCGCGCCCGGGATCTCCTCCAGGTACCAGGAGAAGTCCTCGCCGCCCCCGGACTGGCGGGTGTCGGCCAGCGCGTCGGGGCCGACGGCCTCGATCGCGTGGGTGAGGATGCGCGTCGAGACGTCCTCGTTGACCACCGGCGGCACGCCGCGGCGGTATTGCAGCGTGTGCTCGATGGCCAGCGGCGCCAGCAGCCCGGCCACGGTCTCGCGGATGATCTCCTCGAGCCCCACCCAGGTCTGCCGGCTGGCGGTGCGCACGGTGCCGGCCAGCACGCCGGTCTGCGGGATGGCGTTGGCGGCCACGCCGGCGTTGACCGCGCCCCACACCAGCACGGTGCCGTTGCGCGGGTCGATGCGCCGCGACAAGACCCCGGGCAGGCCGGTGATCAGCGTGCCCAGCCCGTACACCAGGTCGGCGGTCAGGTGGGGGCGCGAGGTGTGGCCGCCGGGTGAGTACAGCGTGATCTCGATCTGGTCGGCGGCCGAGGTGATGGGGCCGTGCCGGACCGCGATCTTTCCGACCTCCAGCCGGGGATCACAATGCAGCGCGAAGATCCGGGACACCCCGCTGATGGCGCCGGCCGCGATGGCGTCGATCGCCCCGCCGGGCATGAGTTCCTCGGCGGCCTGGAAGAGCAACCGCACCCCGATCGGCAGCTCGGGGACCGACGCCAGCACCAGGGCCGTGCCCAGCAGGATGGCGGTGTGCGCGTCGTGGCCGCAGGCGTGCGCGACGTTGGGCATGGTGGACGCGTAGGGGGCGCCGGTGCGTTCGGCCATCGGCAGGGCGTCCATGTCGGCCCGCAGCGCGATCCGGGGCTCGTGCTCGGGGCCGATGTCGCAGACCAGTCCCGTGCCGCCGGGCAACACCTTCGGGTTGAGCCCCGCTTCGGCCAGCCGCTCGGCGACGAACTGGGTGGTGGCGTACTCCTGGCGGCCCAGCTCGGGGTAGCGGTGGATGTGCCGGCGCCATTCGACCAGGTCTGCGTGATGAGAGGCCAGCCAGGATTCGGCGGCGTCGGCGAGTCTCATGCGCGCTCCTCGCCGCGTCTGCGTTCGTGCGCCGCCATCACCCGGTCGCGTTCGGCGGGCGTCTGGGCCAGCTGGACCACCGTGCGTGCCAGCATGATCGCGCCCTCGATCACGGCGCGGTCGGCGCTGGGGTTGGTGGCGGCCTCGGCGAAGCCGCGCTGGTGCACCATGGCCCCGCCGGAGTCGAGCCCGATCACCGGGTGGATCCCCGGCAGGGCCTTGGTCACGTTGCCCATGTCGGTGCTGCCCATGGGCAGCGCCGCCTCGTACTCGCGGGCCACCGGCTCGCGGCCGAGCCGTCGCATCTCCTCGCGAAAGACGTCGGCCAGCCATTGGTCGGGGGTGAGTTCGTCGTAGGCGGGTGCCGGGTTGTCGATGTCGTATTCGCAGCCGGTGGCCAGCGCGCCCGCGGCGAAGCAGGCGTACATCCTGCCCTCGAGTTCCCGGAGCGAGTCGGCTTCGACCGCGCGCATCGCGTACTGAAGCTTCGCGCGCCCGGGGATGACGTTGACCGCCTGCCCGCCGTCGGTGACGATCCCGTGCACCAGCTGCCCGGGCGCCAGTTGCTGGCGCAGCAGCCCGACGGCCACCTGCGCGACGGTCACGGCGTCGGCGGCGTTGATCCCGAGGTGCGGCGCGACGGCGGCGTGGGATTCCGTGCCGCGGTACGTGATGGTCGCCTCGGACAGGGCCAGCGAGCGGGCCGCGGCGATATCCGTCGGCCCGGGATGGAGCATGACGGCGGCGGCGATGTCATCGAACACCCCCGCCCGCAACAACAGCGCCTTGCCGCCGCCGGCCTCCTCGGCGGGAGTCCCCAGCAGCGCCACCCGCAGGCCCAGCTCGTCGGCGACCTCGGCCAGCGCCAGCGCGGTGCCCACCGCCGAGGCGGCGATGATGTTGTGGCCGCAGGCGTGCCCGGTCTCGGGCAGCGCGTCGTATTCGGCGCACACCCCGACGGTCAGCGGCCCGCTGCCGTAGTCGGCGCGGAAGGCGGTGTCCAGACCGCCGGGGGCGGCGGTGATCTCGAAGCCACGCTCGGCGACGAGTGCCTGCGCCTTGGCGCAGCTGCGGTGCTCGGCGAACGCCAGCTCGGGCTCGGCGTGAATGGCGTGCGACAACTCGACGAGGTCGCCGCCGCGCCGCCGCACGACAGCTTCGACGCTGTCCAGCAGGCTGTCTAACGGGGCGGTGGGCACTCTCGCAGTATGTCACTCACCGGCCTACGGCCCTGAGGCCCTGAGGGCTACACCAGCCCGGCGATGAAACTCGCCGCCTGGCCCGGGTAGGGCGGGGCGGAGTAGTCGTGGTGCGCATCCCGGTCGCGACCGCCGACGACGCAGACGGGATCGCCTTCGCTGCACAGATCGATGGTGCGGCCGGCGAACGCGCCCGTCGACGACAGGGGTGTGTCGAAGCGGTTGCCGGGATTGCCGAACACCGCGACGGCCCTGATCTTGTTGGCCAGCGCGGGATCCAGCGGGGGCGCCGATCCGAAGTTCCCGATGCGCTGGCCGACGGGCGGCACCCCGGCGAGCATCGAGATCGCGGCGGCGCCCTGCGAGAAGCCGCCGAGCACCAGCCGCGTGGACGGGCACTGGTCGACCATCTCCGCGATGTGGTCGCGTGCGTCGTTGGCGGCGTCGGCGGTCGTCAGGAAGTTGTAGCTGGCCGGATAGTTCACCGCATAGGAATCGACGGTGCGCGACCCCAGCGCGGGCTGCAGGGCGGCGAACAGCGCGTCGCCCACCACACCCAGGCCCGGCGGCTCGGCGGTGCCGCGGGCGAAGATCAGTTGGACGTTCGGACAGTCCGCCTTGGCCGACGGCGCCGGGCCGAATGTGACCGAAACCACTGACAGCACAACACCAACGGCGATTGCAATGACCGGGCCAACCACCGGCCACCTACGAAGACTCATACGCCAGATCTTGACACATACCGGCGACACCGTCGCCGGGCCAGGTTCGATCGCCCGGCTCCTCACTCGCGCCTCACCTGCGCTCGCCGTCCCCGGGCTAGGCTCCCGCTGTGACCCAAACCTCGTCCGACCCAGGCGACCTCGCGCGCCGCGCCGCCGCGGTCATCGCCGAGCGCACCGGAATCGACGAGCATGACGTCGCCATCGTGCTCGGCTCGGGATGGTCGCCGGCGGTCGCCGCGCTCGGCACCGAGGCGATCGGGAAGACCGCCGTGCTGCCCCAGGCCGACCTGCCCGGCTTCCGGCCGCCCACCGCGATCGGGCACACCGGCGAGCTGTTGTCGATGCGCATCGGCGCACACCGGGTGCTGGTGCTCGTCGGCCGCATCCACGCCTACGAGGGCCATGACCTGTGCCACGTCGTGCACCCGGTGCGGGCGGCCTGCGCGGCCGGCGTGCGCGCGGTCGTGCTCACCAATGCGGCGGGCGGACTGCGCCCGGACATGGCCGTCGGCGAACCGGTGTTGATCAGCGACCACCTGAACCTGACCGCGCGTTCCCCGCTGGTCGGCCCGCAATTCGTGGACCTGACCGACGCCTACTCCCCACGGCTGCGCGAATTCGCCCGCCAGGCCGACCCGACGCTGACCGAGGGCGTCTACGCCGGCCTGCCCGGCCCGCACTACGAGACCCCCGCGGAAATCCGGATGCTGCGCACGCTGGGCGCCGACCT
>Ga0164242_10007399_pt1 | contig 12030 bp, 11 predicted proteins | sample OricomgcompostMG_FD_108783 | JGI IMG/M metagenome (GOLD analysis project Ga0164242, IMG submission 108783) | Miracle-Growth compost microbial communities from Emeryville, California, USA - Original compost - Miracle growth compost (MG) ... | reverse complement strand
CACAGAAATCGGGGGACTTGCTAAAGACTTCGTTGCTTTTATAAAGGGTATTATAAACTAAATAATTATTTAATTACATATTTTATTAATAAACAAATGCTTATCGATGAAGTTTAATACTCTGGCTTCAATATGTTTCATCACTGGCAGACAAAGGTTGTTTTGTTCTATTTGTAGTCAGAATGAGATACGGTTTATAAATAGTTAAATAGGGGATACCTTGTATTATAGGATAAGTAAAAAAGATTAGAAAATAAAAATAGTAAGAGTTCAGCTTCTATTATTTCAAAATAGTGTAATCATGAAAAAAACTTTGAGTGTAACGCAAAAACTTATTCAATCGCATCTTGTGGAAGGTGAAATGATCTCAGGAACAGAGATTGGACTGAAAATTGACCAAACACTGACACAGGATGCAACCGGTACATTAGTAATGCTTGAACTAGAGGCAATGGGTTTAGATCAGGTAAAGACTGAAGTGTCTGTTCAATACGTAGACCATAATCTTTTACAAGCAGATTTTAGAAATGCAGACGATCATTTATTCCTTCTTTCTGCAGCTCAAAGATTTGGCCTATGGTATAGCCGTCCGGGGAATGGCGTAAGTCATCCTGTTCATATGGAAAGATTTGGCAAGCCGGGAAAAACGCTGGTTGGATCGGATAGCCATACGCCTGCTTCAGGATCTCTTGGAATGCTTGCGTTGGGTGCAGGAGGTCTGGAAGTAGCTTTTGTAATGATGGGGGAACCTCTGTATATAAAAATGCCCCAAATAATGGGCGTGAAGCTTACAGGAAAGCTTCCGGATTGGGTAAGTGCCAAAGATGTGATTTTGGAAATGCTTCGCAGATATGATGTGAAAGGTTGTAGGGGTATGATATTGGAATATTATGGCGAGGGTTTGGAAGATTTAAGTGCTATGGACAGGCATGTGATAGCAAATATGGGAACAGAACTTGGGGCTACAACCTCTGTCTTTCCTTCTGATCAGGAGATAAAAAGATTTTTGAGGTCCCAGAAAAGAGAAAATGATTGGATAGAACTTTTGGCTGACGAGGAAGTCGAATATGACTTGTATGAAGAAATTAACCTTTCTGAACTTGAACCGCTCATTGCTTTGCCCAGCAGCCCTGGGAATGTCGTGCGGGTAAGGGAAGTAGAAGGAAAACCAATTTATCAATCCGTTGTGGGATCATCGGCAAATCCTGGAATGCGGGATTTCTGGATTGTAGGAGAAATGGTGAAGGGGAGAAAAATCAAGCCCAATGTTTCATTGGATATCAATCCAACTTCCCGACAGATTATAGAAAATCTCTTGGCTACGGCATCCATGCAAGGTTTGATTACCTCCGGCGGAAGATTCCATCAGGCGGGATGTTTGGGATGTATTGGAATGGGGCAGGCACCTGCTTCAGGTAAAGTTAGTCTTAGAACTGTACCGAGAAATTTTAAAGGGAGATCGGGTACACTGGATGACCAGGTTTATCTTTGTAGCCCGGAAACAGCTGCTGCTTCTGCTCTTACCGGAGTAATTACAGACCCAAGGGATATGGAAAAACTTTTTGGAATGCAATATCCAAAATATGAGCGGCCGGAGAAAGAAATTATCAATACGGATATGTTGTTGGCACCTCCGGAAAATGGAGTGGAAGTACGGCTTGAAAAGGGACCAAATATAAAAGCCTTACCTGTTTTTGCAGCATTAAAGAATCAATATGAAGTGCCTGTCGCATTAAAAATGGGCGACAATATCTCTACCGATGAAATACTTAAAGCAGGGGTGAAGGTATTGGCTTTGAGGAGCAACATTCCTGCCATAAGCGAATGGGCTTATACTGTGATAGATGATAAATTTTCTACGAGGGCAAAGCGTGCAAAGGAAGATTATGGAGGACATATAGTGGTTGCCGGGGAAAATTATGCACAAGGGTCGAGCAGGGAACATGCTGCAATTGCACCAAGGTACTTAGGGCAGGTAGCGGTACTTGCTAAAAGCTATGCCCGGTTAGGGTGGCAAAATCTTATAAACTTTGGCATTATTCCTTTTCAATTTTCACAAATTTCTGACTATGATTCAATTAATATAGGAGATATTGTTCTTTTAGAAGACGTTATAAATAATTTTAAGAATAATAAACTGCATTTTGCCATCAATAAGACCAAAAATTTAAAATATGAACTTACCCATAATTTAAGCGAACGGCAGATAAATGTTATACTAAAAGGCGGTGTAATTAATTACTTTAGTATTCCTGGGAAACATCCTGAGTTAGCGAGTACAGGTGGTTAGGGGAAGTGTAATTTTTGGTTAGTTAATTACAAGAAGTTCTGTTTTTTTGTATTAAAATAGTTCTTCCTTATAAAGTTATTGCTTTTGCCAAGAGCTATAAATTTTTGTGATTGAAATATTTACACTACTTTTGATTAGGAGGATTGTAAATAAGAAAAGGTCCTGGAGACCTTTTCTTATCTTGTTTTTATTGTATAGGATTAAACAATCTGTTCCAACGTATTTTGTTGAAAGAAGGCCTGTCTTTGTCTACCGACATCCATATAAATAAAGCCTTTCCTACGACATGATCTTCCGGTACAAAGCCCCAAAATCTTGAATCCGCTGAATTGTCCCTATTGTCTCCCATCATGAAATAATAATTTTGCTTGAAGGTATACTTATCTGTTTTTTTCCCATCAATGAATAATTTCCCATCTGCAATGGTTACATTTTTTAACCCTTCATAATGTTCTAGTGGTACTTGATAAAGGATTACATTGTCTTCATTCATTTCAATGACATCGCCTTTCTTAGGAATATAGATTGGCCCATAGTTATTGGTTGTCCATGGAAATTTTTTGCTAAAGGGATAAAGGACAGGTTTTCTCTCAAAAGGAAGATTGAGCGAAACATCTTTTACAAAATCCATTTTTTTTGCTTCTGCGGCTTGTTTTGGATTAAGGCTTACTACAAATCCATCTTTAAATAAGTTGGCAACATCTTGGTCTACCGATTTTTCAAATTTAGTAAGTAGTTTGTGTAGGTTGTCATTGCTGATTCTGTCTGGTTTAAACTGTATGTAGTAGTTAAATTCTACATGATCCGGGAAAGGTTGTTTTTCCCCATTTATATAAAGAACACGGTCTTTTATCTCCAAAACATTTCCCGATACACCAATAGCTCTTTTTATATAATTTGTTTTAAGGTCAGTTGGGTGCTCAAATTCAGCCGGATAGTTAAAAACAACTACATCATTTCTCTTTATGCTGCTGAAGCCCGGAAGGCGGTATTCCGGCAACTGTATCCAATCTAAATAGGAGGGGATATCCGTAAACCATATTTTTTGGTGTGTGAGGGGGACTTGTAGGATTGTTTTGGGAGTCCTTGCCCCATAATTAACTTTGCTAACAAAAAGGTAGTCCCCTACAAGCAGTGTATTTTCCATAGAAGGTGTAGGAATTACGTAAGCTTCTAAGAGCATCCATCTTATAAGCGTTGCTGCCACTACTGCAAAAATAATGGCTTCTGTCCACTCTCTTGCTTTCGATTTCGCTTCTTTGGGGAAAGTCGCTGCTTGCCCAAGGTATTTTTCATTTGGGTCGAAGCCTATTTTGGGAAAAAAGTAAAAAGGAACGAGTATAGCAAGTGCATGTTCTCCTAAACCTTTTTTTCCAAAAGATCGCACCAAATCTATGTGCATATAGCTAAATATAAATACATTAAGTATAGGCACAAACAGAAGTAACAGCCAATAGACAGGACGACCGATGAGTTTCAGCCAAATGTAAAAATTGTAAAAAGGAATTAGTGCTTTCCATCCTGCTTCTCCTGCTTTTTCAAACATTTTAAAAAGACCGGCCCAGCTTAGATAAGCGAGTACAAAAATAATTACGAGTAAAATTGCCATTGAAGTTAAATTTAAATTTTTAACATATCGTCCATTCCAAAAATTCCGGTTTTACCCTTCAGCCATTCTGCTGCCACTACTGCACCTTCTGCAAAACCTTCCCGGCTATGGGCGGTATGTTTGATTTCAATGGTGTCAACGGGTGAAATATAAGATATTGTATGAGTTCCGGGTACTTTATCAATACGTTTTGAAAGTATAGGTAACTCAGTAGATTCTTCCTCCTCCCGGTTTACCCATCGGTCTTTCCTTTCCAAACTATTTAGTATTCCTTCTGCAAGGGTTATAGCTGTTCCACTTGGAGCATCTTTTTTTTCCGTATGATGAATTTCCTCCATATTTACCTCATAACTAGGGTAATTATTCATTATTTTGGCCAGGATTTTATTTAGATGAAAAAAGAGGTTTACGCCTACACTATAATTAGACGCATAAAAGAAACTTCCTTTTTTTTCTTTTGCTAAATTTTCTATTTCTATCTTTTTATTTAGCCAGCCTGTTGTTCCGCTTACCACTGGAATACCTTTTTCAAGGCAGGTTTTAATGTTATTAAAGGCACTTTCCGGAGCAGAGAACTCTATTGCTACATCAATTTCTTCTTTATTTATTTGCTGTAGTGTTTCTTGGTTGTTTATATCAATTTTATAGGGAATCTGATGACCTCTTTTCAGGGCAATTTGTTCAATGGTTTTCCCCATTTTTCCATACCCAAGAATTAATATATTCATTAGTATAACTTTAAGTAGAAAATGTTTTTGATTTATTTAAAATAGAAATTAAAAGATAAACCTCCGCTAAAAGTAGTGTTATTCGGGGAATAATAAAAAGGGGTAATTTTAAGGCTTAGGTCATTGGACATTTTAAAACCCCTGAGTTGTGCATCAATATTGGCATCGACAATATTAAGACCATATACTACCAAGGCAATTATTATCGTTAAATCCCGGTTTCTTCGGTAGTAGTCCCTTTCCAACTTTAGCTGATCGGCATTATAATATCGAGGATCGTCTATAAACTGGTCGGGGTGTTTGGGATCGTTTTCAAGGCGGAGTTTATAGGCTTCGCTAAATTGCTTATAACCACTTCTGTTTATGGTGTAGAAATAGACCAGGGTACCGGCTCCTGCATAAATAATAGGTATTTTCCAGTATTTATGGTTATATGCTTGTCCAAGTCCGGGCAATATCGCAGACATAATGGCTGCTCTTTTGGGCCTTGGGTCTTTATATTCTTCTTTTTCAGGACTTACGGCAGTCGTGTCCTTTTTTTGTCCATATACAACAGACAGTTGAAAAAATGTAAAAGCCAAAAAAAGTAAACGTTTCATTTTTTTAGGGTTTCCCCTTTTATCTAAGCTATATCCAAGTAAAACAGATAAAGGTAATTTTAGAAAGTTTCAGGATATTTTGATAAAATAAAGCCTAGAAATTGAGAATTTCAAGGATTCTGTTCAAATCTTCTCCTGAAATAAAAGGAATTTTAATTTCTCCTTTTGTTTGATCATCTGCTTTGATAACTATTTTCGTGCCAAAGTGTGATGAAAGTTTTTGTTGGAGTTGATTTATCTCTTTACTTACGGGCTGTTTTTTTTCCGGATTTTCCTGCTGTTTTGCAGGTTTATTTTCCAATTCTCTTACCAATTCTTCTGTTTTTCGGACAGAAAGATCACCTTCAATTATTTTTCTAAAAATGGAAAGCTGTGCATCTACATTTTCAATAGTAATGAGTGCTCTGGCGTGTCCCATGGATATTTTATTGTCTCTTAGGGAAGCTTGAATATCAGGGGGTAATTTTAAAAGCCGTAGGTAGTTATTGACAGTGGAACGGTTTTTCCCTACTCTTTCACCGAGTTGCTCTTGTTTTAAATTGCACTCTGCCAATAGTCGTTGATAACTAAAGGCTATTTCCAGAGCATTTAAATTTTCTCTTTGTATGTTTTCTATCAATGCCATTTCCAGCATTTGCTGATCGTTGGCAGTTCTTATGTAGGCTGGTATTTTTTCCAATCCGGCTTTTTTTGAAGCCTGTAATCTTCTTTCTCCTGAAATAAGCTGATAGGTATTGTTATTTAGTTTACGTACGGTAATTGGTTGAATTATTCCTTGTATTCGTATAGATTCTGCTAATTCTTCTAAGGTTGTAGCATCAAAATTTGTCCTGGGTTGAAAAGGATTTGTTTCAATGGAATGGATATCTATTTCATTGATGCTGCTACTTACAGTTATTTCCGAGTTGTTTACATTGTCTGAATCGTCTAGTAAAGCACTCAATCCTCTTCCAAGCGCGTTTCTTTTAACTGCTTTTTTCTCACTCATTGTATAGATATTATAATTTTAAAATTAGGAATCTGATTTTCCCTTTTTAATTATCAATTACTTACTAACAGTCATGCCATTCTTTTCAAGAATTTCATGAGCCAGGCTTATATAGCTTAAAGCTCCTTTGCTTTCCGCATCGTGTGCGATAACCGGTAGTCCAAAACTAGGAGATTCGCTTAAGCGGACGTTTCTTGGTATTATGGTTTCAAAAACCAGTTCCTGAAAATGGCTTCTTACTTCTTCTACAACCTGATTGGAAAGCCTTACTCTTAAATCGTACATGGTCAGTAGTATGCCTTCTATTTCCATTTTTGTATTTAGCCTGGACTGAATAATTTTAATGGTATGAAGCAGCTTTCCGAGCCCTTCAAGTGCAAAATATTCGCATTGTACCGGTATAAGTACCGAGTCTGATGCGACAAGGGCATTGACGGTGATGAGGCCAAGGGAAGGGGAGCAGTCTATTATTATAAAATCATATTTTTCTTTAACCTTTGCCAAGGCTTCTTTCATTTTGGTCTCTCTGCCTGAAAGATTTATCAATTCAACTTCTGCACCTACTAGATTTATATGCGAAGGCAATAGATCAAGATATTCAATATTGCTTTTAAGAATGAGCGATTCTGCATCTACATCATCTACCATACATTCATAAATACTGTTTTCTACCTTTTTCGGAACAAACCCTAGTCCGGAAGTGCTGTTTGCTTGAGGATCAGCATCGACCAAAAGTGTTTTATATTCCAATGCGGCCAGGCTGGCGGCTAGATTAATTGCAGAAGTTGTTTTCCCTACTCCACCTTTTTGATTGGCAATGGCAATGGTTTTCTTCATGTTTTTTGGCGTTTTGCTTGTTCCTTTTTTAATACTTTCTTCTTACTTACTCGCTTCGGGTGGACTAAACGTATTTCTGCCTTACCTATTATTTATTAATACTTCCAAAAGCTATGTGGGAGTATTAAGAGTGGCAATTAACAAAGATAAGATTAAAATTGAAAGTTATCCACATTTTGTAGGGTGGAAAGGGTGATTGTTATTAACATCTTTTACACGAAGATTTGTGGAAAGAAATAAATATGTAAAGGAAGTTTAGATGATAAGCAATAGGTATGATAGATTTCTCCTCCCCATTGCTTATCATTTGTATTATTTTTTATAGGGAAGTTTTTGCTCCTATAGGTAAAAGTTGGTCAATAAGTGTTGTATCGGAATAGGGCGCAGAGACAGAATCGACTCTATATAAAGAAATAGTATCGGAAGAAAGATGTATGGGTTTTAGGCTTGTATAAACAAACTCTTTGCTGTGCAGTAATTTTTCACTGGAAACTTCTTCTTTTTCTAAAGAATCGCTTGTTGTGATTAAAAAATCGCTTAAATCTAATGTTTTACCGGAATTGTTTCGTAAGGTTATCTGATTGTTATTTACAGTTGTTATATGAAGGGTTCTTACTCCGCCTTCATAGCCTATTTCGGGTTTAACAACCTCTTTTTTCTCGCAAGAACTGAGTATTAATGAAGCTGCAAAAAATAAAAGAATTAGATTTCTCATAGTATTTTTTAAGAATGAGTAGCAAAAATAATAAAAATAATAAATTGGGCAATAGAAATGTTTAAAGGTACTTAAAATAGCAGTTTGATAATGCGGAGATAAATATTACTTCTTGTAGCAAATAGATTTACGGCTAAATAAATGCACACACATGCCGGAGAAACCTCAAAAATGCAAATTAAAATAATGTTGAGAATTGAATTAAGAAGGATACATGCTAAAGTATAGGCTCGTAAACTTATAAAAAAGGTATTTATTTTTATTATTATATAAAATATCAAATATTAAATATAAATTTTTAAATAAATTATACATATATAATTGTTTTATTTATATATTTGAAAAAAAAAATACAATTTTACTGTAACTATTGTTTTTGTAGGAGCGTAAAAGTAGGTAGTTGTCTTTAAACCTCTATCACTATGAAAACGATTCTAGCAATTTTATCCATAGTATTTGCAATGGCTGCCTGTAACCCGGTTACTGTGCCGATGTGTAGTAAAGCAGAAAATTTTAATTATAAACAGGCAAAAAACATTATAACAAGTCAAAAGAAAGTCAGGAAAAAACAATTAAAAGCAGTCCGAAAACAAAGAGATAAAGAAATTCGTGATATTAAAACATTTACCAGAAGATAGAAAAGGGGCTCTATCTGAAAAGGCTCGAAAGATTTTCTTTCGAGCCTGTTTTTTTAGGATGCTCAAAGAAAACCCAATTAACTTTTTTCTTCTTTGAAATATACCTTGTAATAGTGCATTCCTTTTTCTCCATCAAAACCTTTTTCAATAAGATTCCGATTTCCATGGATATATATGTGGAAATTCTTATCCAATTTTAAAATGCTCTTATATACTTTTTTACCTCCTTTTACGGCATCTGCATTAATTGAAAATTCATCGTAAATGGGTAAATCTTGTTTCTCTCGAAAGTCTTCTTTATAACCCCGGAATTGATCTATAATGTGAGGTGCTGCAATAACTTCAGATTCAAAATCTGTCGCAACAAAAGTTTCTTTTTTTGCAAAGAAATCGGCAGAACGGTTTAAGAAATCTATTTGATCGACTTTTTCAACCTGTTCTTTTTTGTCAAGAACTTCTGTACAAAAACTTTTACATAATTGCATATAATTGCTCGTGTGAAAGTAATCATCTTGCCTGGGTATTGCTTTTAAAAATTTATTTTTCCAGTATACGGCATCACTGCCCCGGTTTGTGTGGTCTTCTATGGCAACAAAGTAGCCTTTTTCAGCTTCCGTATTAAAAATAAGGCAGCCCTTATCCAGCTTTTCAATGTTTATGCCTTCGTCATAATTGACGGAGAAATCAGAAGCTATTTTCAGGAAATTATTTTTATTTTCTATTTTGAATATTCCAATTGCCTCGGTGTAGGCTCCATTTACTTCAAGGTTTTCTATATATGCGATACATACATCTCCTGTTTTTATATTGGGATGGTCGGAAGTTGCATGCAGATGCCGGGCCAGTTCCAAAGAGGATAGGAATAATTTTTCAGGATCTGTAAAAATTTCTGTACAAAAATGGAAAACTTCATTGAGCTTTATATCACTTTCATGAGAGAGGTTATAGTAGGTTGGTTCCTTAAAGCCGGAAAGGAAATATTTTTGTAGGATTCCTTTTAGGGCAGGGTCTGAAAGGTTTATTGTTTCTTGTGCGAGGACAAGGTTTTCCGATTCAACAGAAGAACCTACACGGTGTATTGCCAATCGAGTCAGGTCTCCGTTTTTAATATTAATCACGTTGTTTGCTTAATCTTAGTTTTTTAAAATTACAAATTCTACACGCCTATTTTGGGCTTTTCCCTCTTCTGTTGCATTATTTGCTATTGGTTTTGATGCCCCATAGCCTTTTGCGGTTATTCTGGAATTGTTTATTCCATTGTTTACTAAAAACTGCATAACCGCCTTAGCTCTTTCTTTCGAAAGTTTCTGATTCATAGCACTATTTCCTGTAGAATCGGTATGTCCTGCAATTTCAATTTCCATAGCCGGGTATTTTTTCAGGGTTTGCGTAAGCCTTGTTAATTCGGGGAAAGATTCTGATTTAAGCACCGCACTTCCCGATTCAAAAAATATATTATTTAGTCGTATCGTCTGTCCTTTTTCTATCGGCACGAGCAGCAGGTTTTTTTCTATCTCTTCATACGTTTGCAGCGATTGGAGGTCTATGTGTTCGCTTACTGCCATATACCCCGGGGCAGATGCAGAAAATGCATATAGTTTACCTTTGGGTAAAACTATTTTATAAGTACCCGATTCCGGATCTGCTTCTGCAACCCCTACGGATCTCCCATTGGGCAGTGTTTGATATTTGATGCTTGCTTCTATCGGTTCTTTTGTTATTGCATTTAAAACGTTTCCTGAAATGAGTACTACCGGCTCGGGCCTTTTTTCTTCTGCAACTTTTACTTTTACGATGTCTGCTTTGCCATATTTTCCGGGGTTGGTTACCATAAAAGCATAGTCTCCGGAAGCAGCAAGTGAATAATAATTTTCTCTTTTTTCAGAGTTTATTCCATCTCCCATATTTTCTGGCAGCGACCATTTTTTCCAGCTATCGTCTAATCTTTTTGCTCTGTAGATGTCTGCATTCCCAAAGCCTCCCGGCTTGGTACTCGAAAAATAGAGGGTTACTCCATCCGAAGCTAAAAAAGGGCAGGCTTCCATGTAGGGTGTGTTTATGGTGTTGCCAAGATTTACCGGGCGGCTCCATTTTCCATTCTTCTCCAGAAAACTTACATAAATATCGGCATTGGCTTCTCCTTTTTTCTCACTGAAGTACAGGAGTAAGGTTTTTCCGTCATTGCACAGATAAGCACCTTCATATATACCTACACTCATTTTTTTATAATCCTCAATTGCTAAATACTGAGGTTTTGACCAAGCTTTTTTTGTTTTTTTTATTAAAGAAATACCTCTCCCTTTATATTTCCCTTTTTTATATGCCCCTTTAATGATGAGGGTATTCCCATCTGTACTGATTCCACAAATGGCATTATATTGTCTTTGATTGAAAGGGAATGCCATTCTTTTTGCTTCAGTCCATTTTCCTGTTTTTTTATTAATGGTTGAAACCCATATTTCCTGACTGGAGACTGTACCGAATATATTTTCAGGATAGTCGTTTCTTATAAAATACAGTGTTTTTCCATCTGCCGAAATCAGAGGGCTTACCTCGTCATATTTGGAATTTATATGTGCTCCTAAATTTTCCAAGATTATTTTTTTCTGAGGAAGGGCGAGTATGGGAGAGAGTAAGCAAATAAGAAGGAAAGACGTTTTCATAAGTATAAAAGCTTACGTTCGCAGATAGTTTTTATTTCCTATTAGAAAACAAAGGGAATAAAAAAAGCAAAACTAAAGATACCAAATTTGTAAATAAGTTTTGCTTTGTTTGAAATAACAAAAAAAACAGACCCTGCGATCTGTTTTTTTTTTGAATAAATTATTTTTTATTTTCCTTCTATTGAAATAAGTTCAACATCAAAAATAAGGGTTTCATTAGGTCCTATATCGGCACCAGCTCCTCTTTCCCCATAAGCCAATTCAGAAGGGATGAAAAATCTGAATTTTCCTCCTACTTTCATTTGTTGCAAACCTTCTGTCCAACCTGGAATTACTTGGTTTAGTGCAAATGTAGCAGGTTTCCCTCTTTCTACGGAACTGTCAAATACTTTTCCGCTAAGGAGTTTTCCTGTATAATCTACAGTTACTCTATCTGTTGCAGAGGGTTTTGATCCTGTGCCTTCTTTTAATATTTTATATTGAAGCCCACTTGGGAGGGTTACAACACCTTCTTCTTTTTTATTTTTTTCCAGAAACTCCTGACCTTTTTTCTGGTTTTCGCCTCCCGCTTTTTGTTGTTTGGTCATCATATACTGGTTGAGGAACTGGTTGGCCTGTTCTGGTTTTATTTTCAGGTCCTGGTTTTGGTAAACATCTTTAAATGCTTCTGCCAGCGCTTCAACACTGATCTCATCAAATCCTTGTGATTTCAGATTGTTTGCGATATTTACACCAACACTGTAACTAACAGAGTCCTTTTCAGTTTTTAAATCCATGGGTTTGTTTTTTTTGGTTTGTCCACACGCAGCAATTACCATCAGACAATTGATAGCGAAAAAAGTTAAAGTTTTGTTCATCGTCATTAATTGAGAAACTTTGAAATTAGGTTTATAAAGTGATAAATAAAAAAATACTGATAAAGTTTTAACGGGCAATTAAAAAAAATAGGACTTAGTTTTTTTT
>Ga0164242_10007398_pt1 | contig 12030 bp, 11 predicted proteins | sample OricomgcompostMG_FD_108783 | JGI IMG/M metagenome (GOLD analysis project Ga0164242, IMG submission 108783) | Miracle-Growth compost microbial communities from Emeryville, California, USA - Original compost - Miracle growth compost (MG) ... | reverse complement strand
CTTGAGGCGGTTCTCGAACTCCCCCTTCACCCCCGCGCCCGCCTGGAGCAGCCCCAGGTCGAGGGTCCGCAAGGAGACGTTCTTGAGCGCGGGAGGGACGTCCCCCTCGGCGATTCGGCGCGCGAGCCCCTCGACGACGGCCGTCTTGCCGACGCCGGGTTCGCCGATGAGCACCGGGTTGTTCTTGGTGCGGCGGGTCAGCACCTGGCTGATGCGCCGGATCTCGGAGTCGCGCCCGATCACCGGGTCGAGCTTGCCCTGGCGCGCGATCTCAGTGAGGTTGATGCCGAACTGCTCGAGGGCGCTCTTCCCCTCGTCGGTCGTCGGCGGCACGCCCTGCATGTTTGCCATGTTGTGCGGTTCGTCCTTCTGGTCTGGGTTTCGGTGGGCGACGGATGTCTCGCGGAATCCGCCTCTCAAACTTGAGTCTACTTGGCTCAACTTGCCCAGACCAGTGGTTATTCCGCTGGTTTCACCGCTCTGCGCTGCGGCGCACCGGAACTCCCTGAGGCTCAGAAGTACGTGATGCCGTGCGGAGTGCGCGCGGGGCGCAGCATCGCCGCGAGCAGCTCGGCCGCGTCGCGGTCGCCGGTGATCAGCCCGACGTCGTGGAGTTCGGCTGCGTCGACCGCGCCGAGCAGCAGCGAGCCGAGCGTGGCCACGTCCAGAGACAGCACGCTCGAGGAATCCGCGTCATCGATCGACGCGAGCCGCGACGCGCTGCCGCGCCCGTCGCGCACGCTCAGCTCGACGACACCGGCCGCCAACCCCATCGTGTCGGCGATCTCGAGCACGACGCCGCCGTCGGCGGCGTACGGCCGAGAGGTGAGCACCGCCACCGGATCGAGCACCCGCAGCCAGACGTGGTCCTCCTCGTGGTCGATGTCGAAGGCGCGGTTGTCCGCGAGCACGTGCGTGATCGGATCCGGGATGCGGGCAAAGGGGTACCGGACGGCCGAGACGAGGTCGATCGACAGCAGGAACTCCCACAGTGCGAGGTAGGCCTGCTCGTCGGCATACACGAGGTCCTCGACCTGCACCCGGCTGCCGTGGTTGTCGGTGTCGACGATGCGATAGGTGACGTAGCCGTCGGGTTCCGCGTCCGCCGCGGGCCGGTGCACCGCCGCTCGGAACCCTGCGTCCGGCTTGCCGTCGGCTGCGCGCTGGCCGAAGATGCGGGGCCAGGCCGAGACGTTGCGCACCATCGAGCCGAGGGTGCGCGCGTGGAAGCGATCGAACACCGCGCGGCCGACACCGTCGGCGAGCCAGCCGGGCTCCACCACGACGACCTCGCCCGCCGGAGCGACCAGCAGCGGCAGTGCGCGGTCTCGGGTCACCGTGATGGTGCGCTCGCGGATCGCCGGGCCGAATCCGAAGCGGCGGTAGATGGTGCCCTCGCTCGCGGTGAGGCTCGCCACGGCGTAGCCGGTTTCTGCAGCTCGGTGCAGCGCATCCGTCATCATCGCCCGCAGCACCCCGCGCCGGCGCTCGGTCGCGCGCACCGTCACGCCGACGATCGCGTAGGTGTCGATCCCCGTGCCGTCGCCCCAGCTGAGGCGCTTCGGCAGGGCGCCGAAGGTGCCGATGGGGGCGGCGGCGTCCATCGAGCCGGGCTGCGGATGCCGCCGATACGCCCCGAGCAGCTCGGTGCCCCCGGTCGCCCAGCCGGACACCGTGAAGGCGACGGCCTCCGGCGCCTGTCGCGGCACGTGGAAGCCGAGATCCATCGCGGCGACAAACGCACTCGCCTCTTCGTCGGCGACGCCGTCGACGGGTGCCTTCGGCGTCACCCACCGGAGTTCGTATCGCTCGTCGAAGGTCTCGGCCGGTGTCTGCTCTGCCACGACGCCAGCCTATTGAGGGCCTCCGACATCTCGGTGGCCGACGGCGACCCGTTTGCGGAAGCCGGTCGGACCCATGGGCGTGCGCGCGGGCTCGGCGAAGCGACTACGCCGCCGGCCTCGTGAACAGGTTCACGAGGTTGCCGTCGGGGTCGCGCAACAGCGTCGATCGGTTACCCCACGGCATCGTCGTCGGCTCGAGCACGACGCCCGCGCCGGCTCCGGCGAGCTGCGGGTGCAGCCGCGCGAACTGCGCGTCGACGTCGTCGACCAGGAACTCGATGATGACGGGGGATGCCCCGCCCGGCGCCGGCGCGGCAGTGCCGAGCATCGCGACCGTGGCGGTGCTTCCGATCGCCAGCGTCGCCGACGACGTGCGCAGCTCGGCGAAAACCGGCGCAGGCCGCGCCGCCTCGGCGCCGGTGACGAGCTCGTAGAACGCGGCCAGCCGGTCGACGTCGGCGGTGATGATGCGGATCGAGGCGAATTCCATGGTGGTTCCTGTTCGTTGATACGGATGCCGTCACCGACGACACTCCCGCAGGCAGGCGACACCGTACTGTCGGTGTTTCCGGAACCCGGGCGCACCGCCCGGCCGCACGTACTGGTGCCGCACCCGCACCCGCCGCACGCCGCCAGCGCGATGCTCGCGCTCAGTCGAAGGCGACCGGACGCAGCTGCCCGAACGGGATGTCGAGGCCCTCGGCGCGCACGGCCCGCGGTGCGGGCCGCTCGCCCGTCGGCACCGCCTCGAGCACGCGATCCCCGCGGAAGGCGCGGACGCCGTCGCGCAGCCGGCACCAGGCGACGAGGTACCAGTCCTGACCCTTGCCGATGTAGCCGAGCGGCTCGACCTCGCGCGTCGTCTCCGAACCCGCTGCGTCGCGATAGCGCAGCCGCAGCACGCTGTTCGCGCTCAGCGCGCGGGCGAGCACGGCGGGGGCATCCGCCCGCCCGTCGTCCTGCAACAGGTGCACGCGGGCCGCGAGGCCCGCGGTTCGCCGCGCGTCGTCGGCGCCCAGCACAGCCTCGATCTTGCGCGCCGCGCTCAGCGCAGACTCCCGGAAGGGACTGGTCGCCAGCTGCCCGAGCCCGATCGTGACGGCGAGCGCCTCGTCGACGGTGAGCCCCAGCGGCGGCAGGGTGTGGGACGCATCGATGGCGTAGCCACCGGAGCGCCCGGCATCCGCCCAGATCGGCACGCCCGCCGCCTGCAGCGCGCTCAGATCGCGCTCGATCGTGCGCGTGCTGACCTCGAAGCGCTCGGCGAGCCAGCGGGCGCTGCGCCGCCCGGGCGCGGCGGCGCGCAACTCCTCGACGAGCGCGTAGAGCCGGTCGGTGCGGGTCACGTGCTTACTCTTCCAGGCGATCGCAGCATCGGCTCCCCGGCGGGATGCGCGCGCGTCATACTCGGCACATGGCCTTCGAGCGCGAGTACCTGGAGCTCGCATCCGTCGCAGACGCGGCCGGCCCGGAAGCCCCGACCTGGGCGCTCGCGACCGCCGCCGACCACAGCCTGCTCTTCCGCATCGACGTCGAGGCGCCGTTCGAGGCGACGCTTGCCGTCGGCGAGCGCGGGCTCTGGACGCTGCGTCTGCTGCTCGGCGGCGGCGACGAGCGCACCGTCAGGGTCGGCATGGCTGGTGACTACCAGGGCGTGCTGCGCAACGTGGGCCTCGCGCTGCTCGAAGCCGGCGAGGACCTGAGGGATGTCGCGCAGCCGGGCGACTTCGAATACATGGCGGCAGCCCTCAACTACGCCCTCGCCATCGATGAGAAGCCCGTCATCGCTGCGGCCGCCGAATCGCTCGGCCGGCTGCTCATCGCCGACGAGAACGCGGACGAGGGCAGGCAGCTGCTCGAGGAGTACGCGATCCCGTCGTTCCACGCGATCGGCCAGGACCACCGCGCGGCGGCCCTGCGGCGACTGCTCGGCTGAGATCGTTCACACAACACAAGTACTCTCGATCGAGGCAGCGGGGCAGACCCCCGCACCAGAAGGAGACATACGTGAAGGTCAATCTCGGAGAGCTCGCCATCAGCAGCTCCGACTTCGCCCACGGGCAGCCGATCCCGAAGGAGCTGGTGGATGCCGGCACGAGCCCGGCCCTCAGCTGGGACGGCGTTCCCGAGGGCACGACGTCGTTCGCCCTGATCGTCGACGACCCGGATGCGCCGCTGATCAATGGATTCACCCACTGGGTCGTCTACGACATCCCGGCGGATGCCCGCGGACTGGCCGCCGCAGCCGACTCCGGCTACACCGCCGGCGTCAACGACTACGGCACCGGCGCCTATCTGCCGCCCGGGCCGCCCGCCGGCCACGGCGAGCACTACTACTACTTCCACCTCTACGCGATCGGCGGCGACGAGCCCCTGCCCGCCGGGCTCACCGCCGCACAACTGCGCGAGGCGATCGATGAGCGCGTGCTGGCGCAGGCGCGCATCGTCGGCGTCTACCAGAACTGACCCAGGCCCAGGGCGGCGCGGCGGACCGCACCGCCGACGAAACGCACGATTTGTCACCCCGATTCGCCAATCCGGGGTGACAAATCGTGCGTTAAGCGCCGAATCCGGTCACCGACCCCGGCCCGGTCGCCGCGCTCGCGACATCCCTCGCCCTACAGCGCCATGCCGGGCACCCGCTTGCGGATCGCCTCGAGTTCGGCCTCGTCCGACACGCCCTGCCAGTCGTAGCGCGGCGTGTACGGCGCTTCGAGCGACCGCAGCTCGTCCTCGGCGAGGTCGATGTCGAGCGACGCGACGGCCTCGTCGATCTGCTGCGTCGTGCCGGCGCCCACGAGCGGCGCGGTCACGACACTCTGGTGGCGCAGCCAGGCGAGCGCGATCTGCGCGCGACTCACGCCGTGCGCCGCGGCCACCTGTCCGATGGCGTCGATGATGGCGCGGTTGGATGCCTCCTCCGAAGGCGCGTAGAGCATGTCGGCATACGCCCCGTCGGTCGCGGCCCGAGCGGTCGCCTTCGCGTCGTCCCAGGCGCGGGCGAGGCGCCCGCGCGCGAGCGGCGACCAGATGATGGTGCCGACGCCCTCGTCCAGGCAGAGTGGGATCATCTCGCGCTCCTCCTCCCGCGCGATCAGGTTGTAGTGGTTCTGCATCGTGACGAAGCGCGCCCAGCCGTTCTGCTTCTGCAGGTGCAGCGCCTTCGCGAACTCCCACGCGTGCATCGAGGACGCGCCGAGATAGCGCACCTTCCCGACCTTGACCAGATCGTGGAGTGCCTCGAGCGTCTCCTCGAGAGGCGTCGCGTGGTCGTTGCGGTGGATCTGGTAGAGGTCGATGTAGTCGGTGCCGAGCCGCGCGAGCGAGTGGTCGACCTCGGCCATGATCGCCTTGCGCGACAGCCCGCGGCCATTCGGGCCGAGCCGCATCGGGTGCCGGACCTTGGTGGCGATCACGATGTCGTCGCGGTTCGCGTAGTCCTTCAGCGCGCGGCCGAGGATCTCCTCGCTCGACCCGTTCGAGTACAGATTCGCGGTGTCGAAGAAGTTGATGCCCACCTCGAGCGCGTGCTTGATGAGCGGCCGCGCCTCGTCCTCAGGCTTGGACCAGACGGGGTGGCCGCGGTCGGGCTCACCGTAAGTCATGGCGCCGATTGCGATCGGAGACACGTCGAGTCCGGTCGTGCCGAGCTTCACGTAGTCCATGGGATGCCTCCTGCTAAAGTCAACTTGCGGAGGATCCTCCGCTCTGGGAACGAAGCTAACGGAGGATCCTCCGCAAGTCAACTAGGGCACCATCGACTCATGAGCGACCACGCACCCGCCGGCTACGGAACGCAGCGCAGGGCCGCCGCGCGCAATCGCGTGGCGATCATCGAGGCCGCGCACGAGCTGCTCGCGGCGAATCCGCTCGTGCCGCTGACCGAGGTCGCGAAGGCGGCCGGGGTCGGCATCGGCACCCTCTACCGCCACTTCCCGACGCGCGACGAGCTGCTGCTGGGCGCGTACCAGCACGACATCGAGAAGCTCACGGCCACGGCCGACGAGGTGCTCGCCCGGCAGGAATCCGCCAAGGCCGCCTTCATCGAGTGGTTCGAGACACTCGCGGGCTACATCCGCATCAAGCACGGGCTGGGGGATGCGCTGCACTCCGCCGCCGCCCAGAAGGTGATCGACGAGTCATGGGGGCCGACCGCCGCCGCCGTCTCGAAGCTCGTGGACGCCTGCGTCGCCGAGGGCACCATGGCCCCCGGCCATGCGCCGGTCGACATCATCATGCTGATGAGCTTCCTGTGGCGCGTCGCCGACACCGACGAGGGCGTCGCTCAGGGCCGCAGGCTGATCGCAGCCGTCTTCAACGGGCTGCAGGCCCCGCCCCAGGCGCTCTAGGAACCCGCCGCGGCGGCGCTGGACGCCGCGGGAAGACGCGCTCGCGGCGCCGCTCGCCGAGCAACCACGGCGCACCGCTCAGTCGGCGGCTTTCCCCACCCGCTCCAGCAGGGCGTGCAGGGTGTCGAGCTCGGCGGGGGACAGGTCGGCGAAGGACTGCTTCGTGACCTCGGCCGCGACCGCCTGAGCCGCCTCGAGCAGTCGGGCCCCGGCATCCGTCAATCGATGCTCGACGCGGCGGCCGCGACCCGGCGTGCGCTCGATGAGCCCCTGCGCGACCAGCCGGTTCGCGAGCGTTCCGAACGCCTGATCACTCTGGAAGGTCGCGAGCGCGAGCGCGTGCGCCGAGGACGACGGCGACTCGTCGATCGCGCGCAGCGCGTCCCACTGGGCGAGCGTCGTGCCCACGGCGGCGAGCGCACGGTCGAGCGCGCGGTGGTTGCGATACTGCGCGCGCTTCAGCACGCGGCCGGCCAGCTGGGGAGTCACCTTCACAGAACAAACGTATCAGCTTGTGTATATAAGGATGTTGATATAGCGTCGCCGTCATGACTGAGACAACGGATTCCACGACCCGCACGGTCCTCCTGCTGCACGGTGGCGGCGGGCCGGCCACCGTCGCGCCGCTCGCGGCGCACTTTGCCGCAGCCGCGACCGTCATCACCCCGACGCTGCCCGGCTGGGGCGGGTCGCCGCGCCCCTCGGAACTCGACAGCGCGCGGGCATATGCGCACCGCTATCTGAGCGAGCTGGCGGATGCCGGGCTGTCGGACGTCGTCGTGATCGGCTCCTCGCTCGGCGGCTGGATCGGCGCCGAGATGGCGCTCGCCGACGGCGACGGTCGCGTCGGCGCGCTGGTGCTGATCGATGCGGCGGGGATCGAGGTGCCGGGCGAGCCGATCCGCGACATCACGGGCCTCGCCCCGCAGGAGATCGCGCAGTTCAGCTTCCACGACCCCTCGAAGCTCGTCGTTCCGCCGCCGACGCCGGAGGGGCTCGCGATCGTGCGCGGGAACCAGGCCGCGCTCGAGGCGGTCGCGGGGCATCCGTATATGCACGATCCGGAGCTCGCCGGCCGGCTCGGGCGCATCGCGGTGCCGACCCTCGTGGTGTGGGGCGAGTCGGATCGCGTGATCACGCCCGAGTACGGGCGCGCCTACGCCGGCGCCATCCCGAGAGCGCAGTTCGCGACGATCCCCGAGGCGGGCCATCTGCCGCAGCTCGAGCAACCCGGCACCCTTTTCGCCGTGATCGACGGATTCCTCGCGGGCTGACGCGCTCGCATGGCACTCGTTCGGGGGCCAGAATGTGAGCAGCCGATCACGACCATGGGGGGCGTACGTGACCATCGACCTGGCCGCCGCGGAAGAAGTGCTGGTGTTCCTGCGGATGCAGCCGAGCGCGCTCGCGCGGGATGCCGCGATCCTCATCGAGCAGCTGCTCGCCGAGCGGGGCCGCGCCACGGTCGAATGGGGCGTCATGAGCGAGCACGGGCGCGTCACGCCCACCATCGCCCGCGACGATGCCGATCGCATCGCGCGGCGCACGCCCAACTCGGCGGTCGTGAGCAGCACGGTGCTGCGTAGCGAGTGGGCACCCGCCAAGACGGTGCAGAGCACCTGAGCACGGTCGCCTCATCCGAGCGCTCTACCCCAGAACGGGGCACAGGGGACCGCTACCCATCGCCTTGGGGGCGGGTCAACCCCGAAAGTAGACGAGCGTGCAGATTCATCTCTGCCGTGAGCCAGTTCGCACGAGGGGGAAAACGTGTCCGACGAGAACAACCAGGATCCGGCGCTGCCACCGACCGAGCCCGCCGCCGAGACACGGCCCAATCCGATGGTGTTCGTGCCGCCCACGCCGGCCGCGCAGCCGGAGCCTTCGGCGCCGACGGAGGCGCCGGTCGCGGCCGAGTCCGCCGAGGCGCAGGTGCCGCCGGCCGCGCCTGCCGCGGAAGCGCCCATCGCGGGGCCGATCACCGAGGTCCCCGGGCTGATCGAGCCGCCCTCGCCGGCCGCCGCGCCGGCGCCTCCCATCTCTGAGGTGCCCCTCGCACCACCGGCTCAGCAGGAGCCGTGGGCCCAGCCCGTTTTCGAGGCGCCCGCCGCGCCACAGACTCCGGCCGCCGCCGAGACCCCGGTGGAAGTGGCCGCGCCGCCCGCCGCCGGGGCGCCGACGGAAGTGGCCGCACCGGAGCCTGCCACTCCCGCAGTTCCGGCACCCGCGCCCGTACCCGCTAAGGCGGCGCCTGCCCAGCCCGCGCCCGGGGTGCCGGTCACCCCGGACTCGCCGTACGCACCGCCCGCCGCGGCATACGCACCGCCCACGCCGCCGGCAGGGTCGTACCCGCCGCCCACGGCACCGGCCGGGTCATACCCGCCGCCCACGTCGGCATACCCGCCGCCCGCCGGCTCATTCGCACCTCCGGCTGCCGCGCCCGCCGCGCCCGCCGCACCGGATGCCGCGTGGCCGCCGCCCGGCACCGGATCGCCGTCACAGCCCGAACAGCTCGCCGCCCTCCGCACACGCGGCGCCGCACTCGCCATCGGGGCGCCTCGCTTCATCAACGGGCGGTACCTCGCGGGCGTCGCGAGTCACCTGGGCGTCTCCGTGGTCACGACGCTCATCGTCACGCTGCTGACGATCGGCATGCTCGTCATCGACGCGATCCACCTCTCCGCAGGCTCGGGCGACAGCGGCTCCAGCAGCTCGAGCAGCGATTCGGCGTTCTCGATCGGCACCGCCTTCCGGCTGCTCTTCGGGTGGCTCATCTCACTCACCCTCGGCGGCAACGTGCACGGTCACGCGGCGATCACGGCGGGCAGCACCTCCGTCGATCTCGGCATCGCGCTGCACGGTGCGCCCCTTCTGCTCACGGCAGCCATCGCGGTGATGACCGTCTGGGCGGGCATCCGCATCGAGAAGCTCACGCCGACGACCTCGTGGGTCTGGCGCGCCATCACCGGCGCGGCCACGGGGCTCGTCGCCGCGGGCATCCTCTCGATCCTCGCGGCGACGCTCGGCCACGGCACGATCACGCCGCCCGGGGATGCCGGATTCAGCGGCTCGATCACGCTCTCGGCCGGCGGCCCCGGCGTCTTCCTCACCGGCTGGCTCGTGCTGGGTCTCGCCGCGATCGTCGGCCGGCAGGTCGGCGCGTGGGGCGGCTGGCGCCGCATCGTCACCGCCGCGCCGGCCGTCGTGCGCGACCTCACGATCTGGGGCAGCGCCCTCGCCGTCGTCTTCGGCGTCGTGGGGATCGTTCTCGGCATGATCGCCGGCGTGCGCGAGCACCAGTTCCTCAACCTTCTGCTCACCTTCCCGCTCTGGCTCGGCCAGGTGATCGTGTGGCTCGTCACCTTCGGCCACTTCGGCTCGGTGAACATCTCGACGGGCGGGCTCGCCGACGCGCTCGATGCGATCAGCGGAACCGGTGACGGCGGGGCGTCCGACCTCGATCAGGGCCTCAACGTGTTCAGCATCACCGGCGACGGCGGCGGCTTCGTGTGGGTGCTGTTCGCACTCGCCGTGCTGACGCTGCTCTGGGCCGGCCTGCGGATCGGCATTGCGCGCTCTCAGCGCCCGGCCGGCTTTGTCCAGCGCGGGGCCTTCGTCGTCGTCGCGACGGCGGTCGCCCTGCTCGTGCCGCTGCTGCTCTCCGACATCCGCATCGGCATCACCGGGGCCTCGCACCTCGTGCAGGCGATCGGCGCCGCCTTCCACGGCTCGCTCGCGAACGCGGGCTGGGCGTTCCTCGTGTTCGCCGCGGCTGCGGTGCTCGTCGACGTGGTCGCGACCTTCCTCGCCCCGCTCGTCGCGGTCGGCCTGCCGTGGCTGGTCTCGGCGGTCGGCTTCGGCGTGCTGCGCGATGAAGGCGACCGCTCCGTGCCGATGACACCGACCGCCAAGAAGGCCAGCATCTGGGCCGGCTCCGTCGTCGGTGGTCTCGCCGTCATCGCCGCGCTCTTCTTCGGCGTCGTGGCAGCCGTCAACGGCCTGGTCTTCACTCCTGAGGAGCCGGTCGCCGCCTATCTCGCGCTGATCGCGAAGGGCGATGTGAAGGATGCCGCGGCCGCTCAGACCGGCAGCGACGGCTCGGTCCCGAAGGTCGCCCAGCTCGGCAGCGACCTTTCGGCGAAGGCGAAGCCGACCAAGACGATCAGCGACGTGAAGATCCTGTCCTCGTCGACCTCGTCCGACTTCGCGCAGGTGAAGATCTCCTACCGGCTCGACGGCAGCACCTACAAGGACACCGTCGAGGCCGAGAAGACCGGCCACGGCCTGTTCGACCACTGGGTGGTCGCCTCGCCGCTCACCAGCAGCGTGCTGGTCAAGAGCGGGTCGTCCGACAGCGCGAAGGCGACCGTGGGCGGCGCATCCGTCACCATCGAAGACGGCGAGAGCGAAGTCACCGTCTTCCCCGGCGTCTACTCGGTGGCGGGCAAGGGCAGCACCCTGCTGACCTCGAAGCCCGTCGACGTCACCGCGTCGAAGAGCGGAGCGAGCGCCACGCTCAAGTGGTCCTACACGAAAGCCGCGACCAAGCAGGTGCAGAAGACGGTCGACGAGATCGTCGACCAGGAGTACATGAACGGCGGCGAGTACGCGAGCGACCTCGAGTCGGCGACGGAGGAGAAGGACCCCGACTCGAACTTCGACGTCAAGTGGAAGCGGATCTCGTACCCGGTGATCACGCTGAACTCGGATGGGACGTTCGTGACCTCGAAGCCGGGCTCGGCCACCGCGACTTGGACCGACTTCATCTTCAACGAGCAGACCTTCGACATCTCCCAGCCGACGAAGACCTCGACGGAGAAGTACTACCTCGACGGCACGACCAAGATCTCGGGCGACAAGATCACGGTCGACCAGTACGAGGCTGCGACGGACCCGGCGCAGATGTCCCTGCAGTCGCAGGTGCAGTCCTCGGGCAGCTGAGCCGGCGCGCCCTCGAGGGGTGCGGAATGCACGTTCCCGACGCATCGGGCGCGCGTTTCGCACCCCTCGCGTGCGTCAGGCGTCGAAATCCGTGCTGACGCTCAGGTGCTCCCACGCGTCGACTTCGGCGAGCTGCGATTCGAGTTCGGCGCGGGTGCGCGCGACCGCGTCGGCGCCGAGCAGCAGCCGCAACGGCGGCTCGGGCGCGGCGACGACCTCGATGATCGCCTGCGCGAGCTTCGCCGGGTCGCCGCGCTCGGTGCCGACCACGGCGAGGTTCTTGCGCCGGGTGCCCGCGGTCGAGGCGTAGTCGTCGATGAGCGACTCGGTCTGGCCGAGCGAGCGCCCCGAGAAGTCGGTGCGGAACTGCCCGGGCTCGACGACGATGACGTGGATGCCGAGCGGCGCGAGCTCCTGCCGCAGCGACCCGGACAGCCCTTCCACCGCGAACTTCGACGCCGAGTAGTAGCCCGAGCCGACCGGCGAGGTGCGGCCCGCGATCGACGACAGGTTCACGATGACCCCGGAGCGACGCGACCGCATGCCGGGCAGCACCTGCTTCGTGACATCCACGAGCCCGAAGAAGTTGGTCTCGAAGAGCTCGCGCACCGCGGTGTCCTCGCCCTCTTCGACGGCCGCGCGATAGCCGTGCCCCGCGTTGTTGACGAGCACGTCGATCGCGCCGAAGCGCGACTCTGCCTGCGCAACGGCCGCCGCCACCTGTTCGTGATCGGTGACGTCGAGAGGCAGAGCGAGAGCGGTCTGGGGATGCCCGGCCACCAGCTCCTCGAGGGCGTCGGCGTTCCGCGCCGTGATCGCGGCGTTGTCGCCACGGTCGAGGACGGCGGTGGCGAGGGCGCGCCCGAATCCGGTCGAGCAGCCGGTGATGAACCATGTCG
>Ga0164242_10007397_pt1 | contig 12031 bp, 10 predicted proteins | sample OricomgcompostMG_FD_108783 | JGI IMG/M metagenome (GOLD analysis project Ga0164242, IMG submission 108783) | Miracle-Growth compost microbial communities from Emeryville, California, USA - Original compost - Miracle growth compost (MG) ... | reverse complement strand
CTGTCGTGCTCGTCGGCGACATCGACCGGGGAGGTGTTATCGCCTCGCTCGTCGGAACGCACGCCATTTTGCCGGAGAGCGACAGGCGTATGATCGCCGGCTATCTCATCAACAAGTTCCGGGGCGACGTGTCGCTCTTCGATGATGGCTTGCGGGCGATAACCCGCTATACCGGCTGGCGTTCATTCGGCGTCGTTCCATGGCTGAAGGATGCGTCGGCGCTGCCGGCGGAGGATTCGGTCGTCCTCGAAAGGCTTGCCGCGGGCGGCGGCAAGTCCCTGAAAATCGTGGTTCCCGTTCTCGACCGCATCGCCAATTTCGACGATTTCGATCCGCTAAGGGCGGAAGCATCCGTCGAGGTTGTCTTCGTCAGGCCGGGCGAACGCCTGCCGAAAGATGCCGTTCTTGTCATCATTCCCGGCTCGAAATCGACGATCGGCGACCTCCTGCGCTTCCGCGAGAATGGCTGGGACAGCGACCTTGCGGAGCACCGCAAGGCCGGCGGCCATGTCATCGGGATCTGTGGCGGCTATCAGATGCTGGGCAGGGTGGTTTATGACCCGGCTGGCATCGAGGGCGCTGTCCGCGAAGCGCAAGGGCTCGGTCTTCTCGATGTCGAAACCGTGATGGAGCCGGAGAAGACGGTAAGGACCACGACGGCGCGTTCCCTTCGTTTCGACGCGCCGCTTGAAGGCTATGAAATCCATCTCGGCAAGACGACAGGTCCGGACAGGGAACGTCCCGTTGCCCTGATCGATGGCGTCGAGGAAGGCGCCGCGTCGCCGGATGGCAGGGTATTCGGCACTTATATGCACGGGCTCTTCGGAGCCGATGCGTTTCGCCGGGCGCTGCTCGCGGAATTCGGCGTGGCCGCTGGCGGCGGCAGTTATCGGGTGAGTGTCGAGGCGGCCCTCGACAGGATCGCCGCCGCGCTTGAAATCTCTATCGACTGCGACGCGCTCCTCGCCGCCGCGCGCTGAGAGCAGGCGTTTTGCCCGAAAACCAAATCTATTGTCTTCATAGGCTGGACCCCGTTATAGTCTCCAGCGGGAGACGGGAACGCGCCATGCCAATCAACAGGAAAGCCCAGGAAATGGGCGTTTTTTCCGCGTCGGAAATCGCACTCTTCTGGCGCGTTTTCGACCAATCGAAGCAACGCGGTGAAACCGAGGCGGAACGGGAAGCCAGGGCCTCCCGCATCATCGCGAACTATATGGCCGGCATAGAAGACGAAGCCGAACTCGTCGCTTTATCAAAGAAGCCGCTCGGCCGCTGACCGACTCGGATCGCCCGGCAACGCATGCGAAAGGGAACTTTCGCATGGCTGGGTCGTTTGACTTCCTCTTCCAAGACAAGGGGTATGTCATGCAGTCTTCAATGTCCGAAATGCGCGATGAAACCATAAGGGAACTCGAGGCGCAGATTTCGAAGTTGCGCAAGGAAGTGGCTCAGTTGTCGAAGAGCGCGTCGAAGCGCGGCGCTGCACGTTATGATGATGCGCGCGAGGGCGCTGCGGACGCATGGTCGGCCTTCGTGAAGGCGCTCTCCAAGACCGGCAAGGCCTATGAAGGCGGCCGCGACGAGGCGGCGGATGCCTATGCGGCGTTTGTTAAGGCCATATCGAAGCATGGATCGCGCGCCTACGACACGACGCGGGAAAATGCGGCTGAACTCTACGAGGAAATGCTCGAGCGCGGCGCCGAGGCGGGCCGCCAGATTGCCAGGCAGGCGAAGGTCGCAAGCCGGCGCGCGAGCAACACCGCGCGGGACAATCCCGTGGCGACGGCGGTCGCAATCGGCGTGGTCGGGCTCATGGCAACCCTCCTTTTGCGCCGTTCGCGCGACTGACCGTTTACCAGCTCGAACTTGATGTCCACCAGGGCCGCCGCAGTGCGCCCTTCAAGGCTCCGCTCGCGCCTCAGGATGAGGGCGGCTTGCGCCAACTGTCCTCATCCTGAGGTGCTCGCCCGCAGGGCGAGCCTCGAAGGACGCACCCAAGGGAAAAATCGAAAATAGGGGCCGCTGGTGTCAGGTCAAACCCGCCGGGCGGCCTCCAAGCCCCTTAAAATATCAGCCTTCAGATCATCCACATCTTCCACTCCGATCTGCAAGCGTATGACGGGCCCGGGATAATCGCCTTTCGCGATCGTCCGGTCAGAGAGGGAAACAGCCACCGCGAGGCTTTCGAAACCGCCCCAGGAATAGCCGAGGCCAAAGATCTCCAGCGAATCGAGAAAGGCGCTGGCTTCCTTCTCCCCGCCATGATCGAGAACGATTGAGAAAAGCCCGCTCGATCCGGAGAAATCCCGTTTCCATAATTCATGTCCGGGATGGGCTTCGAGCGCCGGATGAAGCACGCGCGCGACGCCTTCGTGATTCTCGAGCCATCTGGCCAGTTGGAGCGCGCTCTTTTCATGATGGGCGAGCCTGACACCCATGGTGCGCAGGCCGCGCAGCACCTGATAGACGTCGTCCGGCGCGGCGCAGCAGCCAAGTGTGATAAAGATGTCGTGGAGTTGTTTCCAGTTCCGGTCATTAGCCGAGACCGTACCGAGCAGTATGTCGGAATGGCCGGCCGGATATTTCGTCGCCGCGTGGATAGAGATGTCCACGCCGTGGTCGAGCGGCTTGAAATAGAGCGGCGTCGCCCAGGTATTGTCCATCATGACCACCGCGCCGCCTTTGTGCGCGGCATCGGCTATCGCCCTGATGTCCTGCATTTCGAACGTGTTGGAGCCGGGAGATTCGGTGAAGACGACGCGCGTCTCGGGCTTCATCTGCGTCCGGATGGCGCCGCCGATCCCTGGAGCGTAATATTCGACCTCCACGCCCATCCTTTTCAGCATCGTGTCGGCGAAGTGGCGGGTGGGATGATAGACCGAATCGGTGATGAGCACATGGTCGCCGGACGACAGAAAGGCCAATAGCGGCACGGTGACGGCGGCGAGTCCCGACGGGACGATGATCGTTCCGGCCGACCCCTCCAATTCATTAATCGCCTCAGCCAGTGCATCGGATGTCGGCGTGCCCCGCGTCCCGTAGGTGTATTTCTGATTTCGCGACGCCATGGTCGCCGTGTCGGGAAAGAGAACGGTCGAGGCGTGGACCACAGGCGGATTGACGAAGCCGTGAAATTCGGCCGGATCGTAGCCGATATGCGCCAGGCGGGTGTTCATTCCCTTGTTCTTGCCCGTAAGTCTCGTCATAAGTCGCTGCCCTTTATTGATCAGTCAGGCATAAAGAGAGAGCAGTCCGCGCGCAACCATTGCAAAATGGTCCAGCGGGTCGGCCTCGGGAGAAGAACGCATGAACCTACCGAGGTTGACGAGAAACGGTCTGCAGGCCCGAGCCACGCCCCACCGGGGAGCGGCGCTGAAAAGGGCCTGGTTCTCCCTTTTTGGCCCGCGAAGGGCATTTCCCCAAGCCACATGGACAGGATCCATGACGGCAATGCTCATTGCCGGGCTGATTTTGATCGTGGTCGCGCATGGATTCGATGCCGCCGCGATCCGGTTCGTGCGCTCGTCTGGTTCGCCCGTGATCCGTGGCATGGCGGACGTGACGAATATCGGCAAATCCTACTGGTATCTCGTGCCGGCGGGTTTGGTTTTCCTCGTCCTGGCCTTCTTCAACTGGCACGGAAAAAGCCGGTCGGCGCAGGCGCGGTTGACATTTCTCTTCGGCCAGGCCGGCTACGCTTTCCTGGCGGTCGCGATGTCGGGCATCATCACCGATATCTTCAAGCTCTTCATCGGCCGCGCTCGGCCGAAATTCTTCGACACTTTCGGAACGCTGCATTTCCAGCCCTTCACGCCGGGCTACAATTTCGGCAGCTTTCCTTCCGGCCATTCCACGACGATGGGCGCGGTCGCGATCGTGCTGATGATCTGGTTCCCGCGCTGGCGCGTTCCGGTTTTCGTCCTGTGCGTCCTGGCCGCCTGCACACGGATCGCAGCGCAGGCGCATTACCCCTCGGATGTGGTCGCGGGATTCCTCGTCGGAACGCTTTACTCGCTCTCGGCGGCCCGCTGGCTCGCCGCGCGCGGTGCCGTCTTCCGCTTCGAGGGCAAGCATCTTTTCCCCATCCCCAGGTTCCGCCCCCGGCGACGGCCGCGATCGCCAGATCGGACGGGCGAAAAATAGCCCTCGCCGAAAGCTGTTATCCTTGCTCCCAGCTGGAATGTTCACGCTTGACCCGGCCCTCATAATCGCTTTCGATGCCGCTTCCACCGGGCAACGAGGTCGTCGGGGAGGATGGCCGGCTGCGGCAATTGCCGCAAGAATCCCGAATCATCAGGACAAGCCGGCCGACATGCCGGATCCAAAAACGAAGGGGTGCGTGACATGCACAAAGCAATCTGGACGGCTGTTCTCGGGGCCGTCGCGCTGGCGCTGATGATGGCGGCCGCCTCGGCCTCGACCCTGTCGGATGTGAAGAAGAAGGGCTACGTGCAATGCGGGGTCAATACGGGCCTGGCAGGTTTTGCCGCCCCCGACGACAAGGGTAACTGGAAGGGTTTCGACGTCGATTTATGCCGTGCCGTCGCCGCCGCCATCTTCGGCGACGGGAACAAGGTGAAATTCACGCCTCTCGGCGCCAAGGAGCGGTTCACCGCGCTGCAATCGGGCGAAATCGATCTTCTGGTCCGCAACACGTCATGGACCGAGACACGCGACACGGAACTCGGGCTCAATTTCGCCGGCGTGAATTATTATGACGGCCAGGGCTTCATGATCAACGCGAAGAAGCTGCCCGGCGTCAATTCCGCGCTGCAACTCTCCGGCGCGTCTATCTGCGTCCAGACGGGAACGACGACGGAACTCAACCTGGCCGATTATTTCAAGTCCCATCACATGCAGTACAACCCGGTGGTTTTCGAGAAGTTCGTGGAGGCGAACGCTGCCTATGATTCGGGCCGCTGCGACGTCTACACCACCGATCAGTCGGGCCTCTATGCGATCCGGCTCACGCTGAAGAACCCTGACGATCACGTCGTGCTGCCCGAGATCATCTCGAAGGAGCCGCTCGGCCCCGTCGTGCGGCAGGGCGACGACCAATGGTTCGACCTCGTCAAGTGGACGCTCAATGCGATGATCATCAGCGAGGAACTCGGCATCACGCAGTCGAATGTCGACCAGATGAAAAAATCGGAAAATCCCAAAATCAGGCGCGTGCTCGGCCAGGATCCGAATTCGCATTACGGCCGGGATCTCGGCATCGGCGAGGATTGGGTCGTCAATATCGTCAAGGCCGTCGGGAACTATGGCGAATCCTTCGAGCGCAATCTCGGCCAGGGCAGCCCGCTCAAGATCAAGCGCGGCCTGAACCAGCTCTGGAGCAAGGGCGGCATCCTCTACGCGCCGCCGATCCGCTGAGGAAGGGAACGAGGCGGAATTGCCGGCTTCGTTCCTGTGTCTTCCCGACAGAGGATAGCCATGGCGTCTCAGCAGAAAGGCCGGGCATCGGTCTTCTACGATCCGAAGATACGCGGAATCTTTTTCCAGGCAGTGTTGTTCTTCGCCCTGGCGGCGTTTGTCTGGTGGATCGCGGACAACACGATCGCCAATCTCCGGCGCGCGCATATCGCCTCCGGATTCGGCTTCCTGAACGGCCGCGCCGGCTTCGATGTGAGCGATGCGCTCATTCCCTATTCCTCCGACTCGACGATGGCGCGCGCGCTGCTGGTCGGTCTGCTGAACACGCTGCTGGTCGCGGTGACGGGCATCGTTACGGCGACGATCGTCGGCTTTCTGGTCGGGATCGGGCGGCTGGCGCGCAACTGGCTGGTGCGCCAGATTTGCACGATCTATATCGAGATTTTCCGCAACATCCCGCCGCTGCTGGTCATCTTCTTCTGGTATCTCGGCGTCCTGTCGGTGCTGCCCTCGCCGAGGAACAGCATCCGGCTTCCCTTCGACATGTATCTGAACAGCCGCGGCTTCTACATGCCCGCGCCGATATGGGGCGAGGGGGCATGGCTTGCCGGCGCAGGCCTTCTGGCGGGCGTTCTGCTCGCTTTCATAGTGGCGCGCTGGGCGAGACAGCGGCAGATGGCGACGGGCAGAAGGTTTCCTGTATTGTGGGCCTCCATCGCCCTCATCGTCGGTCTCCCGCTTGCCGCATTCGCACTGACAGGTTTCCCGCTTTCCTTCGACGTCCCGAAAGCATCGATCTTCAATCTTACCGGCGGCATCCAGGTGAAGCCGGAATTCCTGTCGCTCTACCTCGCGCTTTCCTTCTATACGGCGGCCTTCATCGCAGAAATCGTCCGCGCCGGCATTCTCGGCGTCGACAAGGGGCAGACGGAGGCGGCCTATTCCCTCGGATTGACGCCTGGTCCGACCCTGCGCCTGGTGATCGTGCCACAGGCGCTCAGGATCATCGTTCCGCCGCTGACCAGCCAGTACCTAAATTTGACGAAGAACACCTCGCTTGCGGTGGCGATCGGCTATGCCGACCTCGTCGCGATCGGCGGAACGATCCTGAACCAGACGGGCCAGGCGGTGGAGATCGTGGCGATCTGGATGGTCGTCTATCTCGGCATCAGCCTCGCCGTTTCCGTATTGATGAACTGGTTCAACGCCAGAACGGCGCTGAAGGATAAATAGGGCGATGCAGGAACACGACCTGACTTTCGTCCGCGCCGAAATGGCCGTCGCCGAGGCTCCGCCGAGGAGCGGACAGGGGTTCATCGGCTGGATCAGGAAAAATCTCTTCGCTTCGATCGGGGATACGATCCTCACCCTCTTGGGTGTCGCGCTGGTCGCCCTGATCGTGCCGCCGCTGGCGGATTGGCTCTTCCTCCATGCGCAATGGACGGGAACCGATCGGACCTTCTGCGCCACCAAAGCGCAAGGCGGGATCCATCCGGACGGCTGGTCGGGCGCGTGCTGGGCATTCGTCGGCCAGAAGTTTCAGCAATTTCTCTATGGCCGCTATCCGGTCGGGGAACGCTGGCGCGTCGATCTGGTCGGAGCACTGTTTATCGTCCTTCTCGCTTCGCTGCTGATCCCAAGAGTGCCGCGCAAGGGATTGAACGCGCTTCTGTTTTTTGTCGTCTACCCCGTCATTTCCTTCTTCCTGCTGCTGGGAGGCCGGTTCGGCCTGACGCATGTGGAAACGCCGCTCTGGGGCGGGCTGATGGTGACGCTCATCCTTTCCTTCGTCGGCATCGTGGCGTCATTCCCGATGGGCATATTGCTGGCGCTCGGCCGGCGCTCACGGCTGCCCATCGTGAAAGGCGTGTGCGTGGCCTTTATCGAGATAGTCCGTGGCGTGCCGCTGGTTACGGTGCTGTTCATGGCGAGCGTCATGCTGCCGCTTTTCCTGCCGCCCGGAACGACCTTCGACAAGCTTTTGCGCGCGCTGGTCGGCGTGTCGATCTTTGCCGGCGCCTATATGGCGGAAGTGATCCGTGGCGGCCTTCAGGCCATACCGAGAGGCCAATATGATGGCGCGGATTCGCTCGGCCTTTCCTACTGGCAGAAGATGGGGCTGATCGTCCTGCCGCAGGCGGTGAAGCTTATCATCCCAGGCATCGTCAACGAGTTTATCGGTCTCTTCAAGGACACGACGCTCGTCTATATCATCGGCATGTTCGATCTGCTTGGCATCGTAACGCAGAATTTTTCCGATTCGAACTGGGCGAGCCCCCAAACACCCCTCTCGGGACTTGTTTTCGCCGGCTTCGTCTATTGGTGCTTCTGTTTTGCGATGTCACGTTATTCGCAATTCATCGAACGCCGGCTCGACAGAGACCGCAAGCGATAAGGGCCCATCAATAAGGGAATGGAGAATGGCGACAGAAAACGCCGTCAAAGCCGATGAACTTCGCGTCCGTGCGGACCGCATGCATGTGTCGGATACCGACGTGGCGATCGACATTGCCGGCCTGCACAAATGGTATGACGATTTTCATGCCCTGAAGGACATCAACCTCAAAATCATGCGTGGCGAGCGCATCGTCATTTGCGGACCGTCGGGGTCGGGGAAATCGACCCTGATCCGCTGCATCAACCGGCTGGAGGAGCATCAGAAGGGCCGGATCGTCGTCGACGGCATCGAACTGACGGACGATCTGAAGAGGATTGACGAGGTGCGTCGCGAGGTCGGCATGGTCTTCCAGCACTTCAACCTCTTTCCGCATCTCACCATACTGGAAAACTGCACCTTGGCGCCGATCTGGGTGCGCAAGATTCCGAAAAGGCAGGCGGAGGAAACCGCCATGCACTTCCTCACTCGTGTGAAGATTCCGGAGCAAGCCCATAAATATCCCGGCCAATTGTCGGGCGGCCAGCAGCAGCGCGTGGCGATTGCACGCTCCTTGTGCATGAACCCGAAGATCATGCTCTTCGACGAGCCGACATCGGCGCTCGACCCTGAGATGATCAAGGAGGTGCTGGAAACGATGGTGAGCCTGGCGGAGGAGGGGATGACCATGCTGTGCGTCACCCACGAAATGGGCTTCGCCCGCATGGTCGCCAACCGCGTCATCTTCATGGACCAGGGCCAGATCGTTGAGCAGAACACGCCGACGGAGTTCTTCGACCATCCGCGGCACGAGCGTACGAAGCTCTTCCTGAGCCAGATTCTGCACTGACCAAATTCAGATTTCTGCGCTCCAACCGTAAAGCCAGTCGAGATCGGCGGCGAGCTTTTGGGGCGGGCGGGTTTTTAGGACGAGATTGCGGGCGAGCGCGATCGGTCCTGCCGCGTGCCAGGCGAAATGGTTGAAGGCGCCGCGACGGCTTACACGTTGGATGCGCGGCCGGCGAAGCTCTTCATAGCGGGCGAGCGCGTGCGACAGGTTCTCCGGTGTTGCCGCGACCAGAGAAGCGAGCACAGCCGCATCCTCGATCGCCATCGCCGCGCCCTGCGCTGCAAAGGGCGTCATCGCATGCGCGGCATCGCCGATCAGCGCGATGCCCCTGCCGTCTGTCCAGCGTCCGGACGGATCGACGGTATGGATCGGCCAGGCCGTCCATGGCCCGGCTTTCGCGGGCAGCGAGGCGAGAGGCGGCGCCCATTTCGCCATTGCTTTAGCGAGCGGGCGGGTGTCGGGTTGAGCCGACCAGGAGCCCGCAGATACATTCCCCTTCATCAGCACCGCGAGATTTATCTCAGAGCCCGCCTTCACCGGATAGGCGATCAGATGGGCGGCAGGATGCAGGAAAGCCATGACGCTGCTGCCGGAAAAGAGTTCGAGCAACGACGGCGCAAGGCCATCGCCGCTTTTGAGCGTCGCCCGCCAGGCCATCTTTCCCGATGGTTGGCTTCGAGCCGCTCCCGCGACAAAGTTCCGTGCCGTGGACCAGACGCCATCTGCTCCGATCAGCAGATCGCAATGTGATTCTTCGATTTTCCCCGCCGACTCGATGCCGACCACCGTCCGGTGATCGCTCAAAGCGACATCCCGCAGCGTTGCGCCGAGCTCAAGGTGGATATTCGGCCGCTCACGGATCGCGGCAAGAAGCGACGCCTGCAAATCGGCGCGATGGAGGACGAGATAGGGGGCTTTCCATCGCTCTTCCGCCCCTATCCCAAGAGGAACTTCCGCCAGCAGCGCGAGACTGACGGCATCGCGAAGCGCCACGGATCGCGGATGGGTGGAAACCGGCGACAGCCGGTCCAGCACGCCTAGTCGGGCGAGGATACGGGTCGCGTTGGGAGAAAGCTGAAGGCCGGCCCCGATCTCGTTCAGGCGCTCCGCCCGCTCGATGATCGTCGTCTCGAAGCCTTCGTTCGCGAAGGCAAGCGCGGCCGTCAAACCGGCTATGCCGGCGCCGGCGATGAGGATCCGGCCTGACGTCTTTTTCATCCAAGTGCCGGGATCGGCTGAATTCTTGTTCGGGCGAGGCGCCTGGCCAGAGCCTTATGCGGCCCGCTCGACATAGAGGCAGCCGGCCGGCTGGGTTTCGTCGGCATGAAGGGACGGATCATAGCGATAGAGCGTCGAGCAATAGGAACAGACCTTCTCCGAATCGTCACCCATGTCGAGATAGACATGCGGATGGTCGAAAGGCGGATTGGCGCCCACGCACATGAACTCCCGGACGCCGATGGCGATGACCGGATGGCCGGCATCGTTCTGGAAATGCGGGATCGAATGGCCGGCCATCGAGTGTCTCCTGTAGGGGCGTGCAGTCCGTCAACGCGATAATCTCACGCTTGCGTTTGTATCATAAGACGGCAGGATGCAAGATAAGATATGAAACTGTCGCAAAAGCCTGTCAGGACAGGAAATAATGGTTCTGTACAGGAACGGGTGGGTAAATGACGGAGTTGAAGCCGGTCCAGAAGGAATTCGCAACCGAGCCCATGGCGCGGGGCGAAGCGGCGTCGGGCGATCCCGACCGCTTCGTCAATCGCGAGTTCTCCTGGTTGCAATTCAACCGGCGCGTTCTGGAGGAATCGCAGAATCCAAACCATCCGCTCCTGGAGCGGGTGCGGTTCCTGTCCATCTCCGCCACAAATCTCGACGAATTCTTCATGGTCCGTGTCGCCGGCCTTGCCGGCCAGGTCCGGCAGGGGATCGTCACCAAGAGCCCGGACGGCCGTACACCGGACCAGCAACTCGACCAGATTCTGCTCGAGGTCGGCCGATTGCAGAACGACCAGCAGGCGAGCCTGTCGAAACTGCGCCAGTTGATGCGACTGGAGAGGATCGAGATCATTTCCGCCGAGGCTCTGTCGGCGGACGACCGGGAATGGCTGGAAAACCATTTCATGGAAGCGATCTTCCCGGTGCTGACGCCGTTGTCGATCGATCCCGCGCACCCTTTCCCGTTCATTCCCAATCTCGGCTTTTCGGTTGCATTGACGCTCCGGCATTTGAGCGATGGCGAGGTGATGACGGCGCTGTTGCGCCTGCCGGTAGCGCTCCGCCGCTTCATCCGCCTGCCAGATCGGGGCGATACGGTTCGATTCATAACGCTGGAGGATGTGGTCGCCCTTTTCATCGAAAAGCTCTTTCCGGGCTATGAGGTGAGAGGGTCCGGCACATTCAGGATCATCCGCGATTCCGATATCGAGGTCGAGGAAGAGGCGGAGGATCTGGTCCGCTTCTTCGAGACGGCGCTGAAGCGCCGGCGCCGCGGCTCGGTGATCCGTATCGAATTCGACAGCCAGATGCCCGAGCCGCTTCGGGAATTCGTCGCCACGGAACTCGGCGTCCTTCCGGGCCGCATCAGCGTCCTGCCGGGGCCGCTCGCGGTCAACCAGATATCGGAGATCGTCAGCCTGCCGCGCGACGATCTCAAATTCATGCCCTACAATCCGCGTTTTCCCGAGCGCATCCGCGACCACGGCGGCGACTGCTTCGCGGCCATCCGTGAGAAGGACATCATCGTCCATCACCCCTACGAATCCTTCGACGTGGTGGTGCAGTTCCTGCGCCAGGCGGCGGTCGACCCCGATGTCGTCGCCATCAAGCAGACGCTTTACCGCACCTCCAACGACAGCCCGATCGTGCGTGCGCTGGTCGATGCCGCCGAACTGGGCAAATCCGTCACCGCGCTCGTGGAACTGAAGGCGCGTTTCGACGAGGAGGCAAACATACGCTGGGCGCGCGATCTCGAACGCGCCGGCGTGCAGGTCGTCTTCGGCTTCGTCGAATTGAAGACGCATGCGAAGATGTCGCTGGTCGTGCGGCGCGAGGACAATCGCCTCAGGAATTATGTCCATCTCGGCACCGGCAATTATCATCCGGTGACGGCGCGCATCTATACCGACCTTTCCTTTTTCACCTCCGATCCGGATATAGCCCGCGACGTGGCGCAGATCTTCAATTTCATCACCGGCTATGCCGAGCCGACCAAGGAAATGGTGATCGCCGTTTCACCCTTCACGCTAAGGACGCGCATTCTCAATCACATTCACGACGAGATAGAACATCTGAGGGCCGGCCGACCGGCGCAGATCTGGATGAAGATGAATTCGCTCGTCGATCCGGTCATCATCGACGCGCTTTACGAAGCAGGCCGGGCCGGCGTCGAGATCGATCTTGTCGTCCGCGGCATCTGCTGCCTGAGG
>Ga0164242_10007395_pt1 | contig 12033 bp, 7 predicted proteins | sample OricomgcompostMG_FD_108783 | JGI IMG/M metagenome (GOLD analysis project Ga0164242, IMG submission 108783) | Miracle-Growth compost microbial communities from Emeryville, California, USA - Original compost - Miracle growth compost (MG) ... | reverse complement strand
GGGGGGGGGGGGGGGGGGGGGGGGGGGGGGGGGGGGGGGGGGGGGGGGGGGGGGGGGGGGGGGGGTGGGGGGGGGGGGGGGGGTGGAGGTGCCTGGGCAGGCGTGGGTAGTTTTGGAGGCTTCACCGGTAGCCACGGGCTGGGCTGATGATATGCATAAGGGTCATATTCGTCCTGGTAGGCTGGTAGCTCAAGGACCTCGTTGGAAGATCTAATACGCACAGCCGTGTCGCTCTCCACCTCAGCTGCCGCCGGTGCTGGAACAGTTGGGGTCACTGGACTTGGGTGAGACTCCTCAGTCTCCGATGAATCTAGGGATATGGGTGCCTGGATAGGATAAAAGCCCTCCCTAAACATTTGGATAGCATAGTCAAGCGGCGCGTTGGGATCTTCGTTGGTGAGCTGAATAACGAGATCCTCAACTAGCGGCAGGACAGGCTGGAATGGACTATCGCCATCGACTATAGAAGTAGCGGGGCGCTCCTCGGCATTCGTGCCTTTGTTACTATCTGACTGCTGCGGCAGCGGCCGCGGCCGAGTTGGCCCGGCCGTGGGATCTTCCTGTGCGATGGAATCTTGGCTTGCCCCTGCCGATGCTGTTTTGGGTGGCCCCGTACGCCGATACCTGCCAAGCGGACGGCTTGGGGTCCCCTTTGAGTCGGAAGAGTTAGACTGAGCGGATCCAAAGTCATTGACCTCGGTGCTACTCCCTTTCTCGCCGAGAGATTCTTTAGAAGCATTTCGGGTGTCTGGGGACCGCACCTGAACAAGGCGTGCCTCGCCGTAGACTACCCGTTCTGGGGACGGGGATTCAGACAGGGGCGAAGGCGAATAAGGTCTAGTATCGAAAGATTCACCCCTAGTGCTCTGCATTTGAGTTGGGATCCGTATTGAGAGGTCATGTGTACTTGACCCCTTCGATCCCCGAACAAATCTAGCTCTTGTAGCAGGACGGGAATCCGAAGATGTCTGATCTTCTGGGTCTGGAGAACTCAAGGGGCTAACTTCGTCATCGAAATCCGCCCTAAAGAGGGCGGAAGGGGGAGGGTTTGTCCGGCTGCTCGCAGTTCCAGATTTTGAGAAGCTGCTGCTTCTCTGCTTTCCCTTGCCTGGCAGACACTTTCCTTTGCGCAACAGATCACTTTCGTTATTTGGGGGTTGGAGAGCGGCGGTCTCTTCGTAGAGGGCATCAGCGGCCCTCATTGCCCGAATGATGGGATCTTCCACGTCCTCCTCCTCGTCATTCCGATTGTCGTCGCTGCGCTGGTCCTCCTCGTGTTGCTGTCTCTCCTCGTGGTGTTGGGTCTGATCACGGTATTTACCCTCATCGCGGTACCGGTGTTCCTCGTTGGAATCGTCGTCCTCGACTTCCTCGTCTTTTTGCCCGTCAGACGCGTCTCGCCGTGTCGTCGATATGTCCTCCATCGGCAGCCCGGCAACACCGTTCTTGACCAGACCGCCAAATATCACGTCTGCCTTCGATAAATCGCCGTCCGTTTCATGTTCCCCAATCTCTGATATGCATAGAGCTTGAGCGCCAGCCGTTCCTCCGCAGAGAAACACCAGTCTTTTGCTCTGGGGAGTTGCCTGTTGGAGGAAGTGTAAAGCAGTTCCATGGCGACTCGTAGCTGCGTCGTGGACCTTACGAATGTAAGAACCGGCGCTGAACGGGCGCCGGGGGTCGCCGCTCGGCGGCATATAGTGCACAACGCTCGGCAGAATCATTATCTGAGGGCACGAGGGAAGGAGCCGTAGCTGGGTCGATATTGTGTCGTCACGGCCTTCTAATGCCACCAGGCTGCCATGATATGGCGGCGCCGAGCTGTCCGGCTTGCCGTCCGCCATTTTAATTATAATCCCAGGCGAAATTCAAGATAATTAAAGAAAGCAGGTCTCGGAAAGGGCGGCCGTAGGAAGAGGGGAATGATCCCTTTAGAAGTGGGAATTGGTGTCCCTAACGGGAAGAGCCCCCACTGGAGAGTTCAAAAGTAGACTCGGAGGTCTTCGAGAGTAGAGGGATGGCATATGAGAAAACGGACAAGGGATGTGGACGACTAGCGGAACGGCGGAGGTGTGGCCGTTTTGCATGAGACTTCAGAGTGACGACACTTGGGTTGAGGGAAGCTCGTGGGGAAAATGTGAGAGGAGGTAGCAGAAAGGAGGTGGATAAGAGGGTGGGGGGCGAGAGTCAACTTGACCCAGTTTGCAGGCGCCCCCAGACTCTGCAATCCTATTCTGTTCCTTTGGTTCCTCCCCTGCCCTTCTGGTGACTCGGGAGGGCCCAAGATGCAAGACTTGCTTCGGATAGCAGCATGGGCAAACCATAGTTGGTAGAAGCGCGAGTACCCACGCTGACCTGCAGCCGTGTTGAGCCCTAACACGCGAGTATATTGACAAGCCTTGGGGGTTCGAGGAATAGCACAGCTGAATTGCCCTGAGGCGAATCATGTGCTAGTGTCGAGCCTGGCATGGGTCGGACGCCATGCAGATTTTACTATCCAAGAGATGCAAATGCAGCTTCTTTCTAGAAAACTGCCAGGTCGGAGAGATCGCTCGTCTTCCATGGGGGAGGTCCACGGTTCGCCAACGCGAGGGTTTGACGCTTGCGCAGCTCGCCGCCGGGATTCAGGGGCACCATTGGCCAATTTCCAGCCATGTTGGGTAGGGATAACTGTTGGCAGCGGACTGCAGAAGTGAATACCGTGTGTGGATCCGACAAAAGCTTGATAAATCCCTATATGCTGAGTCGAAACCACCATAGCAGCTCCCAATCACTTGGTTGTTTGTATTTGCTGGGGGGAGACATTCGCAGGTAAAGTTTGAGCACCGTAGATTAGCTCCTAGACCAGTCTCAGGGGCAACTGAGCCCAACTAAACCTCTTGGTCCGACTAACTTAATAGTTCGAGACTTGCTCGAAGCATAGGCTCGTCACGACGTCACAGGTAACACGTATGAGACCTACACCGCTTCTTGTGTTGGGTGTCTTTTAGGCGTAAAGTTGTGTGGTGTCATAGACTGAATGAGGTTGCAGAACCACGTATTCGAATGTGTTGGGAGAAGTGTCTGCGGAGGCCTAAACCTCCGTCCTGCAGGCGGAGTAATCGTAAACCGTCATCGGTCGTAGCCAAGGTGGGACAGGGCTCCATGGAGGGGGAGTGGTTTCTCACCTGACAACTCGGTGTAACAATACTACTCAACAGGGCCAAGCCACATAAACATGGGCAGCGAGTTCCAACTTCTGGGTCATGTTGACGATGTCGAGTGCTGTCCGAAGAGCGCGGAAGAAGAGAAGTAGGAAATTCTTTAGCCAAACCAAAGATCATGCTTGGAGATCAAGGCAATCCATAGGCATTCGGCAGATCCATAACCAGTGGGGATTGACGTTCTTCGTATAGGTGAACCTTCCGCCACTTGATCAGCCGGATGTGGCTCTGCGGCTTCTTGCTCTAACACGCATGCTGGCTTGCATGTTGACCCAAGAAAACATGACGTTTGGCCCATATATCGAGGATGCGATAGATTATCAGCCTCGGGGTAATTGGCATATCCGACACGAAACTCGGGCTGGGGTTTCTTCGCAAGTCCGGTAATTTTCCCCCGTTACCGTTGTTCCTGTAATAAGATGGCTTTTTGGGTTACAGCCCATCTCTGTTCGGTCCCCTGCATCCGGCCGTTTATTATCGAAACGAAACCCCAAGCTGATTTGACCGTATTCACCTATTCGACTTCAGCGTCAGGGTGGGTTTCTTGGGTTTGTGTTGCGGCAGCCTGCAGAAAAGCAAGCAGTGCGAGCAGGCCCCTCAGGGGAGGTTCTCACAGCCTCATTGGTTTCATGTATTCATGTCTCTCTTCAACGCCCGGTACGTTCCCGCTACCTGGACGGCTGCTCGCATCTACAATCAGCTCAGCATCTGACGCTGGGCCGTGGGAGGTCATGCAGGATTTCGGTAGAACCGGCGAGGTGTTTTTCGTTTCTCGTTAAATCTAATCATCATCGTCCATTAATGCATCCAGTTCCGCCTCTTCGTCCGCAGTCAGCAAATCACCCGCCTCCTGGTCCTGCTCCACCTCCCCTCCGTTTGCGATCGTCGACGTCTGTTCCTTGACAAGGCCGTCTAGAGCACTTGCTTCCAGGGGCCAACTTCTGACCGTACCGTCAATGCTCACACTGACGAGCCGCTGAGGCGAGCCTTTTAAAATCGCAAGACCGGTGATTTCGTCATAGTGGCCTTCGAGTGAGCAGTGCATCTTTCCCGAGGACCGGTCCCAGAACTTCAAGTCTTCATCCCTCCCCGCCGTAACGACCCACCTGTCCGTTACGGCCACGGCTCGTACGTGGTCTCCGTGATTGAAACTGTCATCGGTCGCGAAGCCTTGCTGGCGAGAGAGGCACTTAGCTGTGCCGTCTCCGCTGGACGTCCAGAGGTCAACCTCCTCGTCGTCATGATCAAATACAACTTTGTAGACGCTCGTCTCGTGTTCAAGTATTGTCCGCCGTTCCTCATCGGGGGTACCAGGATTTGGTTGCCCAACCTGCTCCCACGATTCGAGGCTTATTTTCCAACGCCGGATGTGTGGGTCACTGCTAGCACTGACCAGGATAATCTCGTCTGGGCTCGTCTGGACTGGGTCGACGACGAGATCCTGCACGGCAAGCATATTGATGACGCTGTCCTGGAGAGTGTGGAGGCGAGCCCCGGTTCCTGCGTCCCACACAATGATCTTCTTGTCCGCCCCGCCACTGATGAGGATGTCCTTGGTCCCGATCCTGGCGCAAGTGATAGCTTTGACAAAATCTGAATGGCCAACAAACTTCCGGATTAGACTCCTTGACTCTATATCCCAAGACCAGACAGCCTTGTCCCATGACCCTGCAAAGATCGTCTTGTTGCCCTGGCCGCCAATAGCAACGCAAGTCACTGGGACGGTTGGGCCACGGTATGCTGTGCTGACGTCGCCATCCTGAATACGAGCAGAGTTTAGAGTTAGCCGAGATGCGGCCCCAGCATCGGTCTCCATGGGGGCACATACATCAAGATTGACCTTTCGTACGGCGCCAGCTGATTCGGCGACATATACGGTCGATGATGGGGAGCGAGGATCAACAGCGACGGCCAATATCTTGGACTTGAGGACGATTGGGCTGCCGTACTTGTTGCCTGCCTTGGCAGCTCGTCTCGCCCTCTTTGACTGATCTGCACTGGGATCGAGGTTTAGATGATATCTTCTTGTACATCTGGCAGTTTGGTATATCCTTACTCTGTCTCAAAGAAGTTTTGGGCGTCTGAGGATTTGAACATGGCGGCGATTCCGAAGCTCTACCTCCGGACAGAGACGAAGCCAGACCGGTGATCAAGTCAGAAAGGCTCCGTATCTCGGACGAAGAATCGAGGTAATATAACAGCACCAAAACGGCTGCCTATTATTAAAAGCGATTCCCTTCTAAAAACCCACCGCGAGAGTCCTTGTGCTTAGTTATCCTGCTTTGCCCGATTGAGGCGTGTATAAAAAGTGGCCGACGAACGGATGACGGCTGACAGTGGCCACCAGCTGGCAATCACAAATTCGCGAAGTCGTTGGCCCGGCCCCCCAATGAAAACGCGAGCTTAATTGGCGACGCGCTCGACGCGTCTCCCACTTCTCTCTCAGCCAGCCGTGCCGTGTAAATATCTGTGTGTATTTGCGACTTCGAACCCACCTTCTCCTCTGCCATATGGTGGTTGCTCCTACGTTCTTTGTCCCCGTGAACCCAATCGACCACAATGGCTTCCGCTGCGATATCTCGGCCTCGACCGAGGCCTGCCCATACCGAAGGATCAACGCATTGCGCCTACACACCCGACGGAACGAAACTGGTGACGGTGGGGTCCAACAACACGATCAGATTGTACAAGACCGGCTTCGACGGTGAGCCTGCCAATATCGACGAGTGTCAGGAGCAGAACCTTGCGGTCACTACAAACAACGACTACTTCGTCGCAGGCTCGGAGGATGGCACAGTCAGCCTGTACTCCCTCCAGTCAAACACCTTTGAGAAATTCTTGCTGCGGTCGTCTCTTCCGGTTCGCGATGTCGCGCTCTCGCCAGACAGCAAGTGGTGTGCTGTCGCCAGTGACGAGCTATCCGTGAAGCTTGTTGGCACTGATGACAACTCGATGATGCGTACCTTGAGAGAACATGGCAAGCCAACGAAGCACTTGGCCTTCGACCCCAAGGGATCCATGCTGGCACTGTCATGTACCGACGGCGTTATCTACATCTATTCTCTGACGGCAGAACAGCCCGAATTGATCCACAAGGTCGAAGGCGTGATCGGGCGCTTGGAAACCGACTCTGAGGCCACTTCGAAGGTGGCGTGGCATCCGGATGGCCGTGCTTTCGCGGTGCCAACCCCCACTAGAGACATTCAGGTTGTGTCGAAGCACGACTGGGAAAAGCAACGCGTCTTCTCCAACGGCCACGAGGGAGACATTACCGCTCTAGCTTGGTCGCCGAATGGGTCGATGCTGGCCACAGCTGGAAAAGACAAGAAACTCTTGATCTGGTCCACCAAAGACCAGACGGTCGTCGCGAGGCACGAGTATGCAAACGTGCTCGACATAGCCTGGCACCCAACCGATAACCTTGTCTCGTTTACCACAGTCGATGGCGAGGTGTATATCTGCCCGAGCTTCCTCCCGGAGCACTACGCCCCGATGCTGAAGCTGCCCAAGCAACCTGCACCGTTTATCCACGACCCGCTAGGCGAGATCTCCGCCAACGCTAGGAGACCCAATCCCAACGGCGTTAAGCCACCGCCCGTGGTAGCTAGGAGGGGCTCCCCTGATAGCCTCGCAGACTTGCTGGACGATGGCCCGGAGTTCGATGACGACTTTGTGGTCGACGACGACGGCGCCGGATACACGCTGAATGTCGGTCGAAAGCGCCCAGCTGAGGATGATGAGCTGTTTGGAGGCCCTGCAAGCAAGCGTGCAAACTCTGGCTTCGTCCAGCCGCAGTATCATGAAGCCTTTCAGCCAGGTTCTACCCCGTGGCGTGGCAACCGCAAGTATCTCTGCCTGAACCTGATTGGCTTCATCTGGACGGTCGACCAGGATTCCCATAACACCGTCACCGTGGAGTTTTACGACCACGAGTTCCATAGGGACTTTCACTTCACCGACACGTTCCTCTATGACAAGGCATGTCTCAATGAGCGTGGCGCTCTGTTTTCGTCTTCGACTAAGGAGGATGCGCCTGCCGTCATATTTTATCGGCCACATGAGACTTGGACTCATCGAAACGACTGGAGGACTGAACTTCCCAAGGGCGAAGATGTCCTCGCCATGTCGCTAAGTGAATCATTCGTAACTATCACGACGACGGCAAACTATGTCCGGGTTTATACCCTGTTCGGCATCCCTTACCGGGTGTATCGACCAAAGAGTACTCCCATCGTGACGTGTGCCAGCTGGCATGACTATGTGCTCACGATGGGTAACGGGCCAGTGGGTGGTGACGGCAACACGAAGCTCTTATATACGATCCAAAACATCAAGCGGGACGAAATCTGCCAAAACGAGGACACTGTGGCACTCCCGGAAGGAGCAACAGTCAAGAGCGTCTTCTTCTCTGATAATGGGGTAAGCAATCTAGGTACCCGCCGTCTGTAATAGGATGAGGACTAACGTTCGGCACCCCCAGGACCCTTGCATATACGATTCTACGGGCACACTGCTCACTTTGCTTCACTGGCGCAAGCCATCAAGGGCATACTGGGTCCCGCTCCTAGACACCAAACTCCTCCAGCGTCTAGCATCGGGGCGGAAGAAGGAGAACTACTTCCCCGTCGCCGTAGCCGACCAGAAGTTCCACTGCATTATCCTCAAAGGCGGCGACCAGTACCCCTATTTCCCGCGTCCCCTCCTCTCCGAGTTCGACTTTTCCGTCCCGCTCACATCCGCACCGGCGGCAGGGAAGAAACAGAAGAAGAAGAAGCCGAAGAAGTCCCGTGTAGACGGAGACCTCGACCTCGACGAGGAGATGGCCGACGGCAGCTCATCGGATGAGCACGCCGAAGACTCGGACGCCGAAGCCGCAGGCGGCGAGGCGGAGTCGGAGCCCCTCCGTCTGACGCAGGCCTACCTCCTGAAGACGCTACAGGCGGCCCAGCTAGCCGACGTGCTAGACTCGTCGTCGTCCTCCTCCTCGGCGAGCGGGCGCGCCGGGCTCGCGCGACTCGAGCTCGACATTGACAAGACGCTACTGCAGCTGCTGGCGATCGAGTGTCGCGAGGGCGAGGAGCGCAGCATGCGCGCGCTCGAGGTGGTGCAGCTGATGCGCGACCGCACCGGCAGGATGGTCGAGGCGGCGGGCAAGGTGGCGGAGCGGTACGGCAGGGGTATACTTGGTGAGAAGATCAGGGAGGTGGGGGAGCGGAGGGTCGCGGAGCGGAACCGGGGCCGGGCCGGGAGCGAGGATGAGGAGAGTGATGGTGACTTTGCGTGAGGAGGTCGGGTGTGCTCACTTTGGTTTTTGCAAATACACACACACACGTATCACACTCTCTGTCTTTGGGTCTCTTGTTTTTTTTCTTGGCTTGGCAAACATGTCAGCTTCCGGAAGGCATTCGGCGTGCCCGGTCCGACGCTACCGCCGAGCGGCGGACATTGGTTACGCCCAGTTGCCCGGTTCTAGGGAAAGGAATGAGGGGTTGATGTGCCATTGAAACATGTCACCGACAACACACACACACACACATGCCGCGTTGCAATCCTCTTTCGGTTCCGGCTCGCGGTGCCGCAGTCGGGCTCCCCAGATCTGCCGGAGAACGGGTCAGTGCGCGCGATGGAGGGTGTTGATAGGTTTCAGTTTGGGATAACTTTTGTTTGATACTTTGATTGCGTGCCGTGTGTTTGGCAATGGCATTAATGATGGACATGACCGCGGCCTGTCCGGCCCTGTACCTGCAAGACATGTACCTGAGAGACTACTATCCCTTCCCCTCTGGCGAGTTTTCTCAACCCGCGACGTTGCATCGGTAGGGGTGAAGGCATCTTGATTCCTTGACATTTGATGGCTGGCATCGTGAGGCAAGGTATCCACCAGAGACGGTGAGAACGACGAGGGCATACGATCCCGGTGGGCTTCTCGCTTCCTCGATTCCCAAATCACTCGATTCCTGGTACATAGAAATTTCCCCGTTCAGGCCAGCCGCCCGCGCAGATCATCGAGCCTCGTGCCCGTCTTATGAACAAGGGTGGCGAACTCTTTCTCTGTGGACAAAGTAGTGACTTGTCTTGACATATCACATATCCGATCCAAGGTCCGATAAGAACAAAACTTTGCACGTTCTATAGTTCCAGGAACGTTCTTAAGTTCCGAGAGGGTGGCTTGGTGCTGTGGTCGAAACGTTTTGGAGGCTTGGCCGCAGAGAATTGACACCGGAGAGGCCTACGATTTGTTGAGCTCAATAAGGTGCAACCCGAAAATGTATATTGGCTGAAGTCAAGTAGTACTACTTCATTTACGGCCAAAGAACCGACCCGTGGCGTCTAATTGCACCCATGCGGCAACGTGGTCAGATGGGACGAACAGTGACTACCGGAGAAGGCGCTTCACCCGAATCTCGGCCTTGCCTGGGGAAGGGGAAGGGGGCGGCGCGGCCTGGGTAGGTTCCCAGGTCCCGGATCAGTGTCTGACTTCGTACCTCTGGAGGTCATCCTGATGTAGCATCCAGTAGAGGGATTATTCGACGATTGCACGGTCCGATGGCACCTGGTGACACAGGCCCCATTCGCAAGAAACGAGCGGGTAATAACCGGATTACCCCTGGGGAAGGCAGATGAAGCCCGGTTCAGCTCAGAATAGAGGAGAACGGAGAGATCTTTCTTTCTAGGAAGTTACTGCGGTTGGCGTTATTCGTGCCTACCGTACCCGCGCAGCGGGAAAAGGTGCAACGGAAAAAGTCCTCTTTTCTGGGAAACAGGGTGTGCGGTTAGCCTCATCGAAGATGAATGCAACGCTACAGGGCCCAGGTTGGGAGCTCAACCCTCAATCTTGCTTCTCGCCATCCCTCCCCAATCCCCATGATCGCTGCTGCTTCATGTCAGTGGGCCCAACCCCTTGCCCTTGCTCTTTGAGCATGGGCCACCAAAAATTCGGCTGCCAAGGGCGCCACTAGACAAGGGGTTGGGGGGTATTATCTCTTTTTGCTTTTCTCATCCGGTGTGGGCTGGCAGCGCGAGAGGTTTTGTGGCAGTGGGAGGGAGATCACGCAGTGAGGGTTCTCAGGACGGCGTCGACAACGAGAGAGGGTGAAACGTTGGGAACCTTTCGCGCTTCCCGAGTGTCTTCGGATTCCGTATCTTCGGATTCCTGGGTGGTTTCTTGGTAGGTTTCTATTTTTCGATATCCGTCCCTCGGATCTTATTCTTCGGTTCTCAACCCTCGGTTCTCAATGCTCGGTTCATGGAAAGCTGGGGAGCGTGTCCTCCCGGTCTTGGTTCCCGCGTCTGGAGGAGCGGCTCCACTTGCGGGCTGGGGCGTGGAGTAGCGCCTCCCAGGCATTCGCACCAATCGCAACAGAGAGGAATGTCCTCAATCAGCAACCCCATCCCATCTTCAGCTGACGAGGGCAATTGGGGAAGCGACCGCACGCGAATAAGATGACGACATGGTGCCGTCCGAAAGAGGGAACTGGATGGTTCTTTTCTGCCGAATGTCAGCGCGCAGACGGAGCTGAAGTGGAAGGAAGGGGGGCTGCGCGGGATGAGGCGTCGAATGGAACAAATCTAGCAGCCATAAAAAGCATTGGGCGGCAGAGGCAGCATCATCAGCATGCGGTGAAGACTTGATCGCCAAACTCCTCACCTCGGTGCCACAGGAAGGTAAGAAGGGGATCCCCGGCGGATGGGGAACGAGCAGGCACGGCACGCTCGAGGCGTGACTAGCGTAATATAAGTCGATTGTTATTAAAGTGCCGGGGTAGGGGGTTGCTGGAAGATATAATTGCAGGAGTTTCGCGTGCCAACAATATGGGGTTTGGAGGAGGTCATAGCCATCGCGACAAGGACAGCCTTCGATGAGACCTGTTGAGAAGGGCCCGGGCCAGGGTGTACAGGGTTCGAGTTCGGTACGAGTGGGAACGGTGCAGGGAAGCTTTTGTGAAGGCAGCACCCCGCCCTTACCGCTAGCGGCGGCGGATGCGGCGGACCGGGTGGTCTGAGCAACAAAAGAAAATAAGGAGCGATCGATCTTTTGGAGATGGAGATGGAGATAGAGTTACAACCCGGTACGGAAGTACACCACACATTTTGCGATATACGTAATATGAGCAACGAAACAGCAACAGCACCACCACCACCACTACTAGTTAGTGCACATACATGGTCGGCTGCCTCGCTAACTCTGACCGAGTTCCTCACTAGTGCATCACGGGATTTTAGTTTCATGGCCACAAAAAGCAGGGACTACTGAAAAGGGGACGATGCTATTTTGGGGAGCTACAAACTCACAATCAAGTACAGAGTACCTTACACTACCTAGTACGGGGGACAAACTGAAGACACATCCCACCGAGTATACCGCCTATAATTTATGGGTGTATGGATACACACAAAAGTACTAGGAGCTGGGAGCTGTGGGACTTGTGGCCGGTTGACTCGTGGCATTTTGTTGACAAAGCTGCCTGTCGTACGCATCGGTACCCAGTGATACCATTTACCGTCGCAAAGGTTTGAACGGGCGGGTGGCGCAGCGTGCCATCGACCTCGCAGCGGTGGATCTCCTGTGATGGATCTCCCATGTTGGAGCTCGCCCATGGGCTTTCCAGCCGTCCGCGCTCCCACTGCGATACTACTCCGTGCGTAAGGGACACACGATACCTCTCGTACGGGACACCGAACCCGTGGCTTCGCTGGGATGCCCCGGTGCTACGATGCCGGGGGTGCATGCCCGGGGAAGGGGGGGGGGGGGGGAAATGCCGGGTGGGGGGGGGGGGAGGGAAGGACAAAGCACCCGACCAGAAAAAAACTGCCCTGTGTGGGGGGCTTG
>Ga0164242_10007394_pt1 | contig 12033 bp, 14 predicted proteins | sample OricomgcompostMG_FD_108783 | JGI IMG/M metagenome (GOLD analysis project Ga0164242, IMG submission 108783) | Miracle-Growth compost microbial communities from Emeryville, California, USA - Original compost - Miracle growth compost (MG) ... | reverse complement strand
GTTGCGATCTATATGTTCACCCTCGCATTCTTCGCCAGTTGGGTCGAAGAGAAGACACGGGCCGCGCGCTGGTTTCGCGCATTGGCCTGGGCGACCGCAACTATCGGGACGCTCGAGGTCTTTTACATCGCCTTGCAGGCATCGCGCGACCAAGCCTCGCATTTCAACTACACCGACAGCCTGCATATGGCGCTCTACGGGTTGATGGGCGTCGGCGCGACGTTCATGATCGGCTTTTCGGCGGCTCTTGGCATCCTCATCGCGCGCAACGGCAAGCTCGGCGTGGCGCCGGTCATCAGGGACGCGGTCGTGCTGGGGCTGACGCTCTCTTTCGTGCTGACCCTGATCCCGGCCGGAACGATGAGCGCTATGGGCAGCCACTGGATCGGCGGGGTTCATTCCGATGCCGGCGGCATGGCGCTCACCGGCTGGTCGCGCGACGGCGGCGATCTTCGGGTGGCGCATCTCTTTGGGACGCATGCGATGCATTTCGTTCCCGCTTTCGGCGTCGTTTCGGCCTTCGCGCTTGGACCCGAAAGGCGTTGGCCGGTTTGGTTGTTCACGCTCGTGTTCTGCGGATTCGTTGCCTTTCTCTTCTTCCAGGCCCTTGCGGGACGGCCTTTCCTTCCGTGGTTGCACTGACGCGACGGGCAACTGTTAACGGTTCGTTAATCAAGTCGCCTCATTCTGATCCTGTCGAATCGGTTTCTCCTCCTCCCATGCCGATCGAAATTCGGGCGGTCCCGCGACCGCCCTTTTTGTTCTCTCCCCGTCTTGCACGACGGCTTGCCGCCGGTCCTTCTATCTGTCATTTGAGAGGCAGAGAGGAAACCGGCATGGATTCAGCAAAAGTCGCCATCATTACCGGCGCGGGAAGCGGCATCGGCAAAGCCAGTGCCGTCACATTGGTGAGGAACGGCTGGAACGCCGTTTTCACGGGACGGCGTCTCGATGTCCTCAAAGAGGCCGTAAAAGCCGCCGCCAGTGGAACGGGAAAGGCGATTGCGGTGCGCTGCGATGTCTCCAAGCCGGACGAGGTGGATGCGCTCTTCGACCGGGCGGTGAAGGAATTCGGCCGCGTCGACCTCCTCTTCAACAATGCCGGCCGCGGCTACCCGTCAACCCTGATCGATGAAATCCCGATCGAGATCTGGCAGGACGTGGTGGACGCCAATCTGACCGGCTCGTTCCTCTGCGCACGGGCGGCCTTTCGCCAGATGCGGCGGCAGTCCCCGATGGGCGGCCGCATCATCAACAATGGCTCAATCTCCGCCTACGCCCCGCGCCCCGGCTCGGTGCCTTACACAACCACCAAACACGCCATTTCCGGGCTGACGCGCACATTGGCGCTCGACGGGCGGCCCTTCGACATCGCCTGCGGGCAGATCGACATCGGCAACGCAATGACCGAAATGGGTGCTCAGATGACCAGGGGCGTGCCGCAGGCGAACGGCCAAATCGCCGTCGAGCCGGTGATCGATGCGCAGATCGTCGCCGATGCCGTGCTGCACATGGCAAGCCTGCCGCTCGACGCGAACATCCTGTTCATGAACGTGATGGCGACGAAGATGCCTTTCGTCGGGCGCGGTTGACAGTCTCTCCGCAGAGATGGCCTTGCTCCGCGCGAATTCTCTGACTAAAGTCAGAGAATGGAAATCGACCAGATCAGGCAGGTTCGCAGTTTCAATCGGCTGGTGACGCAGCGCGTCGGCGCGCTGCAGGACAGCTATGTCTCCCGCGGACGTCCTCTCGCGGAAGCGCGCCTCGTCTTCGAGATCGGCGCGATGGGCGGCAGCGCCGGTCTGCGCGCGCTCAGGAACAGGCTCGGCCTCGATTCCGGCTATCTCAGCCGGCTTTTGCGTTCCCTTGAGGGGCAGGATCTGGTCGAGGTGCGGAAAAATCCCGGCGACGGTCGCGTGCGCGAGGCGGCCCTGACCGGTAAAGGCAAGCGGGAATACCGGACCTATGACACGCTCTCCGACCGCCTGGCGCAGGAAATGCTGGAACCGCTTGGCCAAGCGCAGCGGGCAAGGCTGGTCGCGGCGATGGCGGAGGTCGAAAGACTGATCCGTGTCGCCGCGCTTGAGATTGCGATCGAACCGCCGGAAAGCGCGGATGCGCGCCGGTGCCTGGAGTGCTATTTTCTCGAACTGGCGGAGCGCTTCGATGCCGGTTTCGATCCGGCGAACGGCAACATGCTGACTGAAGCCGAGATGAGGCCACCTGCCGGCTGGCTGCTCCTTGCCAGGCTGGAAGGCGAACCTGTCGGGTGCGGCGTCCTGAAGCGGATGGACGATCGAACCGGCGAGATCAAGCGCGTCTGGACGGCGCCTTCCGTTCGCGGCCTCGGCGTGGCGAGCAGGCTGATGGACCGGCTGGAGGCGCTCGCGATCGAGCAGGGATTCAAGACCGTGAAACTCGACACAAACAAGACGCTTGTCGAGGCGCGCCAGCTTTACCTCAAGCGCGGCTATAGGGAAATCGCGCGCTACAACGACAATCCCTACGCCCATCATTGGTTCGAGAAGCCGCTTTCGGAGAGCGGCGTCTCCTGATTCCCGGCGTCAGCTGTCGAGGACGGCCCCAGGGCGGAGAAGCGAAATGGGGCGGATTTCATAGACCGCGGTCGGATTGACGCTGCGCAAATCACGCGCGGCGGCGACCGCCTCGTCCTGTGTTTCGAAATCCATGATGTAGAAGCCGAGAAGCTGCTCCTTGGTCTCGGCGAACGGACCGTCCATGACGGTGTCCCGAAGCGTGACGGCATCTTTGGTCGGGCCGAGGCGGGCGGCTGGACCCAAAATGCCCTTCTTCGTCAACCGCTCATGAACCCGCTCGAGGTCCGCCATCAGGGCGGCGTCTTCCTCGGCGCTCATCGAGCTTATCTTTTCCTCAACATGATAGGCCAGAACCGCATACAGCATCGGCAGGTCCTCCTGATCGCACTTTCCTATTTCGCCAGGAATTTGCCCATCCTGTCGATGGCGCGCAGGATGTTCTCTTCCGAATTGGCGTAGGACAGTCTGAGATAGCCTTCGCCCAGCACGCCGAAATCCGGCCCGCCGATCAGCGCCACGCCGGCTTCTTCGAGGAGCGCGGAAGCAAGCTTCTTCGCCTGCCAGCCGGTCTCCTTGATATTGGGGAAGGCATAAAAAGCGCCCTTGGGCGTGGCGCAGGAGATGCCCGGTAGCCCGTTCAGCCCCTCGACGACGATCCCGCGGCGCCGATCGAAGGCCCTGAGCATTTTTTCGACCTCGTCCTGCGGCCCGTCGATCGCCGCGATCCCGGCGAACTGGCTTGGCGCGTTGACGCAGGACCAGCAATTAACGGCGAGCTTGCGCACCTTGTCGTAGAGCATCCCGCTTCCGGGGGAATTCGGCCAGATCGACCAACCCATGCGCCAGCCGGTCATCGCCCAGGTCTTCGACCAGCCGTTCAGCACGACGAGGCGGTCGCGGATTTCGGGGAATGCGAGGAGGGAGGCGGCTTTCTCGCCATCATAGGTCATGACGTCGTAAATCTCGTCGGAGAGAATGGCGACGTCCGGGAATCGCTCCAACCCCCTGACCAACCTCTCGATCTCCGCGCGCGGCGTCACGCCGCCGGTCGGGTTGGCCGGCGAGTTGAGGATCAGGAGCCTGGTCTTCGGCGTGATCAGCGAGAGCGTTTCCTCCGCCGAAAATGCGAAGCCGTTTTCCTCGCGGATCGGCACCGGGACGGGCGTCGCGCCGGTGAATTCGATCATCGACCGGTAGATAGGAAAGCCGGGATCGGGATAGAGGATCTCCGCGCCCGGTTCGCCGAACATGATGATCGCCGCGTACATGGTCGGTTTTCCGCCCGGCATGATCATGATGTTTTCGGGCGAGACCTCCACTCCCGTCATCGCCAGCGTCCGGCGCGCCACGGCTTCGCGACAGGCGAGCAGCCCGGTAGCGGGGGTGTAACCATGGTGTCCGTCGCGCAGCGCCTTGATCGCAGCCTCGACGATGTGCTCCGGCGTGCGGAAATCCGGCTGACCGATGCCCAGATTGATGATATCCCGCCCTTGCTGGGCAAGTGCCGTGGCTCGCGCCAGCACGGCGAAGGCGTTTTCCTCGCCTATGCGATCGAAGGCCGGAACTGTGTGGAGCATCTTACGGTCCGTCTCTGGTCCAGTTGTAATTGGGAAGGTTTTGTGAACCTTCTCCCGCTTTGTCAAACGGAATGACACGATGAGCGCATCGCTGAAAGACTGGTCGCCGCGCCAACGTCCGACCCGCCGCACATTCGAAGGACGGTATGTGAACATCGAGCCGCTCGACGCCGCCTTTCATGGCGACGGCCTTTACGCGGCCTCCACCGTACCCGACGCGGAGCGCCTTTTCCGCTACCTGCCGGATTACCCGCCGGCAAGCCGGACGGCCTTCCAGCCCTGGCTCGACAAGGCGGAACGCAGCGAGGATCCACTTTTCTTCACGATCATCGACAAGGCAAGCGGCGAGATCGCCGGGCGGCAGACGCTGATGCGCATCGACGCGAACAATGGCGTGATCGAGATAGGCAACGTTTACTGGAGTCCGCTGATGGCGCGAAAGCCAGCGGCGACGGAGGCGCTCTTCCTTTTCGCGCAATATGTTTTCGACGAACTCGGCTATCGCCGGTTCGAATGGAAATGCCACAACGAAAACCTGCCTTCGAAACGCGCTGCCGAGCGTTTCGGCTTTGCCTTCGAAGGCATTTTCCGGCAGCATGTGGTGGTCAAGGGCGCGAACCGCGACACCGCCTGGTTCGCCATGATCGACAAGGAATGGCCGCTAAACCGCAAGGCCTTTGAAGAATGGCTCGATCCCGCTAATTTCGACGGGAACGGCATGCAGAAGAGGCGGCTGGAGGAAATACGGTCCGGCATTATCGCCTGAAACAACGAGACATATGGCACACGACCATCACCATCACGAGCATGCCGGCCATGGGCATGGCCATGCATCCGGCCATCACGATCACGACCATGCCGCTGGGCATGTTCATGGTGGCGCCGACAAGCGGCGCGTCCTGATCGCCGCCTGCCTGACGGGCGCGTTCATGATCGTTGAGGCTTTAGGCGGTCTGTTTGTCGGCTCGCTTGCCCTGCTGGCGGATGCCGGACATATGCTGACGGACGCCGTCTCGCTCGGCTGCGCGTGGTATGCTTTTCATCTCGCCGAAAGGCCGCCTACGCGCGAACACACGTTTGGCTTCGATCGCGTGAAGACGCTGGTTGCCTACAGCAACGGAATGGCGATCTTCTTCATCGGGGCCTGGATCGTTGTCGAGGCCATCGAACGCTTTGCTTCGCCCGAAAAGGTCATCGGCTGGCCGATGCTGATCGTCGCCGCCGTCGGCCTCTCGATGAATGTCGGGATATTCTTCATCCTGCACGGCGGCGACCGCGAGAACCTCAACATGCGCGGCGCCATTCTTCACGCCATGGGCGATGTGCTTGGATCCGTGGCTGCCCTGGTCGCCGCCGCCGTCATCATCGCGACCGGATGGTATCCGATCGATCCCATACTTTCGGTGGTGGTCGCGGTGGTGATCTTCAACGCTGCCGGGAGGCTCGTGCGCGACGCTGGCCGCGTGCTCCTGGAAGGGGCGCCGAAAAGCCTCGACCGCGACGAGATCGCGCACGACCTGGCAAAAAACGTTCGCGGCGTGAAGGGCATTCACCACGTCCATGTCTGGTCGCTCGACGGTTCCAGGAACATGGCGACCCTGCATGCCATTCTCGAAGACGGCGCCGATCCCCATACCGCGACTGTCGCCATCAAGGCGCGCCTTGCGCATAGTCATAAAATCGGCCATGCCACGGTGGAAACCGAATTCGGCCATTGCGCCGATGGCAGGGTGCTGCACTAAACGATCGAGGAGTAGGGCCGGCGGGTACGGCTGGAGCCTTGCGGGAGAGGGAATGTCAGGACGGTTGAAAGGCAGGGTCGCGGTCGTCACCGCCGCGGGACAGGGGATCGGCCGGGCGATCGCGGAGGCTTTCGTGCGCGAGGGGGCGACGGTCTACGCCTCGGATGTGGACAGATCCAAGCTCGATGGCCTGGCGCGCGCGAAGAAAGCCAGGCTCGACGTGCTCTCGACGCGCGCCGTCGAGCGTTACGCCGCCAAGGTCGGGCAGATCGACATTCTGGTGAATGTCGCCGGGTTCGTCCATCACGGCACCGTGCTCGACTGCACGGAAAAGGATTGGGATTTCTCTTTCGATCTCAACGTCAAGTCGATGCACCGCATGATCAAGGCGTTCATGCCGGGCATGCTGGCGCGCGCCGAAACGCGCGGCAAGGCGGGATCGATCGTCAATTTGTCCTCCGGGGCATCGTCGCTGAAGGGCGCGCCGAATCGCTATGTGTATGGCGCGACGAAGGCGGCGGTGATCGGATTGACGAAGGCCGTCGCGGCCGATTTCGTCGCCAAGGGGATACGCTGCAATGCCATCTGCCCCGGAACGATCCGCTCCCCGTCATGGGAAGAACGCGTCGAGGAACTCGGCAGGACGATTGGCGGCAAGGAGAAGGCGCTCGACATGTTCGTGGCGCGCCAGCCGATGGGGCGTGTCGGCGAGGCGGAAGAAGTGGCGGCGCTCGCGCTTTATTTAGCCTCCGACGAAAGTTCCTTCACGACCGGCGCCGCCATCCCCGTGGACGGCGGATGGCTGATTTGACCGAGGACAACCGCAAATCGGCGATTGCCGCTGCGATCATCCTTTTCGGGTTCGGCGCGGCATGGGTTTTCATGCCGCGCCTCATGCTGGCGGTCGGCAGCATCTCGACCGTCGCCGCCGGCATTCTTGCGATCGCGTTCGTCGGCGCTTTCTTCGTGATTTTCTGGTTGCGCAGCAGGAGCCAGAGCAAGAAGCGGCACTGAACCGTGCCGTGTCAGCTATTGCCGGCAAGAAGTGCTTCGGGTTTGACCGGGTCGAGCGTTTCGGCGCGCGGCAGGCGCAGTTCGGTGATCAGGCCGCCGCCCGGCCTGTTCGCAAGCCTGATGTCGCCCCCGAAGCTTCTGGCGATCGTGCGTGCAATGGTCAGGCCGAGGCCGAAACCGCCAGTCTCCCGGCTACGTGATTCCTCCACCCGGGTAAAGGGGCGAAAAACGGCGTCCAGCTTGGCTTGCGGGATTCCCGGTCCTTCGTCGCGGATGGTGAGAACGATGTCGTCACCCTCGCGGTTCAGGCTGATATGGGCCTTGTTCCCATATGTCACGGCATTGTCGACGAGGTTGGTGATGCAGCGCCGGAGTGCGACAGGGCGTCCGACGCAGACGAGGCCGCGCGAGGGGAGGGCCTCGCCGTCGAAGGACACCTCCTTATAGGCGTCGACGATCGAATCGACGAGCGAACGCATATCGATCCGCTCGTCGGCTTCGTCCTTCACTTCGAAAGTGGCGAAATCCACCACCGAGCGCGAAATCGCCTCGATATCCGCCAGATCATGAAGGAGGGATGATTTGAGCTTCTTGTTTGTCAGAAGTTCGAGCCGCAGTTTCATGCGGGTCAGCGGCGTGCGCAGATCATGCGCGAGCGCCGCGGCCAGCTGTTCGCGGTCCTCGACATAGTCGCGCAGCCGCGCCTGCATCGCGTTGACCACCCGCGCGGCGGATTTGTATTGCGGGCTGCCGCTCTCGGGCAAGGGCGGGCTTTTCAGATCCTCGCCCAGCCTCTTCACCGCGTTTTCGAGCAGGCGATAAGGAGCCGTCAGCCCGCGAAGCGCCAAAATCGAGAGGATGACGACAAAGCCCGCAACCAGCACCAGAAGCGCCAGCGTCCTTCCGGTCAGGAGCGGGCTGACCGGCGTCAGCGGCATGACGAAATTCAGCCACTGCCCATCCTTGAATTCGATCGACGCCAAAAGCCGCGCGCTTTGGGAAATGCTGGCCGCGAGGCGGAGGAACTCATGCTCGATCTGTCCGACGTCGGGATCGGGCGTGAAGGCCGGGGGCTCCGCCACGGACGTGTCGGCGGATTCCCTCCTGATCCGCGCTTCGATGACGCCGAATTTCGACAGGCGGGCGACGATATCGTCTTCCAGCTCGGCGAGATCGTCGTCGGAAGGGATCGCCGTGCGGATCGCCGGCGTGTCGGTAATCGTCACGGCGAAGGCGGAATTCGTCAGCCGCGTGGCAAGCTGCTTGCGCTCCGCCGGGCTGAGGGAATTGAGCAGCTTGACCAGCGAGAACGCCCGGTCGCTGAGGCGGAAAAGTTCGAGAAGATTGTTGGACGCGGCTCTCTCCCTGTTGACGATGGAAAGCGTCGTTACCTGCGTGATCGCCAGTCCCGCGATGAGGATCAGCAGGAACCATGCGGGCAAGGTCTGGGGCAGGAATCGCCTCATTCGGTGATTATTTCCGGCACGAATTGATAACCGCCGCCGCGCACCGTCAGGATCAGCTTGGGTGAACGGGGATCATCTTCCATCTTGCGGCGCAACCGGCTGACGAGGATGTCGACGCTGCGGTCATAGCCATATTCGTTGTCATTGCCCGCAAGCTCCATCAACTGGTCGCGGGAAAGGACGCGCTGCGAGCTCTTGACGAGCGCCTGCAGCAGATTGAACTCGGCCGTCGTCAGTTCGACGCGCACGTCACCGGGCGCCATGAGGCGCCGGCGCGCGCAATCGAGAGTCCAGCCGGCGAATTTATAGATTTGCGGCTCCTGGCGCTGGGCCGGACCGGTCATAGAAGGGCGGCGCATGACCGCGCGCACCCGCGCCAGAAGCTCGCGCGGATCGAAGGGCTTCGGCACGTAATCGTCGGCGCCCATCTCCAGCCCCACGACCCGGTCCACCGTTTCGGTCACGGCCGTCAGCATGATGATCGGAACGCGCGACCAGGCACGGATTTCGCGGCAGATGTCGAGGCCGCTCTTCCCCGGCAGCATGACATCGAGGATGACCAGATCAACGGCGGCACGCCGCATTGCGGCCTGCATCTCCTCCGCGTCGCCCGCCACCGTGACGCGCAGCCCGTGCTTCTGAAAAAACTCCTGAAGCAGGTCACGTATTTCCCTATCGTCATCGACGATCAGAATATGCGCGTCGGTCTTCACGCCGGTTTCCCTCATGGGACACAATGCCACTTCCTCGGCCATGGCTTGGAGAGCGCTCATGGCGAATCTGCGGCGGGGCTGACAGAAACACAGCTGCAACAAAATTCAACAAGCCAGAAAAATCCTCGATACGAATCGCTGCAAAAAGGGTGGCGGTCGGAGGGCCGTTTCGGACTTTTCCGCCAATACCGCATGTTCAACATATCGGCGCCGTTTATTCGCCGCCATAAAGGAATGTCCATGAAAAAGACCCTTTTCTCCGCGCTCGGCCTCGCCGTCGCCCTCGCTTTCTCCGCTCCGATGATCGGCAGCGCCGACGCCGCGACCGTGACGACCAAGACCGTCGTGACGCACCACGCTCATCATCACGTCGTCCGTAAGGTGGTCGTGCATCGCCATCGCCATCATCACCATCATCATCATGCGAAGCATGTCGTGGTGAAGAAGGTCGTCAAGAAGGGCTGATATTTCAGCCGTTTTGCGACGCAGTAAGGCCGCTCTTCGTTCACAGACCGGAGCGGCCCTTTTTGCATCCAACCGCCGGTCGGCTTGCCCAATCACTACATTGCGGAAACAAAATCCAGCAATTCAGAAAAACGGGTGCAAAGCAGACCCTTCATAAAGGGACACGTCCTTTGGCGCGCGGAAAACTCAAATGCGGAAAATCCTCATCGCCATTGCCGCGTTCTCCTGCGTGGCTACCGCCACGGCAAGCCCGGTCACGCCGAAGATGGCGAGGAAGGTGACGATCACGCGCGTCCAGCGCTGCGAGGATCTGCAACGTCAACTCAGTCACGCAATCTCCCAGCATGCCAAGGCCAAGCGAGCCGCCGAGGCGAGAGCACTTCAGAAAAAAGCCCAGAGATACTGCGCCGGGAAAAGACAGGCGCAGGGCATCCGGGCTTATGCGCAAGCGCTGAAGTTGCTTGGGGTGCAGCCGATCGATCGATGATCGGAGGCATTCTTCCTGGCCCGCAAACTCAGCAAAGGAAACCACATCATGAAGAAGACCCTTCTCTCCGCGCTCGGCCTTGCCGTCGCCCTCGCCTTCTCGGCGCCGATGATCGCTCCGGCCAATGCGGCCGCTGCCGCGACGGCGACCACGACCGCCAAGAAGCCGATGGCCAAGAAGACCGTCCACAAGACGGCCATGCACAAGAAGGCGCACAAGAAGGCGGCCCACAAGAAGGTCAGCCATAAGAAAGTTGCGAAGAAGCCGGCCGCCAAGAAGAGCTGAGACGCGAGCACAAATTCGCGATCGGTGCGCCTAAGAGCGCATTTCTAAGTCGACTCAAGACCGTTCCAAGCCGATGAAAAGGCGAGGGCGGTCTTTTTTTGTCCGGTCGGCGCGAGGGCAAACAGGTCAGCCGACGCAAGCTCGATCCGCGATGGCGCGCCACGCCCTTGACAGACGGCGTCGAACACCACTCAATACTGGCCTGCCGGCTGGGCCAGTGGGAGCGGATGTGAGGGGTACGCGAAATCTCAGCATATTGGCGCAGGTGCCGGATCTGCTTCATGGCGTCGAGCGGCGTTCAGTAAAGGACATTGTATGCGAGAAGCTTGCGCTGCTTATTGGTACAGGCGTGCTGCAGATCGGTGATCAATTGCCGGGAGAACGCGAACTGGCTTCCGCGTTCGGAGTGAGCCGCGAAACCGTGCGTGGCGCCGTGCAGGTTCTCGCTTTGCGTGGGATCATCGACGTTTCCCATGGCGCGAGATCGCGCGTCGTCAGTACCGATGTCGGATCCTTGCAGGCGGGCATCATGCCGGTGCGCGACATCGACCATTACGGAATCGAGGACGTCCACGCCGCCAGGCTCCTGATCGAGCGCGAGGTGGTGGCGGACGCGGCCGAAAACATCGATGACACAACGCTTGCCGCCCTCGACCGCTCGCTGATCGAGCAGGAGCGCGCCGAGAACGATCCCCTTCGCTTTCTGATTTTCGATCGCGAGTTCCACAGCGCGATCTATCACGCGGCAGGCAACCAGCTCCTCGCCGACCTTGTAACCGATCTTTACGCCTACATGATGGAACATCGCCGCTTGGCCATGTCGCGCCCCGGCGCGATCGAGGCGAGCCGCGCCGACCATCGCGCGATTGTAAAGGCTCTGCGGGCCAGAGACAGGGACGCCGTGGTCACGGCGTTCGGCCGTCATCTCGAACGCATTTATCGTTCGACGAAGACCGTTCTGACAGATAGGAAGGATGTCCGCCCGCAGAGGGTGGAGGCTGCAAATTGGAAGAGAGGTTGAATGGCATCGGTCACAATTCGCGACGTCCGCAAGTCCTTTGGCGCAACGGAGGTGCTGCACGGGGTTTCGGTATCGATCGAAGACGGCGAGTTCGTCATCCTCGTCGGCCCTTCGGGCTGCGGCAAATCCACTCTTCTGCGGATGGTGGCCGGCCTTGAACGCATCACCTCGGGCGACATCGCGATCGACGATCTCATCGTCAACGACGTGCCGCCGAAGGAACGCGACATCGCGATGGTGTTCCAGAATTACGCGCTTTATCCGCACATGACCGTGGCGCAGAATATGGGCTTCTCGCTCATGCTGCAGAAAGCCCCGAAGGCGAAGATCGACGAACGGGTCAAAACCGCGGCCGGAATTCTCGGACTGGAGCCGCTTCTCGACCGCTATCCGCGCCAGCTCTCGGGCGGTCAGCGCCAGCGCGTCGCCATGGGCCGTGCGATTGTGCGCGACCCGAGGGTCTTCCTGTTCGACGAGCCGCTTTCGAATCTCGACGCCAAATTGCGCGTCGCGATGCGCGCCGAGATCAAGGAACTGCACCATCGGCTTTCGACCACCACCATTTACGTCACGCATGACCAAGTCGAAGCGATGACGATGGCCGACAAGATCGTCGTCATGCATGACGGCATCGTCGAGCAGATCGGCGCGCCGCTCGATCTCTATGACAATCCGGCCAATCTTTTCGTCGCGAGCTTCATCGGC